>Ga0049085_10000489_pt1 | contig 15501 bp, 14 predicted proteins | sample GreLakmeSU08MSRF_FD_66721 | JGI IMG/M metagenome (GOLD analysis project Ga0049085, IMG submission 66721) | Freshwater lentic microbial communities from great Laurentian Lakes, MI, USA - Great Lakes metaG SU08MSRF | ecosystem: Environmental > Aquatic > Freshwater > Lake | place: Great Lakes... | reverse complement strand
AGGTGCAACTGGTGCCACAGGATCCGCTGGTGTTTCAAATTCGTATTTTCAAGCAATATCTAATTTCACTTTAAATGCTGGCACGGATGGAGCTTCAGTAAATTCTGGAGACTTTATTACTCTGGAAGCAAATAGTTATTACACAATTGAGATTATCCTAAATGGAATTTTTTCACCTTCGAGTGCTGATTTAGTCAATATAAATATGGAGCTGTTAAATAGCTTAAGCCTCGTAAGTCTTGTTTACACATCAATTGCAAGTGACTCAACTACTTATGCAAATGGCTATGCCGGAAGACACTATTCGTTCCTAGTCATTGGGAAAATTGCCACTGGAGGAAGTTCGTCGACTTTGAAGATGCGAGCAACAGTCCAATATGGAATGTCGCCATCAAGATCTGTGCTTTTTTCTGGCTATGCGTTGATTAACAAAGTCGGCTCCATCGGCTAAAAATCTTGGAGCGGGTGACCGGGATCGAACCGGCATGGCCAGCTTGGAAGGCTGACGACCTCAAGGCTCTGACCTTGGATTTCATGGCACATTGAGGGATTCGTGCAACCTGCATGCAATAGCGAAATCGGATTGATTTACAAATTCACCAATAAGCGCCACATAATACTCATCTCCTCGCGAGAAATACCTCATCCAGTAAGTATTTGGGCAAAGGTAGAAGAGTTATAGAGCTAGTTTGTTGACCCATTGTTATCACACCGGAGCCTGGGGTAGGTAAATCACCCAACTTTTTATACCGCGGTATCAGAATACTAATCGAGCTCTATTCGCGCTTCAATTACCAGATCGACCACCCACCATCCACCACTATTTCTTGTCCCGTGATCCACGCGCCTGCGTCAGATGCGAGCAAGGCAACGGCCCCTTTTAGGTCCTCTGCCAAACCAGTTCGTTGAAACGCATTCATCTGACGGAAAGTTTCCACTTGATCTTTATCAGTCTGGTCATTTGGTATCTGCCCAGGAGAAATACAGTTGACGCGAATTCCATGAGGACTAAATTCTGCAGCAAGTGCCCGCGTTAAACCGAGAATTCCAGATTTTGCTGCAATGTAAGGAGCCCCTGAACGTTTAAATCCTGCATTATAGATGCGAGTATCCATGGCTAAGCGTGAAGCAATAGAACCAAGCGTAATTATTGCCCCACTCTTCTGCGCGAGCATTGCTTTTGCTGCTTCTTGACCACATACATATGTCGAGACCATATTCATTTCGAGCGAGGCTCGAAATTCGCCAAGATCTCCGTCGGGTGGATGGCGGGTGACGCGACCACCACCAGCATTAGCAACGAGCACATCTAAGCGGCCTGACGTAGAAAGAACCTTTTCTATGAGAGTGCGTACTGCTTCCTCATTTGTTGCATCACAGCCAAGCCCAGTCACTAGTAATCCTTTATCACGTAATCGAGCGGCAACATTTTCACATAGTTCGGCACGACGAGAAGCGATATAAACATGCGCACCTAATTCAGCGAGTGATTCGGTAAAGGCGGTACCTAAGTGAGTACCACCACCAGTAACAATGGCAACCTTCCCATGCATGTCGAACATTTGCCAGATCGTTTCGTTTCCCATACTTGCCTCCAATTCAAGAAGCCTAATAATACTCTCGGCAGTATACGTGTTGGCGACGAGACTTATCCCAGATGCTGCTAGCCGGGCATCTGGGATGAGTCAACGCGACGCGATGACTATAAACAATTTTCAAATTTAAAATGTTGTAACCATTACTGACGAAAGGCACTTAGCAGACCTCTTCACCCCCCAAATACTCGAAAGGATGGTGCTTTATTTTTGACCGCTGGGTAGTAATCTCAAATCCCCAGTGTGAGGCCAGTCGTGGAGCAATTTGAACCCCTCTGCATATTTGTAACCTGCTTGGATCCCACGAAAGCGCGCATGAATAAACATGTTTTCCGTGAATTCTGCGCCGAAGACATGTTCAATCCATGCGACCTGACTTACATGGGATGAGAGCATTGCTTTTTTTGTGTCCATAACCGATGTGACGTCAATGTAAAACTCTGGATCAAATCCATTTCCAATAATTGTGTCCATAACAAAAACTGTAGGAATCGGAGTCTCAGGAAATTTAGTTTTGACCAACGGGACACTGGCAGGTATGCGACAGTCACGAGCGATTGATCCAGCAAGTCGATGGTCCGGATGGTAATCGTTTTCGTTGAGCACAAACATCACATCGGGGCGAGCTTCACGAATCGCATCAATAAAGCGCTCCCGTGTCTGCTGGTTGTCGAAAAGCCATTCATCATCGAAGTTCATCCAGATTACTTTTGCGCCGATAATGGCTGCAGAGGCTTTTGCTTCTTCATGGCGAGTATGCGCAATCTGCTCGCGCGTTATTGCTGGATCTCCAGTGCCGACATTTCCATTGGTGGCAATGGCGATAAAGACTTCATCACCTCGTTCTGCACAGAGGGCTAAAGTTCCGCCACAGAGCCATTCAATATCATCTGGGTGTGCAGCAATTGCTAGAACTCTCATCATCACTCCATCTTCTTGATTAGTAGGTTTTTAGAATTTAATAACGGTACGCAAATTTCCTTGCCAATTAAGTACAGCATCTGGAACCTCATCGATCGTTATTACTCGATCGACGAGTCCGTTAGTTTTGATAGTGCCTTTAGCAAGTAGATCAATAAGTACCGGCCATACGTCCCTCGAATTCGTATGGCCGGACAACCGAAGGTTTCGCAATACAACATCTGCGATGGGGAAGCCATTGGCAAACTCTTCACTAAAGCCGTAGCAAACTATGAGGCCATGTTTTTTTACAGCTTTTATGGCCGTTTGGATACTCTGTGAATTTCCAACTGAATCGATGCTTACATCCACAGCAGCAGGCTCTAACAGATCACTTGTTGTCAAGTGAATATCAGGGTGGATTGCATGGAAAATTTCTGTTCTTCGAGGGGTTCGAAGAGAAACATCAACACGATCTGCACCAAGTGCGAAAGCTCCGGATGCAAACGCAATACCCGCAAGTCCCCCACCCACAACAAGCACACGGTTATTTGCAATTTTTGCGCCAGAATCTAGAAGGGCACCAAAAGGAATTACGAAAGGCTCGGTAATGACCGCTTCTTTCCATGTGAGATTTGCAGGTACTTTGTGAAGACGCGAAGTATTAACGCGCACGTATTGAGCCCATCCACCATCTGCGCTAAAACCTAATTCACCTGGTGCCAAACACTCGGCAGGAGGGTTTCCTAAACAGGCACTGCATCCTCCGCAAGGATCAACAGTGTCGACAACGACGCGATCACCGAGTTGTACATTCTTGCTGTCACTACCAGCAACAATGACGCCCGTTATTTCATGACCAAGCACAACTCCTGGTGCTATGTCGGGAATTCGCCCGGCAGTTACTTCGCGATCGGTCGCGCAGATTCCCGCCGCGCTAATTTCAATGATTGAGGTTCCGGGTAGTAGTTCTGGAACTGCTCGATTTTCAACTCGTAGGTCTCCCTTACCATGCCAGACGACTGCGCGCATCTGTGTCGGTAGGCGCATATGCTCCGGAGGTTTCATGAGTTAATGATTCTCACGGCGTAAATATATCTATCCCACCAGTGAAGTGGAGGACTGCTTTGTGATCAAGTTCAGGTGCGATACCTGGTTTCATAGGAATACTTAGCATTCCATCATGATCTAAAGTCCATGGTTCAATAACAATTGCATCAATGTATGCAGATCCTGTGCTGTACTCGACAAGATCGGTGCAAGGAAGCGCGGCTGCTAGTTGTAGATCAACAGCAAGTCCAACTGCGGTGTTCCAGCCATGAGGTATGACTCGTATATGTTGGTCTTCTGCAGCTTGTGCGATGCGCATGAACTCACTGATGCCTCCAACCTTAGTCACGTCGGGCTGGATGATGTTAACCAGACGATCCTGAAGGTAGGGCTGGAACGACTGCCTTCGAGTGAGCACTTCACCGCCACTTATTGGTACAGGGCTGTTGGCGACCAGCGTGGCGAAACCTTTGTGGTCGTCTGGACTCAATGGCTCTTCAAACCATGCAGTGTCGTACTCTTGAAGCATGTGCGCGGTATTAATTGCCCACTTTGAATCGCTGTGCCAGTGGGCATCGCTCCCCCCTGCGTCCACAGCTAATAAAGAATCTGGACCAATAGTTTCTCGAGCTGCAGCCACAATTGCGCGATCGAGTTCTTTGTTAACACGACCAAACGGACCCCAACCGATCTTGAAGGCTGTGAAGCCTTGCTCTTTCAAACCGGTGAGTATTGGAATTAACTCGTTTGGCTCCTCCATTAAGACAGATGCATATGGGCGGACCCGATTTCTATATACGCCTCCCAAGAGTCTTGATATGGGCTGTCCAGTGGCCTGTCCAAGGATGTCCCACAGGGCAATATCTATACCGCTGATAGTGTGTGTTACGGCTCCGCCACGTCCCTGCCAGAAAGTGTTCTGGTGCAATTTCTCCGACACGCGGACCGGCTCAAGCGCATTTTCGCCAATTATGAGTTTGTTCAGTAGTGCCAAGGATGCAAGGACAAGAGCCTCACTCGTGAAGACGCTGCCGACTCCCACAAAGCCCTCGTCCGTGTGTACGGTCACCAAGGTATGGACGTTATCTGAGGGAGTGAGGTCATTCAGCCAGCCCCCAGCCAGTGTTTCGCCCCGCAGCCCTGCCGCACGGATTTCACGGATCTTCATTTTGACCTCATTTCTACCAGAATGAAGGGTATTTACAAGACTTCATTTTGTCAATCATTGACAATCGACAATAGTTTGACAGAATATTTCTAACTGATCGTAGGCTCAGTTTTGGTGCCAATGTTTCAGCTGGGGGAAAGCCCACTAATCGACTGGAGGAAATGTGAAGTCTCTTAAAAGTAAATTAACTCTCAATCAAGCTGTAGTTGCGAACCATAGAAATCTACGGTTCGGAACTGCGATCTTGGTGAGCGTCTCTTTGGTTTTGGCGTCAGCAGCTGTTGTCGCCACTAGCGCATCGGCCGCACCAAGTGGTCAACTCATAATTGCAAACGGTGAGCCGATCACTGCTGCTTACTACGATCCACATTCAGCATTTGGATTGGTAGATGCTCAACTTGGCTCTCTTGTTTTTGATACATTGCTAATGATGGATAAAAATGGAAAATTGTCGCCAAGTCTTGCGTCATCATACAAGCGTGTTTCAAAGACTCAAGTTAATGTCGTTGTCCGCACCGGCGTTAAATTCCATGATGGTTCTGCATTGACACCTGCAGATGTTGCAGCAAGCATCAATCGCGTCATCATTAAAGATTCACCTCTAGCATTTGCTCTCTTAGGTGCTCCAGGAAAAGCAACTGTTGACGGAAACACAGTAGAGATTGTTACGGACAAGCCTTTTGGTGCGTTGGAAAACTCTCTAGCAGTTATTGCCATTGTTCCATCTGCTGACATTAATAAGCCAGATAACTGGAAAATCAAGCCAAACGGCACAGGCCCTTACTCGTTTATCTCAAATAAGAACAATGACCTCACTGTCACAGCTTTTGCTGACTATTGGGGAACACAGCCTCTTATTAAGACAGTAATCCTTCGCTATATTGAAGATACTCAAGCCCGTCAGAGCGCATTGTTAACAGGCCAGGTAGATATGTCGACCCGTGTCGGACCTCAGCAAATTAAAGAAGTCAAAGGCAATAGTGACTTCAATGTCTTCTCCAATCAAGGACCACCTTCACAGATTATTTCAATCTGGACTGACCGTGGACCTTTGAAAGATCCCGCGCTACGTCGTGCGATTTCTTATGCAATCGATCGTAAGACAATTAATACTGTCATCCAAGGCAAGATGAATAACATCGCTTATAACGGTATGCCAACAAATATGCCGTTTTACAAAGATGCTTCAGAGAAATATAGCTACAATCCAAATAGAGCAAAATCTTTGCTCAAAACTCTTGGCCTTTATAACAAGTTAACTTTGACAATGTCAACAAGTAGTTTGGTGCCAAAACAAGCCGAAATCGACCAAGCCATTGTTGGGTACCTCAAGGACGTTGGCGTGAAAGTTAAGTTAACTCAGCTTGAAGTTGGAAAGTTCCGTACAACATATTCCGATTACGACATGTCACTCAACACAATTGCAACATTCAATAACGATCCTAGCTTTGCCCTTGGTATCTATGCCGGCGGTATTGGTAAAGCAGTATTCCAATGGGATGATGCCAAGTTCAATGCTCTCTTTGCAGCACAAAGAGATGATGCGGGTAGTTCCCGTGCAGCAAAAGTAAATGCTGCACAGACCTACCTCTGGAATCAAGCTCGCACCCTTTGGGTAAGCGATGAAAACTGGGTTTTCATCGTCAACAAGCGGGTAAAGAACTACACGCGTGCGCCTTTGGTAGGCGAGGCTCTGATCACTACCGCATCTGTTACAGGGTAACGAGGGAAAAATAGAAAAAGGGAAGCGGGCACTGTGAGGTTTTTATTGTCACGAATAGCGCAAGCTCTTGTGATCGTAAGCGGCATCACAGTGTCCGTCTTTTTTATGCTCCGATTTACCGCTGGCGACCCAGCTCGAATTCGTGGAAATCTTTTTTCAACTAACGAAGTTCTTGATTCATACCGTCGCCAATTCGGAACAGATAGAACAGTGTTTCAACAGTTCGGAACTTTTCTAAATGGTGTAATCCATGGAAGCCTTGGAGATAGTTTCAGGTACCAAGAACCAGTGACAGGACTTGTATTGCCTGCACTTCGTAACACGATGCTCCTTGGAATGACTGCTTTACTTATTTCACTTTCTATGGCTATCTTGCTTGGTACATTATCCGCGCGCAAACCTCACGGGTTCCTTGCCCGCGCAAGCGGAGTATTGGCGATTTTTGGCCAGAGCGCCCCGCTATTTTGGATCGGTTTGCTGCTCATCAGTTTTTTCTCGTTGCGTTTGGGTTGGTTACCATCAGGCGGATTTACAAGTTGGAAGAATTTGATCTTGCCGGCTATCACTTTGGCAATGAACATCTTGCCATCACAGATGAGAGTGCTCTCTGCCAGCGTTAAAATTGAATTAGATGAGGATTATGTAAGAACTGCTAATGCGTTTGGTGTTGCACCGTGGCGAGTTTATTTTGTCCACGTATTGCGTAATGCATGCCTTCCGCTTCTCACGGTTGTTGGAAATGACATGGGAATGCTTTTGGGTGGTGCGATAGTTGCTGAAGTTGTTTTCAATTTTCCAGGTATTGGAACTTTGGCAATAGTTGGACTCAATGCACGCGACTACCCTCTTTTGCAAGGAGTGACGATTGTTGCCGCCTGCACCTTTGTGGTGATCAACCTTTTTGTAGATCTTTTATACACCGTAGTTAATCCTCGTGTGCGCTTAGGTGGTGCTAAGTGAAGAACAAATATCGTGGGCGTACCTTATTAATCTTTAGTTCGACACTTATGGGCGTAATCGCGGTGGGTGGACTTTTAGGACCTTTTATTTTGGTGGATCCACTAGACCAAGATCTCATTAACGCATTGAAGCCGCCATTGTCACCACAGCATTTTCTTGGCACTGACGCGTTGGGTCGTGATATTTTGAGTCGAATAGCCAGTGGTGCTCGCGTTTCATTGATTGTATCTATCTTTGGAATGATTGGTTCGCTCACTATTGGCACAATCATGGGGCTTATCTCTGGTGCTCGAAATAGAGTGATTGCATGGGCGAGTGATCGCCTGATTGATGTGCAAATGGCTTTCCCTTACATTCTTCTTGCAATTGTTATTGTTTCTGCAACAAGTGCTTCACTTCCTATTTTGATACTTCTAATGATCTTAGCTGGCTGGGCATCTGCCGGGCGAGTAATACGAAGCATTGTTCTGAGTGAGCGACCAAAAGATTACGTAGGAGCGGCTGAATTAGTGGGCGCTAATCAAAAGCGTATATTCATAAGATATATTGGCCCAACTCTTGTACCAGCAATACTTACGATTGCACCATTACAAGCATCGGCAATGATCGTTATGGAAGCTACACTTTCCTTTCTTGGTCTTGGCGTTCAGCCTCCAACACCTAGCTGGGGTGGGATGTTGCTCGATGGAAAGGTGTATCTCGGCGAGGCATGGTGGCTTACGACAATCCCTGGGATAGCAATTGCAATTACTTGTGGCGCACTTATCGGTATCGGTGAAGGCCTCTCTATGAAATTACGCGGTGATCGACGCAGACGTATTGACCCAGGAGTAGATTCGCAAGGACTCAACCTAACTAATCCAGAGAACGTTTCTCTACCGGGTGAAAAATGATGAGCACCATTAAAGATGTGCGTCAAGCAGAGATTTTGCTTTCAGTTAAAGATATGACCATCGTGCTCGATGATCAACCAGGAACCTCTCCGGTAGTTCAGAATTTAACTTTTGATGTACGCGAGGGCGAATGCGTAGGGATTGTTGGAGAGTCCGGATCTGGAAAATCTTTGAGTAGTTTGGCACTTTTAGATATGTTGCCAAAAGGAGTACATATTGCTGGTGGAAGTATTGTTGCTGGCGGCAATGACCTCACACAAGCAAGTGAAAATGAGTTGAGAAATTTGCGCGGCTCATTAGTCTCGATGGTATTTCAAGATCCAAGTGCTGCCCTTAACCCAAGTCGTACTGTTGGCAAACATCTCAGTGATGTACTCAGGGCCCACTCTAATTTGTCCCGTGAGGTTATTCGAGAGCGTAGCATTGCTGTCCTTAATGATGTTGGTTTCCCAGATCCAGAAACTCGTTTGAAGAGCTTCCCTTTCCAACTCAGCGGTGGGTTGCGGCAAAGAGTTGCAATAGCTATGGCACTTATTAATCGGCCTCGGATTCTTGTGGCAGATGAACCCACGACAAGCCTAGATGTTTCAGTACAAAAAGGTATATTGCAATTAATCCGTCGCAGAACAACACAGGATCGCATCGGATGTGTATTCGTTAGCCATGATCTTGGTGTTATCGCAGAAGTCGCCGACCGAGTGATCATTATGTATTCGGGGCAAGTAGTTGAAGAGGGTTCTGTTGAAAGTGTGTTAACTAATCCAAAACATCCTTACACGCGCGGGCTAGTTGCATCGGCTCCGAATATGACGAGCACTCTTGCAAACCCACTTCGTCCAATTCCGGGATCCTTGCCCTCTGTGGGTCGTACCCCAAGTGGTTGTGCATTTCAAGATCGCTGCCCTGAGCGCAATACTGGTCTGTGTTCTCCAAAAACTCCAACGTGGTCTTATGACTCAAGAGATTCTTCTCATCGTTGGCTCTGCCATAGCGAGAATTCAACAATAACGACATCAAAGGTTTCATCATGAAGCCATTACTTGAAGCAAATGGAATAGTTAAAGAATTTCGTGGCCGTGGACGTTCGCTGGATGTGGTTGCACTCCGTGGCGTTGACTTTTCAATCATGCCTGGTGAAGTAGTGGGAATTGTTGGCGAGAGTGGATCTGGCAAAAGTACTCTTTCTCGCATACTTGTTGGCTTAGAGCGGGCTACGCAAGGAGTTGTTCGCCATTTCGGCGAAATTGTTCAAACTCCTGCAGATTGGCGCAAGCTTCGCTTCGATGCTCAATATATTTTTCAAGATCCTTATCTTTCCTTAGCCCCACACATGAGTGTCGGGCAAAGTATTGGTGATGGTCTAGAAATTCGTGGCGAAGGAACTCCAGCTGAGCGCTCTCAGCGTGTAGCAGCAACACTTGAGATGGTTGGATTAAAAGCTTCTGACGCGCAGTCTTATCCAGCAGTTTTTAGTGGTGGCCAACGACAGCGCATTAGTTTGGCTCGAGCTCTTGTACTTAACCCTAAGGTGATTATTTGTGATGAAATTGTCTCAGGTCTCGATGTGTCCGTCCAAGCGCAAATTCTGAATTTATTGGTTGAACTACACCACAAACAAGGTGTCGGCTTAGTTTTCGTCTCCCACGATTTGCGAGTTGTTAAGTATTTATGTCAAAGAATTCTTGTTATGCACCGCGGATTGGTTGTCGAAGCAAACACCACTGAGAACTTGTTCTCAAATCCTCAACACGAGTACACTCAGCATTTGTTGAGTTGTGTTCCTCTCGGCCTGTCTCCTTCAGGGCTATAACTCATGGAAAAGTGGGATCGTAACTGGGGATGTCGAGTCGACATAGACGGAACCTCTCGTGGATGGAAATGTGCTGTATTACAAAATCAAAAATTGCGTGTCACGATTTTAGTTGGCAAGGGTTGTGATGTTGTTGAAGTTCTCTATAAACCGCGCGATATGGATATCACCCCTCGCACTTCCCGAGGATTGCGGCGGTACGAGGAAGTTATTGCTGCACCATGGTCAGAAATGGGCTCTTTTCTTGATCAATATGAGGGCGGATGGCAAGAAATACTGCCACATGGTGGTCAACCTGGGGTATATCAAGGAGCCTCTTTTGCTCAACATGGAGAGTCCAGTCGGTTACCATGGACTGTAAGTGTTGTTAAAGATTGCGCTGATCGAGTTGAAATTCTGTGCACTTCACGTTTGTCAATAATGCCGTTCTTTGTTGAAAAACGTTTTAGTTTAAATGGTGATAGCGCAATTCTTACAATGAGCTCAACAGCAAGAAATGGTGGAGCAGTAGAACTTCCGCTTATGGCTGGGTATCACCTTGCATTCGGAGCGCCATTTGTTGGTCCGGGAGCACGAATAGAAATGCCAAAGGGCACGACATATACCGCGCATACAGAAACTGTATTTGAAACTGGGCGACGCAGTAACGGTGCATCCGGAACTTGGCCAAGCATGAAAAGTGATAGCGGAAAAGAGTTTGATATGGGTGAATTGCCGCCAACAGAAACCAAAAGCGATCTTCACTATCTCAAGCCACCAGAGGGTTGGTACGCAATCAGTTCGTCTGATAAATCGATTACCGCGAGAGTTACTTGGGATCATAAAGTCCAACCGTATCTGTGGTTCTGGCAAGAATTCGGAGCGGGTAAAACATATCCGTGGTGGGGTATGGAGTATTTAGTTGGTCTTGAACCCTGGACAAGTTCCCCAGGGTCTGGGTTAGCTGATGCTGTTAAAGCTGGTACAGCGGCAATAATAAAACCTAGTGAGCTAATTTCCACCACACTGTCAGTCCAAATCGAGGAAAGGTAGAAACGAAATGAGAATTCTTGCGATTGGTGCACATCCGGATGATGTTGAGATTTTATGCAGTGGTACTCTTGCATTATGTAAAGAGCGCGGTGATGAAATTTTTATTGCTATCGCTACAAACGGAAATGTTGGGACAGGCGATCCAGCCATTACCCGTGAACATATTGGAGCAATCCGTCACGAGGAAGCGAAGAAGTCAGTAGCGCATATCGGTGCCACACTTATTTGGATGGATTTTGATGATGAATGGCTCTTTGATAATCGGCAAACGCGCGAACGATTTATTGATGCGATACGTGAGGCACGCCCTAATGTAATGATTATTCATGATCTCAATGATTACCACCCAGATCATCGCCTTGCAGGTTCTATCGCGCGCGATTGCCGTATCCCCGCTAGTGTTCCGCTAGTCAAGACAAAATTCCCAGAAACTCCAATTCCTACAGTTTTTGCGATGGATACTGTTTTCGGCAATAGTTTCGATCCAGAGTTTTATGTTAATATTTCGCCCGTGATTGAGATCAAAAAGAAGATGCTCCTCACTCATCACAGTCAAGCAGCCTGGCTAAAGCATGTCTACGGAACTGAAATAACAGATAGTATGTTGATACAAGGAAAGTTTCGTGGGCTTCAAGCAGGTTATGAATATGCGGAGGGTTTCAAATTGATTCACGACTGGCCACACACTGGAGATTCGAGGTTGTTACCATAAAACTTCGACTACCAAAAGATTTTTTGCAGGCAAGTGGAGATTTACCCCTCCTCAACCGCAATCAATCGACGATGCGCACTAGCGTCACCGAGGCTCTGCGTTTAAACATTGTTAATGGCACGCTGCAACCAGGCTCGCGCGTTTCAGAAGAGTGGGTAGCCAGCGAAATGGGTATAAGTCGTGGGCCAGTCCGTGAAGCTCTTCGCGAACTTGAAAATGAAGGCCTTCTAGAAATTAAAGCATACCGTGGCACTTTTGTTAAAGAAATTACAACTGATGAATTACGCAATATTTTAATTCCAATTCGCTTTATTTTGGAAAGCAGGGCATGTGTTCTTGCTCTGCCAACGATTACTGAGGCGAATCTTCAAATCCTTGCCGACATTATTGGTCGGATGGGTGTTGTAGTAACAGCTGGGGGTGAGGATGCCCTACTTAAACTAGTGGAGCTTGATGTTCAGTATCACCATTTCCTCATGAGCCTAAGCAGCCAGTATCACGCTCTGCAGTTATGGAAAGCAATTGAACCTCGAATCCGTATTGGATTTTACCGCCTTGGCTTAAAGCATGTCGACTTCCAAGAGATCGTCCTCGAACATCAGGTTCTTCTGGATTCGTTTCGGACTCGCGATCCAAAAGTGGCACTTAAGGCACTTGAGCACCATATTTGTACAGGCCAATTCCAACTTCTAGATAAAGTCTAACAAGGACAACTCTGGGCTTAGTTTTTGATCTATTAGCTTTCCTGCGAAAGAATTTTATTAATCTTTTGTGCTAGATAGCCACGAATAGCAATCCCCTCGTCGATGAATTTACCGTAATTGAAGAATCCATGGATCATCCCCGCAACATCTTTATGAATCACTTCAACTCCTGCGCTTTGAAGTTTTCGTGCGTATTCTCGGCCGTCCTCCCGCAATATATCAAACTCGGCGGTGATGATTATTGTTGGTGGCAAACCAACGAAGTTGGGTGCAGAATGCGGAACAGCGTAAGGATTATTATTATCGTGACCATCATTTAAATATTGCTCCCAAGCCCACTTCATTCCTCTCTGATTTGTGCCATAACCTTCTGCACAGGGCACAGATGAATTTGATACATATTCAGGGCTGTTGCATGGGTACACCAAAAGTTGATAGGCCAATGGGATCCTCCCCTCATCTCTGGCTTTAAGAGCAACAGCTGAGGCAAGATTTCCCCCCGCGCTATCGCCACCAACTCCAATTTTTGAGATATCTATTTTTAATTCTTCTGCGTGGGAAATAGTCCATTCCAGAGCTGCGTAACAATCATTGAACGGTATTGGAAATTTATGCTCTGGTGCCTTTTGGTAGTTCGGAGCAACGATTACTGAATTAGTCCTTTTTGCAAGTGCGGTGAGTTGCGCATCGTATCTATTAGGATTGAAAAGTACCCACCCTCCGCCATGAAAATAAACCATGCAACGGAAAGGTCCGTTTCCCTCAGGGATATAAATATTGACAGCCAAATCAGCAGTAGGAGAGGGGAAATAGCGATGATCTATTTGAACGCCATTTTCAATTGGTCCAGCGATATCAGGACCATTATGTGAATAAACGCGAGCAAGAAAAAGTTGTTTAGTTATGTCTGGAATATTTGCTACTGCTTCTCGATCAAGAAAAGCTTGAGCTTGGGGATGAATTAGCCCGCTATAAGCGTCATGATTTTTCATTTTATATCCAGATCATTAATTCCGTAGGCAAGCGAATTAGCGAGAATATTAATTCACCCCTTTCGGCGCTACTATATTTGTATCCGACCAGAGAGTAAAGCGATCTCTAGACGGTTGGGGTCTGGTAGAGGACCTTACCTTCAACTTTAATCTCAACATCCTGCAGATATTTCTTAATAATCTCAGTATCAAATTCAATGCCTAAACCGGGGCGCTCCGGAACAGAGATCATTCCGTCCGCATCCATTTCGATGCGATTCTTATTCAATTCAACGCAGAGCAACTTCGGCTCCATTGGATATTCGGCAATCCAGGAATTTTTCAATCCGGCGAAAGGGTGCATTGACGCGGCAAGCGCAGATTGCGAAGTGAAGGTGTGATTTACGTACTGAACTCCACGAGTTTTGGCATACTGGGCAACGCGATAGGCGGGTCCAATCCCTCCGATGTACCCAGTGTCGATCTGAATGAACCCGACTCCTCCGTTACTTATGAGATCTTCAGCTTGCATCGCGTTATGCGCGCCTTCGCCTCCAGCCAGCTTGACCTCTGGATTGATCTTTGAAATCTGCTTGTAGAGAGAAATAGCATAGGCATTAACGGGTTCTTCGTACCATTTCACTTTTGCTCGGGCGAGAGCAGGAATTCTCAATGCTGCTGCCTCTGCGTCCTCATCAAAAATAGTTCCGGCATCAATCATGAGATGGGCATCTGCACCGCTTCCCCCCCTTGCCGCGAGAATGTGCGCTTCATCGTCGGCGACCGTCCCTCGCCCAAATGGTCCCCAGCCGAATTTGATGGCAGAAAAGCCTGTCTTTCGCATGGATTTAGCTTTCTCAGCAGTTTCTTCCGGCGTATCTCCAAAGAGAACAGAGGCGTAAGGTAATTTCTTCTCGTTCGTTTTATATCCGAGTAACTGATAGATGGGTAATTCCTTTGCCTTGCCTAGAAGATCCCAAAGGGCAATTTCGATGCCGGAGAAAGTGAGATCACTCTGGATAATTCCATAGAACGACATGGCCCGTACTTTCCGGGCGATACGTGCAATATCGGCAGGAGAGTCAACGGTTTCACCAAGCACGGAGTCGATTACTGGGTGACATCCACTATGCGACATTGGCGCAATCCAACTTGCGATAGATGTCAGTGGGGAAGTAACCGCCTCGCCCCAGCCCTCAAAGCCTCCCGCTCGAATTCGAAAAACCAATCCGTCTTGGCTTCCATCTCCGATATCAAGTACCTCGGGCATGCGAAGATAGAAAAGGTCTACTGAATCGATTTTCATTGTTCTCCAATAATCAAATAGTCAGTTGGGATTTCAAGAGTTCTGAAATTTTATCTGAAGACTCGGGATTTGCAAGCAAAGTAAGATTAGCCTGCTCACCGTTTTCTGAACTCAGTTTACTGAACTTTCAGTGCTTTGTTTGCTTTCAAGGTGCATCGTTTAATATTCAATCGAAGTGCTGAAGTCCAGTGGAGAGTGGGTGTCGTTCATGGCAATAGATTTCTATCACTTGTGTATGGCCAAGATTGGAGGGTGATGTCGGAATCGATTGTATTCAGGCACACATTCGCATCGGTCTTTGTTTTCAAAGTATCAGGTGCACTGCAGCGTACGTTATCTATGGAGTACGGGGCTTGGAAGCGGTCCAAGGGGAGTTTTCTCACTGCTCCGAAGGTTTTACGTGTACTCGCTTTCGCTGCCATCTACGACCCCTTAGAGGTGTTTTTTCATGCAACCTACGTGCAATGGCGTAACGGCTAATGGCGTATTTTGGTGGTATGCGATGGTAGAGGCCAAAATGAGTTTGATGTGCAAAATAAGCGTTTTATGCGGGTTTTACAGTTAGAAAGTATGGAGCGGGTGACCGGGATCGAACCGGCATGGCCAGCTTGGAAGGCTGGGGCTCTACCATTGAGCTACACCCGCATGTGGTGCTTAGAGGCTAAAGGTACTGGGTG
>Ga0049085_10000487_pt1 | contig 15540 bp, 15 predicted proteins | sample GreLakmeSU08MSRF_FD_66721 | JGI IMG/M metagenome (GOLD analysis project Ga0049085, IMG submission 66721) | Freshwater lentic microbial communities from great Laurentian Lakes, MI, USA - Great Lakes metaG SU08MSRF | ecosystem: Environmental > Aquatic > Freshwater > Lake | place: Great Lakes... | reverse complement strand
CAGCCGAGGCCGATGCTGCAAAAACTGGTCGGTGAAGGCAAACTTGGCCGAAAAACAAAACAAGGTTTCTACAGCTACTAAATTCAAGTCAAATGCATTTCAATGATTCACCGGTGAGTCTTGAAGAATCTATTTGGGAGTTTCCAAACAGCAAAGAATGGCCCCGACATGATGTCGTTGGTCGTGGCGCTGATCTGAAGCCCGAGACACTCATTCAGGGGTATCGGCGTGGCATGTTTCCGATGGTGTCGAACGAAAACTCAGATGCGACGTCAAATTTGATCTGGTGGTCACCACAAAAACGGGCGGTGATACCACTTGATGGGTTGCGTGTAAGTCGCTCGATGAAGCGAAGTGCCAAAAAGTTTGAGATTCGTATCAACACACAATTTGAGCATGTAATGCGCAACTGTGCGGCACCACATCGTGACAATGGTTGGATCACCGAAGATTTCATCGAGGCTTATGTTTGCCTGCACAAACTTGGTTGGGCTCACAGCATCGAAGTGATAGATGAAAACGGCTTTTTGGCAGGTGGTCTTTATGGAGTTCGTGTAAATGGTTTATTCGCCGGTGAGTCGATGTTTCATTTGATACGTGATGCGTCAAAAGTTGCGTTGATGGCTCTCGTCGATCTGATGGTCGTAACGAACATGTCGCTTTTAGATGTGCAGTGGGTGACCCCGCACCTTGAGAGTCTCGGTGCGACGGCTATTTCGCGCGACCAATATCTGCAAAGGCTTGCCGTTGCGATAACCCAATAAATACGCGCCTAGCCTTGTCTAATAGTGAGCGATAAAAATAACACCAGCATGCGTGACGAACCATGGGTGATGCGCACATACTCGGGTCATTCGAGCGCTGAAGCCTCAAACGTGTTGTATCGCACAAATCTCGCCAAGGGCCAGACCGGTCTGTCGATTGCTTTTGATTTGCCAACACAAACTGGTTACGACCCTGATCATATTTTGGCTCGTGGAGAGGTCGGCAAAGTCGGTGTGCCCGTAGTTCATCTGGGCGATATGAAGACGCTATTAGACGGTATTCCACCTGGTGAGATGAATACATCGATGACCATCAACGCGACTGCCGCGTGGATGTTGGCGCTTTACGTCGCCAATGCAAATCAACAAGGTGTTGCGACGGGTGATCTGCGTGGCACAACTCAGAACGACATTCTTAAAGAATATTTGTCGCGTGGAACTTTTATTTTTCCTCCACAGCCTTCGAAGCGAATAATTGTCGACATGATTTCGTGGTGTGCAAAGAATGCGCCAAAATGGAACCCAATCAATATTTGTTCGTATCACTTGCAAGAGGTCGGGGCGACGCCCGTTCAGGAGATCTCATTTGCTCTGGCCAATGCGATCGATATTTTGGATGCCGTCAAAGAAAGCGGTCAGATTTCTGAAAAAGAATTTCCGCAGGTTTTTGCATCAGTTTCATTTTTTGTCAACGCGGGCATTCGGTTTGTAGAAGAAACTTGCAAAATGAGAGCCTTTACAAAACTGTGGGAGCGCATCGGTCGTGAGCGTTACTCGATCACCGACGAGCGATTACTTCGCTTTAGATATGGGGTCCAAGTCAATTCGTTGGGTTTGACCGAAGTGCAACCAGAAAACAATGTGCAACGAATCGTCCTAGAGATGCTTGCCGTGACGCTTTCAAAAAACGCACGGGCTCGCAGCGTGCAGTTACCCGCATGGAACGAAGCTCTCGGCTTGCCACGACCATGGGACCAACAATGGTCGCTGCGAATGCAGCAGGTGCTGGCGTTCGAAACCGATCTTTTAGAACACGAAGATATTTTTGACGGCTCACATGTGATTGAGGCCCGAACAGCCGAACTCGTGGATCAGGCGTACATCGAGTTGAACGAAATTCTCAATCTGGGTGGGGCTTTTGAGTCGGTTGAAATGCTGAAGAGTCGACTGGTGCATTCAATGTCAAGTCGCACAAGTCGAATCGAAAAAGGCGACCAGCGTGTGATTGGTGTGAATGCATTTACTGAAACAGCGCCTTCGCCACTTGGTGGTGCGGATAATATTTTGAAAGTCGATCCAAAAATCGAAAAGCAAATGATCAAAGAATTGCAACAGTGGCGCAAATCGCGAGATCAAAATGCCGTCGATCTTTTGTTGGATGCACTTAAATCAGCGGCGAAAAATAATCTGAACTTGATGCCACCTTCGATTGCGCTTGCTCAGGCTGGCGGCACCACGGGTGAGTGGTCACAGGCGTTGCGCGACGTGTTTGGTGAATTTCGCGCGCCAACAGGCGTAGGTGGTGCTTCAGGTCGACACGGACATTTGTTGGATCAGGTTGTTGAATTTGTCAAAACAATCACTGGTGGCCCACCAAGACTTCTGGTTGCCAAACCTGGTTTAGACGGGCACTCGAGTGGCGCCGAGCAAATTGCGGTTGCTGCACGTGATTCGGGCATGGAAGTCGTCTATAGCGGCATTCGGTTGACCCCAGAGCAGATTGCTGCATCGGCTCGCGACGAAGATCCAGATGTAATCGGCTTGTCAATTCTCTCGGGTTCGCATCTCGACTTGGTTCCTGAAGTTGTCGCTCAATTGCGAAAGTTAAAAGTTGATGCACCAGTAATAGTTGGGGGCATTATTCCTGAAAGTGATCAAGCTCGACTCAAAAAGATCGGGATTACGGCAATCTATACACCCAAAGATTTTGATATCGCCAGAATTATGCGCGATATTGCCGAGATAACCATCGCGCACCGAAAAAAATAATTTACGGCTTCATCGTCGTAGACGGTGCAACAGGTATAAAACCATTCGCTGGTGGAAAGGTCAGTTCTTGCCCTGCTTCAACGCGATCTGGGTTCGTGATGCCGTTCATTTCCATTAGCAACCGCATATCGAGTCGATTATTTTCAGCGATGCTAAATAATGTGTCGCCGAGTTGGACGATGTAACGAATTGGGGCCGTGTAGACGGTCGTCGTTGGCGCAGGCATTGTCTCAACCATCTGAATAGTTGTTGCTGTTGGTACGGGTTCGACACCTCGCTGTGAAAAAAACAAAGCAAGTACGCCGCTAATTACCGTCACTGCAAGCAACGACTTTTGTAAACGACCTTTTAAAAACATGCGTAACGATATTAGGCGTGGTTGTGACTTTTGTAGCGTTCATCGCAACCTCTAAGGTAAAGATATGAAGGTGCTCGCAGCAGTCGACAAGTTTCGTGGCACTGCAACGGCAGCACAAGTCGCCACTGCAATCGGTCATGCGTGTTGGCAACTCGGTCATGATTGCATCGAGCGGCCTCTTGCCGATGGTGGCGAGGGCACACTCGAAGCGCTCGGTGGTGCAAATAGGTCGACACTCGTCAGTGGCCCGCTGGGTGAACCTGTGCAGGCGCCGTGGCGCTTTCATCGGGGCGTGGCAATAATCGAGATGGCATGCGCGTCGGGCTTGTTGCTTAGCGGTGGCAAAGACAAAAACAACGCCGTTGATGCGTCAACAACAGGCACTGGTCAATTGATTGATGCTGCCCTTGATTTGGGTGCCAGTCGAATAATTGTTTGTCTCGGTGGTTCGGCGACAACTGACGGAGGTCTTGGTGCGGTCAAGGCGATTCAAACACCGGCAAGATTAAAAGGTGTTGAGTTTGTGGTCGCGTGCGATGTGACTACGGCATTTACGGATGCTGCAAAAGTTTTTGGACCGCAGAAAGGTGCGTCCGCTGCTCAAGTTGAATTTTTAACGACTCGACTTGAACGACTAGTGCAGGTTTATCAACAAAATTATGGCGTAGATGTTTCGCAGATCGAGGGTGCAGGTGCTGCTGGTGGTTTGGCAGGGGGGCTTGCCGCACTCGGTGCGAATCTTGTGCCAGGTTTCGACCTCGTGGCCGAAGAAGTTTTACTCGATGAACTTTTGTTAGATATTGATTTCATTATTACGGGTGAGGGTTTCATGGATAGCGAAAGTTTCGCCGGCAAGGTTGTCGGTTCGATGGCTGAACTTGCCGTTGAACACAAAATTGAGCTCGCTGCGATTTGTGGGGATATTCACCCGGACGTGAGTAGTCGTATCAATGCGGTAAGCCTCGTTCAAACTTTTGGGCACGAAAAGGCAATGTCTGAGCCAATGCACTGCATCGAACAGATAGCACTTCAGATTTTGCGCAACACCAGCGCTAAATAATTAGCCAGTCGTTGTCGGCACAACTGGCACTGTCGGCACAACAACAGCAGCACCCGAACCTAGAGGTCGTCCTGCAAGATCGGTGCCGAGCAAAATTAGAACACTGGCTTCACCAAGTTTGCCGCTCTCAGTTGGGATTGGCTCTGGCATCGCCGCGATACCCACGCCACCAAGTTCGTTGGCGATCGTGGCGGCAGCACCTTCGCTACCAAGCAAGTAGTAAACCACGGTTACCGTTTGTTTTGGAGTGATCTCACTTTTATTGTTCGCTGGTTGCACGATGTAACCGCGACCTTGAAGTTCTGTGGTTAATTGTCCGGCGCTACCCGAGATACCGGATGCATTTGTGATTTGTACTTTGAACGCGGTCTTTACAAGAGTCGTCTCAACTGGAACCTCGGCGATTGTTGCCACAGACGGATCAATTGTTGCTTCAGTTTCGATTGATGCAGTTTGCCCAGTTTGGTCATTGCGAATATCGCGAAGAATAAAAAACCCGAGCAGAATCGCCAACACGGCAATAATGATCGACAAAGTTGAGTTGATATTCGAGGTGCCGCCAGATGGTCGACGATCAGTCGGTGTTCGGCGAGGACGAGATGGATCTTGGCTCATACCTGACTAACTTACCCCATTTATCATTGAGCCGAGAGTGGGAATTGAACCCACGACCTACCGCTTACAAGGCGGTTGCTCTGCCACTGAGCTACCCCGGCGTCTGATTAACACCTTCAGTGTATGGACGATTCAACATGAAGTAGGTTTACTTTTCGGCACGTCGACTTCGAACTATCTCATAAGTGGCTAACGCCGCAGCAACAGAAACATTCAGTGACGAGAGCGAACCAAGCATCGGGATATTGACGAGCAAGTCGCATCTTTCGCGTGCAAGCCTCGACATGCCAGGGCCTTCGGCACCCAGCACCACACAAACGGATCCTTTGGATACTTCGTTAAGTTCGAAAATATTTTTATCGGCGGCATCATCGAGTCCGATGATCAATACTCCTGCTTGTTTCATCTCGGCAAGGGCGCTGGGTAAGCCACCGACAACGCACATATTTAAATATTCAATTGCACCGGCAGCAGCTTTAGCAACGGTCGGCGTGATGTGCACAGCGCGGTGACGCGGCAAAATTACCGCGTCGACACCTGCACCGTCACAACAACGCAAAATTGCCCCAAGATTGCCGGGGTCGGTGACGCCGTCAATTGCCACCAGCAATAACGGGGTGTCATGCGAATCAACCAATAATTCAGCCAGCAGAGTTTCTTCGATTGAGTCAGCTTTGGCCAACACGCCCTGCGGTGCTTCGCTTCGCGCTTCGCGCTCGAGTTCTCGGCGCGAGACGTTCATCACTTGTACTCGTTGATCACGAGCAAGATCCAAAATATCTTCGATTACCGGACTGGTTTCAATATCGCTGGCCAGCCAAATTTCACGGATTCGGCGACGTTGGGCGAGCAATAATTCGCGAACTGCTTGTCGACCTTCAATTTGTTCGCCTCCAAGCCCGTGTTCTTTTTGTGACGGACGATTGCCGCCGAGGTTCGAACGCGCCGAGACATCTATTCGCTTCGGACTATTCGGATTGCTGCGACGATTACCACTGCTGGCATAGCGGTTTTTTGCGTGACTATTTCGCTTTTTTGGTTTTGAGTCTTTTGGCACGAGAAATTTAGATGTCTTGGGTCGCAACTGCGACTGCCCAACAGGCGATGCCTTCGGATCGACCGAGCGCACCTAAACCTTCGGCGCGACGACCCTTTACTGTGACCGGTGCACCGAGCGCTCTTGAAAGGTTTTGCTGCATCTCATCACGGTGTTTCGAGATTTTCGGTTGCTCACAGACGATGCTGCAGTCGACATTGCCTATTTCGAAGTTATTGTCAAGCGCCATTTTTGCGACTAGCTGCAACAATTTGATTGAGTCGATATTTTTGTATTTCTCGTCGGTATCAGGAAAATGCTCTCCGATATTTCCGAGACCGCATGCGCCAAGAACCGCTTCGGCAGCAGCATGGGCCACGACGTCTGCATCACTGTGGCCGACTAGTCCTGGTTCATTTAAAAAGTGCACACCACCAAGAATTAGTTTGCGCTGCTCGTCACCGTCTTTGACAAAACGATGGATATCGAAACCTTGACCGACTCGAATCTTGATCGTCATGGCTCAATTTTTACACTTCACCACGAGAGATCGCGCGAGCCCAATTTAAATCTTCAGGAGTCGTGATTTTCTTATTAAGTGGATCGCCACCTACGACTACAACTTTAAATCCATTGTTTTCAACGAGTGTCGAGTCGTCGGTGCCCTCTGGGTTTTGAGCGTGCGCCTGACGAAGTGCTTTCGCTCTGAATGCTTGCGGCGTCTGCACGGCCACGAGATCTCGACGATTTGGGGTTGAAAGAATCAAATTATTTGCGTCCACGACCTTGATCGTGTCGACCACAGGTAAGCCTGGCACCGCACCATCGGCGCCGGCGCAAACAGCGTCGATCACTTCGTCATACAAAAACTCTGAGGCGAACGGTCTTGCTGCGTCGTGCACGCAGATAATTGTGGCATCGCCCGGCACTGCGGTCAGCCCACAACGAACCGAAGCACTGCGTGTCGCACCCCCTACGACCCCACCTTCGCGGGCGGCCTGCTCTGCCGGCAAAACGACAACCACGCCGTCGCTGGCATTTCGGGCTGTTTCAACGGCCCAATCGACGACTCGGCGCTCGTTAATAAGTGAAAATTGCTTGGGGCTACCAAATCTTGAGCCGGCACCAGCGGCAACAACAATCGTCCAGATTTTCTCACCAACTCGTTGCCTAGAGACGGTGTCCACGTTCATTTAGGGTAGTACCGTCATTGCGTAATGGCACACGATGATCTTCTTCGAGGTAGTGAGTTTTTCGCTGAAACTCCTGCTGACGTATTGGCAAAAATTTCTGAGCAAGGCGAGACTCGCAATTTGCAACGTGGTGACGTGTTGTTCAAAGAAGGTGACAAGCCCGAGTCGATGTACATCGTTTTATCTGGTCGCATGGCAATCGCAATCGGCAATCGTCCTTTAGATAGTCGTGAAAGCATGCTCGCGCTCATGGAGCGAGGCGATTTGTTCGGTGAACTTGGTTTGTTAGATGGTGGCGCTCGCAGCGCGATGGCCCGGGCTATCGAGCCATCGTCGGTACTGCAAATCTCCTACAAAATTGTGCGTGAACAATTGCAAACTAATCCGTCGATGTTGTGGGGAGTCACAAAGTTGTTGGCAAAACGTTTGCGCACGATGGACGAAGTTTTGTCAGACAGCGTGTTTCTTGATGTAACCGGTCGAACTGCCAAACGGTTGCTTGAGTTGTCAGACGGCAAAGACGAATTTGTCTTGCCGATTACGCAAGAAGAGCTTGCGGGCATGGTCGGTGCATCTCGTGAAAGGGTCAACAAGGCGATTGCAAGTTTTATTCGCCTTGGCTGGATCGAACAGCACGATCGTCGTTATCGAATTTTGATGCGACAGAAAATAGAGTTTCGCGCTAGCTAAAACTCGCCTGACTGGTGAGCCACGTTTGTGTTTTTGAAAATGCGTCAGAGGCGTCTTGTGCGCGGTGGGCAGGTCGTGAGACATCATGTGCAAAGCCGTGCTCAGCATCTGGATAAATTTCAGTACGAACTTTGAGTTGAGCAAGTCTCGCAACATCCGCTGGCGGTGTGTAGTGGTCTTTGCCACCGATGATTGCCAGCACGCGATCTGAATGTCCATTTTTTAAAAAGTCAAGTGGCTCACCTTGACTTGCGCTTTTCCATCCTTCTGGCATTTTGATCATTCCATAAAAAGAAACTATTTTTTTGAATCTTTCGGATCGTGCGGTTTTGAAACAGTACATGCCGCCCATACAAAAACCGATCAACGAGACTTCGGTCGTGCCGAGTGCATCTGCTGCTTCGCACAGATCTCGCAAATGAGTTTCATCATTCAATGATGAGACGGCGGCAAATCGGGGCTCGATTTCTGGGCCGAGCGTAAGACCGGGAAACGGCTCGACTGCACAAACTGCCATTTGCCATTCGATGGCCAATTTTTTGACGAGGTCGTCGTATAACGGACGCAAACTAAATATGTCGGGCGCGATTACCAGCCCCATTTTTGGGTTGTCAACCGATTTGTCTATTTCACATTGAGTGCCAGACGGCAAAGTTATGCGCATTCACCAAGTATGCCAAAAGTTATGTGGATGTTTTTGAGAATTTTCGCCTGGTGAGAGTTGCGGTGAGTTCTGGCGTCGCACCTGCGGTGATGTCAAGTTTCAACGATTTGGGGTATGACCCAAAACAAAACCGAAATAACACCCGATAGTCAACCCAATTTGGTTTGGAGCCCCGGGTTGCGGCAACGACCGAACAGCCCGGTTGCAAGGTTGATCAAAGAGTGGGAGTTGATCGGTTCAAGACGCAAAGAAGTAGATGTCGTTAATTCTTGGCAACTACCGGGCAAAGAAATCAGCAATCTCGACCAAGTTTTGATTCGAGCCGGTTTCAATACTGCGCGAGATGACTCAAAAGGTGACAGCTATTTGTGGCTTTTGGTCAAACGGGCGGCGACCGACGAACTTGCGGCTCGAATTGTTTTACAGCGGATTCTTCCACCGCTTGTTTCGATTGCGCGTCGCCGTGGACAGATTATGCAAGGTGGCATCGACGCCGCACTTTCAGATGTGTTGCCGTGTGCGTGGACCGTGATTCGACAATATCCGTGGCATCGACGACCAAATAAAGTCGCGTCAAATTTGGTCTTGGATAGCGAGTATTTTGCGTTTGTGCAGGGCAATCGTTCGAAGAAAGTGAAAGTTTTTTCTGTTGAGCCAAAGTTGATGAGCGAAATAATTGCCGAACCAGAATGCGAAGAGTTTGAACAGCAGGCGAGTCTTGAAAATTTAATCAGTATCGCTCTCAGTCAAGGTATTGAATCGCGACATGTCGAAGTTCTGCGCGCAGTGGCCAACGGTGAAACAGCCGCGATAATCGCCAAGCGCTATGGCATTGCCGAGCGAACCGCACGCGCTTGGCGCGCGCAAGCAATCAGCGAGTTGCGTGTACGAACGCGGTGTTTGGTGTGAGTTTTGTTGTCCTCAAACGCAAACTGTTGGTGACGACGAAAATACTTGAAAGGGCCATTGCCAAACCCGCCCACATCGGGTTGAGATAGCCAAGTGCAGCCAACGGGATCGCAGCCGTGTTGTAGGCAAACGCCCAAAATACATTCGCGGTGATCGTGCGCAATGTTGCTCGCGAAAGCAAAATCGCATCTGCCACCAGTCGCAAGTCACCGCTAACGATTGTCAGGTCGCTGGCGTTCATCGCCACATCTGTACCCGTGCCCATGGCGACGCCAACGTCGGCTTGAGCCAGCGCGGCTGCATCGTTGACGCCGTCACCAACCATCGCCACCGCGTAGCCACGTTGTTGAAGGTCAGCAACTACACGAACTTTTTCGTTCGGCAAAACGCCGGCGATGACGTGCTGTTCGTCGATCTTGATGCCGACTTGTATGGCGATCGCCGTCGCAGTTGCGTCGTTGTCGCCAGTCAATAAAACAGATCGCAGACCAAGTTTGTTGAGTTCAACGATTGCTTCTGCACTGGTTGATTTAGGTTGGTCGGCGACAACACACACACCTTTCACAAGTCCGCCAATTGCGACAAGCACCGCAGTATTGCCGGCGCTTCGCGCTCGAGCGAGTGCCTCGCGTAGATCACCCGGAATGACCACAAGTGATTCGCTGAATAAAGACTCCCGACCAACCATTACTTTTTGTGACTCGACTACTCCCGAGGTGCCCATGCCCGGTGATGAAACGAAATCACTGACATTCGGCAAGGCACCAAGTTCTTTGCGGGCAGCGGCAGAAATTGCTCGTGCAACAGGGTGTTCGCTTGCGTGTTCTAGTGCACCCGCGAATTTGAGTACTTCAAGTCGATCTGTGCCGGGCGCTACGAAGACGTCAAGTAATTGCATGACACCGGTTGTAATCGTGCCAGTTTTGTCGAATACGACGGTGTCGATTCGTTTGGTGCTTTGCAATACGTCAACACCTTTGATCACGATGCCCATCTGTGCGGCGCGACCACTGCCGACCATCAGCGCAGTTGGCGTCGCCAATCCAAGCGCACATGGGCAGGCGATAATCAAAACTGCAACCGCCGCAGTGAATGCTTGCGACGTCGAATCTCCTAAAAAAAACCAACCTAGAAAAGTTGCAATCGATAAACCAATTACTGACGGCACAAATACCGAACTCACACGGTCGGCTAGTCGTTGCACGGGTGCCTTGGTGGTTTGCGCGTCGCGCACAAGACGCGTTATTTGGGCGAATGTCGTTTCAGCACCGACACGTGTTGCACGTACGATCAGTCGACCCGTGAGATTTACCGTAGTACCCGTGACCGCACTATCTATCGCAACATCGATCGGCACACTTTCGCCCGTCAACATTGACACATCAAGCGATGAATTGCCTTCGACTACGACACCATCTGCCGGAATTATTTCGCCTGGTCTGATGACCATCAGATCATTAATGCGAACTTTGGCAGCATCAATCGTTATTTCTTCGGAACCTCTGATTACAGTCGCATTTCGAGCACTCATTGCAAGCAGTGATCGCAATGCGTCGCTGGCACGATTTTTAGCACGCGCCTCGAAGTATCTGCCCGCTAGCAAAAAGACAGTGACGGCCACGGCGACTTCAAGATATATGTGAGTGCTGTCACCTCCGTTCATATTCATGCTCGTCATACTTGACATATTGAGAGCAGATTCTGAACCTCGGTAGATATGCGCGACCGCATCGCCCCAGATAATTGTCCAAACCGACCAAGCCGTTGCGGCTACTACGCCGAGTGAAATCAGCGTGTCCATCGTCGTGGATCGATGACGAGCATTCATCAAAGTTGCTCGATGAAACGGCCAAGCCCCCCAAGTCACAACAGGTGCACTGAAGGCCAACGCTAGGAACTGCCAATTTTTGAACTGCAAATTTGCGATCATTGAAATTGCAATAACCGGCACTGCAAGGGTCGCGGATACAACGAGGCGAGTGAGCAACATTGATACTCGTTCATCGACTTCGGCGTCGAGCATTTCGGCCGTCGTATCTTCTAAAAGTCTTGCGCTGTATCCGAACGACTTGACGGCATTGATCAGAGCATCAGAATTGGTGAGTTGATTAGAAAAGTTGACCCTGGCTGACTCGGTCGCATAGTTGACGGTTGCGTTGACGCCTGAAATTTTATTCAAGCCTTTTTCAATCGTCATTGCACATGCGTTGCACGACATGCCGGTCAGGCTCAAATCAATTTGCGTATCTAAAGATTGAATACTCATAGGTTCTCAGATCGTGACATTAGATCGTGACATTAGATCGTGATATTAGATCCATTTTGACTGTCCAAAGCGATAGCCGACACTGCGGACGGTTTCAATCAAGTTGGCATGCTCCTCACCAAGTTTGGCGCGCAGACGGCGAATATGTACGTCAACTGTTCGAGCACCGCCGTAGTACTCGTAGCCCCAAACTCGAGACAACAGAACTTCACGACTAAAGACCTTGCCGGGGTTTTGTGCCAAAAATTTCAGCAATTCGTATTCCATGTATGTCAGGTCAAGTGGCTTGCCACCAAATGATGCCTGATAAGTCTCGGTGTTCAATACCAAGTCGCTGTATTCAATCAATGACTCACGCGAGACTGACAACTCGGCATAGAACAAATGACGCAAGCGCGAGTCAAGTTCGCGCGGATGAATCGGCGCAAGACAGAAGTCGTCAAACAGGTCGTCACGCATTTCAAGATCCGCTAGTTGGGCACCACTGACCAACACGATCACGCGATTGACGGGATTGTCGCGACGGCGCAACGCACGACAAATTGCCCAAGCCGACTCTGGGTCTTGACTGCAATCGACCACGGCGCCCGCCCAACCCGAAGATGGTTCAAGTTTGTCGAGCATTTCACCCGACTTGATTGCTTTCCATGAGTAGCCCGACAGATCGAGCGTTCGCGCAACATCTATTGGTGCCGGATCAGGGAAGACGGCGAGCAGTCGATCTGGAACGTTAGTAATCATTTCACTCAAAGCGAACGTAGGTAACGATTGAGTTCATATTGGCTGATGTGGGTTTTGTAACCACGCCACTCGGCACGTTTGTTGCGCAAGAACCATTCGAAAATGTGTTCACCGAGTGCTTCGGCGACGAGTTCTGAGCGCTCCATTACGCGCAGCGCATCGGACATCGATTGAGGAAGTTGTTCAATGCCGAGTTTTGCCAACATATCGTCACCCATTTCAAAAAGATTCGAGTCGGCCTCTGGTGGAAGTTCGTAGCCCTCTCTGATGCCGCGCAAGCCCGCGGCCAGAATCACGGAGAAAGCAAGATACGGATTGCATGCCGGGTCTGGTGATCGAAATTCAATTCGAGTTGTCTGATCACTGTTTCGTTTTTGAACCGGCACTCGAACTAAACCGCTGCGGTTATTGCGTGCCCATGAAATGTGCACGGGCGCCTCGAAGCCCGGCACCAGTCGCTTGTAACTGTTGACGTTTTGATTCGTCACTGCGGTGATTTCTGCGGCATGGCGCAACAAACCGGCGATGAATTGTTTCGCTGTGACCGACAAGTTGTATGGATCATTGGCGTCATGAAATGCATTCTGCTCATCTTTGAACAGACTGAGATGCAGGTGCATGCCAGAACCCTGCACATTTTCAAGGGGCTTGGGCATGAAAGTTGCGTGCACATTATGCAAAGCGGCGACCTCTTTGACCACCAATCTGAATGTCATCACGCTGTCGGCCATCGTCAACGCGTCAGTATGTCGCAGATCTATTTCATGTTGGCTGGGTGCATCTTCGTGAAAGCTGTATTCGACTGGGATGCTCATTGTCTCTAGAGTGCGAATTGTTTCTTTGCGCAACGAGCTGGTGATATCGGAGCTGGTCAAATCGAAAAATCCACCTTCGTCGAGGGGCACCGGCTTTGAATCGATGCTCGGTGGATCAAAATAAAAATATTCGATGTCAGGTGCAACATAAAACTGGTAACCGAGTTCTCGTGCGGCATTCAAATTGCGGCGTAAGACTTGTCGAGGATCACCATCAAATGGTGTGCCATCGAGCTTGGCGATGTCACAGAAAACTCGGGCTTCTGCACCTTTGGGGTCGACCCATGGCAAAACTTCGAAAGTGTTCGCGTCTGGCAAAGCCAAGACGTCACTTTCTTGAGTGCGACTAAAACCGTCGATTGCTGAACCGTCGAAGATCATGCCGTCGTTGAGCGCGTTTTCCATTTCTGCCGGACTGATCGCAAAACTCTTGAGGTTGCCCAGTACATCGGTGAACCACAATCGAATTAAACGGATACCTCGCTCTTCGACCATACGAAGCACGTAATCACGTTGCTGTTCGATCATTTCAGCATCCTTTTTGGATTGTTGGCACAAATACAGTCTGCCGCCGCGACCACGAGTTTCACTCGGGCTACGGCGGCAGATGTACGGGGCTTGGAGAAAATCGTGTCTCGCAATGCGCTATTTTTTCTTCGTGTTTTTACCCTTTTTCGCGTTTACTTTTTTTGCCGGGCTCTTTTTTGGTGAGGACTGACCACAAACTGTTTCGAGGATCAACTGCGTTACAACGTATGGATCCATGTTTGCGTTCGGTCGACGATCTTCGGCGTAACCCTTTTGATCACGTGCAACCTGCCAAGGAATTCGCACCGATGCGCCTCGGTTTGAAACGCCGTAACTGAACTTGTTGTACGGCGCAGTTTCGTGCTTGCCGGTCAGGCGACTTTCAATGTCATGACCGTAGTTGCTGACATGCTCATTAATACGAGTGCCAAGCGCCTTGCATGCGTCGTCGATTGCCTTGTAGTTCGAGCGCATTGCTTTGGTCGAAAAGTTCGTGTGGCAACCTGCACCGTTCCAATCGCCTTGTTGCGGTTTCGCATCAAGCGAAATGACCACGTCGTAGTCTTCGGCGATTCGATGCAACAACCAACGTGCGACATGAAGCTCATCGCTTACTTTGAGTGCGTCGACCGGACCGATTTGAAACTCCCACTGACCAGGCATTACTTCGGCGTTAGTGCCAGAAATATGAAGACCGGCATCAAGACACATTTCAGTGTGAATCTCGACGATGTCTCGACCCATCACACGACCTGCGCCTACGCCGCAATAGTAAGGACCTTGTGGCACTGGTTCGCCAGACAGTTCAGGAAAACCAAACGGACGACCGTTGAGTCGCATCATTGTGTATTCCTGTTCGATGCCGTAAATCATTTTTTGATCTGAGTATCGTTTGGCTGCATCTGCGCACGCAGCACGAGTATTTGTTGGGTGTGGTTTGCCGGTGGCTGCGACCAAAACTTCGCACATCACGAGAACATTTTTGCCTCCGCGAATCGGATCTTTGCAACTAAAAACCGGATTCAGAACACAGTCGGATGCTTCTCCTGTTGCTTGATTTGTTGATGAGCCGTCAAAACCCCAAATTGGAAGAGATTTGGAGCCATTTTCAATAATTTTTGTTTTTGATCGCAAGGTCGGAGTTGGTGTAACACCGTCGATCCAAATATATTCAGCCTGAAATGCCATTCAATTTCCTCTCGTCTGAAATTCGCCCCATGACGAATTTGTAATCTCAATAGTTTTGCCGATGGGGGTTTCTTTGCCGTTGCCCGTTTGTAAACGGAGTGTGAAGTTTTTCGTGTGGATAGCCTGCTCTCGTGGCAGATTTAGCCAAAATTCGTGTGGGTCTTGCCCAAATCAATCCGACCGTTGGGGCGCTGAAAGCCAACGCCTCAAAAATCATTGACTTTTACGAGCAGGCGGTTGCCGCGGGGTGCGATGTAGTCGCATTTCCCGAGTTGTCGATTACTGGGTATCCGCCGGAAGATCTTGTTTTAAAAGACGGCTTTGTCACCGAAAATCAAGCGGTGCTAGCAGATGTCGTGAAAACGGTGGGCGAGACAATCGCCGTAATTGGTTTTGTTGATCGGGCTGAAAATTCGACTCATATATATAACGCCGCCGCAGTTTGTCAGAACGGCAAGATAATCGGCGTTTATCACAAACATTTATTGCCGAACTACAACGTCTTTGACGAGCAACGTTATTTTACGCCTGGCGTGCATAACCCGTTGTTCACGATCAATGGTGCGTGTGTTGGTGTGACGATTTGCGAAGACATCTGGGATCCATCTGGTCCGGTGTCTGTGCAGGCATCTTTGGGCGCTGTTTTAAATTTGAACATCAACGGCTCACCATTTCACACCGGAAAAATTGGTGTGCGACGTGAGATGTTGAGTTCACGGGCACG
>Ga0049085_10000486_pt1 | contig 15577 bp, 16 predicted proteins | sample GreLakmeSU08MSRF_FD_66721 | JGI IMG/M metagenome (GOLD analysis project Ga0049085, IMG submission 66721) | Freshwater lentic microbial communities from great Laurentian Lakes, MI, USA - Great Lakes metaG SU08MSRF | ecosystem: Environmental > Aquatic > Freshwater > Lake | place: Great Lakes... | reverse complement strand
GGTGCCGAGGACGTGGCCGCGGCTGTTGCTCGTGGTGCTGCTTGGCGAAGTGGGGCTCGTCACGCTCGGCACGTTTTATGCGGCGATGGCCAGCAGGAGCCGGGCGCGCGAAGTGCTCCTGCCGCTACTGCTTTTCCCAATGCTCGTTCCCGTGTTACTGGCGGCGATGCAGGCCACGAAGGCCCTGCTCGTCGGGGACGTGATGCACGACGCCGGCGCCTGGACCAACCTTCTGGTTGCGTACGATATCATCTTTCTGATCTCTACCTTCCTCGCATTCGACTACGTCATCGAAGCATGAGGATCTTATCATGACTGCCGCAGCCGCTTTCACTCTCGAAGTGCCCAAGTCGGGACGCTGGCCAATATTCGGTTGGTTCGCTGTGCTGTTCCTCGCCGGGGCGCAGATCACTGCCTTTGCGATCTCGCCGCCGGACCGGGACATGGGCGATCTGCAGAAGATCCTGTATGTCCACGTGCCCACGGCGTGGAACATGGGCATCTGTTACCTGCTCGTTGCGATCTACAGTTTCCGCTTTCTTTGGAAGCGCGATGACCGGGACGATCTCATCGCCGCGTCCGCGGCAGAAGTCGGCACGCTCCTGAACGGCCTGACGTTGGTCCTCGGTATGATCTGGGCGCGGCCCACCTGGGGTGTATGGTGGGTCTGGGATGCGCGGCTCACGTCCACGCTGATCATGTTCCTCGTATTCGCCGGCTACCTGGCGCTTCGGGCGTTCGTCGAGGAGCCGGACCGACGGGCGCTCTGGAGCGCAGTGGCCGGTATCATGGGTGCGATCAACTACCCGATCGTCTACATGTCGGTCCGGTGGTGGCGTACGATTCATCAGGTGCAATCCACGCCGAGCACACTCGACCCGACGTACACCTTCAGCCTACGCTTGAATGCCGTCGCGGTGCTGTTCATCCTGATCTATTTTATCCGGCGCCGGTATGAAGCGGCGCTCACGGAACGCGTGGCCGAGCAGGTGTCGCAGGCCGCCGCGCTCGGAGGACCGCTCAATGCCTGAGATGATCGCGAGCAACGGCTACTATGTAGCGGCGGCGTACGCCGTCGGCTGGCTCTGCATTCTTGGCTATTTACTGAGACTTCATTCGCTGCTCCGGCGGTCGCGTGAAGCGCTCGCCCACGCCAAAACTATCGGAGGTGCGCCATGACGTCACCGGAACTCGGATCCACACTCGCGCCGGCGAAGAAACGGCCAAAGGCCGGCATCATCGCCATGGTCGTGGTGCTCGTGGCGGCGTTCGGATGGCTCCTGATGGGCAACCTCGACAAGAACGTCGTCTTCTTCCTTACTCCCAATGAGCTACTGGCCAAGGGGACGGAAGGGATCGACGTGCCGGTGCGGCTTGGCGGGCAGGTGAAGGCCGGCACCGTGACATGGGACGCGAAGGCGCTCGATCTTCGGTTCGATATCGTGGACACGGACGGCAAGGGCACGATTCATGTGCAGTCGAAGGGCGCGCCGCCGCAGATGTTCCGTGATGGCATGGGGGTTGTCTGCGAGGGGCGCTTCGGTGCCGACAGCGTGTTCCAGAGCACGATGCTGATCATCAAGCACTCGAACGAGTATCGCGCCCCCAAGGCGGGCGAAAAGCCGCAGGAGATGTATAAGTCGCTCATGAAAGGATCCGGCTCGTGACACGCCTCCTGGCCGTTGACGCGCTCTGGTTCGGCCTGATCGTGAGCGTCGTCGGCGGCATCGTTGCGCCTATTATGATCGCGCGCGGCAAACGGCTCGGTCAGTGGGTCACGATCGCGCAGGCCGCGGTGTACGCGAACTTCGCCGTCGTGACCGTGGCCACGCTAGCCATGATGTGGGCGCTCGCGCGCCACGACTTCTCTATCTCCTACGTCGCCCAGGTGGGCAGCCGCGCGACGCCACTGTTCTACACGATCATCTCGCTCTGGGGTGCGCTCGAGGGGTCGATTCTCTTCTGGGCCTGGGTGCTTGCCCTGTACAGCGCCGCTGTCGTCTACACAAACCGCAACCGGCCGGGCTTGCTCGTGCCGTATGCGTCGGCCGTGTTGCTCCTGATTGCGCTCTTCTTCCACATCCTGCTCGTCGGACCGGCGAATCCGCTGCACCTTGTGTCGCCCATCCCGCTCGACGGCCCAGGGCCGAATCCGCTCCTGCAGAATCACATTCTGATGGCGGTGCATCCGCCGCTGCTCTACCTCGGCTACGTGGGCATGTCGGTGCCGTTCGCCTTTGCGGCTGGCGCCATGCTCGCCGGTGAAGTCGCAAGCGACGACTGGATCCGGCTCACCCGGCGCTGGACGATGCTGGCGTGGGCCCTGCTGACGGCGGCGGTCATCGCCGGGATGTGGTGGTCGTATGAAGTCCTCGGGTGGGGCGGCTACTGGGCGTGGGATCCGGTCGAGAACGCTTCGTTTATTCCCTGGCTCACGGCGACGGCGTTCCTCCATTCGGTGATCGTGCAGGAGCGGCGGCAGATGCTGAAGCTCTGGAACGTGAACCTCGTGGTCGGCACGTTCGTGCTGACTCTCCTCGGCACCTTTCTCACCCGCAGTGGCATCATCTCGTCGGTGCACGCGTTTACGCAGGGTACCATTGGGTTCTACTTTCTCACGTTTATCGCGGTTGTGCTCATTGGCTCACTCGTCATGGTGGCGGGCAACTCCGAGAAATTCCGCTCGCAGGGCCAGCTCGACGCCGCGCTCTCGCGCGAGACGATATTTCTACTGAACAACCTGCTCCTCACGGTGCTCTGCTTCACGGTACTGATCGGGACGCTCTTCCCGCTTATCGCTGAGGCGGTGCGGGGCGTGAAGGTCAGCGTGGGCGAGCCGTTCTTCAACCGGATGACGTTGCCGGTGATGGTCTCGCTGCTCTTCCTGATGGGCATCGGGCCGGCGCTGCCGTGGAAGCACGGCAACATGAACGACCTGAAGAAGAAAATGATTCCGGGTGCCATCGTCGCCATGATCCTCGCGAGCATCGTGATCGCGTTCGGTTCGCGCAGCCTGTATGCCGTGCTCGCCTTCGCCTTCGCCGGCTTCGCGGCCACGATGAACGTGCAGGAGTTCGTGATTGGGGCCCGGGCCCGGCAATCGGCCCACCGTGAGTCGTTCGGTACGGCGCTCGTGCGCCTCGTCAAAGGCAACCGGCGGCGCTACGGCGGCTACGTCGCGCACATCGGAATCATCGTGTCGGCGTTTGGTATCGCGGCGAGTTCCGCCTTCCGGAGCGAGGGTGAGGCCACGCTCAAGCCCGGCGAGACGCTCACGGTTGGGACTGTGACCGCGCGTCTCAAAGAGGTGTGGGGTAGGGAAGAACCGCAGCGTTCCGTGATCGGCGCCACTGTCGAGCTCGTACGCGATGGAACGGTCTACGCGACCCTCAGCCCACGGATGAATTTCTACCCCACGTCGCAGACGCCGATTCCCACCCCCGACGTGCGCAGTACGCCATTTGGCGACACGTACATGAACCTGATGGCGTTCCAGCCGGACGGCTCGAACGCGACGGTCAAGGTGATTCTCGAACCGCTCGTTCCCTGGATCTGGATCGGCGGCGGCATCATCTGCCTTGGCGCGCTGCTATCGGCGTGGCCAATGAAAAGGGTCGCATGAACTGGCGGCGTGCGGCGTGGGCGTCACTGGCCGCCGCTCCCGTCGTCACCCTCCTCGCCTGGGGCATGACGCGTGACCCGAACGAGATTCATTCGCCCCTGCCAGGGCGTGAGGCGCCGGCGTTCGCTCTCAGGGTGTTCGCGCCCGGCGAGCCGCCCCTGGCGCGTACGGTTGGTGACACGCTCACGCTGGGGAGGATGCGCGGAAAGATCGTGGTGCTCAACTTCTGGGCGTCGTGGTGCCTCGAATGCCGCGTCGAACACCGCGACCTCTCGACCGTGGCTCGGCAGATGACCGACAAGCCCGTGCAGTTCATCGGCGTGCTCTACAACGACGTCGCGTCTGCCGGGCTGGACTGGATCCAAGGGATGAGCGGTCAGGCCTATCCCGGTGTGCTCGACCCGGGTGCGCGGACGGCGATCGACTACGGCCTCTACGGAGTGCCTGAGACGTTCGTCATCGATGGGAAGGGGCGCGTCGCCTATAAGCACACGGGGGCGATCCCTGCGGAGCTGCTGACGCTCAAGATCGACTCGCTGCTTGCCGCCGGCAGCGCCGCATCGGCGCCGACTGGCCCCGTGGTGCCATGACCAGCCGTGTCCTCGGCGTTGTCCTCGGTGCGGCGGTCCTCGCACTCGTGCCAACACCCCGATTGACGGCGCAGGGGGCGAACCTACCACCAGTCATCCAGCCGAGGAACGCCGCCGACTCGCTGCTCGAATCGCGCACGACGGAACTCGCGCGCGAGTTGCGTTGTCCGGTCTGCCAAGGCCTCTCGATCCAGGACTCGCCGTCGGAGTTGTCGCAGCAGATGCGAGCGCTCGTCAAGGAACAGATTGTTTCTGGTAAATCCGATGAGGACGTGCTCGCCTACTTCGTATCGAAGTACGGCGAGTGGATCCTGCTGGCGCCCAAGGCTCGCGGGTTCAACCTCGTGGCCTACCTGCTGCCGCCATTACTGCTGGTGGCCGGTGCGGTCGGCGTCTGGATGTTGGTGAAGTCCTGGACGCGCCAACCTCAGGTCGTCTCCGCCTCCAGTGGCGCCGAGGCGCCGCCGGAGGACTGAGGCGGCGCGCGACGGTCAACGCTCCCTCCTACTCTCCACTTCCCAGATGTCGATACCACTCATCGGCGATCCCGCCCCAGATTTCACGCTCAGCGCGACGAACGGCACGACCCTCTCCCTATCCGCGTATCGGGGGTCCCAAAACGTCCTCATTGCCTTCTTCCCGCTCGCGTTCACGTCCACCTGCACGGCGGAAATGTGTGCGTTTACGGAGGAGTTCGCGAAGTTCCAATCGCACGACGTGGCCGTGATTCCTGTCAGCGTGGACTCCGTGCCCACCCTGAAGGAGTACAAGGCCAAGCACGCGATTGCGATGGAAATGGCGAGTGACTTCAGGCGCGAGGCCTCGCGCGCGTTCGGCGTGCTCAATGAGGAGCAGTTCTACTCGAACCGATCGTATTTCTTGGTCGACAAGGCCGGCGTGGTGCGGTGGACGCACGTCGAGACGGTAAACGGTGAGCGTCGCGGGAATGGCGAGCTGTTGGCGGCGATTGCCGCGCTCACACGCTAGCAGGTGCCCTTCCACCCGTTGCCGCTGGCCAAGCTGGATGAGCTTGTCGCGTCCCACGGTCGCCCGTACCTTGACCCGCGAACCCCCACTGTCGCCGGTGTAGCCGAATTCGATCACCCGATCATGACCTTGAGCAGTCCCCCAGCCGCCAGCCAAGCCACGAGCCGCCCGTCGACGCGTATGCTCGAGGCGTTGCACGGCATCATCGCTGAGCTCGCGGCCGGCCATGCGCTCGAGACGTCGCTTGCCTCGACGCTCGATGCATTGCGCATCGTACTCGGCGCCAACGAAGCCGGCATCTGGCTGGGCGCGTCGAGCGCTATGGTGCGCGCGTGGGGGGCTGGGCCGGCACAGATCTCTGCCGCCGATCTATGCGCAATCATGGCCGGCGAAACGACCAAGCCATCAGGCCTAGTTGCGGCGCCGATTGGGTCGGCCGACAGGCGGGTCGGCGTCCTGGCCGTCACGGTGATGCGTCCGTTGGAGCCGGAAGAGATCCTGTTCATGACCGCGGTGTCGCATCTCATCGGACCAGCGCTTTTGCACGCGGAGAGGAGCCGGCGACTGGAGGTCGAAGTCGAGGTTCGCACGGCCGAAATCGATCGCGAACATCGTTTTACCGACACGATTATTGACTCGCTGCCGGTCGGCCTCTACGTGATCGACCGCGACTACCGGATTCAGGCGTGGAACCGCAAGCGTGAGACCGGGATGGAGGGCGTGTCGCGCGAGGAGGCCCTCGGGCGGACGATCTTCGAGATTCTGCACCGCCAGCCGGCCGACATGCTTCGGCGGGAGTTTGACGAGGTCTTCACCCTCGGTCGGATCCAAGAATACCATACGCAATCGGTTGCCACCGGCGAACTGCGCACCTATCGGATCACGAAGGCGCCGATGCGACTCGGCGGTTCTGACGTGACGCACGTCATCACGATCGGCGAGGACGTGACCGAGTGGAAGGAGGCGCAGACGCGTTTCGCGCATGCCGAGAAGCTCGCGGCGATCGGCCAGCTCGCCGCCGGCGTGATGCACGAAATTAACAATCCGCTCGCAACGATCGCAGCGATCGCCGAGAGCCTGGAATTCAAACTGAGCGACGCACAGAAGGCGGGTGCCGTGATCTCATCTGATGTGCACGAGTACCTGCACATCATCGACAACGAAGTGGCGCGCTGCAAGCAGATCGTCGACGGGCTCTTGGACTTCAGTCGTCCCAAGCAACAGCTGCGGGAACGGGTCGACCTGAACGAGGTGGTGGACCGCACATTGCAGTTGCTCGAGCATCACGTGCGTTTTAAGCGACTGACGGTCACCTGTGAACTCGCACCCAACCTGCGCAAGGTGCCGAAAGCGAGCGGTGAGCAACTGGTGCAGGTGTTCATGGCGCTGTTGCTCAACGCCATGGATGCCATGGCGGATCGTCACGGCGCCATCACGATTCGGACGCGCCCGGGACCCAGCGCGTCAGAGGGCGTCATCGCCGAGGTGATTGACCGGGGCCACGGTATCCCGCAAACCGAACTGAGTAAGATCTTCGAACCGTTCTACACGACGAAGGATCCGGGCAAGGGTACCGGACTTGGGCTGTCGATCTGCTACGGCATCATCCAGGAGCACGGCGGTCGGATCGAAGTCGAAAGCGTCGTGGGACAGGGCACCACGTTCCGCGCACTTCTGCCTGCCGTCGAGGCTGCGTGACGCACCCGCGCGATCAAGTCAAGCGCCCGGGAGGCGCGTCGGCCGAATGAAGGTCCTAGTGATCGAGGACGACCCGACCGTCGGGAAGTTCGTCAAGCGCGGGCTCGAGGAGCAGCGCTACTCGGTCGATCTCGTGACGGATGGCGAGGAAGGCGAGCGGCTCGCGTTGACGCAGCCGTACGACCTGATCCTGCTTGACCTGCGGCTCCCGCGTCGGTCCGGAATCGACGTTCTGCGCAACCTCCGGGCCCGCGGGTTTGAGAAACCGGTGCTCGTGCTGACTGCACAGGACGCGGTAGATGCGAAGGTCGAAACGCTCCGTGCCGGAGCCGACGATTACGTCACCAAGCCATTCGCGTTCGAGGAATTGCTCGCGCGCGTCGAGGCCATCGCGAGGCGTCCGCGCGCGATCGCCTCCCCCGTGCTCAAGATCGCCGACCTCGAGCTCAATATCGATTCCCACGAAGTCTCACGTGCCGGGAACGCGATCGAGCTGACACCAAAAGAATTTCTCGTGCTGGAGTATCTGATGCGCCACGCCGGAAAGGTGATGAGCCGGACGCTCATCACCGAGTATGCCTGGGGGTATCACTTCGACTCGGGCACGAACGTCGTCGACGTGGTCATCAACCATCTCCGCAAGAAGGTGGACGGTGCCGGCATCAAGAAGAAGCTGATCGCGACAGTCCGCGGCGTCGGCTACGTGATCAAGGCGTAGGCGAGCCCCCGTGGCGTCAGTTCGTTCACGCATCACCGCCGCATACGGCGTTGCGATGGTTGCCGCGATGGCCGCCTTCGCGATCACCATCGGGTATCAGCGGCGCATTTCCGTGCGTCAGCGGCTCACCGACGAGGCGGCGAGCACCGCGTCACTCGTCGCCAGCATCATTGAGCGGCAGGGGTTTCGCGGCCTTGCCGTGGACACGGCGGCGGGACCCAAGCCCGTGCTCTCCGTAACTGTCACATCGCTCCTCGACGCGTTGCCCGACGAATACCTGATCGTTGGCGACTCCAACCAGGTCGTGTACTGGTCGAAGTACGTACGCCAGTTTGACGAGCAGGAGCGGAATGCGTCGCTGTTGCCGAGCGTCCGTGCCGCAGCCGCGAAGGACCGCGACGCCCTGACGACGGCCGCATTCGCGATTCAGGAGTCTGGCGTGGCGCACGAGGTCACGCTGAGCACGGACCACGTGCTGCTCGTCGCGACGCTCCGTGCGCTGCCGTTGGCCGGCGGCGTGCGCCGCGTGGTGGCCGGCGTGTCGATGCGGCGGCTCGCCGACGTGAACTCCGAACTCACCGGTCTGACGGTCATCGTGGCGCCCGTGCTGGTGCTCATGGCGATGGGCGTCGCCTGGACGCTCGCTGGACGTGTCCTCGAGCCGATCGATCAGATGGTGGACGACGTTGAGGCCATCACCGACGGGCGCTCGCTTCACCGCCGCATCGTGCTGGGGTCCGAGTCACGGGACGAACTCGGCCGACTTGGACAGACTGTCAACGAGATGGTCGCGCGCCTCGAAAAGTCGTTCGTATCGCTTCGACGGTTCACCGCCGATGCCAGCCATGAGCTGCGCACGCCGCTGGCGGTGATTCGCGTCGATGTCGAGCGCGCGATGACGACTCCGCAGAATTCGCTCGAACAGGCCGTCGCCCTCGAAGAGGCGCTCCAGCAGGTGTCGCGCATGACCGGACTGGTTGAGTCGCTGTTGACGCTCGCCCGCGCCGACGAAGGGCGGTTCAACCTGATGCGTGAGCCAGTGCCACTGGAACCCCTGATGCGCGAAGTCGCCGAGACCGCGACCATCCTTGGCGAAGAGCCCGGCATTGCCGTGACCACACTGCTCCTTCAGTCAGTGGCGGTCAACGGAGACGCCGAGCGGCTTCGGCAGCTGTTCCTGAATCTCGCGACCAATGCCATCAAGTACACGCAGCGCGGTGGGGCGGTGGACATTTCCCTCGAGACGCGGCACGACGAGGCGATTATCACAGTAAAGGACAACGGCATCGGCATCGCCGCAGCCGACCTGCCGTTCGTGTTCGATCGCTTTTGGCGCGTTGACCGCGCCCGGTCGCGCTCGGAGGGCAGCGGCGTGGGTCTCGGTCTCGCCATCAGTCAGTGGATCACGCATGCCCACGAAGGCCGGATTGACGTGACCTCGCGCCTCGGACGCGGCACCACCTTCACGGTCGTGCTTCCCGCTCACCGCCCAGAGGGAACGAACAGCTAACTCGGACTTAAGCAATTCTTAATCTTTCATCCATTACCACGTCAGGTGGCCAGCGGTACCTTCTGGTGTCCATTGAGGTGGCTTGGCGTTCAAACTGCGCACGAGGTGCCACTTGTTTAACAACCTGCTTGAGTCGAAGCCGCAGAAGCAGCGCTCGACGTCCAGTACAGTGATCAGCCTCGTATTGCATACGGCGCTCATTGCTGTGGCCGTCCAGGCTACGCTGCAAGCGACGCAGGAAAAGGAAAAGGTCGAAGAGAAGGTGAGTTTCGTCGATGTGAAGAAGGACGAGCCGCCTCCGCCGAAGCCTCCGCCGCAGGAGGCCCCGCCTCCGCCGCAGAGTTTTCAGGTGCTCACCGCTCCGGTGAACATCCCCAATGTGCTGCCCGATATCGACCTCTCGGCGAAGCTCACGAACGAGAGCGACTTCACGGGCAAGGGCGTTCAGTCGGCCAAGGCGAACACGGGGCCGGTGGCGAAGCCGGAAGGCGACCAGCCTTACTTCGAGTTCATGGTAGAAAAGCCCGTGACTGAAGCGTCGAACACGCAACGGCCGCGGTTCCCCGACATCCTCAAGTCCGCCGGCGTCGAGGGCGAGGTGCTCGCCCAGTTTGTCGTCGACACCACGGGGCATGTCGAGATCAACTCGTTCAAGGTTCTCAAGACTTCGCACGAACTGTTCGCGGCGTCGGTGCGTTCGGCGCTACCCGGCATGCGTTTCATCCCGGCCGAAGTGGGCCAGAAGCGCGTCCGTCAGCTGGTGCAGCAACCGTTCGTATTCGCCATCGCGAAGTAATCGAACTCGCCTATCACGCCACAGGAGACAACTGAGTTATGGAACTTTCGCTGATCGATCTCTACGGAACAATGGGTGGCTTCGCCAAGGGTATCATCTACACCCTGGCCATTATGTCCATCTGGTCCCTCACGGTGATGATCCAGAAGTGGTGGTACCTCCGGTCCGCGCAGGCCCAGACGCGCAAGTTTGCGCCTGAGTTCTCGCAGTTCCTCGAAGAGAGCAACCTCGAAGGAGCGATCGACCTCGCCTTGAGCTACAAGAAGTCCCACGTGGCGCGCGTACTGGGCAACGCCCTCTCAGACATCAAGCCGCTCATCGCCGACGGCTCGGTCACAGTTGCTGATATCAACTCGGCTGAACGCGCTGTAGAGCGCGAGATGCTGATGACGATCGTGTTGATCAAGCGTGGCCTGGGTATTCTGGCCACGACGGGTTCAACGGCGCCATTCGTCGGCCTCCTTGGTACGACGATGGGTATCGTCAACGCCTTCACGGGCATGGCCACGTCTGGCGGCGGCGGACTGGGCGCGATCTCGGCTGGTATCGCCGAAGCGCTCATCACGACGGCCTTCGGTCTGATGGTCGCCATCCCGGCCGTGTGGATGTACAACTACTTCCAGACGAAGGTTGACAATATCACGGCCGAAATGACCTACTCGTCGAAGGAAATGATCGACTATCTCATCAAGGGCGTCTCTGGCGAGTTCGGACGCAGCCGCTTTACCCGTGAGTTCAATACGAAGGCGCTGAACACGGCCAAGCTCTAGCCTCAGCGAATACCAACCTACGCAGAGGTATTCCGATGGCGTTGAATCTCTCATCCGAAAGTATTAAATCGGAGCCGAACGTCACGCCGATGATCGACGTGATGCTCGTGCTGCTGATCATCTTCATGATTGTCATCCCGGCGCTCATGGCGGGTTTTAACGCCGTGCCGCCGTCTGGGCAGAACCTCAAGGTGCATCCGAACGAGGACGAGGACGTCATCTTCGGTATCGATGCCGACGGGAAGTTCTATCTCGACAAGAAGCCCTTTTCGGATGACCAGATTGCCACGGCCATCCGGGCGAAGTACGATCTGCGCACGGTCGACAAGATCATGTACATCAAGGCCGACAAGGGTCTGAAGTACGACCGGGTGATGGAAGCGATGGACATTGCCTCCAATCAGGGCGTGCGCGTTGCGGCGCTCATCACCGATCAGACGCCAGGTACAACGTCACTGCTCGAGGCCGATAATGCTGGGCAGGATCTCGGCATCAAGGGCGGTACCGCAGAAAAGAAGGGAGGAGCCCCCGAATGAGTATGAGCGCAGGTGGCCCATCAGGCGGCTACAATTCTGAGCCGAATCTTACCCCGATGATCGACGTCCTCCTCGTGCTGCTGATCATTTTCATGGTCATCATTCCGATGGGACGGAAGGCGTTCGACGTGCAGCTGCCGGACCCGACTGCACCGCCGCCGCCGAAGAACCAAAAGGCTGACCAGATCGTGCTCGAGGTGAACCCTGGTGGTGAGTTCTTGATCAACAAGGCTCCCGTCGCCAGGGAACAGCTCTACGCGAAACTGAAGGAAGTGTACGATCCCCGCCCGACGAAGGTGATTTTCATCAAGGGCGATCCGCAGGTGATCTATCAGGATGTGATCTTCGCGATGGACCAAGCGCGCGGTGCCGGCGTCAAGGTCATCGGCGCCACGCCACGGCCAGCGGCTGGCGCAACGAAGAAGTAGACAACGCTCGTGAAGGAAATCATACGACCGGCGAACCTTTTTGGGCTCGCCGGTCGTATTATTTAAGGATATGACGCTCGGACCAAACCCTGTGCCAAGCCCCAAGCTGCGCTACCGGCCGCCGATCGGTATTCCCAATTCTCGGCAGCCAAGTACGGGGAGCGCGTTCCTATCGGTGCTGCTGCACGCGCTCCTCATCTTCCTGTTGGTCGGTCCGATCTTCTTGCCAGACGTATTCGCGCCAGAACGCGAGGGCGCCGGTGGCAGGTCCGCACGCGGGGGCGGAGGAGGTGGCAATCGGGGTGGGGCAACCGCCGAAAAATTAAATTACATTCAAGTGCCGACGCCACCGCCACCGCCGGCGGTACAGAAAACGGCCATACCGCAGTTGGTTCCTCCGCCAGTGGTGAAACCACCTGAGCCGCAGCCAGAGCAGCCCAAGGCGGAGGCGGTGCCGTCCCAGGCCACGGTGGTAAACGCGGCCGGGACGGGCGGCACGGGCAACGACGGTGCCAAGGGGACTGGGCCAGGCAGCGGAGGCGGCGTGGGCTCTGGCGAGGGTACCGGTCGTGGCTCCGGCAACGGCCCGGGAACCGGTGGCGGGACCGGCCGCATCTACCCGCCGTACGTGACCAATCTGGCCCTGCTGCCGATGCCAGTGCCGTCCAAGGTGCGCCCGTACACGCTCGTCGCGGTCTTCGAGGTGGACGAACAGGGTCACGCCAAACTGCTCCATTTCAACGAGTCAAAGGACGCGAGTTACAACAAGAAGATTCGCGCCATGCTCGCAGAAATCCGCTTTCGGCCCGCGACCAAGCCTGACGGTACCCCTGTCCGCGACACGACATCGATCGTCGCCGAGGCAAGGCTCTGAGGTCTGTTTTTTCGGCCTGACCCTATCCGCTCCACGACGGGGTAGTTATCTTTCCCGAGATGCACGCAAAGCGTGGCGCCGTAAGGAGATGGCGCCAGCGACAGTCTTTCGTCTTCTGAACCCCATATGTCACTTTCGACACTGCTTACGATCATCCTTGGCGGTAGCGCCGGCGCGCTGGTTTTTGCCGTCAGCCTTTCGCGCTGGGTCCTCGCCCGCGACACCGGTACGCCCGCCATGCGCGTGATTTCGGACGCGATTCAGGAAGGTGCTGAGGCGTACCTGCGCCGCCAGAACCGGACCATCGCCGTCCTCGCTGTCGTGGTCGCTGGACTGCTTGCCGTCGGGTACGGTGTGCTCCGTACCTCGATGCCGGCCGACCCGGTGAGCGATCGGACCATGCTGGCGTTCTATGTCACGGTGTCGTTCCTCCTCGGTGCGCTCTCTTCCGGCATCGCTGGGTATATGGGCATGTGGGTGTCTATCCGCACCAATATCCGCGTCGCGGCAGCTGCAACCTCGTCGCTGAATGCGGCATTGCAGACGGCGTTGCGCGGCGGTGCGGTGAGCGGACTGTTTACCGTCGCGATGTCACTCCTCGGCGTCGGCGGACTCTTCGCCGTGCTCACCCTGTTCGCACCAGCCGGCGTCGACGCCTCCGAATGGGTGCAGAAAATCCCGTTTGTGATCGTGGGCTACGGATTCGGCGCAAGTTTCGTCGCGCTTTTCGCCCAGCTCGGCGGCGGCATCTACACCAAGGCTGCTGACGTCGGTGCCGACCTCGTCGGTAAGGTCGAGGCTGGCATTCCCGAGGACGATCCGCGGAATCCAGCGGTAATCGCGGACCTCGTCGGTGACAACGTGGGCGATTGCGCCGGGCGTGGCGCCGACCTGTTCGAGTCGATCGCCGCGGAGAACATCGGCGCGATGATCCTCGGCGTGATCCTCTTCGAGTCGTTCGGTGTCGCGGGCATCCTCTTTCCGTTGGTGATCGGCGCGGTCGGAATGGTGGCGTCGATCGTTGGCATCATGTCGGTGAAGGCGCGCGAGGACGAGGACCCGATGCACGCGTTGAACCGTGGGTTCTATCTCACGACGGCGCTCGTGTCGGTGGCGATCTTCTTTATCTGCAAGTGGCTGCTGGTCACGCCAGACGCGCCGCAGGCTTGGTGGTATTTCTTCCTATGTGCGATGGTTGGCGTGGCCACGTCGGTCGCGTTCGTGTTCATCACGCAGTACTACACCGAGTATCGCTATCGTCCGGTGCAGTCGATCGCTGATGCGTCGCTGACGGGTCCGGCGACGAACATCATCATGGGTTTGTCGGTGGGCATGGAGTCGACCGTCCTGCCGGTCATCACGATCGGCCTCGCCCTCGTTTCGAGCTTCCTGCTCGGGCGCTCCAGCGGCATCATGATTGACGGCGCGCCTGCTGGCGGTCTGTTCGGCACGGCTGTTGCGACGATGGGTATGCTCGGCTCGGCCGGCTACATCCTCGCGATGGATGTGTTCGGTCCGATCACAGACAACGCCGGCGGCATCGTCGAAATGTCCAAGCAGCCGGAATCTGTGCGCGAACGAACGGACCGTCTCGACGCAGTCGGCAACACCACGAAGGCGCTGACCAAGGGGTACGCCATCGGCTCGGCAGCCCTCGCGGCCTTCCTGCTCTTCTCGGCGTATCTCGACGAAGTGCGCAACTACACCAACGAAGCGCTGCACGTGGATCTGTCCAAGCCGCCCGTGTTCGTGGCGGGGCTGCTCGGCGCGATGCTGGTGTTCTGGTTCAGCTCGCTCGCCTTGCGTGCGGTGAGCCGCGCGGCGCAGAGCGTCATCGAGGAGGTCCGTCGCCAGTTCAAGGCGAAGCCGGGGATCATGGCCGGCACCGAGAAGCCGGACTACGGTGCCTGCGTGGACATCGTGACCAAGGGCGCGCTGCGGGCGATGGTTTTGCCAGGCGCGCTGGTGGTGATTTTCCCGATCGTCGTCGGCGTCGCCTTCAAGTACATCGGTGACCCTGGCGAACGGCTCGGCGCCGAGGCGGTGGCCGGGTTCCTGATGGTGGCGACCATCACCGGGATCCTGATGGCCGTCTTTCTGAACAACGGCGGCGGCGCGTGGGACAACGCCAAGAAGTACATCGAGACCGGTGTGCACGGCGGTAAAAAGTCCGACGCGCACAAGGCGGCCGTCGTGGGCGACACCGTCGGCGATCCGTTCAAGGACACGGCCGGCCCTTCGCTGCACGTGCTGATCAAGCTGCTCTCGACGATTACGCTGGTGTTAGCCCCGATCTTTATCTAGGGCGAGCCCACCGGTGAAGTCCCTCTTCGCCCGAAAACCGATTGCTGCATTGGTTCCCGAGGGTGAAGAGGGGGCCGGCCTCAAACGGCAACTCGGCACGATTGACCTTGTTGCGCTGTCCATTGGCGCCGTCATCGGCGCCGGGATCTTCTCATCGATCGGGACGGCGGCAGCTGGGCAGATAGCCGCCGACGGCGTCACCGTGGTCCGGTATGGTGCCGGCCCGGCGCTCGTGGTCTCGTTCCTGCTGCTCGGCGGGGTCTGTGCCCTCGCCGCGCTGTGCTATGCGGAACTCACGGCGATGATCCCGCAGGCGGGCAGCGCCTACGCCTATACCTACGCGACGCTCGGTGAACTCGTCGCGTGGATCATTGGCTGGGACCTGATCCTCGAATACGCCGTCGGCAATGTCGCCGTGGCCATCGGATGGAGCGGGTACTTCGTGTCGCTCCTGTCGGGTTTCGGGGTCGACCTGCCTGGCTGGCTGGTTCACGGCTATCGCGAGGTATTGCTGGCCGCACCCGACTCGCCCATCAAGCACCTGATGACCGACGCGCCGCAGATCGGCGGCATCCCCGTCCTGCTGAACATTCCTGCATTTGTGGCCGTGGCCGCCATCACCTGGCTCCTCGTGATCGGAGTCAAGGAAAGCAACCGGGTGAACAGAGTGATGGTGGCGGTCAAGCTGATCGTGCTGGCCGTATTCATCATCATCGGCGTGCAGCACATCGATACGGCCAACTA
>Ga0049085_10000485_pt1 | contig 15586 bp, 12 predicted proteins | sample GreLakmeSU08MSRF_FD_66721 | JGI IMG/M metagenome (GOLD analysis project Ga0049085, IMG submission 66721) | Freshwater lentic microbial communities from great Laurentian Lakes, MI, USA - Great Lakes metaG SU08MSRF | ecosystem: Environmental > Aquatic > Freshwater > Lake | place: Great Lakes... | reverse complement strand
CGGTCACTGGGAAGGCGATACTGTGATTGGCGCAGCCCACAAGCAAGCCATCGTGACCTTAGTTGAGCGCAAGAGCGGCTATGCGTTAATCGCTAAAGTGAGCAACAAAACCTCGGATCTGGTGAGTCAGGCCATCATTACTAAATTAAACTCCGTGACCCCACTCGTTAAAACTCTGACTTTTGACAACGGCAAGGAATTTGCCGAGCACAGCAGAATCGATACAGCCCTTCAATCAACCACTTACTTTGCTGATCCGTTTGCCAGCTGGCAACGCGGATCAAATGAAAACTTCAATGGCTTGCTGAGGCAATACATCCCCAAGAAAAGACCGTTATCGACTGTGACTGACGCAGAGCTTAGAATGATCCAAGATCGATTAAACAACCGACCTAGAAAACGATTAGGATTTAAAACTCCCAATGAAGTGTTTATGCAGTCTTTAAACCGTGTTGCACTTCGTGCTTGAATCCACCAGTTATAGAAAATCTGGGTGCAATAATTTTAAATAGTACCCGCGCTAGTACCCAAAGCAAAATAGGGCTACCCCTTAACGCTTTACCATAACCCAAAACCCACCGTACCCCACCAGCCTTAATCGACCACTTCACTACGCTAGCCTATACATAGTATTTTGCTCATGGGGTACCCCTTAGTAACGTTTCCAGACCGTGAGTAAGCGGGCTTATAGAAACACCCCCCGTTAATGTTTCTAGTTCAAAAGGGGGTGGGCGGGGTTTTTTGATTTTAACTAGCTACATAAGCTCTGCTCCCACTAATTTCCTCAGTACTTCTGTGATTTCCTATAAATTTAATCCTGCAAGACTATTTAAGGATTCCATGTTAAGATTTTTAAATTCCTTGTTCAGTACAGCCCAGAGCCGTCACTCTGTAGGCTTGATAGATTGACCCAAGATGAGAGGCAATGAGATGGCGTCTACAGCTAAAGTCTCGAATTTGTTGCTGCAAAATATCCCGCTTTTTTCTATGGTATCTGAGGCTACCTTATCTTTACTTGTACTCTCGACCATTAGGGAAAAATTTCCAAAAGGACACTCCATCATTACCGCCGGGGAGCACACTAATAATTTATACATGTTGATTAGTGGCGAAGTAAAGATCTTCATGAATGACAAAAAGAAAAAAGAAATTCTTATTACTAAATTGAAAAAGGGTGATTTTTTTGGTCATATGGGTTTATTAGACAATAGTAGGGGATTAGCTTCAGTAATGACAACTGAAGACGCTGAAATATTATTTTTAAGTAAAATTGAATTTAATAAATGTCTTAAAAAGGATCCCAATTTAGTTTTAGAGTTGTTGCATACAACGGTTCATTATCTGCGGGCTGCAGACGCTAAGATCAGTAGCCTTGCTTTGTTAAGCGTTTATGAACGTGTTATTAATTTTTTAATTAAGGCCGCTAAAATAGTTGACGATAAGCGAGCTTACGTAGATGAAGTATCAAAACAGGATATTGCAGAAGTTGTAGGCGCATCTAGAGAAATGGTTGGTAAGGTACTGAATAGCTTAGAGATGAAAGGGGTTATTCAAATACACGGGCGAGCAATCATTTTATGTCGGGGAATTGATTCTTTAGCAGAGGATAACAGTAGTAGCTCCATTCGTTTAAACAATTAGGTCGATTTATGGGCTTTTTCACTGCTTAACTTAAGCCGTTTTTTCGGATAGTTTTTTACTCTTCAAAACGGCGGCGGGCTTTTAAGATGTAATTTTAGAACTAATGGACCGTCGAATTTTCTAGCTCAAGGCTGACCGATTTGCAGGTGGAGGTCAGTGTGGTTGTACATAAAATGACTTTGTAAATATCGCTGGCAGGAGATCTTTCAGTGATGAATGTGGTCTAAAAAAAATTGCAATCCTGTTTCTAGTTTTTAAGATTTTTTTTTGCGCACACATCCTAAAATGACATAATCCAATGGACGTGGCGCTAAATTGTCAGTAGTTCAAAGGTATTATCAAAAACTCCGATTAACAATTAATTCAGCGTTGATTACGCTAATCCGCTGGATAGACAAAAGAGGGGACAAAAGCTTCCCCTCTATTTTTATATACCTATTCTGCCATTGAAAAAATTGTGTTTTTTTCTCATTGTCAACTTCTAATCTCCATATTGAACCATCGGATGATGTAAGGGACCACCAATAATTCATCTCTGATCCCTTAAGCGTTAAATAGCCTGATAAATAAACCTCTTCAATATTAGCCTCCATTACCGTGCCATTAAAGTTTTGAGTCCCCATTGACTTATGTCCTATAACATTATTTATACAGCCTAATAGGAAAAAATTAAGGCCGAGAATCAAGAAAAAAAGGGAGGCAAATTGTTTCATTTAACCAACACAACTAAATTAGTATTAGGTGGAACGATAACTCCAGAGCGGACATAGTTTGCTTTTCCAGATGCAACCGTATCCATCGTAAATGAATGGCTGGTACTTGGAAAAACTCCTTGGTATATATAAGATGATGATGCATAAGGTAACGTGCTAGAAGATAAGTCGAAGGGTTGTAAAGCATAACCATCGCTAGATTTTGCTGGGTAACCGAACCCACTTGGTATGTTTGTAGCAGGAAGCGTACCAAAAATCGTGGCCCCGAATCGACCATAGGCCTGTTGAAAACCTGTGCCACCATTGTTTTTAATTAACGCATCCAAACAGGTATAACTTGACGATCCGCAATTTGTAATTAATTGCTTAAAAATTCCTAGTCCGTAATGGCGATTTAGATAAGCTCCAAAAGCTCCACCGAGTGAATAAGAGTTCCAAGAAAATGACCAGTCGTCATAACTTATTACAGCACCACTGTTAAGGTAACCAGAAATTCTACTTGTTAAAATATTGCTATAGCCATTTACGACTGTTGGAACAATAATATCTTCTGACATCATCGCCGATGTTTCTTCGAGCCAGGTATCATGGTAAACACCTCGGACAACAGCTCGCTGATAAAAGTTAATCATATGAGTAGCCTCATGTATCAGGGTAGATAAAGCGTAATTAATAGAGTTAGCAACTTGCAGAGAGTTAATAAAAAATACTAGGGCTTCATTAGAGGTCGCAATTGATGATCTTTTAAAGTTGTTTCCTCCCCAGAAATAACCCGCCCACCCAGCATATGCACCAGGATTAATCGTAACAATATTGATATCTTGTAGCGAAGAGTCAGAAATAAGGTCGCTGTAAATGCTGCCACCCCAAAAGTCTCCAAGTAGTTTATTTAAGCGGTCAAAACCACCATCAACTCCACATACAGTACTTTTAAATGATGCCACACGTGCATCAGTCATATACCCACTGCTGATGGAGTTAGCATCGACCCAAATAACTACATTTCTGCCGTTGGGTGTAGAGCATAGGCCCCTAACAGTGGTCGAAAAGGTACCCCCACTGATCTCATCATTCCATACTTTTGCGGTATATAAGGCTGGTGTTTGTGAAGGAGGCGAACTAGCAAATTGCCGGCTGGCACTGGAGGAAATCTTGGGTGAGTTTCTTAGGCTTAAACTAGCTTGAATATTTTTTTTAAGGATTATATCGTGAGTATCATCGAGAATCTTTTGCTTTGATTGAGAATCAGACAAAGCAGGTTTGGTAGTGCTGGGATTTGGAGATATGAATTCGTTGATGTTGTAAAGCGTACCCACGCTTGGTATCGTTGAGTTTGAAGAAGAGCCATTTGAAAATGTTAAAAGTACCTTTTTGTTTGCCGAAAGTCCATTTATTGCAATATTGACAGATGCTGCGCTCGCAGTGGTATTACTATAACCCCACACTCCAATGCCATCACTATAGTTGCTTGCATTAGATGATCCACAATTCGCACCTGTGCAATCGACTATTAGGTCGCTGACAACATTAGGGATGGTAACCGGTGTTGAGGTACCTCCACCTCCACCTCCACCTCCACCTCCACCTCCACCTCCACCACCTCCTCCACCTACAGGCGGTGAAGGTGGCAGAACTACAACAACGCCGTTGCCAGGATCGCTCACAATATCTCCCGAGGCTCCTGGACTAGGAGGCGTGCTTCCAGGGGTGCTCGCTGTGCTAGACGTTCCACTGCCAGAGCTGGCGCCACCGCCGTCACCGCCACCCCCACCCCCACATGAAATAAGAGTCAAGGGGATTAATGCTAAAGCCATGCAGGCGGCTAATTTATTAATTCTGCGAATATTATTTCGCAGCCACATTACCAAACCCGATAAATAAAATAAGGTCCACGGGGTTATGAAATGTTCTTTTGTGACAACGCTACTAAAGAATTTATAATTACTCATAATTGACTCCTTAAAGGTCATTTTCTTAAATCGAATTTAAGATGACCTTGATAGGCGAGTCAAAATGATTGTTTCTAATTTCGGTCATATTACCGAAATTAGTTATAAATCTTATGTTTTTTTCTAATTTCGGTAATATGACCGAAATTAGATATAAATCTAACAGCAAAGTTGCCCAAAGGTTAGGCTAACAGGGTGTTGCCTTGCATCTAAAACTAATCCAATTAGTACCCTAATTTGCAACCAATTTCAGCCCAACATCTTTTTAATATAGTCCGCTAGTAAAAGATAACCTGATCATTTGGGTGGATTAAAGTTAAATACAAATGGCGGATCAGTTTTAGATGTAAATTAACAGTCAATTAATCGAGTTTCTCCAAGCCTCGATTTTTTGAACAAAAAAATTATTGATTACCAGGTGAATCAATATCAAGAAAAACTGCGCAGTCGAATTACACTTTACCTACCATTATTAATAGTACGGAATTTATGAATCAGATGTCACGATTTCTGCGCCAAGATACGATTACTAATTCAGCTGCTAAAGAAGATTTTAGAATTACTTTAATTGCCAGTATCACCCGAATTTTATCTACCGCGCTTATCGCTTAGATTAATAATTTGCATCCCTCAACTTCGAAGAAGTTTTACCCTCCCATTTTTTTGGATTGTTACTTAAAATTTACTGTAATAAGCCAGTCTCAGAGGTGAGTTGATTAAGACTTAAAAAACGCGATTTTTTTTGACCGCGGCAGGCGCTTCAGGGCTATCTCTGCTTTTGAGGCGCTGGAGCGGTCGGGATGTGGTTGGCTGGCGAGCAAAATCACGGGTCTACGGGATCGGGTGTACCGAGCACCAAGCCCTAAATTATGGGCCTCTAAGCGATGATCAAGGCGATTGGTGATGCCAGCATAGTAGGTTTCATCGCTACACTCTAAGAGGTAGACAAACCAAGAAAAATGGGTAGTTTTAGACATATTTCAGCTTGCAATTAGGTGATTTGCCCTTATATTCTCATATGATATTAATTTTTGTAGCTTTAAGGTAAATCATGAGAATCGATAAATTAACCAGTAAATTTCAGGAGGCGCTAAACGAGGCGCAAAGCATTGCTTTATCTAAAGACAATCAATACATTGAGCCAGCGCATTTGCTCATGGCCATGTTGCGCGAGCGAGATGGCGCAGCAAGAAGCTTATTAACCCGCGCTGGAGTCAATGTTGCCGGATTAGAAAAAGCGACTCAAAAAGTCATTGATGGTTTTCCTGAGGTACAGGGAACCAATGGCGAAATTCAGGTTGGCCGTGATTTATCGGGCTGGCTTAATCTCGCCGAAAAAGAAGCCAACAAGCGCGGCGATCAATTTATTGCTGGCGAACTTTTTTTATTGGTGATTGCTGATGATAAGGGTGCGCTAGGCAAGGCTGCTCGCGAAAATGGTTTAACCCGTAAAGCCTTAGAAGCTGCAATTGATGTTGTACGAGGAGGAGAGTCTGTGAATAGTGCCGATGCTGAAGGACAACGCGAAGCCTTAAAAAAATATACTTTAGATTTAACTGAGCGGGCGCGTCTTGGCAAACTCGACCCTGTAATTGGGCGGGATGATGAGATTCGCCGCACGATTCAAATTTTGCAGCGCCGGGGTAAAAATAATCCCGTCTTAATTGGTGAGCCAGGGGTTGGCAAGACCGCTATTGTTGAAGGTTTGGCACAACGCATTATTAATGGTGAAGTGCCAGAAACTTTAAAAAACAAACGGGTTTTAGTATTAGATATGGCCCTACTATTAGCAGGCGCTAAATACCGTGGCGAATTTGAAGAGCGTTTAAAGGCTGTGCTGAACGATGTTGCCAAGGATGAAGGTAATACCATTATCTTTATCGACGAAATTCATACGATGGTAGGAGCAGGCAAGGCCGACGGGGCAATGGACGCAGGCAATATGCTTAAGCCTGCATTAGCGCGCGGTGAATTGCATTGCATTGGTGCAACCACCCTCGATGAATATCGTAAATACATTGAGAAAGATGCTGCATTAGAGCGACGCTTCCAAAAAGTGATGGTGGATGAGCCGAGTGTTGAGGCGACGATTGCGATTTTGCGTGGTTTACAAGAGCGCTATGAATTACATCATGGCATTGAAATTACCGATCCAGCCATTGTTGCTGCAGCCGAGTTGTCACATCGTTATATTACCGATCGTTTTTTGCCGGATAAGGCTATCGATTTAATCGATGAGGCAGGCTCCCGTATTCGTATGGAAATCGACTCTAAACCAGAGGTGATGGATAAATTAGAGCGCCGCCTCATTCAGCTCAAAATTGAACGCGAAGCAGTGAAGAAAGAGAAAGATGAGGCATCAAAAAAACGCTTAGATCTGATTGAGGAAGAAATCAAGCGTTTGGGCGCTGAATATGCCGATTTAGAAGAAATCTGGAAAGCGGAAAAGGGCGCAGTATTAGGCGCCGCTACCTTGAAAGAGGAAATTGAAAAGGTTAAAGCAGAAATTACCAAGTTGCAGCGTGAAGGTAAATTAGAGCAAGTAGCCGAGCTGCAGTACGGCAAATTACCTGAGTTAGAGCAGAAGTTAAAGTCTGCTGCGGCAGCAGAGGCTAAAGGTGATAAAGATGGCGTAGTTAAAAATAAACTCTTACGCACTCAGGTTGGAGCCGAAGAAATTGCTGAAGTCGTATCGCGTGCCACTGGCATCCCGGTGTCAAAAATGATGCAAGGTGAGCGCGATAAATTATTAAAAATGGAAGAGTTGTTGCATAAGCGCGTCGTGGGCCAAGAAGAGGCGATACGGGCTGTCTCTGATGCTATTCGTCGTTCACGTGCTGGTTTATCAGAAGAGAATAGGCCTTATGGGTCATTTTTATTTTTAGGCCCAACGGGCGTAGGTAAAACCGAACTCTGTAAAGCACTTGCTGGTTTCTTGTTTGATAGTGAAGATCATTTAATTCGTATTGATATGAGTGAGTTCATGGAAAAACATAGCGTGGCACGCTTAATTGGTGCACCTCCTGGCTATGTGGGTTACGAAGAGGGTGGCTACCTTACCGAGCAAGTAAGACGTAAACCCTATAGTGTGATTTTGTTTGATGAAATTGAGAAAGCTCACCCTGATGTATTCAATGTACTTTTACAGGTATTAGATGATGGCCGTTTAACTGATGGGCAAGGCAGAACAGTAGACTTTAAAAATACCGTGATTGTGATGACGAGTAATATTGGCTCGCATTTAATTCAATCGATGTCGAGCGAAGGCAAGAAACAGGCAGCTATCAAAGAAGCTGTCTTCGGTGAATTAAAAAATCATTTTCGTCCTGAGTTTTTGAATCGGATTGACGAAATTGTGGTGTTCCATGGGCTTGATAAAAAGAATATCGCTTCAATTGCGAAGATTCTCTTAAAAAACCTAGCGGGTCGTTTAGCTAAGGTGGATATGCAGCTTGAAGTGAGTGATGCTGCTTTAGATAAGATTGCTGAAGTGGGCTTCGATCCCGTCTTTGGTGCGCGACCTTTAAAGCGGGCCATTCAACAATACATTGAGAACCCAGTTTCTAAAATGATTCTGGAAGGCACCTTTGGACCGAAGGACGTAGTGCCAGTGGACGTGGATAAAAAGGGTGAATTTAGCTTTAAGCGGCAAGTGCATTAAGCTTGAGGGTGCCATTCCACAATGTGGAATGGCATTTCCCTGGCTAAAACGAGATGCACTAATCCCGTAGGAATCTATTTCAAGCACTGAATTATCATTTCATATAGTGAATTATTACCTATAAGTTATTGATAATATTAACTTAATTATTTTTCATTTCGGTTGTTATACCGCTTGCAACTTCGCTCGTAGTCTTTACACTCTTATATAAGACATAAGACTGATTTTATTTAACCAAGGAGAGCATGATGAGTGCACGCAAAGAACAGGCAGCAGCAATTCAAAAAGATTGGGATACCAACCCACGCTGGCAGGGCATTAAGCGTGGGTATACCGCTGATGATGTAGTGCGTTTACGTGGCTCACTCAAAATTGAACACACCCTCGCGAAGACTGGTGCTGAGAAATTATGGAATCTAGTTAATAACGAAGCGTATATCAGCACTTTGGGGGCATTAACCGGCGGACAGGCCATGCAACAAGTGAAGGCCGGTATTAAAGCGATTTACCTATCGGGTTGGCAAGTAGCAGCCGACAATAATTCGTATGCGGCAATGTATCCAGACCAATCTTTATACCCAGTCGACTCTGTGCCAAAAGTTGTAGAACGCATTAATAATACCTTTGAGCGTGCTGATCAGATTCAGTGGTCAAAGGGAATTAATCCTGGCGACCCGGGATATATCGATTACTATGCGCCGATCGTAGCAGACGCTGAGGCTGGTTTTGGCGGCGTATTAAATGCATATGAATTAAGCAAGGCTTTAATTAAGAGTGGTGCAGCTGCAGTGCATTTTGAAGATCAATTATCTTCAGTGAAGAAGTGTGGTCACTTGGGTGGAAAAGTATTATTGCCTACCCAAGAATCAGTACAAAAACTGATTTCAGCGCGCTTGGCAGCCGATGTGATGGGTACCCCGACAATTATTTTGGCCCGTACTGATGCCGAAGCAGCCGACTTAATTACTTCAGACTACGATGCAAATGATAAGCCCTTCCTTACCGGTGAACGCACTCCTGAAGGCTTTTATAAAACCCGTAAAGGGTTGGATCAAGCAATATCACGAGGTTTAGCTTACGCTGCCTATGCCGACATGGTGTGGTGTGAAACTGGTACGCCTGATTTGGATTTTGCCCGTAAGTTTGCTGAAGCAGTACGCGCTAAATTCCCCGGAAAAATGTTGGCTTATAACTGTTCGCCTTCATTTAACTGGAAAAAGAATTTAGATGATGCAACGATTGCAAAGTTCCAGCGTGAATTAGGCGCAATGGGTTACAAGTACCAATTTATCACCTTAGCTGGTATTCATTCGATGTGGTACAACATGTTTGACTTAGCACAAGACTATGCTGCACGCGGTATGACGGCTTATGTTGAAAAAGTGCAAGAGCCAGAATTTGCTGCACGTGAGCGGGGTTATACCTTCGTCTCACATCAGCAAGAAGTTGGTACAGGTTATTTTGATGATGTAACGACTGTCATTCAGGGTGGAAAGTCTTCAGTAACGGCTTTAACGGGATCAACCGAAGAAGAGCAATTCCACTAAATTTAGCTTCCTAAAGTAAGCGCTAAACCGTAAAAGCGCCTAAAGGCGTTGTGATGGCGCTCAAGAAACCTTACAAGGGTGACTTGAGCGCCTTTTTCTATTACATTCTTAGGTATGGCTAATTGCGTATTGTGCGAAGACGAAGGCGGCATCGTTATCTGGAGCAGTGATGATTGTCGCGTAGTGCAAGTGGTTGACCCGGACTTGCCTGGTTTATGCCGAGTAATCTGGAATCGGCATGTTGCGGAAATGACTGAACTTAGTTATTCTGAGCGTGAAATTTTCATGACAATCGTATTTGCAGTTGAAGAAGCAATACGCCATGTGATGCAGCCTACTAAAATCAATTTAGCTTCATTGGGAAATCAAGTGCCTCATCTGCATTGGCATATTATTCCGCGTTACGAGGATGACCCATTTTTCCCTGAATCGATTTGGTCGCAACGTAAACGGGGCGAAAAAAATACTCTAGGCATTGCTCGACAACAGTTAGCTTTAAAACTTCCCCAGATCATTCGGGAAACCATTGCTAATTTACATTAGCACTTACATTGTCAACTTAGCCCTCAGCGAGTAGTTGTTTAGCGATTACCTTGGCAAATTCCAGTGCATGAGGGTTGTCGCCATGGATACACAGCGTGTCTGCTTGTAAGTGAATAGTGGTGCCATCGATCGTTTGCACGGTTCCTTGGTGGGCCATAGCGATAGCCTGTGCCAGGGCTTCAGCTTCATCTGTAAGGAGCGCTCGAGGATTAGTACGAGGCACCAATAGGCCGCTAGCCAAATAACGCCGATCGGCAAAGACCTCTTGCCATATAGGCACTTTAAATTCTGCGGCAGCCTGTACAAAACAGCTTGATGCTAAGCCGTACAAGATGATATCGTCGCCAAGATCGTGGATAGCTCGAGCAATACCGCGCGCCAATTCAATATCTTTAACGGCCTGATTATATAAAGCACCATGGGGCTTAACATGATGTAATTTCGCGCCCGCAGCATGAGTGAATGCCTGCAAAGCACCAGCTTGGTACATGACAAAATCGTATGCATCTTCAGCAGTAATGACCATTTCTCGTCGCCCAAAACCATTTAAGTCTGGCAAGCCCGGATGAGCGCCAATGTGGACATTTTTGGCCACCGCCGCAGTAACTAAGTTACGCATTCTGCGGGCATCGCCAGCATGCCAGCCACAGGCAATATTGGTCGAGCTAATATAGTCGAGCAACTCGAGATCATTGCCCATATCCCATACGCCATAGCCTTCACCCATATCGCTATTCAGATCAATCTGTTGGTTCATTGTGTTTGCCTCCAAGGGCTATTTGAATTGCGGTAATCGTAGTTTGTAGCTCGTTATCAGCTTGTAAGTTTATTGCATCTGCTTCATTTAACGTAACTTGATTGAAACGAATCTGCTGTCCAGGCTTTAACTGAGCTAATTTGGTCTGAGCGCTGCGAATCACTTCGGCTAGGCGCGGATAACCGCCAGTCGTTTGGTGCTCAGCCATCATGATGATGGGCTCACCAGAAGCAGGTAATTGAACTGTGCCAAGCATCATACCTTGCGATGCAATTTCTAGAAAAGGGGTTTTTAATGCAAAGTCACCTTGAAGGCGCATGCCCATGCGGTTGCTTTGCGGAGAAATAGTCCAGATGGTTTGCCAGAAAAGCGCTTGCTCTTTTTTATTCAATTGCTGAAGGTGCAAGCCTGGTAGGGCATCAATTAATTCAATTTTCTTATTAGCTAAATAAGGGGAGTTGATCGACCATTTAGGATATCGCTTGTTATCTGGTAACTTATATAACTCTTCTAAAACAGGCTCAATAACTGCATTTGTAGGCTTGCTTAGCACTAAGCTGCTACCTTTTTGCAGACGTTTGGTACCAATATCAGCGCTTAAGTAGGCTCCCTTTCGGCCAAGAATAGTTGGAGTATCGATGCCGCCACGAATGGCTAAGATCAGGCGATAGCCAGCTTGAATTTCAGCAAATTCGACACTTGAGCCCGCTGCAACCCAAACAGGGCGGTTACCAGGTGTCAGTTGGCCATTAATTTTTACTACACAAATACCGCCAACCCAAGCGATGAGGACTTCAGTATGAAAAATAATACGAGGCCCAATTGAAGTAATTTCAAGTGCAGCTGTATCAGTGCTATTTCCAACTAAGGCATTGGCCAAATGCAGGGCAGCTTGGTCAGCAGCTCCACTCGGGCTTACTGCACAATGCATGAGGCCATAGCGTGGCAAATCTTGAATACTAGTAAGCGTACCCGCATAAATAATTTCTATATCGGGATTTAGTTGCTGATGATGTATAGCCGCCAAATTTTCAGTAGCTGCAGCCCTATTCACTGCTTCAATTTCCGTTAATTGAGCAAAGGTAATTTCTTTAATTTGGATATGATCACCAGGCATGAACAGGCCAGGCGGCTTACGGTTAATATCAAATAGGCGGTCTGGGCATTTGCCAATTAAATTCCAACCACCAGGAGTTGACTGAGGATAGATCGCAGTTTGTAAACCGGCGATAGCTACAGACCCAGCCGGCACTTGAGAGCGCGGCGATTTTAAGCGAGGTAATTTAAGCCGTGGATTTAAGCCGCTGCAATAAGCAAAACCGGGCATAAAGCCCACAATATCAACTGTAAAATCTGAGCTCTTATGTAGGTCAATTAACTCGCGTGTAGATAATTTACATTGCGCGGCAGTAGCCTCAAGATCGGGCGCAACTCGAGCGTCATAACAAATATGTATTAGATGGGCTTGTTGCTGAGTTTGTACTGGGTTTTCAAGCGATGGTAAAAAATCTTGCAGTAAGTGATCGATTGCAATTTTGGCAAGCTCCCGCACTTTTGCAGCATCGCGCCCCTTAAAGTTTAAGCTGATGAGGAGACTATCAATACCGGGGGTAATATCTAAGGCCCATTCAGGATAGTTTGCAAAGAGTAAGTTGGTAAGTGCATGCACGGTTTTAATTGGCAAGCTGGTGTGTGAGCAATCAATTAAAAGACAGCTGTCGCCTAAATCTTGGGAGTTAATTATTGAATCAGCCTTAGCTAATTGATTATTTTTTACGATCATAATTTTCTAAATTATGGCACTAAAAAATAACAGACAATTGCGCTATTTAATTTCTTTTTGCATTACTTGATCGGGTAACCAAGTAACCAATTCAGGCCAGATGGTGATTAAGGCCACCGCAACTACCATCATCATGAAAAAAGGAAATGAAACTTTGGCAATATAATTACTATCTTTACCTGTCATACTTTGTAAGACAAAGAGATTAAAACCTACCGGAGGAGTTACCTCAGCAATTTCTACCAAAAGCACAATAAAAATACCAAACCAGACTAAATCAAACCCAGCTAGTTGCACCATCGGTAATACTGTAACCGTAGTAAGAGCAATCATCGAGATGCCATCAAGTGCAGTGCCTAACAAAATATAAATCACGGTTAGCACTGCAATTAACGCCCAGGGGCTTAAGTGTAGGCTAGCAACCCATTCTGCTAGGCCGCGAGGGATGCCGGTATAACTCATCACGATCGATAAAAATGAGGTTGCGCCCAATACAAACATAATCATTGCGGTTAAGCGGGTTGCAGATAACAAACTATCCCAAAAATTTTTCCAAGTTAAGCTTTTACCAATTGCTGCCAAAATCAGTGATCCTACTACCCCATATGCAGCAGCTTCAGTGGCTGTTGCGTAGCCCATTAACATAACCCAAGTAATAAAAACAATTAGTGCAGTACAAGGTAAAAGCTGGCCGATTGAATGGATGCGTTGTCGCAAAGAATATTTTTCAGCTTTAGGGGTTTTAGTGGGGTTAAGTAAAGCCCAAACGATAATGTAACCAGAAAATAAGAGCATCAAAATCGCTGCAGGAATAAAACCTGCCAAAAAGATGCGAATGATAGATTGATCTGCTGCGACAGCATAGACCACCATGATGATTGAGGGGGGAATTAAAATACCGAGTGTGCCTGCGCATGATAGCGAGCCTAAGGTAATTTTGGGGTCATAACCACGCTTGGTTAACTCGGGCAATGCCGATTTAGCAATCGTTGCACAAGTTGCTGCCGATGAACCTGATACCGAACCGAAAATGCCGCATCCGATAATATTGACATGCATGAGTCTGCCAGGTAGCCAATTAAGCCAGGGCGCTAAGCCAGTAAACATTTGCTCTGAGAGCTTAGTACGAAATAAAATTTCACCCATCCAAACAAATAAAGGTAGGGCGGCAAGAGTATAGGAGGAGCTTGAATTCCACCAGGCATTGGCTAAATTAATCATTGTGTCTTTGTTGGAGAAAAGCCCTAGGCCAATCCATGCAGTAATAGCGACGCCTGCAGGAATCCAAATACCTATGATCAGCAAAATCGTCATGAGCACAAGCAAGATGAGGGCAATGGTGACAATGCTCACAAGGTTTCTCCAAAGTCACCGGCTGCTAAGCGCTCTTCTTGGAGCGCTTGATAGCGTGGCTTCTGATGTCGCAGAACACGGATTAACTCATCAATTACGGCAAGCGTAAAAATGAGACAACCGATTGCCACAAAAATTTGTGGAATCCACAATGGCACCACAATTTGACCTGGTGATACATCACCAAAGTCCCAGCTTTGATAAGTAAATAAAGTAAATGCACTAAGTGCAAAGAGACAAAATCCTAATAAGAAGAGTAGAGAGATCCACTCCATGCGCCAACGCCAAAGAGGGTTAAGGCGATTAAGGACAATTTCGACGCGCACAATGCCACCATGCTGAAAGGTTTGCGCCAGAATGAGAAAGGCAGAGGCGGCGCAGAGCCAAGCAATGAGATCGTCGGCGCCACGCAAATTAAGGCCGAATTCGCGGGACAGTGACATCGCCATCATTAATGCGCCAACAGTCAAAATACACAAAGCCGCCAAGATGGCGGCTCCGTTAATAATTACATCAAGTAAGCGACCCAATTGAGTTCGTCTAGACTCCGTCATACTAAATCGGGCTCGCTAAGTAAATTATTTTTTAAAGGTAGTAATAATTTGTTGCCCCTCTTCACCTGCTGACCTAATCCATTCGGCCACCATAATGCGTCCGACACGATCTAAATCATTTTTAAGTGCAGGAGATGGTGGCCCAACCGTCATGCCATTTTTAGCCAAGATTTCTTTGTCGCTCTTGTTCTTTTTTTCTGAAACTTCCCAGCCGCGTTTTTGTGCCTCAGCACTTAATTTAACCAGAATCGCTTGAGTAGGTTTGTCTAAAGAGTCAAAATCTTTTTGATTGACCATTAGGATATTGTTTGGCAACCATGCATCAATCTCATAGTAGTACTTCAAGCTTTCCCAGACCTTAATATCAACTCCTGTTGAGCCAGAGGTCATCATGGCATTGACGGTACCCGTTGCTAATGCTTGGGCTAAGTCTGCAACCTGCACAGTAATGGGTTGTGCGCCTACTAATTCAGCAATCTTAGATGTAGCTGGATTATAAGCGCGCCATTTTAGGCCTTTAAGATCAGCCCCAGAAGTGATGGGGTTTTTAGAGTAAAGACCTTGAGGTGGCCAAGGTACAGCATATAAAACCTTGATGCCTTGTTTTTGTAGAGCCTTTTCAATGGGTTCTTTTGATAGGGCCCAAAGTTTGGCAGCTTCTTTATAGCTAGTTGCTAAAAATGGAATTGAGTCAACGCCAAAAATCGGATTTTCATTGGCCAAAGAAGAAACTAGTAATTCGCCCATTTGGGCTTGACCAGTCTGTACTGCGCGTTTGATGCCATTAGCAGGAAAGAGGGAGCCGTTAGGATGAACCACAATTTTTAGTTTGCCATTAGTCGCTTTTTCAATATCAGCTGCTAAAGTTTGTAAATTTTGGGTATGAAAATTACTCACAGGATAGGCGCTAGCTAAATCCCATTTAGTTTGCGCTTGAGCTAAACCCAAGGCGATGGCAAATAGGAATGCCAAGATTGCTTTGAAAATAATGTGCAACGATTTCATGATGTTGATCTCCTCTGCCGGCATCTCGATTGAGCCGTGATCCAAAATAGTAACATTTTCGTCAAGCCAGCTTGGTAAAT
>Ga0049085_10000479_pt1 | contig 15673 bp, 10 predicted proteins | sample GreLakmeSU08MSRF_FD_66721 | JGI IMG/M metagenome (GOLD analysis project Ga0049085, IMG submission 66721) | Freshwater lentic microbial communities from great Laurentian Lakes, MI, USA - Great Lakes metaG SU08MSRF | ecosystem: Environmental > Aquatic > Freshwater > Lake | place: Great Lakes... | reverse complement strand
AGGTAAATTATTTTGGACAGGGGTGGTTTGTCCTATGATTAAGGAGTAGGAGAGAATAGAAAATAATATGATAAACCCCCTTTTAATCATGAGGGACAGTATCAGCGATAGGCTTACTCAAAGGAGTTGTTTTATCTTTTTTACCGAATACCGAAACATTGATATAGCGCTTTGGATGCACCCGAACATCGTCTAATAAAGTATTTAAGCTGGACACAGTATTTTTTAATTCTTTATACATTTCTGCATCATTCAATAATTTAGCTGCAGTACCATTGCCGGTATTGATTTTTTTTAATGTGGTCGATAGTTCACTTACCGCTGTTTGTAAACTTAAAATTGTATTTTTCAAGTCAGCTTGTTTGAGTGATTGTGTGGTACTGTCTAAATTTTGTATAATAGAATTGATTTTACTATTATTTCCATTTAAATTTTTTGTAAAGCTATTGACGTTGTCAAATGATTGTGCAATGGAGCCATCTTGTTTTTTAAGCATGCCCTCAATAGCCTCCATGGAAGTATTTAAATTTTTTGTTGTTTCTGTTAAGTTGGCAAGTATTGCGCTGAAATTTTCCTTGTTTTGATCATTTAATACCTTGTTGATATTGGTTAATACTTTTTCTAAAGAGTTGATTGTATTTTTGGTTTGTTCCCCTAATGGTGAAAGGGTATTCATGATATCACCCAATAAACTTGCGGATGGAGCAGTTTTAATAGTATCCTCATTGTTCATATAAGTAGTTCCATTTCCTAAAATTATAGTAATACTATTAGTGCCTAATGGATTTTCTTGAATAGAGGCAATTGAATTTGCAGGAATTTTATAGGCCTTATTTAATCTAATAGCAATCGCTATTTCTGAAAGGTTGTCATTCATATTTTCAATATCAAAAATTGCGCCTACTTGGTAACCGTTTATAAATACAGGGTTTGAAACGATGAGCCCCTTGGTATCCGTAAATTTTGCGTGGATGAAGTTGCCTGATTTGAACATGGTTTTGCCACGCAAAACATTAAACCCAATAATGATTAAGGTTACAGCAATGACTGTTAATGCGCCTACTTTTGTTTCATTCGATACTTTCATTGGATACGCTTATTGCGAGAGTTGGTTATATAATATAAAATTAGTTCAAAAAAAGGCACATTGTTTAAATGGCCTTACTATTTTACATTGTTCTTTTGTTGATTTTCAAGTGAAAACTTGTATCGAATTAGTGATTTAGTGATCACTTCACATATTTCTTTTTGTCCTGCTTCGCTATTCAAATAATCCTCGTCCTCTGGATTGGATAAAAAGCCAGTTTCAACTAGTACGGCAGGCATTGCTACCGCTTGTAAAACCCAGATGCCTTTAGGGCGTTGTTTTGCCTCACGACTAATTCTTCCAGCGTTTTTAAATTCTTCTTCAATCGTTAATGCCAAACTTGCAGCACGTTGAAAATATTGTTGGGTTAATAAGCTGGCCATCATAGATCTTGTCGGGTCAGTATTTTTGTTTAATTCTTTAATTTGTCGCTCAGATACAGAGTCTAATTTTTCCACCATCTCATCCACCATCTCATCTGCTACTTCCTTACGTTCATCTGATTTTCCAACACCGTATATATAGGTTTCCGTTCCTCTAGCTGGATTGGGGCTGTAAGTGATTTTATAATTGGGCACTTTGCGGGTTACTTTTCGCTTTTTCCCACCTTTTTTGACATAATAGGTTTTGTTAACATATCCAATCAGTTCTTTCTTTTTCAATGGGCCGGCAGAATTGGTATGAATGCAAACAAACAAATCACCCTTAGCTTGATTTGCAAATTTTGCTTTTTCAACAACGGAGCTAAATAGATCTGTGGTTCTGGTCATGACCACTTCAACGTCAGGCAGGGATTGACGAATATAATCTTCTAATTTTAATGAAATAGCTAAAGATACAGCTGCTTCAGTTGAATATTTACCTTTGGCACCGGGGTCGGTTCCACCATGCCCAGGATCAATAATAATTCGTTTTAATGATTTTGGCTGGTTTTGAGCGTGGCCGTTTAAGCAAATAAGGCTAAAAAAGGCAATACACCCAAAACGAAATGCTAAAATCAATCTATTTTGCTTCATAATCAGTGCCTTAATGGGGTTTTACTTTATTTTTGCAGCAGTGATAAAGTTAGTACACGAAAATAACGAAAAATACAGCCCTTCTATTGTTAATATTAGCATTTTCCTGATATTAACACTAGTTTTTGGTTCCTGCTATTCTGGCTTTAGTCAGGAGCAAAAACCGGCAAAATCCAATAATCGGCCATTTGGTAAAAAACCACTTTTAACCCAGGTGGATTCAAACTTATCAAAAAAGGCAGGAATTATTAAGTCATTGGATACGAATAGGTTGAAAATGGATACGATCGGCAACAAAATGGATAGTACTAAATCGGTGCAAATTTTAAGGGTTTCTAAGGATAGTATTGATGCGCCTGTTAATTATAATGCCACCGACTCTGGAGTAATGATTATGGCCACCAAAGAATTCTTTTTATATGGAGATGCCAAAACAGACTATGGAACGGCTCAACTTGAGGCAGCAAATATTGTGTATGACCAACAAACACAAAACATTCGTGCCTATGGGGCAAAGGATACTACGGGTAGCCCTTTAAGTAATCCAAAGTTTTTAGAAGGGGATATCGTATCGGTGAATGATTCTATATATTTTAATATGAAATCGGGTAAGGGGTTAACAAAAAATACCAATTTCCAACAAGGGGAAATTTTTGTGAATGCCAATACCATGAAAAAAGTAAGCAAGGATGTGGCTTTTGCCTATAAAGCACGATTCACTACTTGTAATTTAGATGACCCTCATTTTGCTTTTAGAACCAATAAGATGAAAATCATAACTGATAAAATTGGTGTTTCAGGACCCACTTTCCCAGAATTTGAAGGAGTGCCTTTCCCTATTGGTATTCCATTCGGAATTTTCCCATTGGCTACAGGGCGACATTCAGGATTAATGGCACCTGCATTTTCAACCAGTGAGGATTTTGGTTTGGGCTTTGAAGGCTTGGGATATTATAAAGTGCTTAGTGATAATTTTGATGCAACCGTTAGGACCAATATTTACTCTTATGGCGGATGGAATTTAAACTTGAACAGTAAGTATATCATGCGATATAAATACATGGGTAATTTTAATTTGAGTTTGCAAAATACGCGCATCTTAAATAGGAATGCTTCGATCAACCAAGAGTATACAGGCGGGCGAACTTTTATGATCAACTGGACGCACTCTATGGACCAACGTGCAAGGCCAGGAACTTCCTTTTCTGCGAATGTAAACTTTGGTAGTACAAAGTATAATAGGTTGTTGTTAAATAATCCATTTCAAAATTATCAAAACCAAATAAGCTCTTCCGTTAGTTATACAAAAAGTTGGGACAACAAATACAATTTATCAGTCAACTTAAACCACAATCAAAATAATAATTTAGGATTGGTTAATATGAGTTTGCCTAATATCAATTTTAATGCAATCACCATTTATCCATTTCAATCCAAGGATCAGATTGGTGCAGGGAAATGGTATGAAAAACTAGGTATTGGTTATAATGGTAGTTTTCAAAATCAATTGTCATTTTATGACTCAGCTTTGAATTTTAATAAATTATTGGATACCATGCAATGGGGCGCGCAACATAGCATTCCAATCAGTTTGTCATTGCCTTCCTTAGGGCCGATTACTATTACACCCGGTATTTCATTTGATGAAAAGTGGTTTGGACAACAAAGTATTAAAACCTGGAATAATAAAACAAAGCAAGTAGACACTTCTATTAGTCGTGGATTTTACAGAGCGCCTAATATGAGTTTTAGTTTAGGAACTGCGTCAAGAATTTTCGGTACCTATAAATTTAAAAAAACCAGTTCTATCCAAGCGATCAGACATGAGGTTAGGCCAAGTATTTCCATGAGTTATACACCCGATTTAGCAGCTACCTATCATTACACAACACAGATTGATTCAACGGGTCGGAATTATCGTTTTTCAAAGTATGATGGTGGGCTAGGGGGCGGTTATTCGGAAGGTACTTTTGGAGGTATGGGTTTTGGTGTAGATAATTTATTGGAGATGAAAATGAAGGATAAAAAAGATACCACGGAAGGCGCTTTTAAGAAAGTTAAATTAATTGAAGGTTTTGGATTTAACTCGAGTTATAATTTTTTAGCAGATAGTTTTGCTTTAGGTAATTTTAATATCTACATGCGAACCACCTTATTTGAAAATTTAAATATTACTTCCAATTTAACCATGGATCCTTATCAAACCGATAAGCAAGGGTTTAGGGTGAATAAACTTGACTTTGATCCGACAAAATTAAAATTTGGTAATATTACTAGTGGGGGACTTTCCTTTTCCACTTCCTTTAAAAGTAAATCAACCGACGGAAAGGAAATAAAACAAAAAGATATTCCTATTGATCCATTCATGACCCCTGACGAGCAACAAAGGCAATTACAGTATGCGAAATCAAATCCCGCTGAGTTTACTGATTTTAATATTCCATGGACATTAACATTGTCCTATTCTTTTCAGTTTTCGAGGTACATGAAACCAGATTATTCTGGATTTCAAATTAACACCTATTCGAGTTTAAATTTTAATGGCGATTTTAGTATTACCCCTAAATGGAAGTTGGGTGGTACGGGATATATAGATGTTGCAAAGAGAAGCATACAACAATTAAGTATGTTTATAACAAGGGAAATGCATTGTTGGCAATTAGCCATAAACGTTACTCCGATAGGATTGTATAAGTCATTTAGTATTTCTGTGAATCCAAAATCAGGGATACTTAGGGACTTGAAAATTAATAGAAGTAGAACATTCTCCTCTTCTTCATATTAGAAAAGTCGCTTACTATTTCAACTATTATTATTATAACTCCTTAACAGCATATTGAAATTGATATTATGACTTATTATTCTTTTCATAATGATCAGCCATAATATTAAATACTAAAAGCTTTAAGGTTTCGGTACTGTGACCTACTGGCGAAATTGCTGGTAGAATATTTAATATAATTTTACCGGGTCTAAAAATTAAAATAGGCTTTGCGGGTAATATTCTTTTTGTATTTAAAATGACCACTGGCACAATGGGTTTCCCCGTATCCACGGACAATTTAAATGCGCCATCATAAAATGATTTTAATGGGTTATTTGTTTTGTTGCGTGTGCCTTCAGGATAAATAAGCATATCTAATCCATTATCTAATACGCGTTTCATTTCTTCATAGCTTTTACGTCTGCTTTCGTTATTTTTCCGATCAACAATTACGGAGGCAAATTGATATATCCATCCAAATAAAGGGACATACACAAAGCTTTTTTTTGCAATTGTTTTATTTGCTCTTGCTAAAAATGGGGTGCTCACAGGAATATCAATGATGCTGTTGTGGTTGCATACAATGATTGCATTTTCCAAGCCGTCAAAAATTGACTTCCCAGTGACTTTAAATGTGACCCCCACTAAAAATAAAAATACACCCATCCAAATTTGTGATATAAATCGGTGGTATCTTGTTTTTTGTGGGTCTGAAATCACAAAGCATACCAAGTAAAACGGAAAAAATACAAACATGGTTGAAGCAAAAATGAATAAGGCCCAAATGGCTAATATGCGCGCGAATATATTTTTAATCAATTTCATTTTAAAACGTATCATTTAAGGTTTCCAATCAATAGGGTCTATATTGTTTTTTACCAAATATTCATTGGTTAAACTAAAATGTTTGCATCCAAAAAAGCCATTGTGTGCGCTTAATGGGGAAGGGTGGGCGGCTTTAAAAATTTTATGTTTTGCTGCATCAATGTATAGCTGTTTTTGTTGGGCAAAGTTTCCCCACAATAAAAATACAATACCTTTTTTTTCGCTGGACAAATGCTTAATCACATCATTGGTAAATTCCATCCATCCAATTTTACCATGACTAGCAGGTTCATTTTCTCTAACTGTCATTACAGCATTTAATAGCAACACACCTTGATTTGCCCACTTGGTTAAATCGCCGGTAGTAGGTATTGCTAAGCCGATATCTTTATTGAGTTCCTTGTAAATATTCATTAAGGAAGGAGGTGGTTTAATTCCTTCTGGCACTGAAAAGCTTAATCCCATCGCTTGACCGGGATTATGATAAGGATCCTGACCTAAAATAACCACTTTTACTTTATCATAAGGGGTTTGGTTAAAGGCATTAAATATCAAACTGCCTTTAGGGTATATCACAGTTTTAGTGGCGCGCTCGGTTTTCAGATGCGTGGAAATTTGCAAAAAATAAGGCTCGTCAAATAAATGAGACAGGGCTTGTTTCCAGGAAGGCTCCATTTTAACATCCATTGGGTAAAGATACAAAATTGCTTCTATCTTAATTTATAAGTTGAACCAATAGGTTGCTTTTAATACAATTGCACCTCCTTTAGACAAGTAGGAATCGGAGTAGTAGTTATCTGTGTATACTATAAATAAGTCGGAAGCAGGCGCAAATCGCCATTGTATTCGCGTATTTACATTAACATTATTAATTTGATTATTATATTGAAGTAAACTTGAAAAAAATAATTTTTTTGAAAAAGTGATATCAAATTTTGGCCCCAATAGAATAAGTTCTGCACTTTTATAGGGGCTTGGAAAGTTTAATTTATTGTAGGAGAATATAAATCCCCCTAATCCAATGGGTTGGACCCTATAACTTAATTCACCTTCAATATTGAATCTTTGACCATTAAGGTATTCTCCAAATTTACTAGAAAGTTTGGCTGCTAATTTTTTGCGATAATCAGTGTTAAGTGTTACTGAAACAGAATTGTAGTGAAAGGATTGATTTGCTTTAAGTTTTAATCCATTTGTTCTTGTTGGATCAAAATCGGATAATAATAAGGTGTAATCTTTTCTGAATTTCACAAATAGGAGCATTGAATTTCTAAAGTGTACTGAGTATAATAAGTTTAAGTCGTAGTCGGTTAATCCTTTACCAGGTTTTTGTATAAAATCGTAATCTATGCCTGGACCATGTCTGACAATTTTTTTATTAGTCAAATAAAATTTCCAATTGGTCGTGTTTGAAATTCTTTGATAGCCTTTTCTTTTTACAAAACCTACTTCAGGATTAAAATTATCTTCCACTACAGAAAATTCATTCTTTATATCAAAACTTCTAATATTATAGATTAGGCTAGTACCAAATGCTTGATCATGCTTGGTTTTAAAATCTTCTATTGATTTTTGATAAAATATTTTTCCATTCCATTTATTCTCTTTAGATGCTAAATTATAATCAAGGCCAAGTACCCTATTAAATTGAGAAGATGCTGAAGGTTGTTTATTCACTAGCATCACTCCAAAATTCGATCTTGTAAATACTTTTTGCTGTAATGTAAGAACAGAATAGGCGGTGGGAGGTTCATTAATCATGCTATTTTCGGCAGTTTGCATATGCATTAATCCTAGCCTTAATTTGTCATTTAATTTTCCACTTAGCCTTAATCCACCGTTTATATTTGTGGGTATGTTTAATTTTGTTACAGTATCATAAGATACGCCAATACGCCTAGAGAAAAAAGGGCGAATACCGTCTATTCCAAAATTTGAAAACAGGTCGCCATTTTCTAAAAAAAATTGTCTTTTTTCAGGGAAGAAAATCTCGAAACGGTCTAAGTTGGTGACTTGATTATCTACTTCTATTTGTGAAAAATCTGGATTAATGGTTAGGTCTAAATTTAAGGAGGATCCTATTCCAACTTTAATATCAGCACCATTTGCAACACTATTTTTCATTACAATTTTTCCATCTACAATTGTTTTTTGGAAATTAGGGGAAGTGTAAGGAATAATTGAAATGTTAGCACCCTTTTTTTGAATAGGTATTTCAAATTGAAGTAGTTTTGAAAATGCCAAGGATGTCAATGAGTATTGATTTGGAATCTTAGCCCAACCCGATTTTTCAGCATTATAACTATCAATTCGGTAAAAATTGACCAACCATTGTTTAGCACCATTATTAAATCTTAGGGAAGTTAAAGGTATCGCCATTTCCAAGGTCCAATAATCTTCATAAATTTTAGATTGTCCATTCCACTTATTTTCCCACGCTAAATTTAAATCTTCACTCATCATCCCTCCATTGGACACTAAGCCCTCTCTTAATACACCAAAGGGATTTATCCCAAATGAGTATGCATTATTTCTATCATTATAAGTATCTAATTCAATCACCAATGCGTCGTTTGACTCACCTCTGTAATCTCTTTTCAAAGAGGGGGTAATATAAGGTTGATTTTTTATAGTATTATATACTTTTGCACCTACATAAATGTATTTATCGTCATAGGTAACCATCACTTCTGATCTTCCTGTCGCAGGCAAACTGTCGTAAGGTGAATTTTGATGAAAATTGGATGCTTTTTGTGCCGATTGCCAAATGGGTTCATCTATTACACCATCCAATTTAATGGGGGTATTAATTTTGTGGGCCAAATAAAAAGCGGAATCGTATACTATTTTAGTGGGGGATTGTGCAATTGTTGTACCTATACTGTATAGGACAAATATAATTATCAGTAAGGGGCGGTTTGAATTCAATTGATGCAAATCTATTTCATCAAATATATGTATATTATCAGAATGGCATATCATTTTGGATGTATTTCCATAAATACATCATATTAAACAAATAGCGTATGAATTTTTGTTTATATTTATTTGGAAATGTTGCATTTTGTTTAATATTAAATTATGTCCTATGAAATTATTCATTTTTATATTTTTATGTTTTTTGTGTATTGGATTAAATGCACAAAGTGATCATGTTAAAATTGAACCTATTAATTTTTCAAAAGTAAATGTTACGGATGCATTTTGGAAACCTAAAATGGATTTAGTCGCTACCAAAACTTTAGCTGCTTGTATTTATCAAACAGAGGAAAAAACAGGGCGTATCAGAAATTTTGAAAAAGTGGCTCGAAACAGAGGAGAAAAACACGAAGGTATTTTCTATGATGACTCAGACGTTTATAAGGCTATTGAAGCCATGGCCTATTCTATAAAAACAAATAAGGACAAAGCGCTAGAGGCAAAGGCCGATGAGTGGATTGATAAGATAGCAAGTGCCCAATTACAAGATGGGTATTTAAATACTTTTTATACTTTAACAGGCCTGGATAAAAGGTGGTCTGATATGAGTATGCATGAGGACTATTGTGGAGGTCATATGATTGAAGCGGCAGTAGCTTATTATGATGCAACAGGGAAAAGAAAGTTTTTAGATGTAGTCATTAAATGGGCAAACTATTTTGATTCCGTATTTGGACCTGGGAAAAGAAATTGGGTAACAGGGCACCAAGAATTAGAATTGGCTTTAGTAAAATTATACCGGGTTACTAATGATAAAAAATATTTGAATTTGGCTGATTGGTTATTATCTGAGCGAGGCAAAAAACATGCTATAGGGTATACTTGGTCTGATTGGAAGGATACTTTATATACACAGGACAAAGAACCAGTAAAACAACAAACGCAAATAACGGGTCATGCAGTTAGGGCTATGTATTTGTATACGGGTGCTGCTGATGTGGCTGCACAAACTGGTGACACTGATTATTTAAAAGCCATGCGCACCGTATGGGAGGATGTGGTTTTTCGCAATATGTATATTACTGGTGGTATAGGATCAGCTGGAAGTAATGAAGGGTTTTCCAAGGACTATGATTTGCCTAATGAACAAGCCTATTGTGAAACCTGTGCGTCGGTGGGCATGGTATTTTGGAACCAACGCATGAACAGCTTAACGGGTAATGGGGAATATATGGATGTGTTAGAGCGCAGCCTGTATAATGCCGCTTTAGACGGTTTGTCCTTAAGTGGTGATAAATTCTTTTATGGTAATCCTTTGGCATCCAATGGGAAAAAGAGTAGGCAGGAGTGGTTTGGAACTGCTTGCTGTCCTTCAAACATCGCTCGTTTGATTGCTTCTTTGGGAAATTACATTTACGGATATAAAGACGAGAAAATATTTGTCAACTTATTTGTTGGAAGTGAAACCAGTTTTAATTTACCCAAGGGGGAAATGAAATTGACCATGCAAACTGGATACCCATGGAAGGGGGATGTGAAATGTGTTTTAAATATGAAAAAGAAAATTACTTCAACCATTGCATTTAGATTGCCTGGTTGGGTAACTGGAACGCCTGCACCCGGGGATTTGTATCATTTTACAAATAATACAAATGAAATGCCAGAATTATTATTGAATGGCAATCCGATAAAATACGAATTACAGGACGGTTATGTGGTCGTAAAAAATGAATGGAAGGACAATGATGTAATTGAGTATAAATTGCCTATGACAATTAAAAAAGTCACTGCTCGTAATGAACTAAAATTTAATAATGATCGTATTGCATTACAAAGAGGGCCAATTGTTTATTGTATTGAAGGGGCTGATAATAATGGAAAAGCTTGGAATGTGATTTCACCAATTTCAATTGACTTTAATGCAGAAGATTTTAAAATATTGGATGAGCCAGTAGTAAGTTTGATTGCGAATTTACCTTGTATTCAAATTTCAAATGATGGATTCACTGTAAGTTCCATCATGCAGAAGGTGCGGGCTATCCCTTATTATGCATGGAGTAATCGAGGAAATAATGCGATGCAGGTTTGGTTACCAAGTACCATTAAGGACTTTAAAGTAAACAACTAATCATAAATTAGCCTTAACTATTATTAGTTGTATTAAGATAAAAAAGCCCAGCTAGTTAACTAGCTGGGCTTAAAATAAATATATTACTACTTATTCAACTTTGTGAATTAACCAATCTATTGGTTAGGAGCACGACCGCCGCCTGGTCTTTGTTGCGACATAGCTTCAATCACTTTTTTTGCTATATCCGCAGGCAATGCTTTTTCTAGTCTTTTGTTTCTTTCGTCATTAATTTCTTTCATTTTTTCAGCTCTAGCATCTTGGTCTAAATCTCTTAATGCCATCATTTTAGGACGCATGTCATTGGTGATTGCCATAACAGAATCAACTTGCACGTCATTACATCCTAATGCTTTATATCTTTCCTTCATCATTGCAGCTCTTGCAGCTGGATCCAATTGTTGTCCACCGCCGCCACCTTGTGCGCTCGCTGATATACTTGACAAACAAATTAAAACGGTTAAAATTCCTAATACGCTTTTCATATTATTAATATTTTGGTTAGTTAAATCTAGTTTAAAAAATATTTATTTCACAATTAGTGTTGACTTATTATTTTTCTTTTATTTAAATCTGTCTTATTATTTGTAATTATATGCAAATGAGTAGTTTATATATTTACTTTGTGGTTATTCAAAGGTAAATGTAGGCATATCTAATCTTACGCCACCTTGCAACGCTGATTCATGCGCTAATATCCCAACACAGGTAATGTTCGCCGATTGTTTTGCATTCGGAAATGGGGGTCTATTTTCATTTAATGCATTTAAAAATTCATTCACCAAATGCGGATGTGATCCGCCATGACCTGATCCCTGTATAAATGATAAGTGTTGGTTACTATCTGAATCATATACGCCTTGCATGGTAAAGGATTGTATTTCCTTTGGTAATAAATGGGCATAATCCGGAACGCTTACTTTCGAAGGGGTTTCGCCAGTATGTATCACAGGTTGTTCATGCTCTACTAGCGACCACTCAAAGCTTTTTTTAGAACCATAAACATCAAAGCTTTCTATATATTGTCTGGCTGTATTAAACAAGGAGCGCGTTACTTCGCCAGCGACATCTGAATTCCTAAATTGTATATGACAACTTTCAACCGCATAAGGGGAGTTGTATTTTGAAATTAAATTTTCATCAATTCTTCCTGAACCTACACAGGAAACATGACTTGCTTCCTTGCCAATCAAGCCAACAATTGGCCCTACGCAATGGGTTGCGTAATGCATAGGAGGCAATCCTTCCCAATAGCCTGGCCATCCGGCCATTTCTTGTTGGTGTGAAGCCCTTACAAATTGAATTTTTCCTAATTCTCCCTTGTCGAACATTTCTTTTACAAAAAGATACTCCCTGCTATACACGACCGTCTCCATCATCATATAAGTTTTGCCACTTTTTTGAACTGCTTCGCAAATCAAACGACATTCTTCCACTGTTGTAGCCATTGGTACAGTACATGCAACATGTTTTCCAGCATTTAATGCCTTGATGGTTTGTTCCGCATGACTTTGAATAGGTGTGTTAATGTGAACTGCATCTATATTTACATCCTTTAATAGTTCGTCATAGTTTGTGTATCTTTTTTCAATACCAAAGGCGTCGCCAATGGCATTTAATTTAGCTTCGTCTCTTTGACAAATGGCATACATGTTCGCCAATGGATGCTTTTGATAAATAGGGATAAATTCAGCGCCAAAGCCTAAGCCAACAATAGCAATATTTATTTTTTTCATAGTTATTTTATTTAGCAATTACTTTCATCACTCCATTCATGATTCTCCAGTGACCTGGAAAGGAACATATATAAGGGTAGTCGCCAACATTGTCAGGGACATTGATCGTCATTGAAAATGTTTTTTGTGGATTGACTAATGGGGTAGCGTGTAGTACTTCATACATTTTAGGAACGTAATTTAATTCAGCGCCATTTGGATCCATCGCAATTTTATCAGCTGCAGCGCCGACTCTATCCTTTGAGCCTGGTCTTAAAATTAATAAGTTGTGTTGCATGTAGTCCACATTGATGAAATTAATTTTTATGGTACTGCCTGCTTTTACAGTGAACTCGGTTAAGTCATATTTCATTTGGTTTTTAATCACTGAAATATTGATTGTTTGGTCAATGATCGTGGCTACTGCATTTTTTTCTTTACTCATTTTTATATGTGCCCCTCTTGCTGATCTTAATGCAAGATTGATCCACTTATCATTTGTATTTTCTTTAACCAATAACATTTTATTCAAAATGGTATATGCTTCAGTAGATGGTTTCATGTCGGCAATGGCAATAACAGCAGCTAAACGAACTCTGTAATCAGTATCCTCAAACACTTTTGCATTTTGGTATGCTTTTAATGCAGTAGGTGATTCTTTAAGCACTTCTACAGCTGCTTTACGCACACCGCCAGAAGTATTACTTAATGCTTTAGTTGCAGCTGTAACTGCACTTACATTATTTTTCAACAAGCCTAAACCATGTAAAGTCCATAAAGCATGAATTGCAGGTGCATTCACGCCCGCAGCGTCCACATTGCTCGTATTGATAATATTAATTAAATCTGGTGCAACGGATAGGTCTTTATTTTCAACCAATAATCTTTGTGCAGTGGTTCTCCAAAACATATTATTATTGCGTAATGCTTTTAATAATCCTGCCTTGTCATTTTTATCTAAACTAATGGGGGCATTCACAGCGCCATCCTTATAAACCAAACGATAAATACGACCACGTTCATGATCACGCAATGGATTGATATGCGCATTTCCTTTGCCATTATCAAAACCTTTAGGGGTAGGGTTGTGTTGGATAATAAAGTCATACCAGTCTGTGATCCAAACATTACCATCAGGACCCACTTCAGATTGTATTGGGCCAAACCATTCATCAGCGCTAGCTACTAAATTCCAGCCATCCCCTTTTTCTTTAAATCCAGACCCCACTTGTTCAATAAAATTTTTATGAATTAATCTTCCAGTGGGTTCACAAACCAATGCTACTTTATTCCAAAACTCTGATGGATAATTTCTGGCAGTATAAATACTTTGTCCAGCTGCTGCTGTAAAACCACCAAATACATCCACCTGTCTTAAATTTTTGGTCACCACGTGCATAGCATAGTGGGCATCAATTTTTTCAGTACCCAATTTTTCAGCGTACCCGTTTTTTAATACGCGCTTAGGAACACCAAAGAATACACTATGTGTATTGTTTGCAGTGGATGCGAATACATCAAATTCTTCTGTAAATCCAAGTCCCCATGTATTATTGGTTGTGCCACCTAAAAATTCAATATCATTTACTTTTTTAGTGGTGGGTTTAAAACTATAAATACCCATGCTAAATTCGGTAGTATCTTTTCCTTTGGCATTGACAAATCCTGAATAACCAACAGTTCCCCATAATTTATTGTCAAGTCCATATCGTAAATTGGATGGGCCAGCATGTGTATCTGAAATACCCCAACCGGATAAGATGGTATCTTTTATATTCGCTTTATCATCTCCATCGGTATCTTTTAAAAATAAAAAGTAAGGCGCTTGCGCAACAACAATACCACCATCTGAAAAAGTAAAGCTGGTCGGAATGTTTAATTTATCCGCAAATACGGTTGACTTATCCGCTTTGCCATCATGGTCAGTATCTTCTAATATTACAATTTTATCCTGTCCACCTTCTTTGTTTTCTCTGACTTCATTAGGGTAATCCACTGTTTCAATAGCCCATAAACGGCCTTTTTCATCCCAATTAATATATATAGGGTTAATAATTAGAGGTTCTGATGCAAAAAGTTGCAAATCAAATCCAACAGGGATCTGTATCAATGATTGCGATTGTGCAGGTGTTAATGCGCTTTGGTATTTGGGAACAGGATTTCTTTTTTCATAATTTGGAATAATGGCGGCTGTATAACTGGGGGTCGCAATGGAGTATGCCTTTAAACTAGCGATTGCATTGTCGTTCACTGCCCATAAAATGCCATTCTCCACCAATTGTAAAAATTGTACATTATTAAAGGTGATCTCATCATGTCCATAGGCGGTATAAAACACTTTGCCTTTCCCTACATTTTGGATCCATGTGTATGGTTCTTTTCTATTGCCGTCTTTTCTTTCAGTAAGGACAGTAATATTTTTACTTAAAAGCGTGTGGGTATAGGTTTCATCCTTGGTATAAAAGGGGGTAATGTTTTTTATTAATGGATGATTATAATCTTTAAACACGGAAGGGAAGGAGTCATAGCCATGTTCTTTAAATTGACCGCCAATTAATTCAACTACTTCAGGGTTGTTTCTAAAACAATAGGAGGCGCAATGAATTGGAATAAAGCCTTTGCCATTTTTTACAAAATTCAATAAAGCATTGGCATGGCTTGCGCTAATGGTGTCGTAATTAGCATAAAGTATTAAACCATCATAAGGCTTTAGCGTTTTTTCATTTAAATCATTAATATTCGTGGTGTAAGTAATATTAATTCCTTTTTTAAAATACTCTTTAGACATAATGCTTGCTAAAACATCAGAGTTATGATGTTTGCTATTATGCCCTAAAAATAACAACTCTATTTTTTTAGGTATTTGTGCGTTTAATTGGGCAAAAGAAAATGCTATTAATATAACAGCAATTGTTTTTTTAATGATAGTGTTCATTGCATTTGGTTTTAGCATCGTAAGGTTCAAAATAATACCAATCCTATGTTGGGTTATTTTGAACTATTAAGATATTAAAAATATCAATGCAATTCGATTAAATTCGACTAGTGGAAACGTAAAAAGGCCTATTTCTAAGCTTACATCTTGTTGATCAAATGCCCAAGGATATCTTTAAAGGAGAAGCCTTCAGTTAATTTTTCTTTATTTAGCTTTTTGTTTTCTACCAACGCCCATAGAATAAACTCTTTCATAAAGTAGACATCTTCCTTAATGGTATCTGG
>Ga0049085_10000475_pt1 | contig 15705 bp, 11 predicted proteins | sample GreLakmeSU08MSRF_FD_66721 | JGI IMG/M metagenome (GOLD analysis project Ga0049085, IMG submission 66721) | Freshwater lentic microbial communities from great Laurentian Lakes, MI, USA - Great Lakes metaG SU08MSRF | ecosystem: Environmental > Aquatic > Freshwater > Lake | place: Great Lakes... | reverse complement strand
TTCGCCTGCCGGAAAATGTCCGTCTGGAGCTTCATGCCGGGCGGCAGCTTGGTCTGAATGTCGGCCAGCACCGCCTCAAGCTGGCGCGTCAGGGCAAGCGAGTTCGCGCCCGGCTGCTTCTGGATGCCCATGACGACGGCGGGCTTGCCCATCGCGGAGGCTTCGCCGCGTTTCGGTGCGACGCCGAGTTTGACTTCGCCCACGTCCGCCACGCGCACGGGCACGCCGGCGCGCGCGGTGACGACGGTTTCGCCGATGTCCTCCAGCGTCCGCAAGCGGCCCATGCCGGTGACGAGCCATTCGCTGCCGCGCTCGTTGATGATGCCGGCGGAGACGTTCTCGTTGCCCTCCTCCAGCGCGCGCACGACCTGCGCGACGGTGACGCCGTGTGTTTGCAGCGCGGCCGGTGCGATGACCACTTGAAACTGCTTTTCTCCGCCGCCGATGGGCGTGACTTGCGCGACGCCCGGCACCGCGAGCAAGCGCCGCCGGATGCTCGTCTCGGAGAACGTGCGCAGCTCGGCGGGCGTGTGCTTGTCCGAGGTGAGCGCGAGGAAAAGAATTTCCCCCATCACGGATGACACCGGCGCGAGCACGGGCTTCTCGACCTCTGCCGGGAGTTCGCTGGCGACCATCGCCATCTTCTCGCTGACGATTTGCCGCGCGTGGCGGATGTCCGTGCCCCAGTCGAACTCCACCCACACCACCGAGATGCCGACCGCCGTGGCGGAGCGCACCCGGCGCACGCCCGACGCGCCGTTGACCGCAGTCTCAATCGGGAACGTGACTTGGTTTTCGACTTCCGTCGGGGCCATGCCGTGCGCCTCGGTGATGACCGTGACCGTCGGCGCGGTGAGGTCGGGGAAAACATCCACCGGCATGCGCGTGGCCGTGTGAATGCCGAAGACGGTGAGCAGGAGCGCGGCGACCAGCACGAGCGGGCGGTTCTCCAGCGACCAGCGAATGAGTTTGTCCATCATGGCAGTTCCTCAGTGGGCGTGGCCGTGCGCGGGGATGACGCTGGAGACGGAGGCGAGGCGGATGGCGTAAGCGCCCTTGGTGACGATGCGCTCGCCGGCCTGTAACCCCGCGAGCACCTGAACGAAGTTGCCGTCGCGAATGCCGAGCGTGACATCGCGCTTGTCGAAGGTCTCGCCGCCGAGTTGGACGAAGACGATGAACCGCCCGCCTTCCTCGACGAGCGCGGCGTCGGGCACGGCCACGGCCTCTTCGGCGCGCTCCGTCTCGAGGTGCAGCGTGACCGCCTCGCCGATGCGGAACTGGCTGCCGGAGTTCTTCAACTCATACACGAGCGGCACGGTGCGCGTGGCAGGGTCCACTTGCAGGCCGGTGAAGACCAGCCGTCCGCCACCCTCGCCAGTGACGGCCAGGAAGCGGCCACGCTCGCCGGGCAGTTCGAGGCTCGCGTGTTTCGCCGCGCTTAACCGCCGCGCGTTCGCCTCCGGGACTTTCGCTTCGATGAAGACCGTGTCCGCGTCGAGGATCGTGAACACGGCGCGGTCCGCCGCGAGTTGCTCCCCGACTGCGCCGTTGAACGGCACGACCAGCGTGCCGGCAATCGGCGACTTGAGTTCGATGACGGCGGGCGTGACCGACGCCACGTCACAGCCGGCGCGGATGGCGGCAGCGGCGTCGCGGTAGGCACGTTCCACGGCGAGCGCGGCGGCGAGCTTCGCCTGCGCGTCCTTGAGGGTGAACTCCGCTTCCTGTAAGTCGCGCTCGGGCCGGGCCTTCGCCGCCACGAGCGTTTGCATCCGTTTGAGGGTCACTCCGGCCTGCTCGATGGCGAGCTTGGCGCGGGCGGCCTCCGTCCCAGCCTCCACAGCGCGTGCGTCGAACTCGGCGATGCGCGCGGTGGCCTCGGCGATGCGCGCGCTGTGTTCCCCGGCGGTGGACGGCGCGAAAGCGGGCTGCAAAAACGCGAGCGTCTGGCCCGCCGTGACCTTGTCGCCGATGGCCGGCAGCGACTTGCCCGGAGGCGCGAACAAGCGTCCGGGTTGCGGCGTGCTGACTTGCGCGAGCGAACCGGGCCGCGCGGCGACCACCGCCGGCACGCGCACGCGCTCGACGAGCCGGCGCTTCGTGACCGGCTCCGCCTGCGAAAGGATTTTCCACTGCTGCTCCTTGAGGAAGCTCACGCCCTCGGGCGGCTCCGGAAGTTTCGCGTGCTGCGCCGCGTGCGCGTCGGCGAAGACTTCGACCGCGCCCAGTTCGACGACGGCGTTGGTGCCCTCCGTCGGCACGAGGAGCGTGAGTTGCCACAGGCCCGGCTTGGGGAACGTGAGCGCGGGGAGATAGATGCCGGGCTTGGACGGCTTGGCTTGCGGATGCTCCAACGTGGCGTCGCCCTGGCGCAGGAGGAACTTCACCGGCCCGGCGCTGCGCGGCTCGAGAGTGCGCAAGTCCGTGACGTGCGTGATGAAGGTCGTCGGCGTGCCCACGGCGGGCGGCTTGTGCTCGGCGAAGATTTCGTAGCGGTCGGACCAAACGGTGATTTGCGCCGTCTTCTCCTCGTGCTCGTGGCCGCCGGCTGGGTGGTCGTGGGAATCAGGTTTGCGGCAACCGGCCAGCAGGGCCGTGGTCAACACGGCGGCCAGCATCACAGCGGGCCGCGCGAAAGTAGTTTTCATAGTTCAACGAAGTCAGAATCAACCCTGTCAGGAAACTACCGGCAGAGAATCATGGCAGGGCACACCATGTCTGTCGGCGCGCCAGAGTCGGCGCGGGACGATGGGAGGAAATCAGGCCAGCGGCGGAGCGCGCGGGCCGGAGGGAGGAGAAAAGTCAGCCGGTGGCGGCGCTGGATCAGCGTTCACCGGCAGTTCAATCGCGACGGAGAACACCGGCGTCAACAGCGTCTGCTGCCACACGACGAGGGCCGGCGTGAAGAGGAGTGTCTGCCGCTTGGAGAGAAACTTGGATTCGTGGTCGCTTGCGAAATGGTGTTGGTCCGTGTCGCCATCCTGATGGTGTGAGTTGGACTCCCCGTGGCTGTGACCGTGATGGTCTGCGTTCGCCTGTGCGTGGTCGTGAGTTGGGCTGGAGTCGCAGTGGGCGACGGTGAGCAGGTGAACGGGGAGCCACGCGACGTGAAACACAAGCGCGAGCGAAGCCAGCCAGCGGGCTGCGGCACGGAGTTGGTTCGCCAACGAGTTCACGAATCGAAAGCTAGAGTCCAACTAGCCGGGTGCAAAGTGAAAAGTTCTGAGCGTGCAACGCGGCATGGTTCCGCACCGGCATGCGCAGCGCGACATTCCAATGTCGAGTCCGGGTCGCTGATCCCTCCTCCCGATATCGGAATGTCGAGCTACTCTTGTGGCAGCCAGTTGCAACTTGCATAGCTGTCCCGCGTGTGGCACTCGTCTTTGCCGTGCAACGAGTAAAGACAGTCATCGCCCTACTGCTGCTCAGCCTCTGGCTGCCTTGCACGATGCACTGTCAGGCGGAGGCGCTGGGCTGGCTGGGCAGTGACTCAACGTGCTGCGAAAAAGGCCACGCTGATGAATCCCGAAAGCCGGACTGCTCGGATTGCGCCGCTTGCAGCTCCGTTGAGTCCGGCGGCTACTGGCTCCCGCAGAAAGCTGCCTTCGTCCACGTCCTGCTGGCCGTCGCGCTTCACCTTGCTCCTGACACGCTCGACCCCATCCGCGAGTCTGCCGCGCTGACGGTCCCTGCGCCGGACAGCGTGCCGCAGTGGCTCTGTCAGAGTTGGAGCTTCCGCTGCCGCACCGCGCTCGCACCGCGTGCGCCGTCCTTGCTCGCCTAGCAAACCCTCGTGGTTTGCCCCTCCCCACGGCCTCGTCGTGTCCTGACACGACGGGTTGTCTCTCTGTTTTCATTGTCGATCCGAAACTCTATGAAGCCCATTTGCCTTTTCCTTTTACCTGTCCTGCTGGTGTCCGACCTGAACGCCGCCGAACCCAAGCCCGGCGGCCCCAACGCCCCCGCCGCCCTCGCGCGACTCTCGCTGGAAGCGCTGGTCGCCGAGGTGTTGGAGAAGAATCCCGAACTCGCCTTCTACCGCGCGGAGATCGCCGCCGCGAAGGGCGAGCAGCGCAACGCCTCCGTGCTCGCCAATCCCGAGCTCGCCACCACCCTCGGTGCCAAACGCGCCACCGACGCCGCCGGCAATGTGCTGGGCGCAGGCACGGCGTGGTCCGTCGCGCTGCAACAGCCCTTCGAGTGGCCGGGGCGGCTCGCGCTCCGCAAGGCCATCGCCAGCCGGCAGGTTTCGCTCGCCGAACTCGGCCTTGAAAACTTCAGCGCTGCCCTCGCCGCCCGCACGCGCACGCTGGCGTTCGGAGTATTCGTTGCGCAGGAGCAGGAGCAGGCGTCGGTCGAGATTGCACAGCGCTTGCAAGCGGTTGCCGAGGTCGTCGTCCAGCGCGACCCCGCAGGCGTCGCACCGCGCCTGGAGCAACGCATCCTGGAAGCGCACGCGCTCGTCGCCCGGAAGCGCGCCGTGGACGCACAAGTCGGCGCACGCAACGTGCTCATTGAGCTAAACCAACTGCGCGGTCAGCCGCTCGGCCAGGCGGTTCGCATCGTAGAGCCGCAACGCAAATTTGCTCTCCCTCCACTCTACGATGTCGTGCTCGCTGTCACGCGGACGAACAACTTCGAGCTGCGGCAGCGCGTTGCCGAGTTGGAGCAACAGGGCTTCCAAGTGGACCTCGCGAAGAACGAGCGTTACCCCGCCGTCACCGTCGGCCCGTTCATCACCGGCGAGCGCGCGGGCGACCGCGAGCGCACCATCGGCGTGGGCGTCTCCTTCCCGCTGCCGCTGTGGAACCGTAACGCCGGCAACATCGAAGTCGCGAAGGCGCGTCGCGAACAGGCGCAGACCTCCCTCGACGTGGCGCAACGCGAGGTCGAACGCAAAGTCACTGAAGCACTCCTCCAATACGCCGCGCGCGCGAACGAACTAGCTCGCACGCCGCCAACCGCCGCCGCCGAGTTCCGCGAGGCGGCCGATCTCGCCGACCGCCACTACCGCCTCGGAGCCGTGCCGCTCGCCACCTACATCGAGATGCAGAAGCAATACCTCGAAGCCCTCGAAGCGCTGCTCCAAACCAAGCAGGGCGCGCTCGAAGCCAGCGAGCAATTGCACCTGCTCACCGGCCGCAGCCTCAACTCGCTCACCGAAATCAAGCCGGCCAAGGATTGAACCATGAAAATAAACTGCCTTCTTTCCCTGCTGGTTGTGTCCGCCTTGCTCCTCGGCTGCAACGGCAAGCCCGCGAGTTCCGCCGGGGACGACGCGGATGACCACGGCATCAACTTCAAGGCCAAAGAGGGCTTGGCCGTCCCCGACGCCCTCGCCCGGCACATTGGCTTGAAGCTGGAAGACGTGGCGGCGCGCAAGGTCAACGGACAGCTCACCTTCACCGCGCAAGTCTATGGCGAATCCGGACCAGTCGCGCGCCGCGTCACGCTCGCCAGTGCGTGGGTGGACCAATCCGTGGCGAAGCTCGTTCCGACCGGGTTGGACATCGTTGCGCTCACGGCAGGCACCAATTCGCTCACCGGAGTTGTCACTCGTGTCGTGTCCGCCGCCGACACCAACGCTCCCGTTGAAGTCCTGCTGGAGCTTCCCGCCGGGTCGGACGAACTTCGGCTGGGCGACTTCCTGCGCATCACCGCCAGCACGCCGGGCAAGGAGGAAGTCGCGGTGATACCGCACACCGCGCTGCTCCGCACGGCCGAGGGAACCTTCGTGTATGTGGTCAACGGCTTTCGCATCAAGCGCACCGCCGTGAAGCTGGGCAGCGAGCATGACGGCGTCATCGAGGTCCGCGATGGCCTGCTGGCCGGGGACAAAATCGCGGTGAGCGGCGTGCCGCTGCTCTGGCTCGCGGAACTTCAAAGCATCCGCGGCGGCAAGTCCTGCTGCGATGTCCACTGAGCCATGCTCGACCGCCTCCTCGAATTCTCCCTCCGCCAGCGCCCGTTCATCGCGCTGGCCACCGCCATCCTCATCGTCGCCGGCGTGCTCGCCGCGCTGCGCCTGCCGATTGACGCCGTGCCGGACATCACCAACGTCCAGGTGCAAATCAACACCGCCGTCGCCGCGCTCGCGCCGGAGGAGATTGAGAAGCTCGTCACCTTCCCGCTGGAAAGCGAGATGGCCGGCCTGCCCGGCCTCGTCGAGCTGCGTTCGCTTTCCAAGTTCGGCCTGTCGCAGGTGACGATGGTGTTCGCCGACGGGACCGACGTGTTCCGCACGCGGCAGCTTGTGAGCGAGCGGTTGCAGTCCGTGCTGGACTTGCTGCCCCCCGGCCTCTCGCCCCGGCTCGCGCCCATCACCACCGGCCTCGGCGAGATTTACTACTTCGCCGTGGATTTCACGGCGGCGGCCACGAACAAGCCGGCCTCGCGCGTGGACCAACTGCGCGCGCTCAAGCTCATCCACGACTACCAAATCAAGCCGCTGCTGCGCAACACGCCAGGCCTCGCCGAGGTCAACCTGAGCGGCGGCTACGACAAGCAAATCGTCATCTCGCCCGACCCCGCGCGGCTCCTGAGCGTCGGCATGAGCTTCAGCGAGGTCGCGGAGAAGATTGCCGAGAACACGCGCAACGTCGGCGGCGGCCTGGTGGAATTGGGCGGCGAGCAAATCGTCATCCGCGCCAACACACGCGTCACGCAGCTCGACCAGATTGGCGCGCTGCCGCTCCGTTTCGGCGCGGGCGTCCAGCCGATTCTTGTGCGCGACGTGGCGACGGTCGGCATCGGCTCCAGCTTCCGCACCGGCGCGAGCACGCACAACGGCGAGGAGGCGCTCGTGAGCGCGGCCATCATGCTCATGGGCGAGAACAGCCGCCTCGTCGCGCGGGCCGTGCGCGACAAGCTCGCGGAAATTCAGACCAAGCTCCCGCCCGGCATCCGCATCGAGCCGCTCTACGACCGCGCCACGCTGGTCAACGCCACGATTGGCACCGTCGAGAAAAACCTCGTCGAGGGCGCGCTGCTCGTCGTTGTCGTCCTCTTCGCGCTGCTGGGCAACTGGCGCGCGGCGGTCATCGTCGCGCTCGCCATCCCGCTCTCAATGCTCCTCGCGATGACCGGCATGGTGCGCTTCGGCATCTCCGGCAACTTGATGAGCCTCGGCGCAATTGACTTCGGCCTCATCATTGATGGTGCGGTGGTGATGGTGGAAAACATCATTCGTCGGCTCGGGGAAAAGCAGCATCAACTTGGCCGCGTGCTCACGCCCAAGGAGCGGCTGGAAGGCGTGCTCACCTCCGCGAAGGAAGTCGCCAGCCCGATGTTCTTTGGCGTGCTCATCATCACGGTGGTCTATGTCCCCATCCTCGCGCTGGAAGGCGTGGAGGGGAAAATGTTTCACCCGATGGCGCTCGTCGTGATGCTCGCGCTGGGCGGCGCGCTGGTGCTGGCGCTCACGCTCATGCCGGTGCTGTGCTCGGCGTTCCTCGGCGGAAAAATCACGGAGGAGGACAACTGGGTTGTCCGCCAGACCAAGCGCCTTTACACGCCGCTGCTCGACTTCGGCCTGCGGCGGCGCGCGCTCGTCATCGTGCCTTCGCTCGCGCTCTTCGGGCTGTCGCTCTGGGTCTTCACACGGCTGGGCGCGGAGTTCATCCCGCAGCTCGACGAGGGCGACCTGACGCTCCAGTTCATCCGCAGCAGCAGCGCGGGGCTGGGCGCGTCGCTCGACTTGCAGAAGCGCTCCGAGCAAATCCTCCGCGCGGAGTTCCCGGAGATTCGCACCCTCTTCTCGCGCATCGGCACATCCGAGATTGCCCTCGACCCGATGGGGCCGAACGTCGGCGACACTTACCTCATGCTCCACCCGCGCCAGCAGTGGCGCGCGGTCAATGGCCGCGTGCCCACCAAGGCGGAACTCGCGCAGCAAATGCAGGCCGTGCTCACCGCCCGCGTGCCCGGCCAGGGCTACCTCATCAGCCAGCCCATCCAACTGCGCTTCAACGAAATCATGGCCGGCGCGCGCGCCGACCTGGTCTGCAAAATCTACGGTGACGACTTCGCCGAGCTGGAGCGGCTGGCCGGCGAGACCCGCGCCGTCGTGCAATCCCTCCGGGGTGGCAAGGAGGCGGAGTTCGACGCCATCGGGCGCGTGCCGCTGCTGGAAATCACCCCGCGCCGCGACACGCTCCGCCGCCACAACCTCCACGCCGAGGATGTGAACAAGGTCGTGGAAACCGCGCTCGCCGGCACTGAGGCCGGCTATCTCATCGAGGGCAACCGCCGCTTCCCGCTGGTCATCCGCCTTGCGGAACCGCTGCGCGCCGACGTGGAGGCGATGAAGCGCCTGCCCGTGCGCGCCGAGGGCGGCGGCCTGCTCACGCTCGGCCAGGTCGCCGACATCCACCTCGCGGAGCAGGTCGCGATGATTGTGCGCGAGAACACGCAGCGCCGCGCCGGCATCCTCATCAACGTGCGCGGGCGCGACACCGCCGGCTTCGTCGCCGAGGCCGACGCGGCGATTCGCGCGAAGGTGAAATTCCCTGACGGCTATTACTTCGAGTTCGGCGGGCAGTTCCGCAACTTGGTGAAGGCGAAGGAGCGGCTGATGATTGTCGTGCCGCTGGCCTTGGCGTTTATCTTCGTGCTGCTCTTCCTCAGCTTCGGCTCGGTGCGGCAGGCCGCGCTCATCTTCGTGTGCGTGCCGTTGGCCGTTACCGGCGGCATCTTCGCGCTGTGGCTGCGCGGGATGCCCTTCACCATCAGCGCCGCCGTCGGGTTCATCGCGCTGTCGGGCATCGCCGTGCTCAACGGCATCATGCTCATCAGCTTCATCAACCAGCTCCGCGACCAAGGCCGCAACCTCCGCGACGCCGTGGTCGAGGGCACCCTCACGCGATTGCGCCCCAAGTTGATGACCGCGCTCGTGGCCAGCTTCGGCTTCGTGCCGATGGCGCTGGCCACCGGCTCCGGCGCGGAAGTGCAGCGTCCGCTCGCCACCGTGGTCATCGGCGGCATCATCACCTCCACCTTCCTCACCCTCGTGCTGCTGCCCGTCCTCTACGAGTGGATGGAGAAACGCTTTGTGACTGCCGCCGAAACCGGCGCGGCCCAATCGGGACAACCCGGCGCTCCCGCAAACACCAAGCCGCCGGAAGTCAGTCACTAGAAAACACACACCATGAAACTGCTCCCCCTCGCCGTCGCGCTCCTCGCGGTCGTTGCCCTCAGCGCTTGCAAGAAAGACGAACACGCCGGCCACGACCACGGCCCCGGTGGCCATGACCACGGCAAGCCCAAGGCTGCCAAGCCCCTTGCCGGTCCCAAGGGCGGCAAGCTCCTCGACAACTCCGCCCCGCGCGCCGAGTTCCTGATTGGCGCGGACCGCCGCGTCACCGTCGGCTTCTACGACGCCCAGCTCAAGCCCGTCCCCGCCAGCGGCCAGGTCATCGCCGTCACCGCCGAGCCGAAGTCCGGCAAGGTGGCCTTGACGATGGAAGCCAAGGACGGCGCGTTCGTCTCCAAGGAAGCGCTGCCGGACGGCGACGGTTACAAGCTCATCGTGCAAGTGAAGGCCACGGCCGAAGCCGCCCCGCAGAATTTCCGCCTCACGCTCGACCTCAGCAATTGCGGCGGCTGCAAGCTCAAGGAATACGCCTGCACCTGCGACCATTGAGGTTCCCACGCGCCGTCACGCAGCTTGCCGGTCGTTGACCGAAGTGAAAAACTCCTGCGCGTGCCCAGCCTCGCCGTGACCGATGAACTCCTCAGCCGGGAGCCGATGGTCCGCCTCGGCGTCTTCGTCGGCGTCTTCGTGCTGATGAGCGTGTGGGAGTGCCTTGCCGCACGTCGCGAGCGGCCCGTTGCCCGGGTGCGTCGGTGGCCGGGCAACTTGGGCGTGTCGGTCCTCGATGCGTTGCTCGCCCGTTTCGTTGCGCCTGCCGGGGCGGTCGGCTTCGCCCTGTTCATCGAGGCGCGCGGCTTCGGACTCTTCCACAGCGTTAACTGGCCGGTGCTGCTGGAGGTGATGGCTTCAGTCGTCGTGCTGGACTTGGCGATTTACTGGCAGCACCGGCTCTTTCATTCCGTGCCTGTGCTGTGGCGGCTTCACCGGATGCACCACGCGGACCTCGACGTGGATGTCACGACCGGCGCGCGGTTTCATCCGTTCGAGATTTTCCTCTCGCTGGGCATCAAGTTCCTCGTCATCGCCTTGCTGGGCGCTCCCGCCGTGAGCGTCTTGCTCTTCGAGGTGCTGCTCAATGCCACCGCCATGTTCAACCACAGCAACGTGAAGGTGCCGCAAACGGTGGAACGCCTGCTCCGCTGCTTCGTCGTAACGCCCGACTTGCACCGGGTGCATCACTCGGTCCTGCGCCACGAGACGGACAGCAACTTCGGCTTCAACCTGCCTTGGTGGGACCGGCTATTCGGAACCTATCGCGCCCAACCGGAAGCCGGCCACGACGGCATGACCCTTGGCCTTGAGCAGTTCCGTGGGCCGGAGGAGCTGCGGCTGGACCGGATGCTGACGCAACCGTTCAGGCAGGAGGGCCGCGAAGAGGGTAAGCCCAGTAAACGGTGCGAATTCCCTCGCACTGATTGAAAATCCGGCTCAGTGCGTCACGAGGGTGCCGACCTTTTCGCCCATCACCACGCGCTTGATGTTGTGGGGCTTGAAGAGGTCGAAGACGATGATGGGCATCCCGTTGTCCATGCAGAGGGCGAAGGCGGCGGCGTCCAGCACCTTGAGCTGCTGCGCGAGCGCGTCGTGGTAGCTGATTTGCGTGTAGCGCTTGGCCTTGGGGTTCTTTTTCGGGTCGCTGTCGTAGATGCCGTCCACCTTGGTGGCCTTGAGGATGACTTCGGCGTTCATCTCGTTGGCGCGCAGGGCGGCGGCGGTGTCGGTGGAGAAGTAGGGGTTGCCGGTGCCGCCGGCGAAGATGACGACGCGGCCCTTCTCAAGGTGGCGCACGGCCCGGCGGCGGATGAAGGGCTCGGCGACTTGCGTCATGCTGATGGCGCTCTGGACGCGGGTGGGGACTTGCTGTTTTTCCAGCGCGTCTTGGAGGGCGAGGGCGTTGATGACGGTGGCGAGCATGCCCATGTAGTCGCCGGTGGCGCGCTCGATGCCGCGCTCGCTGCCGGAGAGGCCGCGGAAGATGTTGCCGCCGCCGACGACGATGACCAGCTCAACGCCGAGGGCGTGGATTTCGGCAATCTGTTGGGCCATGTCGAGGACGACTTCGGGACTGATGCCGGCGCCGGCTTCCCCGCCGAGGGCCTCGCCGCTGAGTTTGAGGAGGACGCGCTTGAACTTGGGCTGGGGGTGGGTGCGTTTGGGCATGGGATTTAGGCGAAGGAGGGAAGGGGAGCGCCCGCGCCGAGGGACGGGTGGGAGTGGGAGTGCGGCGCGAGTAACATCGTGCTTCACTTGTAACGAGTCGCGGCCGTTGAGTCAATGCAGCGCCCGCAGCGGGAGTTGCGCACAGCCGCAGTCGTTCAGTGCACGGCTGGCGGCGTCGGGCTCACTTTGAACTTTGAACTTTGACCGCTGAACTTTAGCTTCCGCCCGCTTTACATGGCTCTTCAACTGTTCAATACGCTGACCCGCACGGTGGAAAAGTTTGTCCCTCTGGACCCGTTGGGGCGGCAGGTGGGGATGTATTGCTGCGGGCCAACCGTCCACGACTACGCGCACATCGGGAACTTCCGCACGTTCGTCTTCACGGACGTGGTGCGGCGCTACCTGGAGTTTCGCGGCTTCGCCGTGAAGCACGTGATGAACATCACGGACGTGGAGGACAAGATCATCAAGCGCGTGCAGCAGCGGCAGACGACGCTGCGGGAATTCACGGGCAAGTATGAGGCCGAGTTTCTCGCGGACTTCGACGCGCTTCAGTGCCAGCGCCCGCACGTCCTGCCCCGGGCCACGGAGCATCTGCCGGAGATCATTTCACTCATCGAGAAGCTCGTCGCACGCGGCATCGCGTATCAGGCGCCGGACGGCTCGGTGTATTTCAGCATCGAGAAGTATCGCGGCTGCGGCTGCCACTACGGGCAGCTCGTGAACCTGAACTTCGACGCCATGCGCGTGGGCGAGCGCGTGGCGAGTGACGAATACGAGAAGGAAGCCGTCGCCGACTTCGCGTTGTGGAAGCAGCGCGTGCCGGAGGATGGCGAGGTTTTCTGGCCCAGCCCGTGGGGCGAGGGTCGGCCCGGCTGGCACATCGAGTGCAGTGCGATGAGCACGAAGCATCTCGGCGAGAGCTTCGACCTGCATTTGGGCGGCGAGGATTTGATGTTCCCGCACCACGAGGACGAAATCGCACAGAGCGAGGGCGCGCTGGCGTATCCGCCGGGGCAGCGCTTCGTGAAGCACTGGATGCACGGCTCGCACCTGCTGGTCGAGGGCAAGAAGATGAGCAAGTCGCTCGGCAACTACTTTACGCTGCGCGATCTGTTGGCGAAGGGCTTCACGGGCCGGGAAATCCGCTACCTGCTGCTCACCGCGCACTACCGCGCGCAGTTCAACTTCACCATGGACGGCCTCGCGGGTGCGCGCGCGGCGCTGGCGCGACTGGACGAATGCGTCGGCAAGCTGCGCGAGCTGGCGGGCGGAACCACTGCGCCGCCAGATCAGGGGCTGCTGGTGCAGTTCACCAAGGCGATGGACGAGGACTTGAACGTCTCCGCCGCGTGGGGCGCGGTGTTCGAGTGGGTGACTGAGGTCAACCGAAAGCTGGCGGCGAACGAATTGGCCCAGCCGCAAGCGGCGGCGGCGCTGGCGGCATGGAACCGCGTGGACGAAACCTTTGGCCTTGGCAGCACGCAGCAGGACGCCGCCCCCGCCGAAGTGCTCGCGCTCGTCGAGGAGCGGCAGGCCGCGCGCAAGGCAAAGGATTTCAAGCGCAGCGATGTCGTCCGCGACCAACTCAAGGCGCTGGGCTGGGCCGTGGAAGACACCGCCAAGGGACCGCGCGTGAAACGGATCTGAAATGACCCACGACCATGCCCGGATTGTTCATCACCTTTGAAGGCACGGAAGGCGGCGGCAAGAGCACGCAGGTCGCGCTGCTGGCCGAGCGGTTGCGCCAGCTTGGGCGCCGCGTCCGGGTCTTGCGCGAACCGGGCGGCACGCCCATCGGCGAGGAAATTCGGCACCTGCTTAAGCATCACCCGGCGAATGTGGCGATGATGCCGGAGGCCGAACTGTTACTGATGAACGCCAGCCGCGCGCAACTCGTGCGGGAGGTGATCCGCCCTGCGCTGACGGCCGGGGACATGGTCTTGTGCGACCGGTTCTACGACTCGACGACTGCGTATCAAGGCCACGGACGGCAGCTCAACTTGGCGTTGGTGCAGTCGGTGATTCAGTTCGCCGTGGGCCACACGCACCCGCACTTGACGCTGCTGCTGCGCGTGCCGACCGAGGTGAGTGAGGCGCGAAGACTCGCCCGCCAGGTGGCAACGGCGGGGCCGCGCGACCGCTTCGAGGAGGCGGACCGGGAGTTCTTCCGGCGCGTCGAGCACGGGTTTGACTTGATCGCCGAGGCGGAACCGGAGCGGGTGAAAATCCTGGACGCCACGCAGAGCATTGAGGCGGTGCATGACGGCATCTGGCGGCTGGTGGAGGCGCATTTGTCTCCGCTGGTCGAAGGGTGATGAAGCGGCTCCGCGCTTGTCCGCGCTCCATCTGATTGAGAAGTGCGTGCAAAGGGCGACGCTTTGCTTTACCTGTCCGCCCCGCGCGTGAACCCGTCGCTGCTCCAACAACTGCTCCGTGAGAACCCCGTCGTCGTGACGGGGCAGGGGGCTTTCTGCGGAGCGGGAGCGAGCGTGGCTGAACTTTGGCAAGCCGTGCTGCGCGGCGAATCCCCGGCGGACTGGCTGCCGGAGGAACTATCGCCCGCCGGACTGAAAGTCGCCGGCTGCCGCGCGGCGAATCCCCCGCTCACCCGGCTCACGCGCAAGCTGGACCGCAGCGCGCAGTTCGCCCACGCGGCGGCGCAGGAGGCGTGGAGCGCGGCGCGACTCGACACCCAGCCCGTCGCGGCGGAACGCGTCGGCATCTTCGTCGGCACGTCGCGCGGCGCGGTGGGAAAACTGGCGGACACCCTAGCCGCTGGGCTGACGCGTCGCGCGCGTCCCTCCGACGCCGCACACTGCTCGCTCGCGAACATCAGCGGGATGCTCTCGCTCGCCTTTCCCGCGCACGGCCCGGCGCTGACCGTCTCGGCCACGTGCGCTTCCGGCGCGGCGGCGATTGCGCTGGCGGCGCAGCAAATTCTCCTCGGCACAGTGGATGTGGCAATTGCGGGCGGAGCGGAAGCGCCGTTGAACCCGCTCGTCCTCGCGCAGCTTCACGCCGCCGGCATTCTCGGCCACGCCGCCGACCCGCGCCGGACCTGCAAGCCCTTCGACGCCGCGCGCAACGGCATCGTGCTGGGTGAGGGCGCGGGCTTTCTCGTCTTGGAATCGCAGGCCTCGGCCCAACGCCGTGGAGTAAACATCCTCGCCCGACTCACCGGCTGGGCGCTGGCGGCGGAAGGCGGGGAGCGCGTGGGCATGGACGCAACGGGCGCGAGCTTGAGCCGCGTCCTCACCGAGGCGCTCACGCTCGCGGGCATGGCCCCGACGGAATTGGGCTACGTCAACGCCCACGGCACCGGCACCGTGCTCAACGACCGCGCGGAAGCCAACGCGCTGCGCCTCGCGCTCGGCGACGCAGCGGCGCGCGTGCCATGCTCCTCGACGAAGGCGGTGACGGGCCATTGCCTCGGCGCGTCCGCCGCGCTGGAGGCGGTGATTGCCATCCAAGCGATTCGCGAAGGCCGACTTCCGGGCACGGCGAATTGCGATTCGATGGACCCCGGGGTGAAGCTGAACCTACTGCGCGGGAGCGTTGCAGCACCGGTGGAATCCGCCATGTCAGTCTCCGCCGGCTTCTGGGGGAACCAGGCGGCGCTGGTGTTTCAGCCGGCTTGAGGCGTGCCGTTCTTGGTCTCCGCTTCTGCCGTCAGCGGGGTGCCGCAATCCAGGCAGTAGTTCGACTGCGGCGGGCAGTTGAGGCCGCAGCCCGGGCAGAGGATGTGCGCGTGCTTGTGGCGGCGGTGGATGATGAGGTTGCGGATGTAGGGAATCCACGTGAAGGCGTAGGCGAAGATGAAGACGGAGTCCTTCTGGTAGAAGAGCGCGTAGGCCAGCAGCAGCAGCGAACCGGTGAGACTGAGCCACCAAAACGCCGAGGGCACGACGACTTGTTTGCGTTTCTCGGTGGCATACCACTGGACGACGAAGCGCGAGAAGAACACGGCGTTGCCGAGCCAGCCCACGACTTTCCAGACGTGCCACTCGATGCCGAGAAACTTCCCGCCAGGGAAAAGTAGTGAGTCCATGCCGGAGGGTGGACAGGGGCGGGGAAGTTGAGAAGGGGAAAGAGGGCAGCGATCAGCTTTTAGCGGGCAGATGGACCCCTCGACTACGCTGCCCGCTGACTGCTGTTCGCTGTCCCTCTTACTGCATCGGCAGCAGCAGTTCCACGCGTTGGTCGCCGCGCAGGACGGTGGCTTTGAGCTTCTCGCCGGGCTTCGTTGTTTGCAGGAGCTGGCCGAGGAGTTCGCCTTCAGTGGCACGGATGGATTTTCCGTTAAGCTCCACGAGCACGTCGTCCTTGCGGAAGCCGGCGTTCTTCGCGGCGGCGTGCTTGCCGTATTGGCCGACGCTCTTGATGAAGAG
>Ga0049085_10000471_pt1 | contig 15821 bp, 9 predicted proteins | sample GreLakmeSU08MSRF_FD_66721 | JGI IMG/M metagenome (GOLD analysis project Ga0049085, IMG submission 66721) | Freshwater lentic microbial communities from great Laurentian Lakes, MI, USA - Great Lakes metaG SU08MSRF | ecosystem: Environmental > Aquatic > Freshwater > Lake | place: Great Lakes... | reverse complement strand
GCACAGTCTCTTGCGGGGGCATCACCACCGCGCAAAGATATGGCGGAGTTGGATTGACTACTATGTCCGTAGAAGAGCGAATCGGTTAGCCCCCCAAATAGCATAAAATTTACCCCATTCCGTGTAAGTCTTAAGTATTGTCAATTGGACTTTAACCAGTCTTTTTGCTATAATATTAAGTCTAAGGGATAAGGGTAAATGTTATTTAATTTATTAAATCTGCCGTTTTTGGGACATATCAGGTCGATAGTGGAGTTTTTCCGTTGCGCGGCAGTCTTGGAGTATTTTAATAGCACATCAGACCCTTATCGTTTAACCCCTGATCCCGCAGCAGCCCCATTCTTTCCGGTTCCGCCGTCTGTTGTCCCGGCTGAAGCTTACTCTTTTTTACTTGATGGCAGAAATCTAATAAATGGAACCGTAAATTTAAGCTGGCAATTCATAAATAATTATTACGTAGGATTATCTGAAGAGATAAAATACTTTGAGATTCGAGTATCGACAGCGACCTACGACTCCTTCACGGGAATGGTTACGACAGAATCGGAGACTATAAACTCAGCAACGAATGGACAAACAGCCTCAAAAGTCCTTTATGATGGAGAAGGTATTTATAGCATCACCGTTCCATTTATCAACAAGAATGTCATATCTTCTGCTACGACTTATTGGAAATATAATTACTTTTCTGTTCACGCCTACTCTCTGAATGGGGAATGTCTTTTATTAAACAGCAATGTCGCCCGAGTCTCTATGGTCAATATCGGAGGAATAGAATTTGTTGATGACCTTATAATTGATCCGAGTAAAGTTCCGGAGTTTCCTCCTCCGCCAGCGCCTATTTTACAAGTTCCTCCCGAATGCGTTAATTACCAGGAGAATCTCACCTATGAGAATCCGATTCCCACTAATGTTAGCATACTCTACATAGAGACTCCAATTACTTCAGGAGGAGTGATAGTCAAATATAAAAGAGAAGTACAGGTCACATACAACATTGCACAGGCCGCATTCCCATTTGGCTCGGAGTCGTCGATCGTCGAGTATTCTCCTACTTCGCCGCAAGGGCCCTGGCTACCTCTAGATACGCTCGTGGTGGGATTGAATTCGAATAACGAATATACGCTTAAAGTCTTGGCCAACGCGTATACTCTGATTGGTTCAGGCGGCCAGCTCGGCCTCGGAGAAGTGCTCCTTCGGGCGGTGGGCAACGGAGTCTTCCTGCCGGATAATTTCCAAACAGTAGGGGCCTCGGGCGGCGCGGCGACGATATATTTTCGAGCTATCACTAGATATCCTACGGGAGACAGATTCGCAATTACTTGCTTGGGACAATTGTCTTTGCAGTTGCCTGGAGAATCCTGCTCTTCCCTTACTCCGTACGCTCCGCCAGTCCCCGACCTCGTAATCTTAACTAGAAGTCTTGTTGCTGGGACTTTCGATGATCCATGTGGGATTTATCAGCTCCTTGAGTTTGCTCCTCCGGATCATTTTAATATACAAGGGTTCATTCATCAAACTAAAAGCGCGGCGACAGTTGGAAGAGATTATGACGGATCTCGATATTTTGCGCATTATGGCAGCATGAGCTCCCCAGCGTGCGGGACGATAGCGAATCAAAACTGGATAAACTATTTAGTAACGAATCCAGAAGCCGCAGCAACATTCGTTGAAAGAGCAATGATTGGACCCGTTTATTATCCTCCCGTGGCGGGGGATGTTCCTGGCGTTTTCTACGAAACCCCAAATTACGCGGGCGCTATCGTATTTGATGGGACGTATGGAGGGGTCGTGGCCACGATCCGCTCTAGTAATTTTTATAATCCACTCCGGACGATAACTACATATTTAAGAAACAGTACTGCTTTCGCTTATCGAGCTGTGGACGGAACGTATGTACCGAAAACCCCAGGGTCCATCTCGATGCTGACCAAGGTTGGAGACTTTACTTTTCCGGAATATACCATTCTCGGCCAAGCGGGAATAGTTTTAACCGTACCAATCCAAGCGATGGCCAGGGGGTTTGGCTCGAGCCAACTAGGAACAGTTTACAACAGGACGTTCTGCACTACTAGATTCATGGCTACGCATTCCGTAGCCTTTAATACTCCTGAAGAAGTCAATTCTTTCTATAGAGCAAATAATCCCGGAGCCCCCACTTGCCCAAAAGCGACTATCACTTATCCATATTACATTAATTTCATTACCGAGATCCAGAACAGGATTAATCAAGGTATACTTACTTTCCCTTATCTCGCTTTTTATCCGACGCTGTACCTCACTGAGGGTCTTCAAGCGTGGATGCTTCCTCCACAAAAGTATGTCCCCGTTGGAACGCTCGGAGATACTCGATTTTTAATTATCAAAGATGGCGGAATCTTGAGGAAAGATGCCGTATTAGCCCTTGACGACAATTCCTCTGCGGCTCCCATCAATTGGATTTACCTGAGAACGGATGACGATTTCTTCCACTTATTAACATACGAGCAGAAGTCGACAAAAGAAATAGACTCGCAAGATTGGGTAAATCAAAACCAAACTGCTTCGTGCATTACTTCAAGTGGATTTTTAATAAGTAATTTCTCTTATTATATAGCAAGCGGACAGGAACAGTTAAGTCTAGTTGTGGATGGACAGACCCTTATCCGAGATGGGGCCGAAACCTTGACGATAGAGAATGTTCTTAGAGTCGATTTCTCTTCGCAAGGGACGAAATTTAAAGACTCTACTTACGCAATAAACCTTCAGACATCTTACATCGGCTATCAAGGGACAACTTACGATTACATTACTGGATCAGACGGCTTTAAACAGCTAGCTCCGACCTCGTTGGACGCAACGTATCTTGATGATGTTAGCGAAATAGGAGGAGCCTTCTATCATATAACGAAAAAGGTAGGAGACCCGAATACGTCTTTGCCGCATTTTTGCTTTGGAGATGCAGTAGACGGCTTTCAGTCTTTTCTTGGCGTACCCAGGTCTACCTTTGAGAATGGATATTTAGAAGAGGCGCCGGACGCCGCAACGATTAAAAACTACTTAGAGATAATTGGCGCGGGCACGGGTTTCGCAACAGTAAGCGGCGCAGACATATTCAACACGGGATACGCGAAGTGCGAGCAAGACTTCTGTTTCGATCCGACAGTTAGCAAAAGGGGAATGATTAAAATTGAGACTAACGTCTCTGCGGTTTTAGCGAAAAGATTCAAAGGGATAATGACCGCTTCGGTGGACGAGGTGTCTGATTCGGGTAATCATATTCATGTTACTGACTTCTACTTTAAAAGAACTGGGGCATCTTTAAATCCAGAAGCTGACGTCACTCAGTACTACGCGAGAGAAACTGGAATACTTACTCCCACCGGATATGAATTAGCTTACGAGCAGCATCTCCCCTTGGCGATGATTTGCCCAAACTGCAACAACGCAAAGCTTGATGGCGTAGCTAGCTTAGGACTTCTCTCGGAAATCAATTATAGCCCTATTCATGAAGAGAATGGGTTTACGTTTATTCCGTTCACGTCCGGCACTTTAAGATTTTCAGGGACTTACGAAGTATATGGGCCAAGCCTAGACTGCATGCCCAACGGGGCCGCCGCCACTTATCTATATACGGCAGAGCATGTGGAATATGTAAACTACTCCCTTTTGGGGGAACACGTACCGTTCTTTTGTATTACTGGAAACAATTGCTCTATTCCAGAAATGAACGCTTCGGTCGTTTACAATGTTTTCTTCAGCGGCTTCACTGGGGAATTTGAGTCTAAACTTCTTGAGGTTAATGTCATTAATACGGGAGGGGACGCCCTAAGCGCTAACGCACGAAGATTTGCTAAAAAGGGAGACCAATATTTCAACTCAGTGACGGGAGAAGAATCGTACTGGAATTATAATGGACTGTTTGACGTTCCCTACGCAGACGATCCATTTACGTTGCCAAGCCCGCAGCGACTTTCTATTTCGGGCGGAGAAACTGGAATTATTAATAGGGATGTCTTCGCCTACGGATTTGGCACCCCCCCCTTTCGTCACGTATACGTAGGTTCCGAACTAGATCCTGGCTACCCGAAATTAGGCAAGGACTACATTCAGTCAGTAGTCACTGTAGCGAAAAATGCACAAAAAACTGACGCAGTTGGGAGGTATGTAGAAGTAGTTAGCGATTTCCCAGGGAATATAAGCGAATATTGGATAGGCGAACTCAAAACTAAGCATAACGAATATTATAGAAACGTAAGCCTTGGCGTCCCATCTTATGATGAGACTTTAGATTACATCTCGGAGCTTGATGACGTAGTCTTCACTCCTTTTGACCCGTTGACAAAATGCGATCGACTTATTCTAAATGTAATCCCCGAGAAGGAAACGGTAGACTATCGACCAGTTAAAGTACATGTTAAAAATAATAGTGATTTAGAAATTTTTACTAGGATAAACGCCTACATAACGAAACTAGAAAGAGGAGTCGTCCTCGCGGCGGGCGGGACCGGTAGTTCTGAATTCGGAAACTCTGGGTCTTATACATTTTATGATTCTCAGGACTCTATTGCTCCCTACAATATCTATCAACCGTACGGAGCAAGACATAGCGTCGTCTCAGGGCACTCTATTGGAAGTGAATTTTTCCTTGATCCTAACGCTCACTTTATTACGGTTGAAATTAACAGGATTTTCGCGGGGCAGGTCATCCAGCAGAACGACGCGATAGCTCATGAAGACTGGATCCCAAGAGAACTATTTGTAATATCCAAGAATCAGCTCCCAGTTGATATATTTAATTATGTGAAGTCGGGCCACCCTTTGTCTAGGGTTCGTGAAGTCTTCGGCTTCCATGCTAAAGATAGCAGGCAGGACATAGAATTAGAATATATCGAAACAAAGGTTTTAGTTCAAAGCACGTCGCTAAACTTGAATGACGACACCCCAGTTCCTCACGCGGGAGCGCACGACTCTTCATTCTCCGCCGGCGGCGGTGTAGGTTTCGGAGCGACTTCGGGAGCGGCAATAGCTGACGCGGACGGAGGATATGGCTACTATGTAGGACAACCAAAATGTATAAAGATAAAGTCCCAGTTAATGGCTGGAGATTTAGCTCTGCACGTATATGTCTCGTCCGTGGTGGAGCAAGGCGGGCTCTTCACTGCGTCAACGTCTTGGGTCTATTCTGGATTTTTAACTGGACTCAGAAATGTCAATGAGAACCCTTCGATGAATCAGTCCGTCACCTTTGGTGCTCATACGGGATATCAGTTTATAGCAGAATTAGTTGGGGGGATTTTATCCTACGGGTTTGACGCGTCTGGCGTTAAAGAGTCTGGCTTCAATGAGCTATTCAATGCTCCATATATCGCATCTGGCCCAGGCCTTTTATCTCAATATAACGGCGTCGGCGGAAACTCCGCATCCGTCATAGTGGGCGAGACTACCCTTGGCGGGGGGAGCCATCCCTACGGAGCAGAGGAAGTCTTTAGTCCCGTAGTCCGATCGCAAATAGCATCTACTTCTTCTGGACCCATGCTTCAATTTCAGGGCGATATTTTCGGCGAATCCTGGAATTTATACAGAAGTTTTGGCACGGGCACTCCTCAGCAGTACTCTGAGGCGTTTACCGGTGCTCAAAACAATCCTCTGTTTCTAATCTTCCCCGGCCAGACTCATGACTATCATGGGTTATATCGGTCGTTTAACAAAATGGAATTCTGCCTAAAACATGATCAGAATATATTCTCCGGCGCGACTATCTTTTTAAGTGGGATATCTATTCCGACAGGTAATCCAAGGCCGGACATACTAGGGGCGGAGACGATTTGGAATAATATCGGCCAAACTTCTCCCGACGTTTCTAATTACGGGTGCGAGGCGTTTAACGGCCTGGCATATACTGGACTCGGTATCTACGCAACCTATAATCATAGAGGTAAAGATTTTTATGAAGTCGACGCATATGTCGTGAATAAGATCTCTGGAAACAGCGCCTCTGGAGCATTTGAGATCATGAAGGCGGAGGCAGAGGCCACATTATCTGGGCATTTTAATCTAAAAGATCTAAATCTGCTTCACGGTTATATTTATTATGCGTTTGAGGGGATCTCTGGATCTAGTCACCATGGGAATCTCGTATATACTAAGGAAAAGCTCGTAAAAGTAGAAAGCAACCCGACATTCAATTTATACAGAATAGATAAAACCTTAAAAATAAATGTATTAGAAACTACATTAGGCGTATCGGGAATAACCCTTCCCGCCACCGGCGTAATCGGCGGTAATGGGTTCATTCGGATAAATCTGAGAAGGCCAGGCGCAAACCTGTTAATACCAGACCCCTACGCCGGGATTGGGGAGATCGAAGGCTCATGCCCCACGGGATTCTTGGCGCCTTTTATATTTAGATTTGTTAATTACGAAGGAAACAAAGGCTATATTCCGACGAACGTAAGCATGCAGGCCATAGATGGAGACGATCAGCCGGCTGGCTCCCCCGCGACTTATACATTCCAACAACTCAACTCGACCGAAGTCGTTGGCGGAGGAATACTCTCAACTGATTGTCTAAGCAAATACGAAGTCACGTCATGTTTTACTAACCCTACCGGCTCGCCTTTTTGCTTTTCCTTTGATGTGCCTGTAGCGCGCGTAGGGTCAAGGAACGTGGAGGAAGGCTCTCAAGGCGTCTATCAGGCCGGCGTGACATCTAATTTTAATCCGCTTGAGACGAACCCTAGAACGACATTCAAGTTGTATCCTTCGTCTGGCTCGGTCGAAATGGTTGGTTATTAGTGTAATTTAACAATATGAAAGTGGTTGATATAGCTGATGAAATCTATAGAGAGCTGTCGTTTCCGAGCGATATCTCGATTGCTTCAATGACGTTTTGGCTTCGAGCCAACATCGGGAGCGTCAATAACCTTATTAATACGTCCTTCACTGTTAACCCTACTACCCTAGAGTTTAGCGCTGATTTAAATGAGGAAGAAAAGGTAGTCTTAAAGAAGTTATATATCATTCATTATTATGACGTCAAGATCCGAGCGACCTTGGGCGCGGCCGCGAACGACTCAATCCTTGAGGTCAGCTCCGACGGAGCAACCGTCCGCAAAATCAATAAAAATGAAGTAAGTAAAACTTATATCTCCATCAAGAGGCAGGAGATGGAAGACTTACAAAAGTTAGTCAATGGATATAAATCCAGCGCCGCCGCCCCGATACAAATAGCCGGAGACGATACGATTGCTGGCGCTTACGACACCTCAAACGACGACATAAGCAGGACAAGATCTTACTATTAATGGCTAACCTTCTCTCATCTGAAAATGTAGCCGCCTTCACTGGCGTTCTCGGGGATCATTTTGATACGTTCTCTAGGTCGATTACCATTCACAAAGAGCCGAAGAAAATCTTGTCGTCTATTAATTCTAATAATAGCTACGCTGGTTATGGAGAAACATCTAATCAAGCAGTCTTTACCTACGTCCCTCAAAGCCAAAGTTTTCAGGCCATCATCTCTTACAAAAACGAGCAGGCGAGCGAAGTGACTCAAATAGGATCTTTTCCGCTAGGCATGATTAAAATCAAAGTCCAAGAGGCGGCCGCAGACTACATTAAGAACGGCAAGACGGAAAAAATAGAAGTCGATGGGAAATCATTTAACGCCGTGACGGAAGATAAAGTCCAGCATTATCTGGGCTTGCAATATTATATATTCTTCCTACAGCAGACTAGCTAAAGATGGCAACTCTAGACTTCAATCGCTTCAGGTTAGAAATAGAGAGCGCCACAAATAGTAAGGCGGTGAGTAAGGCCGCTTTTGACGAGGCTGACAGGAGGGTTAAGACCGCAAAGCAGGAGATGATTAACGACTTTAACGCTCACGAAGTCACTCAGGAAATAGAGGCCGGCGCGGCTGATCCGATGGGCGCTCAGAATACGACTAACACTTTAGGCGGCCAGGGCAACTTGTATTCCTTCATTGGCTTCGCAGAGGGAGATAATCCCACCGAAGCTGTTCGTGGATATCTAGAGGACAAGACTAGGCTGAGGACGCATTATACCTTTAATCAAAGATTAAACCGCTTTTTATTTAAGGTAGACATGCCCGCCATGGACGAGGTTGAAAAGAGAACCCCTTCTCCTTGGGAGCCGAAAAGCTGGACCCGAGGAATCGAACGAGGCATTTCCGGTTTAGGATTTTATCTTCATTCAAGATTGAAGGGTTTTGCTGGATCTCGCTCTTCAGCGGCCATTCAATCTGAACAACAAATTAGATCGGCGGGTTATAAGCCAATAAAATACTTATCGGAGATTATTAAGAACTTTAGGAAGAAACTATAAATGAAAGCTCAGTTTGACAATAAAGTAATGTCGAGTTTTTATCTATGGCTTGACCATACCCTTTTAAAAAAGGGAGAGGCTTTCACTAATCATAGCTCTTTCTTTTATCCCGTAGATAATCTTTATCAAGCGTTTTATACCTACGGATCTCCGTTCAAGCAGTTTGTTTCTGACACTTCTATTTCTGGGGCTCAAGTTCTTTCTGGCGTTTATGTTAATGGAGCCTTTACGCAGAGGGGGATTAGCGGATTTACGGGCATTAACTACGGCATGGGTCAGGCGTATTTCTCAAGCGAAGTCTCCAGTCCGTCGACTACTCTTAGCGGAAACTACGCCATAAAAGACTTTAACATCTTCCTGACGAATGACATTGAAGAGAAGCTCTTATTTGAAACCCAGTTCTCGGTATCGAAAAAGACCTCCCAATCTCCGACGGGCCTTCCGCCCGAATCATTGAGCTATCCGGCTATCTTTTTAAAGAATAACGGGGGGTCTAATGAGCCTGCGGCCTTTGGAGGGCTCGATCAGACGCAAATGAACGTCAGGGCGATAGTTTTATCCGATTCTCAGTTTGATCTTGATGCGATTTCTTCTATATTTAGGGATAAGGAGAGGACTTTCGTCCCCATGCTTGAAGAAAGCCAGATGCCTTTCAATAATATAGGCGATTTTAAGAGTGGAATTCTTTATAATTATGACTCTTTAACTGCCAATAAGTCTGAATCGCAGCAGTTATTTATAGATAATGTGTTCATAAGTAAAGCTGGGGGCCTATCGTATGCCCAGAAAACGAACCTAAATCCTGACGTTTTCAGCATGATAATTGACTTTGAATTGTCGAATTTTCGTTCTCCAAGAGATTAATTTTTGTATTTCTCTCTTTCGGAGATATTATGTAATTAAAGGTACTTAAGGATTAAAATTTATGTCAAAAAATCGTGTTATCTACCAGAGCGAAGCTCTCTACGCAGGCCCTTCACCCGCTACGGGGGCTCACGTTGACGGCTCAATTAAAGAGTTGCAGCGCGTTCAGAACGCCAATTACTCTTTCAACATCGACCGTCAAGACGTGAATCAATTCGGCGAACTCGCCGCGATTGACCGCATTATCTTGACCGCGCCGACCGTTTCTCTTGATTTTCAGTACTTGCTCGCGAACCTGGTTAACGAGAGTCGCCTCGGATTTACCATGTCCACTGTGGTTAGTAACAACATTAGTTACGTTTCCTGCATCTCCGGTATCTTAAACAAGACTCAAGACGAAAGAAACTACTTCATCAGAACCGTTGCTGAAGGCTCTGACGCCAAAAACGTTTTGAGCGGAGCAGCTACCCAGTCAACGATTGGCATCGGCAATGCATTCCTTACCTCCTACTCTGCGGAAGCTTCCGTTGGTAACTTCCCGACTGTTTCTATCGCGGTCGAAGCTCTCAACATGAAGGTTGACAACTTGGTGTCGGGCAACATCCCCGCCGTGAATCCGGTTGACGGAGTCTCTTCCACTCAGACCTACAAACTGCCCACCTTTACCGGCCAGGCCGGCATCGATTCCGTATCTGTTCTTCGCCCCGGCGACATAACTTTTTCTCTCGTAAAGAACGCTGATACGGCTTTGCCTGGAGATTACTTCGGTGCGAGCGTTTCTGACGCGAAGATTCAGAGCTTCAATCTTGCATTCGATCTATCACGGACGCCGATAGAAAAACTTGGAAGCAAATTCGCTTTCTCTCGCGAAATCGACTTCCCTGTAGAAGTAACATTCTCAATCGACGCTCTCGTGGGAGATCTTTCCACGGGAAGTTTAACGGAGATCGTTAATATGGATTCCAATTACGACTTGACCGTCAACATCAAGCACCCGACGACGGCTGCTACGCAGATCCATTACCACATTAAGAAAGCCAAGCTTACCAGCCAAGAGTTCTCGAGCTCGATCGGCGACAACAAAAACGTGACCCTCAACTGGTCCGCGCAGGTCGGCGGACCCGGCCAGGCCGACGTAGGCCTATTCATGAGCGGTGTTTCCAGCTAGTATTCCTTAAGAACTAAGCCCCCTTGGAGAAATCCAAGGGGGTTTTTTATTGTATATTTTGCTCTCTTATAGCTATTATAGTTAAAGGAAAAAGGCTATATGGATGATATTCAGGACGAAAAGGTAAAGGAATTTTTAAAGTTTCAAGTCCGTCGTAAAGTCACTAACCTTTATAAGAATTTTCTTTTTATTCTTGAGGATATTCAGAGCGACAATCCGAACATAAATCCAGAGGCTTTCCAAAGGCATAGAAAAAGAATATTAGATTTTGGCAACGACACCACAAGAGAGATTGAGGAATATTTGAAAAACCTCGATGTCAAGTTAAAATAATAAAGGTAAAAGGTAAAAAAAAAGGTATGAAAAAACTATTCGAATTCACACTCCAAAAGGAAACCACTTCGCTCGAAAAGCAAAGCACGACGAACGAAAAGGGAGAGACTACAACCATAGAGAAGCCCACTAAGAAGCGGGTACAGCAAAAGATATTCCTCCGTAAGCCCGGCCGCTCATTATATGACGAAGCCGAACTTTACTACGGAGTAAAGCTCTCTGAGGGCATCAAAGCTGGGCTCTTAACGAGACAATTGCTTTCAAAAAGATTCTCAAACGACGGCGGCATCCTAAGCGAGCCAGATAAAGATAGGTACGCGGCTTTATATTTAGAAGCTTACGAAGTTCAAATTGATATAGAAAAGATTTCTTTAGTCTCAACGGAGAAGCAGAGCGAGGAGACGAAAAAGAATCTGGCAGAGCTCATTAAGAAGGGCGCCCTCTTAAGAGAAGACCTCTCGAAGTTCGAGATGGGTCAAGCCAGTTTATTCGAGCAGACCGCAGAGAATCGCGCGCGTAACAAAGCGATCCTTTGGTGGACGATTTATCTCAGCCATTTCGAGGATGAAGAGGGGAAAATCACCCCCGTTTTCGCTGGCGAAACTTTTGATAAGAGAATCGCTCGATACGACGAGCTCGAAGAGGCGAATGATGAGGGATTTAGCGATCTATTATTGAGAAAGCTTTTGTATTATGTGAGCTTCTGGTACGTGGGTAGAGCGCAGTCCCAGGAGGACTTCCAAAATCTACTCAAGGAGTTGGACTCCCAAGGCGAGCCAGCTCAAGACGAGCCAGTTCAAAGTGAGCCAGTTCAAGGTGAACCAGTTCAGGGTGAGGCAGTTAAAAGTGAGCCAGAAAAGGCTTAATTCTTAGTATGACCTACAGAGACTCCTGACAAAATCGGGAGTCTCTTTTTTTCTTATGAAGAGCGATATCCAAAAAAATCAGTTGAGAAAAATCTACGTAGATATTCTCCATGGATTCTCTTACGTAAAAGACAAGAAGTTGGGCGATCTTTATCTTAAGCATCTTGATTTATTTGAGTCTCACGAGATGGACGAAAAGAACGAATCGTACACAAACCAAGCCTTGAAAGAAGGACTTTGCTCCGAGAAAGATCGGCGGAAAGAAATTGTGGATAGTGGAGATTGGGACCCGAAGAAGGACAACGAAATAGAGGCAAACCTCGCTTTCATAAAGAACTTAGAGGCCACAAAGTCGAAGATGTTTCTCCAGTCGGAAATCAAAAAGCTCACCGAAGAAATAAAAAAGATAAGAGACCAAACAAACACTCTCGTCTCCGAAAAGGACGAGTTAATGGGACTAACAGCAGAGACTTACGCCTCTAAGAAGTTGAATGATTTTTATATATTTTTCACTTTATATAAAGATAAAGACTTGAAGACTAAGCGGTTCGACGCGGAAGAGTTCGATGAGCTATCGGAGTCCGAGGTCATAACCATTGTCACGATATATAACGAAAATCTTAAACGATTCTCGGAGCCCGTCTTAAAGAGAATAGCTTTGAGTGGGTTCTTTTTAAATAACTTTACTCTGTGTAAAGATAATCCCTTTACCTTCTATGGAAAGCCTGTCGTTGATTTAACATTCCATCAGACTGACCTGTTTAGTTTCGGTAGATATTTTAAACATATTTTATCAGAGATGAAAAATCCCCCCACGCCGGAGGAGATGGATGACCCAGAGAAACTGATGGATAAGTTCAATATAGCGAAAAACAGCGGCCACGCGATGAGTAAAGCTACCAACAAAGAAGGCGCGGCCTCGACTATAGTAGGCGCCACCAAGGAGGATCTGAAGGCCCTAGGGCTGGCTGACGGCGATAAGACGGGCGAGGTGGTTGATCTTAATAAAGAAGCAGCGAAAAAGGGCGGATCTTTATCTATGCAGGACCTTATGAAGTTGCACGGGATTTAGTGTAATTTAAGACGGAAAAAGGCATAGATATGGCGGAGAATATCGCAAATATTTCAGTAGGAGTAACAGTAGATAAAGCCTCTTTGAGCAGGGCTCAGAAGGATATCACTAGCGCCCTAGCGAGTATCGAAAAACTCGCCGCATCAGGAGGGACTTTATCTCGTTCATTTTCCCAACCGCTAGGGAGGATATCAGGTCAGGTTTCTGAATTTGAAAAGTCCCTAGAAGCTGCTAACGCGCGCGTAGTCGCGTTCGGCGCCTCCGCAGGCGCAGTATTCCAGCTCGCAAACGCACTCCAGGGGCTAGTTAGATCCACGATTAACGTCGAGAAACAGCTTTACGATTTAAATGCAGTTCTCAATATCAACGAGAGAGACTTAAAGCGTTTCGGAGATAGCCTTTTCGACATAGCCAAACAGACTGGCCAGTCTTTCGGAGAAGTGTCTAAAGCTGCTGTAGAATTTTCAAGACAGGGCTTGAGTGTCGAGCAGACTTTAAAAAGGACAAGGGACGCCCTTATCCTTTCTCGATTGACTGGGCTTGACGTGGTAAGCAGCACGGAGGCTCTCACCGCCGCCGTCAACACGTTTAATGACGCGGCGATCGATACAACCGTGATCGTCAACAAGCTAGCTAACGTTGACGCCAAGTTCGCGGTGAGCTCGGCTGACCTTGCCGAAGCGATTAAGCGCGTAGGCGGCTCTGCGGTTGACGCGGGACTAAGCTTAGACCAATTGATCGCTACAGTGACCGTAGCGCAACAGAAGACTGCCCGAGGCGGCGCTGTCATCGGTAACTCGCTAAAAACGATTTTTACGAGACTTCAGAACTCTAGTACTCTAGATCAGCTTCAGTCTCTTGGCGTAGCGATAAAAGATACGGAAGGACGAGTTCTGCCGGCGATTACAGTCTTGCAGAATTTCTCGAGAGAGTACGACAAACTTGGTCAATCTCAGAAGGCGGCAGCGGCGGAATTAGTCGGCGGCATCTTCCAGATCAACATCTTGAAGTCTATCGTTTCAGATTTAGGCACGTCTTACTCTCAGTACGATAAAGTCTTAAAAACCTCCGCCGAGTCAACGGATGAAGCTATAAAAAGAAATGAAGGCTTAAATCAATCCCTCGACGCGCTCCTTAAGGGCACTTTAAGCAGTCTGACTAAATTCGGCGCGTCAGTTGGCGAAATTTCCGTAGCTCCTGCGATAAAAAACGTTCTAGAAGGAGTCAACGCAGCGATAGAAGCCTTTACTATTAAAGACAAAGATAGCCTCGGAGGAAAATTAGCCGAAGGTCTTCTCGGAGGAATAGGTAAAGTTCTTTCTGGTCCTGGACTAGCTTTAATAGGCGTAATATTAGGTAAGATAGTAATTAACTTTTCAAAGTTCGGCATTGATGCGTCGAAAACATTTTTAGGATTAAACACTGGCGCGAAACACCAAGCCGAGCTTCAACAATTAATCCAGAACATCCTTCTCAAGAATCCCTCACTGATTAACGCAGCGGCCTCCAGCGCTCAAAATCAAGCCGCTATAGAAAGAGAGTTGCTAGTCCTAGTTACTTCGAGAAATGCGGCTTTAGAGCAGAGTCTTGTCTTATCTAGAAAATTAGCGGCGAACATTAATCCGGCGGTACTCAAAGATTTAAGTAGATCTACCTCTGGCGGCGCGACGCGCTCGGGAGGCTTCATTCCCAATTACGCACGACATGAATCACAAGAAGTAATGGGGGCTATTGCCGGTGGATACATGCCCGGAAAGGTAGTCAAGTCTCCAGTGGGCGGAGTGATGAACACGGCAGAAGAAGTGAAACGCGTTCCCGGATTTGTTCAGCCGTTCATAAATCCTCCAGAAAATTCCGAAGCTGGAAGAGCTCATAAAATTAAATCACTAGGAGAAACTGGAATTAATCCTTATGCGAGTAGGGGATTTATTCCTAATTTCGCCACGAATAAAGAGTCAATTTTTCAAGAAGCAAATAACGTTATTTCTTTAAAAAACAATAAAGAATTTAGAATTATTCCAAAAAATAAAGAATTTGAAGGCGTCGCAGACCAAGGTTTAGATTCAGTCAAAGGCCTAAAGTTCAATATTATTACCCAAGGCGATTATAGTCACTTTGAAAAAAGATTCAATAACGCACTGGCCAACAAAGATCTTACTTATTTTAAGACGCACGCGGGGTTAGATGAGAAGGAAGCAAAGCTTTTCTTTAACAATGCCGAAAGCGAGAAGGATAACGTAAAACCCCTTACTTTAGGAGCGACTAAGTTTGTTGATCGAAAAAGACAAAAGCAAAGCGTAAAAAATGGAGCGATGGGGGATGATTATGAACGTTATCTTGCTAAAGAGCTTGGTTTAAAGAGGACTACGGCTGGATCTAGATTAGATTTTGAGTCCGTGACAGGATCAAGAGGCGGAGAAGCAAAGTTAGGAAAGTACGATTATTCAAATCTATTGGCGAAAGCTATTGCTGCGAAAGGCGCATCAAAGGAACTTAAACGCCCTTTCTATGAAGATGGGAAGCATAATGATATTGATTTGGCTGGTAGGCCGCTTAATCTATACACGGCGACAAAAGACAAAGCAACTAGTTCGGGAGGTTTGATTCCCAATTTCGCTCCCGTAACTGGCGGACAATTTGATGACTTTGATGAAACGATAGTTCATTACCCTCTGGGGACAGATCCTAAAGAGTTATTCGGCCCAGAGTCAGTTAAAAAAGCTTCGCTCACCACTTACGGGAAAAGCTTAGTCGGATCTAAAACTCCAATCAACGTAGTCACCGCGAGAGAGAGTAATTCTAGGCAGGCAATCCAAGACTTCTTGGTTAAGTCAAATATCCCGGTCAATAAAGTAGTGACGACCGGAAGCATGTTCAGGAAAACAAATTTAGATTCTTCTGGTAAAAAAGCGGAATACATTAAAAAAACTTTCTCTAAGTACGGACAGCCCATAAATTTGACAGACGACTCCGAGAGAAACATCGCCGCCCTCAAAGGTCTAAATAATCCGAGCATCACCGGCACGCTTTACAAAGAGGCTGGGCAGCAAGGTCTAGGTCAAGAATTGAGCAAGGCCCCGGCCCTTTTATCTTCCATTGAAGTTACTACTAAAAATATAGCTCAGATTAGACAGCTAGCTAAAGATTTCCAATCGAAAGACTACAAAAAAGTTCATGCCGCTGGAGCAGC
>Ga0049085_10000468_pt1 | contig 15907 bp, 12 predicted proteins | sample GreLakmeSU08MSRF_FD_66721 | JGI IMG/M metagenome (GOLD analysis project Ga0049085, IMG submission 66721) | Freshwater lentic microbial communities from great Laurentian Lakes, MI, USA - Great Lakes metaG SU08MSRF | ecosystem: Environmental > Aquatic > Freshwater > Lake | place: Great Lakes... | reverse complement strand
ACGGGCTCGTTCACAGGCTCTAATTCTAACCCTTTAATATCCAATTCAACCGGCACTTGCGTATCGATTGTGGCCAACCATTTACTGATTTTGGCCTGTTCTACATACAATCGCATATTCTCTTGCAGCTTCCCTTTGAGTTTGTCTGTGTTCTCCAAAATGGCCTCCATGCTGCCAAATTCTTGGATCAATTTCTTAGCCGTTTTTTCTCCCACACCCGGCACTCCAGGTATGTTGTCTGATGCATCACCCCACAAACCTAAAATGTCGATAACCTGCTGAGGATCTTGAATCTCCCAACGCTTTAATATTTCCGCCACACCCAAAATCTCATCACCGTTTCCCATTCGTCCTGGCTTATAGATTTTTACGTTTTCGCGAACGAGCTGACCAAAATCCTTGTCGGGGGTCATCATGAAAACATCAAATCCCAAATCTCCTGCCTTCCATGCCAGCGTTCCAATGATGTCATCCGCCTCGTAACCATCCATTGTTATTACTGGGATGTTAAAGCCTTCTATGATTCTAAAAATATAAGGGATGCTCTTTCTCAAATCTTCAGGCATCGCCTCACGCTGTGCTTTATAGGCTTCAAATTTGATATGTCGCTGCGTAGGTGCCGAAGTATCGAACACAACCGCAATATGGGTAGGCTGTTGCTTTCGCAGAATTTCCAATAGCGTATTGGTGAATCCCATCATGGCACTGGCATTTAAACCCGAGCTGGTGATGCGAGGATTTTGAATAAAAGCAAAAAAAGCCCTGTAAATAAGCGCCATTCCATCCAACAAAAATAACTTACCCTTTTGCATAATTAAAAGGTAGCAAGTTACAAATATTAAGCGGCTTATTGCTTCTTAACGAAGCCTAAACTCACACCATTTATGCAATATCTCAATCCCGTTGGCTGGTTATACCCATCGTTAAAGACATGACCTAAATGTCCGCCGCAATTGTTGCATACCACCTCCACCCGACCCATGCCGTGAGAATTATCCAAGATTTCCTTAACCTTAGATTTATCTATGGATTGATAGAAACTAGGCCAACCGCAACCTGCGTCAAATTTTGTAGCACTAGAAAACAATTCCTCGCCACACCCTTTACATATATAAACCCCCGAGTCCCAGAAGGTTTCATATTCACTTGTAAAAGGTCGTTCCGTGCCTTTTTTCCTCAACACCTCAAAAGCGTTCTCTCCCAATTGAGCCATCCATTCGGTCTCTGTTTTATTTACTTTATAATCCATCGCGACATTCTTTTTTTCTTTCATAGGCACTTGCTTACCCGTATCGATTCCGTTACACGCTGTCAATCCACCGATCATTAGGTAGACTACAAATACCAAAATCAAATTCTTACCACTCATCTATCAAGAAACAAAATTCCATTAAAAGGGTTGTAAGTTCGCCATTATTTCGATGAATTTTTTTAGCCATTTTTTTGTTGACTTCCAACCAGACAAACCAGCGTTCAATGCAGCCCTGATTGCTCCTGACATTCTTAGAAATTTCACCCCAGGTCAATCAAAATTTCATTTTAAACATTTTCAACAAATAACATTCATAAAACAGCCCCAAGAAGATCCCATATTACATGATTTTTTTAACGGCTGTTTGCAACATATTCAACGCGACAAAGAGTTCCATAAATCTCCGTTATTCCAGGAAATATATCAATTACAACGCTCCAATTGGCAATTGATGTGTCCAAAACTTCAAATACCCCGTTTTTGGTTTACACTTCATGTAGTCATCGAGATAATGATTGATAGTTACTTAATAAATAATCACTTAGAAAAATGTCAATTATTCTATACTACCCTAGAATCAGAGAAAGAAACTTATCGTTTGGCCTTGGAATTGATGGCGCATAGTCAAATTGAACCTTTCATGGAGCGATATACTAGATTCTATACCAATCAATACCTATTTCATTATCAAGACCTCGAAAGGGTAGGATTTGCCCTTCACAAAATTCACGAACAAGTGAAATTGGATTCTAGCTGGTACATACCCAACAACCCCGAACAACTAGCCCTTTGGGAATCAACCTATGCAGATGTTTGTCTTGTATTGGAAAAATACCCTTTGGCAATGAATGCAATACGCTAACAATTTACAGCGTATAGGCTGGGGAGTATAGGGAATAAACTAAACTTCCCAACAAAATGTAATTCAGCAATTCCTTCCACCAAGGAATGCGCTCACCGGAAAAGAAACTCGCCAAGAAAATGGCAGCTGGAAATGCCGCAAGCAAATGGAAATTTCTAATCTCTTTCCAATGAATTAGCATCAAAAAGATACTGTAAACAAAGAATAAGATCACAACCAATTTGCTTCGTCTTACATTCACATTGTTCTGAAAATAGCCACCAATCTGTCGCAACATTCCAAATATTACAACCAGGGAAAACAATGCAAACACGGTGTATTTAATAAAAATTAGAGAGATGCCACTTCCAAACAATGTTATATCAATGGGTGTAGTCTCCACGCTATGCATCGCTTTTAAATCCCATCGGAAAATGAAAGCCAGCGACTTCATTAGATAGTAAGGCATCACCAACCCAAAAACGATGGCCAAAATGTCTGAAATTACGATGTTCTTGTAAATCAGAACACAAGCAATTAAAAACAGCAGTATCATCAAATGGTCAGGTACAATCAATATAGCAGCGCCAAAACACAGAGAACCATAAAATAATGTTACAGTGTTATACCCATCTTTCAATTGAAAAAAAAAGGCCAATCCAATAAAAACCAACAAATTGCCTAAATGATATTCCGTCAAAAGTAAGTTCTCTGGAAATAAACTCTGTACTAAAACAAAGAAATAGGCTGGCAAATAACCCACCGGCTGAACCAAACCATGTGTTCTGCAAATGAAATTCACAAATAAGGCCTGCCCAATTACAATAACGGCCGAAATCATCACAGAAAAAACCGGCCATTGATTGATCCAATCCACCCAAGAAATAAGCAGCCCTGGCTTAAAAACAATCCCCGATTTCGGAATAATCCATAAGGCCGGTAACCGCAAGCACATCGAGAAAACCACCAACACCATCAAGGTAAAAACACTATGTTCGGACAGTCGTTTAATCATCGGAAAACACTTGTAACCAAAACCATTGTTTATCGCGATAAATGGGTAGCGTAATTAACCCGTAATCCGTTTGTTTTCCTTCGTATGGCACTATTGTGCCAGGTGTATTTTCATTCCGAAATAACCAATCTCTTTCCAACTTGTATGACTTATCTACTTTCACATGCATGATCCGATTGATCTCCCCTTCATCATCATTATATAACAAATTCACACTACTGCTGCAAACATACATCCCAAAACCAAACAAATGTGAAACATTCAAAGTACCCACTTGCGTTTTTCTAACCATTATCAAACTATCTAACGCTCCATTTTTTTGCAAATATTGCAATGCGATATCACCATAATGGTAAAACAACTTTGAGCTTGTTTGTGGAACACCATTCACATAATATGTTTCCATCTGACGACTTTCATAAAACTGCTCAGACAGCATCAACCAACCGCCATTGGTTAATGGCAATACATTTCGGATGTAATAATTGTCTGGCCTTTCATTCCGTTTGAGACTCCCAAAACCCATAAATTGTCTGGCAGAGGATTCTTTTAAAGGATGATTACTGCAAGTAATTTGACCATCGACTCCCATTTCTCCTGTAAAATGTCCATCCATGCCCAAGCCTCTACCTGCATTGTAGTAGCCAAACACTTGCAATGCCTGTGTCTTTGTATGTAACACGGCCACAGCATCCAAAACGTCTCCATCCACAACCAAATCACCGCGCATCAAACTATCTCCGCCACTTTTTACCCAATGGAAATGATTTAACTGCTTGCGGCCACCTAGCAACCCCGTTCCCCCGTAATCCTTGTCCTCATATATTGCGAATACCCGCCCGCTGTCATCCAATACAACAGACTTCCACGCCAAATCCGCAGTGCTCCATCGCTCGCTCGCCAAAATAAAACCACTCGTTGTTTCTGTTCCGTCAACATGAGCCGTTAGCATCCAAACCTCGGTGCCCAATGCCTCCCTGATCCGCCGACCAGCCGTTCCAAAGCCCATTAAAGCCCATCTTGTTTTATTGGGTGAATTCGCAACCTCAATTTGATCTATTTCTATGTCTCCCGTGTAAAAGGTCCCAACATCATTTACGGATATATCACCCACCAAGGAAGCTGAAACTGAATGTAAAGAAACTTTGATCGCCGACCGCTTTATGTAAATTGCACTAATCCAATAGAGCACTGAATCTGCGATAAAAACCTTCAAGACAATTTGTTTATTCGCCACCTCGAATTTTCTGTCATTTTCAAATACCAAACCCTCTGTATATCGCTCCAAAACAAATCCATTAGACATCCGTTCATCGCCATAATTCAACATCAAAATATGTCCGTCATAAGATCCAATCGCTCGGTGAAACTGTGAGCGCTTTTGCGTTAATTTAGGTTGATCACTAATTCTTGTCATCTGCCCATTACAGAGCGAATGCCATAGTAAAATCAAAACCCAAATCAACAATTTGCTTTTCACTAGGTCAAAAATCATTGTATGATATCGAAATGCCAAGCTCTAACCTAATTTTGCATCAAATTATTTTAGAATTCGTCCATACCTTGCATACCAACGACATAAAAATAGAAACGGCCATCTTAGTTGGGGTGAATACACCCAAACAAACTATGCCCATCGAAGAAACGCTAGATGAGCTAGAACAACTGGTTTATACCTCCGGTGCCGTTACCAAAAAACGATTTATTCAGAACCTGGAACACCCTCAACCCAAAACTTATGTGGGAAAAGGAAAGCTTGAAGAAATCAAGATATATGTAGAGAAAAATAAAATCGATCTGATCATTTTTGATGATGAACTCACCCCCGCGCAAGTGAGAAATATCGAAACGGAAATTGAAAACACCAAGATTTTAAGTCGTACCCACCTCATTCTCGACATATTCGCCAACAACGCAAAAACTGCACAGGCCAAAACACAAGTAGAATTGGCGCAAAGCATTTTTATGCTTCCCAGACTTACAGGTATGTGGACCCACCTTTCCAAACAAAAAGGGGGTATTGGAATGAAAGGACCTGGAGAAAAGGAAATCGAAACAGATCGCAGGGTACTTCGTGATAAAATTTCTTTGCTTAAGACCCATCTCACAGAAATCGAAAAAGTAGGATTTACCCAAAGAAAAAGTCGCGATGGCATTTTCCGCTGCGCTTTGGTTGGATATACTAACGTGGGAAAAAGTACAATCATGAACCTCATGAGTCGTTCCGATGTACTTGTAGAAAATAAATTGTTTGCTACACTAGATGCCACGGTAAGAAAAGTTGTACTACCTAACCCCAACGGAATGGGAGATATGGTCCCTCTGCTGCTCTCAGACACGGTAGGATTCATCCGAAAGCTACCCACATTACTCATTGAGAGTTTCAAAAGCACACTGGCCGAGGCGATGGAAACTGATCTTTTGATTCATGTTGTGGATATATCAAATCCTGCCTTTGAACAGCAAATGATGAGCGTAAAAGAAATTCTGAATGAAATTGGGGCTAGCAACAAACCCGAACTCATTGTTTTCAATAAAGTTGATGCATTTCAGGAAAGTAATGACGATGATTTTTTTGTTGGAAGTACCGGAATGACCATCGCTCAATTTGAAAAAAGCTGGATTGCAAAAGCAAATGCGCCTGCGGTATTCATTTCTGCCCACAACAATTGGAACATTGAAAAATTGAGAGCCAGTATCGTTGATATGCTCTTACAACAAAAAATGGCCAGATAAATCTGGCCCTTTTTTTCCTTTACCAAAGATTAAAGCTCGTCTTCATTGAAGAAATAGTCATCATCCGACGGATAATCACTCCAAATTTCTTCGATACTCTCATATGGCTCCCCGTCATCTTCCAACTCCTGAAGGTTTTCCACTACCTCCAAAGGAGCTCCAGAACGGATTGCATAATCAACCAACTCGTCTTTGGTGGCTGGCCATGGAGCATCGTCCAAATATCCAACCAATTCAAGTGTCCAATACATAAATTCTTACTTACCGCGAAAATAGATTTTTGATTCAGAAAAACAACATGAAATTTGTAAGAAAATCATGCACCACGACTGGCAAGACCAAATTCATCAATATTGTGAGCAAATGAGCTCCCCTGAATCCCCTTTTTTACAGGCAATCAATGATTTCACTTGGAAAAAAATGATTAACCCTCGAATGCTTTCAGGACACCTCCAAGGTCACTTATTGTCGTCATTGGTAGCCCTAAAACAACCCCATTGCATACTAGAAATAGGCACGTTTACCGGTTATGCCACCGCCTGCCTTTTACAATTCATACCAAAATCGAGTGAAATCCACAGCATTGAAGCAGATTCCGAAATTGCACATAAAACACATACCTTTTGGAGTCAAAACAACCCCAAACATCCCGTTCAATGGCATGTAGGTGAGGCACTTTCCATCATCCCAAATCTGAAAATCCAACCCGATTTTATTTTTGTGGATGCAGACAAATCCAATTACCCCGCCTATTTAGACCTCTGTTTGCCGTTGCTCCCCATTGGCGGTGTGATTTTATTCGATAATACCTTATGGAGTAAACGCGTGATCAATGAAACAGATTTACACAACGATAAGGATACGCAAAACATGCACGCATTTAACCAATACCTAAAAAGTCATGATACCGTGCAAATTACATTGTTACCAATCCGAGACGGACTAACACTCGTACAAAAATTGCGTTAACCCCTCATTGCATCCAACATCTCGTTGAATTTGTCATACTCCACAAAAACTTCAGCAAACAAATCATTCATCCTCGATTTTATCACCGGTTCGATCTTTAATAATAGAGCCAACCCCTTTTCGGTAATACTAATCTTCATCTTCCTGCGATTCTCTTTGTCGATAGTTCGATGAATTAATCCCATTAACAACAATCGATCACACAAACGAGTGATATCTGGATTTTTATCCAACATTACTGCCTTGATTTCTGTTGGATTCACACAGGCCGGATGCATCCCACGCAAAATCCTTAACACATTATATTGCTGATGTGTGATATCAAATGATTTAAACAGGTCACGGAATTCTCCATGAAGCCAATTCGCCGTATACATGAGATTTACCGTTGCCTTGTGCATCGGCGAATCAAATTTCTTTTGCTTTATGGCATCTTCAAGTTTCACGTAATTGCAAATTACTGACTTAACAACCAAATTTTGTCATGATTTCACAAATTACTCGCATCTAAAATTAGCGCTTACCTTTGCAGTGTGAGTATCCAATTTCAAAATACAACAGACTTCGCCAAGGAAATGGATCAAAATGATTCATTGCGGGACTTCCGAAACCAATTCTATTTCCCAACCAATGAAAACAATGAAACAAGCATTTATTTTTGCGGAAATTCTCTCGGCCTTCAACCCAAATCAGCCAAACAAGCCATTCTAAACGAATTAGAGGATTGGGCCAAATGGGGTGTAGAGGGCCATTTCCAAGGCCGAAAACCCTGGTTTCACTATCATAAATTTCTTACAGAGTATACAGCCGAAATTGCCGGTGCCCTACCTCACGAAGTGGTAGTTATGAACCAACTCACAGTGAACTTACACTTATTGATGTTCAGTTTTTACCGACCCACTTTTGCAACGGGTGAAGAAGGTAACTACAAACCGTTGCGATATAAAATTCTTATGGAGGCCAATGCATTCCCTAGCGATATGTATGCTGTGCAAAGCCAGGTAGAATCCTATGGTCTAGATTATTCCGACGCCGTGGTTGAACTTTCACCAAGAGCAGGTGAACACACCCTCAGACACAATGATATTATGAATACCATCGCTGAATTAGGGGATCAACTCTGCCTCACATTTTTTAGCGGTGTACAATATTATACGGGTCAATTATTCAATATTCCAGAAATCACCAAAGCCGCACACAAAGTGGGCGCAGTGGCTGGGTTTGATCTGGCTCACACCGCCGGAAATGTTGATTTAAAGCTACATGATTGGGATGTTGATTTTGCGTCCTGGTGCTCTTATAAGTATCTAAACAGCGGTCCTGGCAATGTTGCAGGGGTATTCATTCATGGTAGACATGGTTTAAATCCAAAAACACCGCGATTGTCTGGCTGGTGGGGTCATAAAGAAAATGTACGCTTTCAAATGAAAAAGGGCTATATCCCTGAACCCGGAGCGGCTGGCTGGCAAATGAGCAACGCCCCCGTATTTGGAATGGCTATCCATTTGGCGAGCTTGGAAATTTTCCATCAGGCAGGAATGTCTAACCTAAGAAATAAAAGTAAAAACCTAACTTCATTTCTATCCTTTGTATTAGAAGAAGCAAAGCAAGTTAATCCCCTTTTACAGTTTGAAATTATCACACCCAAAGACCCCAACGAAAGAGGTGCCCAGTTGAGTTTGCTCACAAACCATGATGGGAAAGCACTTTTCGACTTTCTTGCAAAGGCCAATATCATTGTGGATTGGAGAGAGCCCAACGTGATTAGGATTGCACCCGCACCCATCTACAATTCTTATGAAGATGTATTTTTGCTTGGGCAAGGATTCCAGAGCTTTAGGACTTCTCTTTAAACGACTCCCAGTGAATGCTACTGTCGATGCCCAAAATTCGCCTAATCTTAGACCTCACATTATGAATATATTGAGGGGTAACACCAACAATTGCTGCGATGTCTTTTGATTTGTAACCATCCACGCTCAATATAAAAATCCGTTTCTCTGTTAGACTCAGGGTTTTCAAGGCCGGATAATGATCAAAAATATCACCCTGCTCTTTAATCTTAGAATCTGCCAGTTGCGGCCTAGCAGTATTCTCAACCCGACCCATGGCTTCCAAATCTCTTCGGATTGAGTCCAATTCTTGAGGATTTTCGGTTTTGATGGTTTTCAGTTTCTTACTAATCTCCAAACTCTTAGATAATACCAGTTCACTCATACGAATGATGCGTTCATTCATCTCTTTTTCCTTTTGAATCTGAGATTTTTCCTCGCGTTGCATGGACAATTGGTAATTCGCCATCGCCAATTCTCCTTGCTTAATTCGCTGTTTCATCCAAAAAAATAAAGCTATCAAAAAGAGTATTACACCAACCGCACCAAAAAAACCATAAGTATAACTGGAAATCTTCTTTCTGTTAGACAATTCCAATTCATTTTCTAATTGCGCATTTCTCAACACCTCCAACTCCTTCTTCGCCGTAAAATCCGCCTTGGTAATAGAATCATGAAAATTGATAAATTCATTCTCAAATGCCATAGACTGATTAAGCGCTATATATGCCCTGTCAGGATCGCCCTTCTCCTTCAATATTTTAGACATTAAACGATAATGCTTACTATTGGCTTGCAGATTTTCTTTCAATTGAAATTTAACCCTATCATGCCAAATAGATAAACTATCCAAATCAAATAAATCTGGATTTTCCATTGCCGAATATTCAAAAAACTCATTGATCCCCGAGATAGCCTTAAAATAGTTCTCCGCAATCCAAGGAATATGCGATTTAATCATCGCGGTTACCTTGGTCTCATCAACCTGCATCTGCTGCTTTAATTTACAGCCCAAAAATTCCAACCTAAATTCGGGTAAAATTGTGGAATCCGGCATGGAACTCAATAACGCGGCACTTTGATCCCACCTCCCCAAAGCGATGTTGATTTGAAGTTTATTGATAATTAACACTCCGCGAGCATATGGGTCCTTTGTGGCTTGAAGGATTGCTTCATTTTTTTTCAAAAATTCATCAGCAGACTGATAACTTCTTTCTGCGAGTTTTAATGATATAATATTATTAACAAGCACCGCTGGCATCGGCTCGTCCTTAGGATAATTGTCATATACTTCCGTAAAACACTTCGAAGCTGCCCCAAATAATGATTGGTAAAAATAAACAGTACCCAAATTGTTGAACAAACTACTTTTTACACGAATGTCTCCAAAGTGATTCGCCTCAGACAATCCTTTCTTTATCAATTCCTTAGCAGCCCTAAATTGCTTCTTACCTATCATATGTAAAGATTTCAAATTGTAATAATATGACTTGTCGGCCCCTATTGGCAAGACACTTTCAGCCTCCTCCAAATAATATTGAACCGAATCTGGTTCATCTCGCTCATCGCATTCAAACCCACGCAAGACAAACAACAAAGACCGCCCATATGCATCATCATCCGTATTGACCCGCTTGGATATATATCGCATCAATTTCTTGTATTCCGATTCTTGATTCAAATGGAATATTGACAACTTATCTACTGCAACTTTAAGATACTGATCTTGATTCATGTTATCTAACACTAAGATGACAGAATCTGCCGTGCTCATTGCATAAATACTAGACCCAGACTCCTTGTTTCCATTTGTTGTTCTAAACCAAACCAATACTATTAACAATAGACCCAGTAGCCCAATAAACAACTTCTTATTTTCTTTTATATAAATTCTAATATTATTCATAAAATATTTCTTTTACAATATTAACATTCTTTCCACTCATTTACACTCATTTGCACTGATGTTTGTGAGGAAATATTATATTTTGAATTAATACATTTTTATCGAAAATCAAATAATTAACACTTGAAATCCCGATAATCCATGAAAATTATTCACAAATATTTTAAGACCCAATGTAAATCGCCCTGTTATTGCAATTCATTTTAGCAAATCGGTATTCATCAGACATTTTTGCAGTTCAATCCAATAATTATGACTAAACGGCGCAATTCATAAAATTTCCCTATCGAAAATCGTATTTTTGAAGTCAGATTTTACAATTGGCTCAACCTTTGATGACACAGACGCAACATGGAAAATAATCGACCTATCCCCGACAATAAAAAGCCGGGTGGATTCCGTTTCAATCCTTACTGGATTTATGGCGCACTTTTTTTAATTCTCATGGCGATGCTCTTCTTGCCAAAAAATGCTGGGAAGACTACGAATTGGAAAGAAGTGAGAGATATGATCGTTCAAGGTGACGTTAAGAAAATTGTAATCGTAAATGACAGAATTGTTGAAGTCTTTTTAACACCGGACGCCATTCAACAGAAAAAATATGGAGTACGTAAGAGTAAAGATTATCTAGGGGGTGTTGAACCCAACTACAGTTTTGAAATTGAAAAAGGTTATTTCAACAATGAAATCTTAGATCTGAAAAAAACACTAGCTGAAAAAAACACCGATCCGAATGACCTCGTGATTCAATATGAATCTCAAAGTGATTTATTTGGCGAACTTTTTCAATGGATTTTCTTCATCGGAATATTCTTGATATTTTATAATATGATGTTCCGCAAAATGGGTGGCGGCGCTAGCGGCGGCGGGGGTGGTAGCATCTTTAATATAGGTCGCTCCAAAGCCCAACTTTTTGATAAAGATACCAAAGTCAATAAAACCTTTAAAGATGTCGCAGGACTTCAAGAAGCAAAATTGGAAGTAATGGAAATTGTAGACTTCCTACAAAATCCAAAAAAATATACCGATTTGGGGGGTAAGATACCAAAAGGCGTACTACTTGTTGGCCCTCCGGGCACAGGGAAAACCCTTCTTGCCAAAGCGGTAGCAGGTGAAGCAGAGGTTCCCTTCTTCTCACTCTCTGGTTCGGACTTTGTTGAGATGTTCGTGGGTGTTGGCGCCTCTCGTGTCCGTGACCTATTCAAACAAGCAAAAGAAAAAGCGCCTTGTATCATCTTTATTGACGAAATTGACGCCATAGGAAGAGCAAGAGGAAAAAATTTGATGCAAGGTTCTAACGATGAACGCGAAAATACACTAAATCAATTGCTTTCAGAAATGGACGGTTTCGGCACAGATAGCGGTGTGATTATTATGGCTGCTACAAACCGACCTGATATTTTGGACAGCGCTCTGATGCGCCCGGGACGTTTCGATAGGCAAATTTCTGTTGATAGACCTGATCTTCAAGGTAGAGAAGAAATATTCCACGTTCACCTACTTCCACTTACAAAACTTTCTAGCAACGTTGATGCACATAAATTGGCAGCACAAACTCCAGGTTTTGCAGGAGCAGAGATCGCCAATGTATGTAATGAAGCTGCGTTGATTGCAGCACGCCACAACAAAGAAGCGGTAGATATGCAAGACTTTCAAGATGCCATCGATCGCGTAATTGGCGGGCTTGAAAAGAAAAATAAAATCATTAGCCCCGAAGAAAAATCCATTGTGGCCTACCACGAAGCTGGGCACGCCATTGCAGGTTGGTTCTTGGAACATGCTGATCCATTGTTAAAAGTTTCTATCGTACCTCGCGGTGTTGCAGCTCTCGGATACGCACAATATTTGCCCAAAGAACAGTATCTGTATCGCACAGAACAACTGATGGACAGTATGTGTATGACATTGGGTGGTAGAATCGCTGAATCGATTTTCTTCGATAAAATCTCAACTGGAGCGCAAAATGATTTGGAACGCATTACCAAACTAGCCTATAGTATGGTGACCATTTACGGCATGAACGAAAAAGTAGGACATGTGAGTTTCCATGATCCTCAGGGCGAATACGGATACCAACGCCCTTATTCTGAAAAAACAGCAGAGCTGATCGACCAAGAAGTTCGCGCATTGATTCAAAAAGCATATGATATCACGAAGGACTTACTTACATCAAAAAAGGCAGAAGTAGAGAAAGTGGCAAAGGCATTGCTAGAAAAAGAGATTCTCTTTAAAGCTGATTTGGAAGTATTAATTGGCCCTAGACCCTACGACCCAATTGAGGAAATTGTTGCCATCGAAACACCCTCTGAAGAAACCCCAATTATTGTTCCTTCCGATGATACAATTGCGTTACCAGAATCTCCTGTTGATCAGGATCAAGCAACAACAACCGTTAATACTTACTCAACCAACGGGACAGTAACTGCGACAGAACATCACGCTTCAGGCTCAACGGAAACTGACTTATCTTGATTCCAATAATTTAATTAGATAGTAATTGTTGGAGTTGAATGAGGTTAAAATACATCCCCTTCTTCTCCAGCAATTCATTGTGCGTCCCTTTCTCAATCATCTTTCCCTTATCCAACACAATGATTACGTCAGCATGAATTACCGTGGAGAGACGGTGAGCTATGATAATGCTCGTCCGAGAACTCATAAGCTTCTCTAAAGCCTGCTGAACCGCTTTCTCGCTGTTGCTGTCCAAAGCCGAAGTAGCCTCGTCTAGAATCAAAATTTCAGGGTCCTTAAGCAATGCACGAGCAATGGCCAAACGCTGTTTCTGTCCACCACTTAACTTGCCACCACGTTCCCCAATTTCAGTATCGTATCCATAATCCATTTCCATGATAAACTCATGTGCATTCGCCGCTTTAGCCGCATCAATTACCGCTTCTAGTGAGGTTTCGGGCATGCCCAAAGCAATGTTGTTTCTCACCGTTTCATTGAAAAGAATGTTCTCTTGATTTACGATACCTATCAACCTGCGCAAATCGTCTTGTTTGAATTTGCGTATATCAACTCCATCCAATAAAATGCCACCATCCGTTACGTCATAGAACCTAGCCAACAAGTCTGTAAGTGTAGTTTTTCCCGCGCCAGAAGGACCCACCAAGGCAATGGTCTGCCCTTTTTTAATTTCCAAATCAAAGCCATCTATCACCTTAGCACCATCCAAATAACCAAATCCCACATTCTTTAAAACGATATTGTTGTTGAATACAGGAACCTCCGCCACAATTGGATCCTCTACGGTCACTGGCGCTGTAACCAACTCCTGGATTCGATCCAAACTGGCGATGCCTTTTTGAGCCGCATACAAAGCATTTGAAAACGCCTTAAATGGCGGAATCAATTGAGAAAAAATGGCAAAGTAGGTCAGAAAAAACTCTGGATCCAACTCATTCCGGAAAACCATGCTACCACCCAACCACAATAGCAAAGCGCTCACGCCAATACCGATGGTCTCACTCATCGGTGATGCTAAATCATATCTGCGCTGAACACCAATGTTGTTTCTAGTATACGCCTCGTCTTGCTCTTTGTACTTTTGAGAAAAGAACCCCGCCGCATTAAACGCTTTTATGATCCGAATACCACCCAAGGTTTCATCGTAAGCGGTCATCACCTTTCCCAATAACTCCTGATTCCGGGTGCTTCGCTTTCTCAATGATCTACCTATCAATCCAATGATCAAAGCTGTTATGGGTAAAAACAATAGAATGTATAATGTAAGTTTCGCCGACAGCATCACCAGCGCAACCATAAATAATATGATATTTAATGGCTGAAAATACAAGGCTTCCAAGGATACCATCAGTGCAAACTCAATCTCTTTTACATCATTGCTCATCCTAGACATCAAATCACCTTTTCGCTCATTATTAAAGAACGCTATCGGTAAATCAAGACATCTCTGATAGACATTCTGTCTTATCTCTTGAATACTGCGATTTCGAATAAGCACCATAAAATTCATGGCCAAAAAACGAAACCCATTTTTTAATACTGTAATAACAACCAATGCTATACTCAAATAGGCTAACGCTGTAAATGGCTCACCTTTTGCCAAATGACCAAACCAAGTAATAAAGTTTTGATACTGGTCGCTAAACCAATGTCCCACACCAAAATTTTTACTGGATAGCGCCTGTGCATTGCCATTGTCTTTTGAGAACAGAAAACGCAACACGGGCATGATCATCATCAAAGAGATCAATTGAAACAACACATACAGCAGGTTAAAAATAAAATTGGCAAAAATTAACCGTTTGTGGTTGCCTGCATATTTCAAGAATTGGAGTACCGCTTTCAAATCTGAGCGAAATTACATAAATCAATCCAAGACCAATAAAAAAGGGGAGCATAGCTCCCCTTTTTTATTCTATTTAAAATTAAAACTTATTGGAAACTTAAGAAATCACTGTACATATCACCAGATTCCGTTACAACTTGAACGCGATACAAACCTGGAGTGCCATTCATGGTAAACTCAGCGCTACGGTTGGATCCAGTTACCAAATTCATCTCACGAACCAATTGGCCACTCATTGTATAAACCTTTACTGAACGCATGGCTTGATTGCAATCAACCTTTACAGCACCGTTGGTTGGGTTTGGATACATCTTGATACTTCCAGCATCAAAACGCTTCACAACACTCGCCTCGTTGTCCTTAATTAACAAGGTTAACAATGTGTCTTTACCCAAATAACATGGTCCTTTTCCGTTGCGAATCGCGAAAATCAAAGTCTTGTCACCGTCAGGATCACCATCATCAGTAATGTTTGCACGAATAAAGAAACTACTTACGTTCTTCACAACGTTGATCTTACGTGTTGCAAAGTCATAATCTTTTGGAGAAACCGCAGTTCCGCCAGCAATAGTCACATCAAAAGTGAAATTCTCATCCGCAGGAATCACAGAGAAATCCATACGGAAAGAATCAGCTGGCTCAAATATTTGATCCGATGTCTTTGTGAAATTCACCGTAGGCAAAGCAGACACTTTTAAATCGTTCATGTAACGAGGACTCAATACATAACGAGTGGTGTATGGCGCAGAATTATCAAACTGACCACCCAAACCAGTTACATCAAAATATCCTACCGGAGCAGAAGATCCATCAATGTCAGTTTCGGCATCGATATTTAACGTATCAACACGCCCCGATGTATTCATAACACGTACGTTTTTGAATCCATTGGTTGCCAAAGCTGTAGCAGGCCATTCGGTAGCATCCACCAATTTTACACGGCGGAATTGGACCAATTTAGATTCAGTAGTTTCATCCACACCTTGAACATAGACGGACTTTTTCAAAGTTCTACCACCAGAAATCTTCACGATGGTATCC
>Ga0049085_10000467_pt1 | contig 15922 bp, 13 predicted proteins | sample GreLakmeSU08MSRF_FD_66721 | JGI IMG/M metagenome (GOLD analysis project Ga0049085, IMG submission 66721) | Freshwater lentic microbial communities from great Laurentian Lakes, MI, USA - Great Lakes metaG SU08MSRF | ecosystem: Environmental > Aquatic > Freshwater > Lake | place: Great Lakes... | reverse complement strand
GGATCGAGATCCAGATAATTTTCCCGATGAGGATAACAACTACCCTGCGTACCAATCGCACTCGTATGGGCATACCACTCGGCATTCGCTTGTTTCCAACGCGTCCCCCAGCGCGGGGTGCCCGGCGGCAGCCGCCGAGTATTAATCGGCCGACCGGAAGAGACCCCTACCCCGATGTAACCACCGCCCAGAAAGCCGAGTCCAGTATGATCAAAATTATCATCATTAAATTCATCGATGATTGTGGTTGTACACCCAGCGGCGAGAAAAGGATTCAGCCAGCGATTGCGCATAAACAACGCGATGCCAGAATTAGCTTGGTAACAGAAATTCTTACCCACCACGCCCTCCCCAGTGGCAGGATCATACGGCCGACCAATCCGGCCAGTGAGCAGCAACTTCGTATTGGTCATGGTGAAGGCCGCCAACACCACCACCCCACCCGGCTGAAAATATTCGATCCCCGTGAGCAAATCGAGATAACGGACGCCCCGCACGCGTTGCGCGGCGTGATCGTATTCCAGGCCGAGCACTTGACAGTAACGCCGCAGTTCAAAATGGGGCTGCTGTTCGAGCCAGGGATAGAGCAAAATTTCTGGCGTGCCCTTCGCATTAGCTTCACAGATAAAACGTTCACAGTGGCCGCAATATTGGCACGCGCCCAGCCGCATCCCATCAGGATTAACGTAGGCCCCCGTCGAATTAGCCGCGGGCGAGGGAAAGGGGTGGTAGCCAAACTCGCGCGACACGGTTTCTTTAAAAATCAACCCAGCCTCGGTTATCTCTAAAGGCGCCTGAGGGTAGGCATTTTGCCGCGGAGCCTCAAAAGGATTTCCGCCAGGAATAATTTTCCCGCGAATATTTCCGGCCTGACCAGCAATCCCAAAAAGTTTTTCAAATAGATCATGATACGGCTCCAACTCGTCGTAGGTGACGCCCCAATCCTGCACCGGCATATCACGTGGAATGGCCGCGCGCCCATAACGTCCCTCCAACCGCGAACGTAGGGCCATATTATAATCCGCCCAACGCCAAGTCTGACCATTCCAATGATTACCCGCGCCCCCGACACCGGTGCCGGGCAGAAAAGCGCTTAGTCGCCTCATCGGCAGCGCCGACTCAGTCCGCTCGCGCCGGAGCGTATACGTTTCGGTGGCCGCATCCTGCATCAAGCCGGAGCGCACATCCCAACGCAATTCATCACGCTGTGTGGGAATTTTTCCCTCCGGTCCAGCCCGATAATCGCCCCCGCGCTCGAGCACCACGGTGTCAATGCCCTGGCGGGCCAGTTGCCGGGCTATCAAGCCAGCCGCCATCCCCCCACCAACAATCACGACACTGCGTTGTGGGAGAATTTTCATGCCGTGCTGGTTAGCTAAAATCCTGAATCGACTGAGGATTTTTCGCGCCCGGAAATGGTTTACCCCGATACTTAACCATGTTGAGGCCATTAACGGCCGGTAGTCCTGGATAGCCCAACAGCTTCCAAAATACCTTGGCTTGATTGCCCCCGTAAATCGGATCGGCAAAGCAGGCTTGGGTGAATAATGGATAAACTAAATCATTAAACCAATCGGCTAAAGAGAGCCGGGCATCGAGGATTTTACCCTCAGCGATCGCCAATAAAAATACGTCGGCCAGCGGCGCCGCTATGTCGGCGAAATGCTGCCCATGCTGCTGGTGACAAGCATGGTCGGCCGCCTTCAGGCCCGTTTTGAAAAACTGCTCAGGCGTTAAGGGCAATTGATAGCCATCTTCCGGTCGCCCCTGCCGCCAGGGTCCACGGAGATAGAGTCGCTCACCACGACCAAAAGCCCCCGCCAACTGTCGATCCATAAAAACGGCCAACCCGCAATCAACGCCGCATGGCGTAAACTCATCAGCCGGGCACATTAGGTTGACCATGGCCTCGACAAAAGCAGCCTCACTTGGCCCAAAGGTTAGATAGCCGGAAGCCAGCAAATTTGCCGGCGGCGAGAGCGAGTTTTTTTCGTCGGTAGTCGCACCGGGCAGCGCTGTGGGCACCGCCACCAAGGTGGCGGCTAAGGCGGCATGGCGCAGAAATTCTCTACGACTAGGCTCAGGGAGATTCATTCACTAGGAGAGCGAGACCCGAAGCCTACGTGGCGAAATGGGGTTAAACCTGAATTACGTGCGAGATCTTATCGGTTCAAAAATATCCTGGCTAATCCCTCGGCCATCCTGAGCCCCTGAAGAGGCTCAGGATTTTTCATTCTGTTCGATGCCATTCCTGGCAAGGTACGTTACACTAACAGTGCATCGGAAGACCCCGTGGAAATAATAGATAATTACCGACTGAACCTCTAGAAACTATAATTGGCGTGGAACGTAAAGCAGCGCCCCATGTTTGTTTCTATCAGCGTTGCTGAGTTAATGGCCAACGGGCTGAGCCCATCGGTGATGTTATCCAGCACGAGCTTGAAGGACCAATGCTTGTTCATCGCATAATCGGCGAACAACTTTATGATGGGGTCAGATTGGTTGGTAATGAAAAGTGGCTTACCGGCGTAGGTGAGTGCACCCGTGCTGGTCACTCGCCCAGCGGTGCTGTATCCGCCAGCCCCGAAGGCAAGGCCCTTAGCCGCTCCGTCACGAAAATTATATTTTGCAAAGAAGCTGACCGTGGAGGTGTAGGAATCATCCACGGGGTTACCATTCTGATCCTTCGTGGTGCCTGAGTAGAAATTCCCGATCAGCTCAAAATTATTGGACACACTGAGGCTGATTTCCCCGTCAAAGCCCTTGGATACTGTCTTACCCAGTGGGATATTATAAGAGCGGCCATCAGGCAACACGCCGCCGAAGACGGCAAGACCGTTATTGGTTAAGTTAAAGACTGATAGGCTGGTGTTGAGCTTCCCGTCGAAGAGGCTGAGCTTAATGCCGGCTTCGGCGCCATCACCGTTAGCGCCCGGGACCGATAGTCCATTCGCCAAGATGGCAGTGGGGCTGCTCGGCAATTGGGTGTTAGCCTGCATGGCGAAAAGCGCTAGCTTCTTGTCGAGAAATTGAGCGACTACGCCGATCCGATGGAGATTGGCGCTCACGGCTGAACCGGTAGCAGCGGTTGAGGTATAGTTAGCGATGTTGATCGTCTCATCCTTAAATTTAGCATACCCACCGACAAGGAAAAGGTGGTCTTTAATGACCTCGATATTCTGCTGGAAGTAGAAGTTAGAAAACTCACTCCGAACGCGCGAACCCGGATTAGCTGGTGTAACGAAAGAGCCGACAGGCAAAATGGGGAGCGTGTTCACGTTGGGGGCGTCAATCGGGCGCACATTGAACCGATTCCCGATACCGCCAAAATCATTGTTCGTATAAAGTTTAGTGACCGCTTTCTGGATCGCGATCTGAAATCCAAAAGTGCTTTGGTGTTTCATGCCGCCAATCTCATAGCTTCCGTTGGTGTCGTGGGAGAGGGAGGCATTTTCCAGCTTTAGGTCATTACGGCGATTAAACAGAGATATGGTGCGTTTGTCCCAATCGACGCCACCGGTAGGCAAAACTACGCTGCCGACGCGGTGCATTTCGTTCCAGTCGACGCCTAGCCTGCTTTCCCAGGTGCGGGAATATTGATGCACTACGATGCCGCGAGCACCACGATGCTGATGCGTCTCGGATGCGCCCGGAGGCAGAAACAGGCTGTTCTCTCGGCCACCACCAGTGAAAATCTTGCCGTTGGGCTGAAGCACGGCCGTGGGATTTGAGGGACGAGTTATATCTTGATAATCGTAAGCCACCATAACACTGGTTTTCTCATAATCCCACTGAAAAGAGGGATGGAACATAGTACGATCCTCTTTCGTATTAGTGAAATAGGCATCCCCACCCTGATATCCACCCACCAGGCGGTAATTGAGCTGGCCTTTGCCCATTGCTCCAACCGGTCCGGTCGTGTCTCCGACTACCCGGGTTAGTCCGTAATCAGTGACGCTGGTCTTAATTGAAGCCATCGGCTTAGCTTGGGGGCGTTTGGTAGTTTTGTTAATAACGCCGCTGAGCTGGGAATTTGGATAGAGTAAAGCAGCCGGCCCGCGAATGATCTCGATCGAATCAACAAACAAATTGTCCATATATACGGTACGGCTCAGCAGGCCATCTACGATGGGGTAAGTAGAAAAAGCGTTGCTGCCGCGCAATTGAAAGAGTTCGCCGCCAAATTTAGGCACGCCGCCGACATAAACGAGCACCTTGGCTAGGTCGAATTCGCCAATGTCATCAATCAGGTCACGTGTGACGATGGTGATGGATTGAGGAATATCAACGATCTGTTGCTTAGTTTTGAATGGTGTAGCCAATTTACTAACGTAGCCCGTATCTTGTGTACTTGTTACTTTATATACGGAGAGCTCGATAATTTTCTCTTTCTCGGCGTCCGCAACGGGCGAGGTAACCTGCGCACTAAGGGGAATAGCCGACAGCAAGCAAACGGCACACGCAGCGAGAAGGCTACGCGGTGGGGTCATATTGTTTTGGGGTAATTTCATGGTGGGGTGGGTTTGAGGAAGCACGATCTATTAATGCATACACTAGAATATGAATAAATAATTATCAATACTAAATTCCTGCGCTCAAAGCTAAAGTGGCCTCTCCCTGTAATTAAAATTAACACGTAGGCGCAAAATTCGCGGCCAAAAATCAACGAGGGCTCGCGCAACTGGCGCCGCCCAGCAACAATCGCCAAAGCTGGTCGGCAGAAGCCTCACCGGACGATCACCGCCGATTCGCGGGGCCACGCGCAGGCCCACAGACCACTCTATTAAATCTGATCTAGTAAGAAGTCAGCCGGAGTGGCCCATTATGACGCGACCACGATCATCATCGAGCTGTTAGGTATTATAGGCCAGCTCGTCGGCCGTCAGCTCACGGGCGCGGCCAGATTCGGTCTGGGTCATGATCATCAAGTTATGATTGATCAATTCCTGCAAGTGAAAGGCCATCTCATTACGAGCGGCCACCACATCAGATCGCAGGATGGCATCATAAATTTTCTCGTGCATGGCCTGAACGGCGCGACGGCGCTCCTCAGATTTGAGTTTTTGTCCAGAGGTGAACTTCGCTCGCGCGGGGCTAGAGATCACGCGATTAAGCAAGTGCAGTCGGAGAATTTCTTTTTTCATCAGATCATTCTTAGCCGCGGCCATGATCCCAATATGGAAGCGGACATCCTCCACGATCAATTCGCACAGTAAGGCCTGCTCCTGCGGCGCGGCGATAATCTGTTCGGTGAGTCCCTGCATCGCCTTGAGGGCGAGCTGAATTTCGCGTAGATCGGATTCAGTGCGATGGGAGGCCGCCAGACCAGCCGCGTGACTTTCGAGCGCTAAACGCAAGTCAGACATCTCGCGGAATTCCTTGATATTCATCTGCTTAACGCTAGCGCCCAAGTGTGCCCGAATCGTGACCAAGCCATCGGTCTCCAGCTTCCGTAAGGCATCGCGGATCGGTGTGCGACTGACCTTGATATCTTTTGCGAGCACCTCCGTCATTAAATACGATCCAGGGGCAAATTCCCCATTCAAAATCCGCTTACGGATATAATTGTACGCGACATCGGTGTTAACGCTTTTCATAACAATATAATTTTAGTTGTATACAGATAGAAATGCTGAATCGTTCGTCTCCGTTATTTTATTCCGAGGGTTATCCGCAACAAACGAATCCCCTTCAAATAAAATTCCGGCATTCCTCAAAACATGATTCCTGTACTTGTGATTGGTTGTGGCAGCATTGGCGAGCGCCATTTGCGGTGTTTTCAGAGCACCGGACGGGCTAAAGTCACGGCGTGTGATGCCAGCCCCGCCATCTTGGCTAACCTCGCCAAGACCTACCAAGTGGCGACCTTTACCGACTGGGAGTTAGCCTTGGCCCAGGAAAAATTTGATGCGGTCATAATTTGTACACCGGCGCACTTACATGTGCCGATGGCGATTCGCGTGCTGCAAAAAGGCTGCCATGTCCTCATCGAAAAACCTCTCTCGATCTCGCTCGCGGGGGTTAATGATTTGCTCAAGGCGCGCGATTTATCCGGTCGGCAAGCGGTCGTCGGCTACACCCTGCATTCTTCGCCCCTGCTCATCGCCGCTCGTGATTTCCTCCGCGCGGGGGAATTGGGCGCGATCCTGCATGTCACCTTAACCAGCGGTCAGCATTTTCCCATTATGCGTCCGGCGCATGCGGCGCCTTACGCCCAGACTTATTATCGCGACCGTAAAACCGGCGGCGGTGCGATCCAAGATGCCCTCACCCACATGGCCAACTGGGTGGAGAGTGTGATCGGACCCACGGATAGCCTTTATTGCGATTGCGCCCATCAAGCACTGCCCGGCGTTACCGTAGAGGATACGATCAATCTCAGCTCAAGGCACGGCAACATCCTCGTAAACTATACGCTGAACCAATTTCAAGCGCCCAACGAAAGCACCCTGCAATTCAACACCGCGACTGGCAGTGTGAAAATAGAATTTCATAATCGCCGCTGGGGCACCCTCCGACTGGGTGACGCAGATTGGCACTGGCGCGAATTACCACCCAGCGATCGCGATACTAATTACATCCTGCAGGCTAATTTATTTATCGATCAACTCGAAGGGAAATCAGCCAAATTATGTACGGTGGAAGCAGCGCTCCAGACCTTGCGCTTCAATCTGGCCGCCATCGCGTCCGCGGATTCAGGGCTCCGCGTTAATTGCGCTGACCTCAAAGCCTAACCCGGCCGCACGAAGTTCCCCTCTTTGATGACTAACTCATGAAACCCCGCAGCCCTTCATCCATCATTTCACGACGCCTCGTCGCGAAAACGAAGATCAAAACAGCCGCACGCACGCTTAGCACCAGCGCCAAAAGCAAAGGCGGCTCAGCGCAGGTCGCGATCGATATTGATGCCAACCGTCGGTTGCTCAATCGCTACCGTTTTGTCCAGCACGAGAACATGCGCATTCTCGCGGGCTGGCTCCCGCAAGCAGCGGCCTTTGAGTTGAAATGCGAAATGGGCCGTAGCCTCTGGGAAAATGCCGTGCAGGTGAACGCGCTTTATCTGCGCCTCCGCGAGATTCAATCGCCGGCGTTTCAGAAGCCCACCGACGCCGCGCTTGTCACGTTGATGGAAGAGCTGCGGCACGCCCCCGATGAATTCGGCCTGATCCTCGGCATTTATCACGTAATTATTCCGAGCCTGATCGCCGCCCTAGTCAGTCACGAGACCGCCACTTTCCCCAACAGCGACCTGCCGAGCGTTTATGCGATCCAGCACGCTCTGCTCGACCTACGGGCTCAACAAAAACGAATCGAGCCCCTGCTCACTGCAGCCGCTCGAGCGGGCAAGATTACCTCGGCCGCCCGCACGTGGGAAAAATACATTGGCGCCCTCCTGGCCCATGCCGGTGGCGTTAGCGGACTAGAAGCGCGGTCTAAAAAAGCGCCCCGCCCACCGACGAGCCGCACCCCCTTCACTCCGCCGCGCGAAGCGGCCCGTGATAGTCGTTTCACCAATCGAGCCGCAGATTTGGAGCCCATGCCGGTGGAGGAAAATTACGGCGAACATACGGTCGAAGAATTTGAGCGCTACTCAACCGAGATGTTAGCCGCCGAAACTGTCGGCCTAATTATGTACCTCGTTCCCCACATGCCCTGGGAATTCCAATTTGATACGGCCCGCCATCTTTACGACGAAGTGCGGCACTGTCTGATGGGTTATGAATGGATGCGGGGCCACAACATGGATCCCTTTCAGTCGCCGCAATATCTGCATATCTACAAATGGCGCAGTCAATTTCCGCCCGTCATGCAGTATTGCATGCTGACCATGGGCAACGAAGTGCACGCCTTCCCCTACCGCCACCGCCGCGTGGAAGCTCATCAAAAATCAGGGGATCAACTCAGCGAACAATTCGTCCGCTACGATATTGCGGATGAAACCCAACACGTGCGCTTCGGCAATCGCTGGCTGCCGGAACTCCTCAAGCATGTCGGTGAGAAGCGCCCACTGAAACAATACGTGGCCGACGCGCTCGACGTTTGGCGCGGGCAGTATCTCACCGGTAAATTGAGCCTTAATGTCGAATAACCCCGCCGTCGTCCGCCCACCCTTCCCACTATGAGTCTAGTTAAACACCCTCAAGCTATTCGGCTCGCCATGATTGGCAGCACTCCAGGCAACGGTCATCCGTATTCTTGGAGCGCGATGTTTAACGGCTACAACCGCGAACTCATGACCCGCGAATGCCCGTTCGCCGGCATTCCCCAATATCTCAATAAACAGCCGCTCGATACTCTCACGATTGCCGGCGCTAAGGTCACCCATATCTGCTGCGTGGGCGATGGCGGCTTTACCGCAGAACATGTGGCGCAGTGCGCCCTCATACCGCAGGTGGTCGCCAAACCAACTGACGTCATCGGACACGTCGATGCGGTCGTCATCGCGACCGATATCGGCCACGAACACGTCGCCCGCGCCCGGCCTTTCGTCGAAGCTGGTCTGCCCGTTTTCATTGATAAACCGCTCACCGATAATGCGCCTGATCTCAAAATATTTCAGGACTGGGTCGCCGCCGGCAAGCCGATCATGTCTTCGAGCAGCATGCGCTACACCAAGGAGTTTTTGCCTTACCGGTTATCGACGCGGGAACTCGGCGATTTGCGCTTTGTGAGCATCACCACGCCCAAAAGCTGGGAGACTTACGGCATCCACGCCCTCGAAGCCATCTACCCGATTCTCGGGCCCGGTTTTATTTCTGCGCGCAATACCGGCACGCGCGACCGCAATATTGTGCACTTAAAACATCAGTGCGGGGCCGACATCATCGTCGTAGCATCGGCTGACATGTACGGCAGCTTTGGCTGCCTACAACTCTGCGGCACCGCCGGGAAAGTTCAAACCGTCTCCGGTGATTCTTTCTACGCGTTTAAAACCCAGCTCGAAGCCTTCATCAGCTATCTCCGCACGGGATTTTACCCGTTCCCCTTTGCTGAAACTGTTGAGCTCATGCAGCTCGTCATCGCTGGTATTCGTAGTCGCGACGAAGGCGGTCGCGAAGTTTTGCTCACTGAAATTTAACCCCCCTCCATTTATGAAACTCCGTCCTAGTCGTGTTCTTAAACTCCTCCGTGAAGGTCAACTGCCCACGGTACTCAAAATTAATCTCTCCGATCCGCGCGTGATCGAAATCGCGGGTCTCTCCGGCGTCGATGCCGTCTGGCTCTGCTGCGAGCACGTCCCGAACGACTGGCTGGCGTTGGAAAACCAGATCCGTGCGGCCCGCGTGCACAACATCGACAGTCTCGTACGCGTGGGGCGCGGCAGCTACAGTGACTATATCCGGCCGTTTGAAGCCGATGCCACGGGGATCATTGTCCCCCACGTCGCGAGCGCGGAAGAAGCTCGTCAGATTGTCGAGTGGGTCCGTTTCCACCCCATTGGCAAACGCGCGCTGGATGGCGGCAATACTGATGGTCAATTCTGCCTCGTCCCGATGGGCGATTATATCAAGCACTCCAATACTGAACGGGTGGTTATCTTACAGATTGAATCACCAGAGGCATTAGAGAATGTGGAAAAAATCGCCGCGGTGCCCGGCTTTGACGGCATTCTTTTTGGACCGGGTGATTTCAGTCATCGCATCGGTAAAGCAGGAGAGATTGGCGCACCTGAAGTGGTCGCGGCTCGCAAACGGGTCGCCGCAGCTTGCAAAAAATATGGTAAATTTGCCATGACGGCTGGCCTCATTGCTCCGCTCCCAGAACTGGTGGCCGAGGGCTATCGCGTTGTTGGCATTGGCGCTGATGTGGTCGCACTTACAGGCTACGTTAAGCAACGGCTCGATCTCGTCCAAGGCTTGATCGAGGCTCTTCCGACCGAGATCAAACCCGCCGTGCGCTCTCCGTATCAATAAGCTAACCAGCTTTCTCGGGATGCGAATCTGTAATCCGTTCGTAAAAATAGCGGCGTAGCCACCATGCGACTCCTGAATCTCGTCGCGATCGTGACCGGAGCTGGCTCGGGCTTTGGCGAAAGCATTTGTCAGGCCTATGGGGCGCAAGGGGCCAAGCTGGTGGTCGCGGATCTCAACGTTACTACCGGTGAAAAAGTCGCCGCCGCACTGCGCGCGCGCGGCTATGACGCCATTTTCTGCGCCGTCGATGTCACGCAAAATAAGGCGATGGCGCATTTAATTGCGACCGTGGTGCAGCATTACGGCCGCATCGATATCATGGTCAACAATGCCGGCATCAGCCACGCTAACCAACCCATGCTGAACGTGAGCGAGGCGGAGTTTGACCGGATTTTCCAAGTTAATGTTAAGAGCCTCTACCTCGCCGCACAGCATTGCGTGCCCGTATTTCGCCGGCAGCAGAGCGGTTGCTTCATCAACATCGGCTCCACCGCCGCGGTTCGCCCCCGCCCCGGGCTGACGTGGTACAATGGATCAAAAGGTGCCGTCGTTCTCATTACGAAATCGATGGCCGTGGAATTGGCCCCTGACAAAATCAGGGTAAACGCGATTAATCCGGCGCTGGCCGAGACGCCTCTCCTCACCACCTTCATGGGCAGCGCCGACACACCGGAGAATCGCGCTAAGTTCATTGCCTCGATTCCCCTCGGCCGCTTGGGCCGATCCACCGATGTCGCTAATGCCGCCGTATTTTTAGCTGATCCCGCTTCAGAATTTATTACCGGCGTTTGCCTCGAAGTTGATGGCGGCCGATGCATCTGAGTCCACTTTCTCCACCCCTACCCTATGATGTCCCAGTCCCCTGCATTTTCTCTCCAAGGCAAAGTTGTCATTCAATTTGGCGGCACCGGTCTGCTCGGGCCCGCGCTGATCAAGGCTCTCGGTGAAGCCGGCGCCACCGTGGTAGTCGCCTCCCGCAGTCGCGCCTCACTCGATTCGCTGGTCGCCCAGGAAGGCGCCGCCGGCCGGGTTATTCACGCGGAGGAAGTTGACACCCACTCCGAAGCTTCCCTTCACGCTCTCCGCGATCGCATCGTAGCCCAGCACCAACGAGTGGATGGGATCGTTTACAATGCAGCCAGCCGTCCCATGACTTCCTTCAGCGATAATCTATCCGCTTGGAAAGAATCAATGGCCACCAACGCCACCGGATTTTTCGCCGCGATTCGCACGTTTGGCGATGTGATGGCGGCCCAAGGGTCTGGCAGCATCGTCAATATTGCGTCGCAAATGGGCACGATTGGCATGAATCCGTGGCTGTATGAAGGCACCGCGATGAAAGCCCCGCCGGATTATTTTTTCCACAAAGGTGGCATGATTAATCTGACGCGCTACCTCGCTTCCCACTACGGCACTCAAGGGGTGCGGGTAAATGTGGTTTCTCCCGGCGGTATTTTTAATGTCAGCAAACCCCAAGCCCCGGCCTTTCTCGAGCGTTACGGAAAAATGACCATGCTCGGTCGCATGGCGGACCCGCGTGAACTGGGCGGCGCGGTGGTCTTTCTTCTCAGCGATGCCTCAACTTATATCACGGGAGCTAATCTACCGGTCGACGGCGGCTATACTGCAAAATGAAATCCTGGCACTCTCTCGAAGGTAAAACGATTTGGGTCACGGGCGGAGCCGGCTATCTCGGCTCAGCCATCACGCGCGAGCTCGATGCGCACTGTGCCAAGGTAATCTGCTTTGACTTACCCGGCCGAGCGGAAGCGCTGGTGCGTGAACAAAAACTCACCCGCACGGTGCCTCTCGCGCTCGATTTTTATGATACCGCGGGTCTGCCCGCAGCCATCGATACGCTCGTGGCTACTCACGGCTTGCCGGACGGAGTCGTGCATCTGGTGATGGCCTCATCGAGCGGCAAACGCTTGGAAGTGCTCACCGCGGATGAATTCCAACGCACCTTCGATCTGGCGCTCACCCCCACCTTCGTGCTTTGCCGAGCCCTGGCTGAGAAAATGAAAATCCGTGGCTCGGGGAGCATCATACTTTACTCCAGCATGTACGGCATCGTATCGCCTGATCCGCGCATTTATCATGACCCGATGGCGCCTAACCCCATTGACTATGGCGCCAGCAAGGCGGCCGTTTTACAGATGTCGCGCTATCTCGCCGTTCACTATGGACCGGCTGGCATTCGCTTCAACTGCATCTCGCCAGGCCCCTTCCCCAACCCAGGAGTGCAGAAAGGTCACCCTGGTCTCATTCAAGATTTAAACCGAAAAACCGCGCTCAATCGCATCGGTCACAATCAAGAAATTGTCGGGCCTACGCTTTTTCTCTTAACCGACAGCGCCTCCTACGTCACCGGCCATAATCTCGTCGTCGATGGCGGGTGGACCAGCTGGTAAAATAAACCACCACCATGCCTGCGACGATGGGGCGTAGCACCCTAAGCGTTAGTCGACTTTCTCTCGGCTGTGCGACCTTCGGCCGGGAAATTCCGGAGGCGACCGCTTTTGCCTTGATGGATTATGCCCGCGAGAACGGCATCACCTTGTTCGATACCGCCGAAGCCTATGGCGGCGGCCAAGCGAAAGCCTATCGCCGCGACCACCTCGGCATAACTGACACGCGGGAAGTATCCGATGAAATGCATTCTTCGGAAAAAATCGTGGGGCGCTGGTTGCAGGCCCGCGGTTGTCGCGACCAAATTACCCTCGCGACCAAGGTCACGCGGGAATTTACCCGCGCCCACGTCCGTGCCGCCATCGAGGCCAGCCTCAGCCGCCTCCAGACCGACCGCATCGATCTTTATCTTTATCACAGTTACGATGGCGTCACGCCGATCGAAGAAACTACCGCCGCGATTGATGCAGTCGTCAGCGCTGGTCTCGCTCGCGCCGCTGGCTGCAGCAATCATGCCGGCCCGCAACTGCAAGCGGCGCTCGAAGCCAGTCGCCGACTGGGCCTGCGGCGCTTTGAAACCATCCAGCTGCCTTACAACCTCCTGCAATCCACTCACGATGCTTTTCCCGTAGTGCAGCGCGAGCAGGTGGGCGTGATGGCCTACAGCCCGCTGGCGGCCGGTTTCCTCACGGGCAAATACACCGCTGATCGTTCGGCCGTACCCAAAGGCACCCGCTTCGATGTGATCCCAGGGCACGCGGATATTTATTTTAATGAACGCAATTTTTCCCGCGTAACCTTGCTGCATCGCTTGGCCACCCGGGTAGGCGTGCCGCCGCTGCAACTCGCCATGGCCTGGGTGCTGCAAAATCCACTGGTAACAACCGTTCTCGTCGGCGCTCGCACCCCAGCGCATCTCGACAATGCCTTGGCCGCGCAGAAAATGAATTTTGCTCCAGAGTGGCTGGCCGAAATTAAGTCCTGGGATACGCCCCCAGCAACTGCCCCTGCTTCTTAGGATTAAAGCGCCAACGGTATTCCTCGCTGAAATATAACGGTAGCACTCCAGAACTAGCCTTTGCCTGTGCCACCCGTTAGCCCACAAATGAATCCTCCGGTTTGGATCGCTGCCCCCTGGCGTAAACCATCCGCGGACCTCACAGAACTCTCGCCTCAAATAATCTCGGCCAGCTGGCAACCCCTGCAGCAAGCGTGGCGGGCCGCGGGCGCTGAATCGGGATTTCAACCGGGCTGGGCGCGCATCAGCTGGGAGTCGCCAGGACTTTGGCTCGAGTCGATTTTTATGGGGAAAGCTCCCGGCAATCGTGCGCGTCAGCTGAATGAGTACACGTGGGAGCTCGGCGATATTTGTGAATTCTTCCTGCAGATCGAGGGCGGGGCCGAATACCTTGAACTGCATGTTACCCCAGAGAATCAGCGGCTCCAACTGGCTTGGCCGGTGATCGGTCAGCCGCTCCAGGCGGTACGCGCGGGCACCTTGCCGTTAGAAAAATTCATGATCCCCCAGAGGGATTGGGTGAAAAGTGCGGTCCACATCGCCGCGGATTTCTGGAGCACTCGGACTTTTATGCCCGCGGCCCGTTTAGGGCTGGAGCAATTGCGCGCGGGCCAATCATTGCGCGGGGCAGCGTGTCGTTATGATTGTACCTCGACCCAGCCCTACGTGCTGTCGTCGACGGCCTATTTCCAGGTGCCTGAATATCACGCCCGCGAAGCCTGGCACCAGATTGTGCTCGGCTGAAATGGCCAGGCAGCGCGCGGCGCCCTAGACCACGCGCGACCAGAGCACTTTGAGGTAGCGACTTTCCGGGCAATTAGAATAAACGGGGTGATCCACGCCCGGGCCGGTGCGATCGAAGAATTGCAGTCGGCGATTAAGCCGATGAGCGCCTTTGATCACACATTCCTCAAAAGTTTCGAGTGAGACGAGACCCGAGCAGGAACAGGTAACGAAAAGACCACCCGGTTTGACCAAACTAGCCGCGATCTGATTGAGGTCGGAATATTTCCGTATCCCCTCAGAAGCTCCGGCTGGCTCGCGCGTCATGACAAATTTCGGGGGATCACAGAGCACGGCATCAAATTGCTCCCCATTTTTTTGCATCTGCCGAGCATAAGCAAAAGCATCCGTGTGCACCCATTTTAATTTATTGGGAGAAATCTGATTCAGGTTAGCATTGCGCCGCCCTTGCGCGATGGCGGTCTCGTCCAGATCTACCGCCGTGATCTCACTCGCTCCGCCCAAGGCGGCGTTAATGGCGAAGCCACCGGTATAACTGCAAAGATCGAGCACCCGAGCGCCCGCGACCATTGACCCAAAACGCCGTCGATTATCGCGTTGATCACAGAAGAAGCCGGTTTTGTGGCCTTCGGTAAAATCCACTTCGTACTTCACGCCGCCTTCCTTGATGCGCACCTTATCCGGAGCGGAAGCCGTGAGCTCCTTCATCTGGGAGGGCTTAATACCTTCGAGGCTACCCAGATCGTGATCGACGTGCACGCGCACGTGTTTGGTCCCCAGTAACTCATGTAGCAGCGGCAGAAATTGCGGTAGCCGCTGAAACATCCCGAGCGAATAAACATCGCAGTACAAAACATCGGCATAGCGATCTATGGTGAGCCCACTCAGCCCATCTCCATCTGAGTTAATTACTCGATAGGCGTCGGTCTGAGCATCGAGTTTAAACAGCGTCTGACGCAGCGCGATCGCCCGACGGATCGCTAACGCGAAATATTCTTCACCGATGGGTTCGCTCGAGTGAACGACGACGCGTAATGGCATTTTAGCCCGCGGATTAAATAATCCCGTCCCGACGCGATGGCCAAATTTATCGTAAACCGACACCAGATCGCCAGGCCGTGCATCGCGCGAGACCTCCCCGAGCATGCGCGGGAAAATGGCAGGCTGAAAGGAAACAAACTTTAACTGCGCCCACGGCTTCGACCATTGCTCCGGCGGCAGCGGTTCGCCGAGGGCGGCGCGCCCAGGATTAATGGGTGATTTTTCATCGAGGTCTTCCATGCGAGCTCACGCAAAGCCGCTCGAGCCCCAAGGGCAAAGAAAAAGGCCGATCCAAAAATGGGATCGGCCTGAAAAGAAGACGAGGGGCGACTTAAGCCACCCGCTCGACGATCAGCGGAGGTGGGATTGGCCGCTTGGGCGCAAGCCGATAGGCATCCTTAAAATAATTGAGGGCCTGCTCGAGCTTCGCCTCATCGTTGTAATGGATCATCATCAGCGGCTCGCCTTGCTTGACCTGCGTGCCGACCTTTCTGATTTCGGAAACCCCGACCGCATAATCAATTTTGTCGTGGTGGGCGTGGTCTTTGCCGGCGCCCAGAATCGATACGCCCTTGGCGATCATCGCCGCATTGATCGTATGCACATAACCGCGCTTGGGCGCGGGCAGCTTCCGAATATGGCGCGCGGTGGGGAATTTTTCAGGGTGGTCAATATAGGAAATATCGCCGCCCTGTGCCTTGATCATGTCTTTGAATTTCTCGAGCGCCGAACCATCCGTGAGATGACGCTGCACGGTCTGCTTAGCCGAAAGGGTCGAGCCCGCCACGCCGGCGAG
>Ga0049085_10000464_pt1 | contig 15930 bp, 17 predicted proteins | sample GreLakmeSU08MSRF_FD_66721 | JGI IMG/M metagenome (GOLD analysis project Ga0049085, IMG submission 66721) | Freshwater lentic microbial communities from great Laurentian Lakes, MI, USA - Great Lakes metaG SU08MSRF | ecosystem: Environmental > Aquatic > Freshwater > Lake | place: Great Lakes... | reverse complement strand
CGTCAACGTCGTAGAGCAACGCACCGTTCGCGCAGACAACAATCGAATGGGCACCGGTTGCGGCGGGTAGGTCGCGTACCCAGCGGGGTGGGCGCCCAGTGACCAGCACGATGTCGATCCCGAGCGCCGTCGCGCGGTCAAGTGCCCGACGGGTACGGACGCTGACCTCGCCCTCAGGATCCAGCAGCGTGCCATCCAGATCGGAGGCGATCAGACGCGGCTGCATCATGCGCAAAACCGAACGACATAATTGTGATGTCGATTAATCCGCCTCGCTCCGCTCGTGCGAAGAATGTATTGCTCGATCGGAATGGTGATCTCCACCGCGGATCTTTCGCGGACACCCTCCTCTCCTCCCGCACGACGCCGAGGCCCGCTCAAGCGGGCCTCGCGCATTTCTGGACTCATGCGAGCAGGAAACCTAAGAGGATGGTGTTGGCAATGAGCAGGATCGCGATGATGACGGTAAAGCGCGTGAGGTTGCGTTCCATCACCTGCGTCGCCCCGAACTGCGACTGCCCGATGCCGAAGGCACCCGACAGACCCGTGTCCTTGCCCGAGTGAGCAAGCACGAGCACGATCGCAAGGATCCCAAGGATGACCTGCAGTGCAACAAAGACGCCTTCAAGCATGCCCGCAGTCTACCCGGATCATCTTGATCGAACGCCGATTCTTCTGTCAGGCCTTTACCGTTGAGTGGTAACGTCGTCCCGCGTGGACAGGAATTGCTCTCAGCACACGACTGGAACGAACCGATGAGCTTACGCGTGGGCGTCGATCTTGGTGCGACAAAGATCCAGACGTTGCTCGTCGCCGACGACGACTCGATCGTAGCCCGCAAGCGGGGCACAACCCCTGTCACGGGTGGCCCGAGTGCCGTACTTGCGGCCGTCAAGGAAACGATCGAACACCTGCTCGTGCGAGCCGATCAGCCAGCATCTGCTGTCGCCACGATCGGTATTGGTGCGCCCGGCCAGATCGATGTTGCCGCGGGCATCGTCCTGCAGGCCGTTAACGTCGCAGGCTGGGACCAGCCCGTACCAGTCAGTGAGATTGTCGGCGACATGTTTGGCGTGCCCGTCGCACTCGCGAACGACGTCCAAGCCAGCATCGTGGCTGAGCATCGGCTCGGGGTTGGTCGCGGCAGAGCCAACCTGCTTGGCATCTTCTGCGGCACGGGTGTTGGCGGTGGGCTGATTTTGAACAACGACCTCTGGCTGGGGACTGGTGCCGCAGGCGAGATCGGCCACACGGTGATCGTCCAAGACGGGCACCGTTGTGGCTGTGGACGCAACGGTTGCCTTGAGGCCTACGCCGGACGCGGCGCACTCGAGCAGGCCGCTCGCCAACAGCATCAAGCGGGCCGCCCCACGATTCTCTTTGGATTGATGGAGCAGCAGGGTCGTACCCGCCTGACGAGCCGCGTCTGGCTCGATGCCTGCCTGCAACGAGACGAGCTCGCGTTAGAACTGATCGCACAGGCCGCACGTGCGGTCGGTACGGCGGCTGGCAGTGCCACAAATCTGCTCGACGTCGACTGTGTGGTGATTGGTGGTGGCCTGGCGACTCGACTTGGCGATCGCTTCCTCAATGACGTCCGCGCCGCCGCGCAGCCAGTCCTACTGCGTTCCGACGTCGCAAGCCAGATTGTCCTCTCCGAACTCGGAGACGACTGTGGCGCACTTGGTGCCGCGCTCGTCGCCGGCGATCGTCTCTCGCAGCGCTAGTCCACGCGAACGCCGGCGCGAATGACGTCAATGACCTCGAGCGTCGGTGTCAGCACGACGAGGTCGGCACGCAGGCCTGGAGCAATCTGTCCACGGTCGGTCAGACCGAGCGCGTGGGCAGGTGTGGCCGAGAGCATCGTGGAGGCTGCCGACAAATCAACGCCAACGACCTCGACCAGCTGTCGCAGTGCCACATCCTGTGTGAGGGTGCTCCCGGCCAACGCTCCCCCCTCGCGCAGGCGGGCAACGCCACCCGAGACGACGACGTCCATGTTGCCCAGTCGGTGGTCGCCATCGCCATCGTCGGCTGCCGCAATCGCATCGGTCACCAACGCGACGCGGTCTGGCCCGGCAACCCGGATAGCCAGTTCCAGCATCGCCGGCGCCACATGCTCGAGATCGGCGATCAGCTCGAGCGTCACACGTTGATCGAGCAGTAGCGTTGCGACGGGACCTGGCTTTCGATGATGCAACGGTGGCATCGCATTGAAGAGGTGGGTTGCAACACGCGCGCCGGCCTCGATGGCCTGCTTGATGACCGCCGCATCCGCACCGGTGTGTCCAATCGCCACGACTGCTCCCGCAGCGACGAGTCTCGGGATCGCAGCGAGTGCACCATCAACCTCGGGCGCCAACGTCACCATCGCGATCTGACCGCTGGCAAGCAACTCGGCCAACTGATCGTCGGCGACACCACGGAGAACGTTGGGATCGTGTGCACCACAGTAGTCCGGCGCCAACCATGGCCCTTCAAGGTGGATACCCGCCAGCGTGCCGTCGGCGGCGAGCGGAAGCAGCGCCTCAATCTGTCGCAGTAGATCGCCGTGCGACGCCGAAGCCAGGCTGCCAAGGCTCGTCGTCGTGCCATGTCGGCGATGCGTCAGCGCCGCTTGGTGCGCCTCCTCCGTCGAGCCTGCCAGATACGACCCTCCCCCTCCACCGTGGCAGTGCAGGTCGATAAAGCCCGGTAGCACGATCGCACCCTCAAGCGACTCGACAGATGCCTCCTCCGGCTGCGGCGCAGCGCCGTGCCCACAGTCGCTGATCCGATCGCTTTCGATCAGGATCCAGCCGTCAGCGAGCGCACCGTCAGCGTTGAGCCACTGCAGATCGGTCAGTAGCCTCACCGCACCACTCCCTGCTTCGACACGCGTGCCTCCCAACGTAGGACAATCCACTGTACAAAAGCTGACACCTCGCGCAGCACGAGGAACCCGCGCTACGCTCCAAGTATGAAACAGCGTGCGCTCGGATCCAGTGGTGTCAACGTCTCTGAGGTCGGTTTTGGTGTCTGGACCGTCGCCACCGGGTGGTGGGGCGAGTACTCCGACGATCAGGCCGTCGCTCTGCTCCGCCATGCCCGTGATCGTGGCATCAACTTCTTCGACACGGCCGATACGTACGGTGAGGGTCGCGGAGAAACGCTGCTGGAGAAGGCGTTCGGCGCCGACTCCGACGTCGTCATTGGCACCAAGTTTGGCTACGACATTTACTCGCCCTGGGAACGCAAGGGCCACGTCGAGCGCCCGCACGACTGGACGCCCGCGTTCGTCAAATATGCACTTGAGCAGAGCATGCGTCGCCTCGGCCGCGACCACATCGATTTCTATCAGCTCCACAATCCGCGCCTTGATGCTCTGCAAGACGATGGGCTGTTTGAGATGCTCGACGGTCTCGTTCAGGCAGGCACGATCGGCTCGATCGGCGTCGCCCTTGGCCCCGCCATCGGCTGGCGCACGGAGGGTCTGTGGGCGATCGAGAATCGCCCGATCCACGCGATCCAGGTGATCCACAACCTGCTCGAGCAGCAGCCGGGCCGCGACTTTATTTCCAGCGCCAAGAACAACGACACCTCGATCGTCGTGCGTGTTCCCCACTCGTCCGGAATGCTCGAAGGCAAGTACACGCTCGAGACCGTCTTCGACGAGAACGATCACCGCAGGCACCGCCCGAAGTCGTGGCTCGTCGAGGGTGTGCAGAAGGTCGAGCAGGTGCGGTTCCTCGAACGCGAAGACCGCACGATGGGCCAGGCCGCCATCCAGTGGCTACTGCACGAAAACGTTGTCGCCTCCGTGCTGCCGAATATCTACAACGTCGAGCAGATCGACGAGTTTGCCGCGACATCGGACACGGCACCATTGACCGACGAGGAGTTTCGCACCGTCGAAGACCTCTGGGAAGACGATTTTGGTGTCGCACCGTACGTCGAAGAGACGTCGACAGTTACCGCCGACTAGGCACGATTACGCAGCTCTCGTACGCGCGACCCGTTCGAGCAGATCGGCCAGGCGCCGTGCTTGGACAACGTCTGCATGCGCGTCTGCGGTGGCCTGACCGGCAGGGTCATCGCGTGCCAACTCGAGTGCAACACGTAGACCAGCGAGAATTGCGTCTTCGTTGAATGGATCGACCTGCACCGCAGCGGAAGCCGGCAAGTCGCGTGCTACCGGCGCTGTCTGCGAGACGACCACGGGCACGCCACAGGCGACGGCTTCGAGCGCGCCGAGTCCGTAGCCTTCGCTGAGCGCCACGAGCGATGCAACGTCTGCGCCCCGCAGTAACGCGGGCACCCGATCGGGACGGACGGCCCCCAACAGGCGCACGTGCGGCAATCCCTCCAGCTGCTCTGCCAGTGGCCCCGTGCCAGCGATCCACAGTTCGCCACCACCGTGCTCGGCAAACAGTCGCGCCGCCGCCGCGGCGAGACGCTCGGGGTTCTTACGCTCGATCAAGTTGCCGATCTGCACGATCAGCGGACGACTCGGGGCAGCCCCAAACAGCGAAAGGTCCGCAGCCCCTGGGTGAAAGAGTGCGCGATCAACACCGGTGTTGATGACCTCGACGACGAGCCCGGGATAGACCGCTGTGAGGCGCGCAGCGAGCTCGCTGGAAACGGCGACCACGGCCGCCGCCCCAAAGACCGCCCGCCGGACTGCAATGCGCAGCGGCCTCGACCGTTCGAGATGACCGACGTCGCCACCGTGCGCGACCAGCACGTACGGAGCACCAACCGAGCGTGCCACACGCCGAGCGATCAGCGCGGTTGGCACGAGGTAGTGTCCCAATACGACGTCGGCCTGCATGCGATCTGCCGCGTGCGCGCCTTGGCTCCGGAGCCTCGCGTACTTGCGCAGCGTGCCCGGCAATCTGGTCGTGCGCTGCTCAATGCCGACCACTTCAACGGTGCACCCAGCCTGCTCGAGTGCCGCCGTTTGGCGCATCACGAAGACGCCATATTGCGGTACCTCAGTCGATGGGACCATGTTGGAGACCACGAGGACGCGAAGCGAGTCGTACATGGAACCTACGATGCCGCATCGATCGGTCGCTACGCTGCACAGGTTGCCGACGTAGCTCAGCTGGTAGAGCTCTCGCCTTGTAAGCGAGTGGTCCGCGGTTCGAGTCCGCGCGTCGGCTTGAAAAACATGCTTTTTCCCTGCTGAGTGGATATTTCGATTCGGTAAATTTCTTCCGTATTACCATGGCTGAGCGCTACGCTAGGCATATGGGTTCGCACCTGCACATCGCACATCGCGGCTACCGCACCGGGCTTGGTGACAACACGCTGGCGCAGATTGCCGAGGCGATCCGGCTGGACTGCGACATGGTCGAAGTCGATGTTCGCCGCCGCGGCTCGGACGGCGAGCTGGTGCTCGCACACGAGAAGGGCGCGAACCTGACTGCTCCGCTCCTCCGCGACGCGTTGGCGTTGGCGCGCCATGCCAATATCCCACTCAATCTTGACCTCAAACAGAATGGTCTGTCCGAGCAACTCGTCCGGGTCTTGCGCGAGGGCGAGATGACTGATCGTGTCGTCTTGACCGGCGGCGGCTGGGAGCAGGCGCTCTGGGTCCGCCACTTGGAGCCCCGTATTCGCGTTGGCTTCACGATCCCGCGCCGACACCACGACTGGGTGCGCGCGCTTGGCTGGGCCGCCAATCGCCTCTGGCGATTCGCCTGGACCGGCCGTGTCGATCTGCTGATGAAGGCCTACCGCATCGACTTGGTAACGATTCAGCATCGCCTCGTGACCCCTAAATTGGTGACACAGGTCCATCGTGGTGGTGGCGAGATTTGGGTCTGGACACCCGACGACCCAGCCACGATCGCGCGCCTCTGCGCCATGGGCGTCGACGGCATCTGCACAAACGTGCCGGATCCCGCCCGCGTTGCTGCGACGCAGCGCACCGTAATCGCTGCGTAGCTGCGTCGTTTTTCAGCCGAACGTGCGGATGCTGTAGACCACCGCGACGACGACGCCGACGCCAATTACGACACGCTGTAAGACGACAGCGGGCAGACGCGTTGCGAGGTGTCCACCAAGGTACCCGCCGCCCAGTGCACAGACGAGCATGACGACGGCTGTCACCCACAGAACGTGCCCCGAGAAGACGAAGACGAGTGCGGCGGCACCGTTGACGACGAGGCTCGAACACTGCTTGAGTGCATTGATGCGCGTGAGTGTGTCGACGAGCACGGCACCGAACACGGCCAGCACAATGATGCCGAGGCCGCCGCCGAAGTAGCCGCCATAGATGGCGGCTGCAAAGATGCCGATCGCCGGTCCCAGCAACCGCTCGTGTCCCCCATGTAGGTGGGAAATCCGCTCTGCTACACGCTTCTTGACGGTATTACCGAGTGCCAACAGCACGACCGCGCCGATGATCAGGAATGGAATCAGGACCTCAAAGGCGCTCTCCGGGGTGATCAAGAGCAGTGCTGCGCCGACGACACCACCGAGCGCCGCGAGCGGCAACAAGACCCGCATCCGGCGACCCTGCCCGACGAGATCGCCTCGCTGCGCAAGCGTTCCGCCGAGGAAGCCAGGGACGAGTGCCACGGTATTGGTCACGTTGGCCGCGATCGGTGGCACACCGAGTGCCAAGAGCACGGGAAATGAGATCAGCGTGCCGCCACCGGCGAGGGCATTGATGACTCCCGCAGCGAGCGCGGCCAAGCCGGCGAATACGAGGTCACCGGCAGACATACCGAAAATCTAGGCGGTCTCGCCAACCTCGCGGCTGGCACGGTGCTGCTCGATCTTGCGCTTGACGCGCTGCAGAGCATTGTCGACGGCCTTCGGGTCACAACCTGCCCGCTCGGCGATCGACTCGTACGACTCGCCGGCCATAAACGAGGCGAGCACCTCGGACTCGAGTGGCGAGAGTGCCTTGCCAAGCATCGAGACCAGCGAATCCAGCTCGTCGCTCGAGACAACGCGCGAGGCGGGGTCGAGCGTAGGCGAACCAGCAATCGCATCGCCGAGCGTGCACTCTCCACCCTCAGGATCGGCTCCGGCAGGCGTGTGACTGAACGAGATGTAGCCATTGAGAGGCTGATGCTTGTTGCGGGTCGCACCCTTGATCGCCGTGATGATCTGACGCGTGATGCACAGCTCGGCGAACGAGCGGAACGAGGTTTCACGATCGACGCGGTAGTCGCGGATCGCCTTGTAGAGGCCAATCAGGCCCTCCTGCTGCAGATCGTCGGAATCGCCGCCGGCCAGGAAGTAACTCGAGGCCTTGAGGCGCACAAACGGCTGGTAGCGCCGAATCAGCTGGTCGAGAGCGGCGTCATTGCCGTTGCGAGCACGCAAGACAAGGGAGAGATCACCCTGATCGCGCTTCTGCCGCGCTGCTGGATCCAGTGTGCGGGTGGTAGTTGCTCGTGCTGCTTGCATAACGGGGTAACCCTCCATGACGCTCCATCAACCTCATTGTGTACTTGAGGTTTATGCCTGACATCCGCACTATGCCCGACGGCCTAGGCAATTACAAGGGCAATCTCACAATTGATAGGACAAACCCTAATTTGCCTGCAAACCGTTACATTCTCAACCGCGCCCGAGACGGCCTAGAATCGGCTCTACTAGCGGGATTGTGCGTGTTTGATAGGGACAAACCTATCCCGATGATCTCTGTCGCCCTCGAAACCTACGGACGTTGCCGTACGGCTTCAAACAGCAGAATGCCGGCGGTGACCGAAACATTCAGCGACGAGATCTTGCCCGCCAACGGCAGTGAGACGATCGCATCGCAGGCCGTTTGTACACGCGGACGCACGCCTGAGCCCTCGGCACCAAGCACGAAGATGCAGCCATCGCGATAATCGCCGTCCGTATAGGCCATCTGAGCATCAGCAGCCGCCGCGTAGGTCCAGAGCCCCGGTCGCTTGGCGCGATGCAGCCAATCGGCTAGATTCGGCACGATCGCAATCGGCAAGTGCTCAACCGCGCCGGCACTGGCTTTGGCCACGGCGGCGGTGACCGGCGCGCTGCCATGCCGCGGCACGACGAGGCCATCGGCCCCGGCACACTCGGCGCTGCGCACGATCGCTCCCAGGTTACGCGGGTCGCTGACACCATCGAGCGCAATGATCAGCGGGCGTTCGATGGCGAGCAGCTCGTCGCCATCGATGTACGGAAACGGATCGACATGGGCGGCAATGCCCTGATGATCGGAGTTGCCGATCAGCGCGCCGATCTCGTCCGCGCCCGTCACGCGCACGGGCGCGTCGAGACCACGAAGCCACGGCAGCGAGGCCTTGGCCTTGTCCGTCACGAGGATCTCCTGCACGTTGCGTCGGCCACGCGTCGCCTCGTGGACCGGCTGCCTTCCGTAGATCAGATCGGCGCTCACGCGGGCGCCAACTCTGGGCCGTCAGGCAGGTCTTGGACGACCCAGCCGAGCACAAGGAGCTCGTCGCGCAGGGCATCAGCACGCTCAAAATTTCGCTCTAAACGGGCGTTTTCACGCTCTTGGAGCAGCGCGAGGGCCTCGGCAGGTGGGCCCTCACTCGTGGCCGCAAGTCCATCGAGACCGAGCACGTAGAGACAATCAACCAGCACGCTCCGAGCCTGTGCGACATCGGCAGGATCGGCATCGCCGGCGTCGATCGCAGCATTCAATTGGCGCACCAGATCGAACAAGGCGGCGAGCGCCTCGGGAGTCGCGAAGTCATCGTCGAGCGCGGCGCGGAAGCGACTATCGACCTCTGCTGCAGCCTCAGCTAGTGGACCTCCGCTGGCGGCTGGGGCCGAGCCGCTCACACGAGCGGCTCGGCGCAGTGCCTCGCGCAGACGATCGTTCGAACGACGTGCATCCCCGAGCGAGTCGGGACTGTAGTCAACGGACGAGCGGTACTGAGCGCGCGCAAAGAGCGACAGCAGCGTCTCGGGGCCTTCGCGGTCGAGTGCATCCGCCAGACGATCGATGTTGCCGAGCGACTTGGACATCTTGTCGCCCCCAAAGCGCAGCATGCCGTTGTGCAGCCAGATGCGCGAAAAGGCGCGCCCGGTCAGCGCCTCCGACTGGGCTCGCTCGTTTTCGTGGTGCGGAAACTTGAGGTCAATGCCGCCACCATGGATGTCGATCTCCTCACCCAGCGCCGTCATTGCCATCGCCGAGCACTCGATGTGCCAGCCAGGGCGCCCCAACCCCCAGGGCGACTCCCAGGCCGCATCCTCGCCAGGCTTGGTCGCCTTCCAAAGCGCGAAATCGAGTGGTGCAGACTTCTTCGAGGTGATCTCCTCAGGTTGCATCTCGTCGATCTTCTGCCCCGAAAGGGCTCCATAGCTGGGAAAGTCGGCAACGCTGAAGTAGACGTCGCCATCGGCAGCGTAGGCATGACCACCCGCAATCAACTGCTCGATCATGGCGATGATCTCGGGCAGCGAGTCCGTCACCTTCGGCTCGAGATCGGGTCGCCCAAGGCCAAGTCGCGTGGTATCGGCGACGTAGCGTGCCGATTCGCGTGCCGCCAACACCTCACTCTCGATGCCTTCGGCAACGGCCGCTGTATAGATCTTGTCGTTGATATCCGTCAGGTTCGAGACCACCTTGATCTGCCAGCCCGTGCGACGCAGATGGCGCGCCAGCGTCATGGCCACGACAAACGGACGGGCGTTGCCCACATGGATCGGGCCGTACACCGTCGGGCCGCAGACATAGAGGCCGAGTTGGCCAGGCGTCAGGGGCTCGACCGGAACGACCGAGCGGCGAAGGGAGTCGTAGAGATGCAGCGTCATGGCAGATCCACCACGGCTTGCGCACGAGTGATTACCTCGTCCCGCGATAGTGCCGCGAGCACGAACGCTAGCGGGATCCCGTGGTCGGCCGCCGTCAAGACCCGCCGCACCGAACGCTTACCGACGCCCAACTCACTAAGCAATACAGCCGCTGCCTCGCTGTCGATCAGGTCGGGTAGCGGCGCGCGCATCGCGACGAGGGCCACTGCTGCCGCGCGCTCACCCTCCCCCACATTCTGAAGGTTTGGTGTGTCCGTGATGCCCATGATCAGGTCGGCTGCTGCCTGCACGTTGGCGGCCTCGCCGAGCCCAGGCTCGAGCGTCTCGATGACGCGTTCCAGATTGGCACTACCCTGCGCCGCCAGCCGATCACCGACAAGTGTAATGCGCTCGGATGCGCTCAACAGAGCCAAATGGTCGCGCCCGAGTGTTGAGAGCAGCGCTGGGTCGAGCCGGGTCGTGCCATGCCCGAGGTGCGCCACGTCAAAACTCTCCGCCAGCACATCAGCGGGGGCAGCAGGCAGTGCCGTGATCGGCGGGCAGGCCGAGCGGGCGAGCCAATCGACGACGGCGGCAGGCAACCAACTCTGCTCACGTAGAACCTCGACACCAAGCGCGCCGCTGCGTCCGGAGAGCTTGGCGCCATCGCTCCCCACCACGATCGGCAGGTGCGCATAGGCCGGCGGTTCGACGCCCATCGCCGTGAAGAGGAGCAGCTGACGCGCCGAGTTGACGATGTGATCCTCGCCGCGTACGACGTGAGTGATCGCCATCGCGTGATCGTCGGCCGCGGTCGCGAGGTGATACGTCGGCCGACCGTCGGACCGCACGAGCACGGTGCGGTCCAGTTCGTCGGCAGGAATCCGAATCGGGCCGCGGCTGCAGTCGTCGATCGTGACATCTTGCGTGGCGCCCGGCAATACGATCGCGCCATCCAGCAGGCGCTCGGCCATCCCCGTCGCAACGAGCTGCTCGGCGAGAGCGAGATGTAGGTCGAGACGCTGCGACTGCCGATAGGGCGCGTGCGGGCCATCGTCGGGCCCCTCATCAACCACGATGCCGAGCCAGGCAAGATCGCGACAGATCCGCTCGACTGCGCCCTCGGCGAGGCGTTCATCGTTCGTATCGTCGACCCGTAAGACGAAGGCTCCGCCGTGCCGGCGCCGCAAGAGATCGTTGGCCACGGCCACCATCGCGCCACCCTCGTGCAGATCGCCCGTGGGCGCAGGTGCGTAGCGGACGCGAACAGTCATGGTCGGAGAATGGCAGTCATCGGGGGTCAGAGGCGGTAGATGGCGATTGGATATTGGGCGAGACGCTGATCACTCGTCATCAGCGTGAGTTGCCTCCGCTGAGCCTGGGCGGCGATTGCGCGATCGAGAGGGTCACTGTGAATGCGTGGAAGATCCTCAACCGCGATCGCGTCTTGAGTGTCAAAGGCCAACAGACGAAACCCCGACGCCTCCATGTCGGCGACAAAGGTTGCCGCGGGCGGCATCTGCCGGCGTCCGGATTTCTCGGCAACCTCGAGTACCGAGACAGAACTGACAAATACCCCTTCGCCGTTGACAGCACCGACGATCGCGGCCTTCGCTTCGCGCGGGAGCGCTGTGGCATCTGCCAACCACCACAGAGCCGCGTGGGTATCAAGCAGGAGTCCCATGCGACTACTCGGGTTTTGGCCCACGACCGCGGACCCAATCTTCCCAATCGGGATGATTAGGAAAGACCGGGTTGTTAAACATCTCCTCGAGTTCTGCCTCGCTCCACTCAAACGCATCGTCCGGGATGTCGTACTTGCCCTTCCACGCGCCTGGCCCCGCCCATTCGCGCTTGACCGGGATCGGCACGATCTTCGCGATCGGCGCGCCGCCACGAGCGAGGATGATCTCTTCGCCCGCTTCGACGCGTGCCAACAGCTTCGAAAGATGCGTCTTTGCTTCATGCACATTCACGATGTCAGTCACGATAGCCCGTATCCTAGTCCACTTAGTCCACAATTGCACGCGGATCGTGCCGAGCCCTGCGCGCACTACGCTGCCCGAGTGTCGCTGACTCCCGAACAACTCGCCGATCGTGTCCTTGCGTGGTACGAGACGCACGGACGCGAGTTGCCGTGGCGACACACGCGCGACCCGTACGCGATCCTCGTCAGCGAGGTGATGCTCCAGCAGACGCAGGTCGATCGCGTGATCGAACCCTGGACCGCGTGGCTCGAGCGTTGGCCAACGGCAGGCGAACTCGCCGCAGCCTCGCGTGCAGAGGTGATTAGCGCCTGGCAAGGCCTTGGCTACAACCGTCGCGCGGTCTCGCTTCACGAGGCAGCCCGCCACCTCGCCGAGCACGGCATTCCGCAGGACCAGGCCGGCTGGCACGCCTTGCCGGGCGTCGGGCCCTACACGGCGGCCGCCATCTGCGCGCTCGCCCTCGACCATGACGTGATTCCGCTCGACGTCAACATCCTGCGCATCCTCGAACGATCACTTGGCGCGACAGAGCTCGAACCGCCACCCGGCCGCGCACACGATCTGACTCAGGGCCTTTTCGACCTCGGCGCAACCGTCTGTCTCGCGCGTATTCCCCGCTGCGACGTCTGCCCGCTCGCCGACCTCTGCCCCAGCCGCGGTCAACGCTACGAACCACTGCGGAAGCAGAGCACGTTCGAAGGCTCGCGCCGACAGGCACGCAGCCGTCTGCTCGACCAATTGCGGGAAGCACCGCTCGCCTTGGGCAGCTTCGATCCAGCACTCGCCGCGCTCCTGATCAAGGATGGCCTGGCAGAGCAGGTCGACGGGCTCCTTCGTCTACCCCGCTAGAACCGTCGTCGACGGATGTCACAAAGGGGTCAGACCCCTATGTGACATCCACCTGATCTCTAGAACACAGCAGCGCCAGCAACCACGATGTCACATAAGGGTCTGACCCCTTTGTGACATCCACCTGATCTCTAGAACACAGCAGCGCCAGCAACCACGATGTCACATAAGGGTCTGACCCCTTTGTGACATCCGTTGACGCCGAACAACACGCCCCCTCGCCGCTAAGATGAGGTGAAGCGCATACCATCGCGCGCCATCATCACCATCCGAATCCACAAGGGCACCCTGACCCAATGAACATCCTGCTGATCGTGATCGCCGTGATCGTCGTCGTGATCCTGCTCTGGCTTGTGATCGCCTACAACGGTCTCGTGCGTCTCCGCAACGAAGCGGACCAAGGCGAATCTTCGATTGATATTCAACTCAAGCGCCGCGCCGACCTGATCCCCAACCTCGTCGAGGCCGTCAAGGGCTACGCCACACACGAAAGCGCTACCTTCGAGAACGTCAGCAACGCCCGTGCCCAGGCACTCGGCGCCAAGTCGCTGTCGGAAAAGGCAGATGCAGACGGCGCCATGCAGTCCGCCGTCGGCAAGTTGTTCGCCATCGCTGAGGCCTACCCCGAGCTGCGCGCAGTCGAGTCGTTCGTCCAGCTCCAGACAGAGCTGGCTGACACCGAAGACAAGGTTGCCGCCGCGCGCCGCTATTACAACGCAGTCGTGCAGCAGTTCAACACCAAGCAACAGACCGTGCCAACCTCGTTTATCGCAGGCGCCTTTGGCTTCTCGCCCCGCGAGTTCTATCGCCTCGAAGACGATGCGGACCGCCAGCCCGTCAAGGTTGATCTCAACTAATGACGCTCCAACAACAGATCCGATCCGCGCGGATGCGGACACTGCTGGTGATCGTCCTGTTCATCGTGTTGATGGCCGTGATCGTGGCGGCAATCAATGTTGCGTTCGGGTCGGGCTACGGCCTGATCATGGGCATGGTCGCGGTCGGCTACGGCATCTTCGGCTACATCGCTGCTGGCTCGATCGTGGCGTCGGCAAGTGGTGCCCGCAAGATCGCGAAGGAAGATGCCCCCGAGTTGTTTCGCACCGTCGAAAACGCGGCGATCGCCGCTGGCCTCGCGAAGACGCCCGATATCTACATCATCGACGACCCCGCGCCGAACGCCTTTGCGGCCGGCCGTACTCCCGACAAGGCGTACGTCGCCGCTACCACCGGCATTCTGCAGCTGCTCGATAAGCGTGAGCTCGAAGGCGTGATGGCTCACGAGATGGCGCACATCCGCAATCGAGACGTACGACTGATGACGCTCGCCGCGGTGATGGTTGGTGTGATCTCGATGATCGCCGACATGCTGCTCTGGTCGATGGTGTTTAGCGGCAACCGCAATAGCAATGACAACAATCCACTCGGCGCAATCCTCGCGATCGTCGCCATCATCCTCGCCCCGATTGGAGCCGCCATGCTCCAAATGACGCTCTCCCGACGCCGCGAGTATCTCGCCGACGCCACGGCAGCCGAGCTGACCGGGGACCCGGAGGGCCTAGCCCGAGCGCTGTACAAGCTCGCCGCCGACCAGCGTCCACTCGCGAAGGTCAATCGTGCGACGGCCCACCTGTGGATCGAGTCGCCGCTGCGCGACAACAAGGGCATGCGCTCCTCGATGGCGGGCCTGTTCGACACGCACCCACCGCTGCAAGAGCGCATTGACCGCCTCCAGGAGATGGGTGGCTTTACGTTGCCGCCGATCCCGAAGGGTGCAGCCGACGCCTGAGTCGACGCGCCTTAGCGCTCGACGAGCACGACGGCCTGAGCGGCAATGCCCTCACCACGGCCGGTAAAACCAAGACCATCCGTACCCGTGGCCCGCACGGAGACGCGATCGGCAGTCGATCCCATCGCCGCAGCGCAGGCTGCGCGCATCGCATCGACATGCGGCACGAGGCGCGGCTGCATCGCGACGACCATGCAATCGGCATTGACGAGGCTCCAGCCGTCCGCCGCGATGCGCTCGGAGACGAGCCGCAGCAGGTCAATCGATGCCGCTCCCTCCCACTCGTCGTTGGAGGGAAACATGCGACCGATATCGCCAAGGCCCGTCGCCCCAAGCAGCGCATCCGTCAAGACGTGGCAGACGACGTCCGCATCGGAATGCCCTTCGAGCCCGTGCGTGTGCTCGATCGTGACGCCACCCAAGACCAAGGCGCGCCCCGCGACGAGGCGGTGCGCATCGACCGCTGTGCCAACTCGGAAGTCAGCCAATCGGTACCGCCCGACGATCGCGTCCCTTGATCTGCATAACTTCAGAGTAGCCCGCGGCCAGCGCCGCCTGGACAGCGAGGTCGAAGTTGCGACCAATATCCGCAGGGACGTGCGCATCGGACGAGAGCACAATCGGCACGCCTCGTTGGAAGTAGCGCTCGAGCAGAGCCTGCGACGGATACAGCTCTTGGGCGGTCTTACGTAGACCCGCTGTCGAGATCTCAACGCAGACGCCAGACTCGGCGAGCGCATCCGCAATCGTGTCGTAGGCCCAGTTGAGGGTCGTCGGGGAAGGCAGCGGGCCAAATGACTTCGGTAGATCCGAATGCGTCATGACATCGAACTGGCCGCTCAACGCTGCGCGGGTATAGCGATCGACGTAGCCGCGCCAGAGTGCCTCCGAATCGATGTGGTCGAAGGCCGAGTAGAGGTCGTAGTCGACGGCGCCTTCGTCGACCCAGTGGACGCTGCCGAGAACCAGATCCCATGGTCGGCCACGCAGCGCCTCGACGAGGACGTCTTGCCCCGCGGGTAGCCAGTCGCACTCGATGCCAATCAGCAGCGGAAAGCCGATCGCCTTGGCTTCGCTGAGGGCCTCCCAGTAGGCGTCGATATCCCACTCGGTCTGGGTCTGCCAGTACTCGTGTGCCCAGGCCGGCTTCGCCGCCCGAAAACGGTACACATGCTCGGTAATCGCGACGGCCTCGAGCCCCTGATCCATCGCTGCTGCCACGTGCGGCACGATCGTCTCGATCGACAATGCCTCTTCGTCGAGTGGGTCGTCGTCGGGCCGCAGGTGCGTGTGATGATCAGTCAGCATCGCGAAGCTCCTCGGCGCGCCGTAGGTCGTCGCGCGTCGTGATCTTGATCGCCCGCGGATCTCCCTCTACCGTCACGACCGTGCCGCCAATGCGCTCGACGAGGCTGGCGCAATCGGTACCGGTCGCGCGGTCGGGGGCAGCCAAGGCGCGCCTCAGCACATCCGCGAGAAACCCCTGCGGCGTCTGGACCGTGCATAGATCAGCCCGCTCGACGGTCTCGACGACGCGCCCCGCCCCATCGACACGCTTGACGGTATCCACGA
>Ga0049085_10000463_pt1 | contig 15947 bp, 12 predicted proteins | sample GreLakmeSU08MSRF_FD_66721 | JGI IMG/M metagenome (GOLD analysis project Ga0049085, IMG submission 66721) | Freshwater lentic microbial communities from great Laurentian Lakes, MI, USA - Great Lakes metaG SU08MSRF | ecosystem: Environmental > Aquatic > Freshwater > Lake | place: Great Lakes... | reverse complement strand
GCCGGCGGACACCTGCTGCTTCTCACCGAGAAGGGCGAACTCCTGCTGGCCGATGCGGCGCCGGAAAAATTCACCGTGCGGGCGCGCGCGCAAATCCTGCCGTTTGAATCGCGCTCCCACGCGGCGCTGGCGGACGGGCGGCTGTTCGCGCGCGGCAAGGGGCAGCTCGTCTGTGTGGATTTGCGCGCGCAGAAAAATTAAGCCGAATTCCGAAGTGGAATCATGGACCGCACTCCGGTGCGGCATGAACTGCGGCCAAGGCGGATTTCCCGACAAGCCCCGACGCTTTCCAGCCGGCCCGCCGCCGGCGGGGGATTCTTCTCGCAATCGTAGCCCGACCGCCATGCGGCCGTAACAATCCACCCGCAATCTGCCGGTGAATGTTGTTCGCCAAATATCAACTGCTGGAAACGCTGGACTTGAAGGCCGGCACGGACTGGCCCGTGTCCGACACCTGCTGGCATTTCATCGGCGTGACGCACGGCAGCGGCTACTGGATGGTCCCGGGCGGCCCTGACCAACTCAACGCCGGTGACCTCCTCGTGGTGCCGCCGAAGTTGAAGGGCGAAATCCGCGCCAGCCGGCTGGGCGATCTGGGGCTGCGCCATTTTGGTTTTGTCCCGGAGCTGCTCGGCGGCTTCCTCACGGCGGCGGAAACCGGCGCCCTGGAGAACCTCTCCGCCAACGGCAAGGCCCGGCCGCAGATTTTTCGCGCCAACGAGCCGGCCGCGCGCGAGTTCGTCACCGTCGCCGCCGGGGACACGCCGCCGAATGATCTCACCCAGCGCTGCCGGATGCTGGAGGTCGCGCTCTCGATTCTCTCGGACCGGCTGCCCACCGCCAAGCCCGAGCCGTCCGCTCGTTTCGCCTCCGCCTCGGAACGCTTTCAGCAGCTCATCCGCTCGATGGTGGACAACGAACTGATCCGTAACTCGCCGGAGGATCTCTCGCGCTCGTGCGGCTGCAGCCCGCGACATTTCAGCCGGCTGTTCTGCGCGCACTTCGGCGTGTCGTTCCGCGCCAAGCAGACGGAGATGCGCCTGCACAAGGCCTCCCAGATCCTGCTCGAGTCGGACGCCAAGGTCATCAACGTGGCGATGGACAGCGGCTACCGGCACCTCGGCCTGTTCAACGCCATGTTCAAGCGCCGCTTCGGCATGACGCCCACGGAATACCGCCGACAGAACCACAAAAAAACCAAGCGCCCCGCCGCCCGTTCCCGGCCGGTGGCGCGCACCAGCCGCCGCTAAATTTTTCCAAAACCATGTCACCCGTCCGCCGCACTTCCCAGTTCCTATTGTCGATGGCCATCCCGTTTTTCGGAGCTGGACGCGCGCTCTGCTGGAGCCTCGTCCAATTCGGTTTTGGAGCGCGGTCCCGCACCCCGGACCGGGCACCGCTCAAGCCGAACGTGGGTCGCTTGCTCTTACGATCCGCCATCTCCTGCCTGTTCCTGGCCTGCGCCCTCGCCAGCCACGCCGCGCCCGCCACCCCGACCACGACCAACTCCGCACCCACCAATGCCGCGCCCGCCCAGCCAACCTTCGTGGTGAAGGCCTATCAGATCGAGGGGAACAGCCTGCTCCCGGTCAAAATGATTGAAAAAATTTTCGGGGATCACGTCGGCCCGAAGCTCACCTTCGCTGACATCAGCGCGGCGCTCTCTGAATTTCAACTGGCCTACCGCGCCCGCGGTTTCGTGACCGTCAAGGTCGAGCTGCCGCCGCAGAAGCTCACCAATGGCATCGTGCGCGTGCTCGTCACGGAAGGGAAGCTGGCGGACGTGGTGGTGGCGGGCAACCGCTATTACAGCGAGGCCAACATCCGGCGCGCCCTGCCCAGCCTGCGCACCAACGTCGCCATCAACAACCTCATCCTCGCCCAGGAGTTGGACGCGGCCAACTCCAGCCGCGACCGGACGATCTATCCCGTGCTCGGCCCCGGCCCCGAGGACGGCACCTCCACGCTCACGCTCAAGGTCAAGGATCGTCTCCCCTTGCACGGCCGCATGGAACTGAGCAATCCCTCCACGCCCGGCACGCCCGAACTGCGCGTCAACTCCTCTATGCAATACAACAATCTCTGGCAGCTCGAGCACCAGTTGGGCGTGCAATACAGCTTCACCCCGGAAAAGGTCAAAGAAGACGATCGCGCACCGATCTATCTCGACCAACCCTCCATCGCCAACTACAGCGCCTTTTACCGGATCCCGCTCGTCTCGGACGCCGAACGAGAACGCGCCACCCGCGACTACAGTATCGGAGATTTCGGTTACGACGAGGTGAACAAACGTTTCCGCGCGCCGGCCATGAGCGGACGCCCGGAACTGTTGTTTTACGGCTCACGCTCGGACATCGACAATGGCGTGAAACTTGGCGAGAGGAAGCTCATCACCGAGACGGCGGTCGCCAAGTTCGAATCGCAATCCAGCGGCCAGGACAAAACGGTGAACGGAAACCTAGGCGCGCGCTACATCAGACCGCTGCGCGACATGGTGGGCATCAAATCCTCCCTGAGTTTTGGAGTGGACTACAAGTCGTACCTCCTGACCAGCTTTAGCACAAACACCTTCTTCACCACCTTCACCACCACAAACAACGGCGTGCCGGACGTGCAGACCACCACCGTCCCCTTTGCCCAGCCGACCATGCGACAGCACATCCAGTATCTGCCGCTCTCCCTTTCCTATGACGCGTCGATTGCTGACAAGTGGGGCCGCACTACCTTCAACTTCAACAACAGCTTCAACGTGGCCGGCCTGTTGGAAGGTCCCGATATGATCCGGCGCACCACCACCGTGACCAACGGCTCCGGCCAGCTCACCAACGTCGTCACCACCACCCGCGCCACCGATCACGCCGGAGCCTACTACACCGTCAACGCCGGCCTGATGCGCGAGCAGAAACTGTGGAGCGACTGGACGGCCCGCATCCGCGCCGACGGCCAATGGGCCAGCCAGCCGCTCATCAGCAACGAACAATTTGGCCTGGGCGGACAGTCCGGCCCGCGCGGCTATCGCGACGGCTCGGAATACGGCGACACTGGCTGGCGCCTGATGGTCGAGGCCGGCGCTCCTGTTCTGGACATTGGCATGGTGGACGGAACGATGCCCATGCTCGTCCGGTTCACCATGTTCAGCGATTACGGCCAGCGCTTCCTCATGAACAACCCGGCCGGCCGGCCTTCCGTCCTGGATCTGTGGAGTGCGGGCTTCACCGTGGGCGCGACCATTTCGGAGCGTTGGGAAATGCGGATCACCACCGGCTGGGCGCTGCTCAACACGCCCACCACCCAGGCGGGCGACATGCGGATGACCTTTTCCGTGAGTCTGCAATACTGACACCTTTTGGACAAATGCATCTTTTTCGTTTCCATTCCGACACCGGCCCGACGCCCCGAATTTGCAGTGCTTCGCTTTACCCATCACGGCCCCGCTCCTAAACTGCCGTTGGAATAAATAGCCCGATAAATTTATGGCCCGCACCAATCAAAAATTCTTCCTCGACCACGCGCGGCGCGTGCGCGCGGAAAGCACGCAGCGCCGTGTGCTGGCGGCCCTTGCTCTCCTCGCTCCGTTCGCCGCCTCTCCCACCCAGGCCGCTCCGCAGGGAGGAGTGATCCGGAGCGGCTCCGCCAGCATCACGCAGAACGGCGGCCAGACTTCCATTCGCGCCGGCCAGAATGCCGTGATTGACTGGCGCAACTTCAACATCGCCGCCGGCGAGACGACCACCTTTATTCAGCCTTCCGCCACCTCCGTCGTCTGGAACCGCATTCTCGATGTCAACCCGTCCTCCATCCACGGCCACCTCAACGCCAACGGCTACGTCGTCCTCTTCAACCAGTCCGGCTTCTACTTCGGCGCCGGCTCCGTGGTCAACGTCGGCGGCCTCGTCGTCAGCACCGCGCCCATGCAGATGCCCGGTGACGGCGGCGCGAACTGGCAGTACAGCGGCCCGCCCCCCCTCGCCAGCATCATCAACTACGGCACGATCAAAACCGCCCAGGGCGGCTCGATGTATCTCGTCGCCGAGAAAATCGAAAACCACGGCGTGCTCATGGCCCCCGACGGCACGCTCGGCCTCTACGCCGGCAAGGAAGTGCTCGTCACCGACAGTCCCGACGGGCGCGGCCTCAGCGTCAAAGTGAAATTGCCGCAAGGCTCGGTGGATAATTTCGGCCGCCTCGTCGCCGACGCCGGCACCATCGCGTTGCGCGCCGAGGTCGTGAATCAAAACGGCCGCGTCCAGGCCGACTCGGTGCGCGAGCACAACGGCGTCATCGAACTCTTCGCCAGCGACTCGGTCCAACTGGGCGCGGAATCGGTGATCTCCGCGCGCGGTGACGACGGGGTGAGCCCGGGCGGAGCGGTGATCGTCAAATCGGACCGCGCCTTCACCGACGCGCCCGGCTCGCTGATTGACATTCGGGGCGGAATGGTTGGCGGCGCGGGCGGGACGGCGGAAATCTCTGCGCCGCGCATGGCCGCGATCCATTCGCGGCTCGACGGCACCGCGCAACCCGGCTTCACCGGCGGGCGACTGCTGATCGACCCGACGGACATCGTGCTCAGCAACGGCGGTGTGGACAGCGCGCCCGGTGGCATCGTGGCCGCGAATGATCCGGGCGACACGCTGACGCTCGACGTGAACTCCGCCTTCGTCGGCCTCAGTCAAATTTCTCTCCAGGCCACACGCGACATTTTCTTGAACACCACCTGGAATCTGGCGGCCAGCACCGGCCTGGATGAGGCCGGCCACCAGCTCACGCTTCAGGCGGGCCGCGACATTCTTTTCCAGAACGGCGCGGCGATCCAGGGTGGCCAGAACTGGTCGGTGCGTCTGGAGGCGGGCGTCGATTTCACCCTCCCCACGCCCGCGCCGGCCTTCGGACGGGGCGGAATTTATTTCAACGGCGGCCCCGACGGCACGGAGGACGGCTCGCTAGAAACGGGCGCGGGTTCCATCGCGCTCCGGGCGGGCAACGAAATCATCGTGGCCGGCGGCTTCATCCGCACCGGCGGCGGCGGCGCGCTGAGCATTGAAACGCTGGCCGGCGATGTGGACGCGGGCTTCAAGCGCGACACCTACGATTTCCGCCGCACCGGCTACACCCTCAGCGCACTGGGCGTGGGCGGCATCGCCACCACGGCGGGCGGCGACCTGACGATTCAATCCGGGCGCGACGTGTTGAGCTTCCTGCCAACGACCGGCGCGTTCGGCGCGGAGGCGGCCAACGTGAACATCACCGCCGTCGGCCGCGTGTTTGGAAATTATCTCGTCCGCCACGGCGTCGGCACCATTCAGGCCGGCACCGATTTCGGCTCCCTCGCCAGCCCCGGCAGTCTCAGCCTGATCAGCGGCGGCTGGAATGTGACGGCGGCGAATAATATTTTCGTCAGCGAGGTCCGCAATCCCAACGGCATCTTCAACGGCGCGAAAATCAGCAGGGCTTTCAACGGCGCGGTGATCCCGGACGAGCGGCGCGTGACGCATTATTTCGATTACGCGCCGGACGCGTTTGCGAATTTTTTCGGGGGCCATTCCGTGCAGTTGCTCGGCTCGAACCTCCCGCGCCCCGGCGATGCCGGCGCCATCCCTCCGATCTACGCGCCTCGCCTGTCCATCGAGGCCGGCGCGGGCGGCGTGATCCTGGGCAACAGCGTGCTGCTGTATCCTTCGAGCCAGGGTTCGCTGTCCATCCACACCACGGGCGGCGGCGGACTGAGCAGCCTGCCGGGCACCTTCAACCTGCTCGCCATGTCGGACAGCAGCGCGGCGGGTTTCGCGACGTTCCAGAACGGTCACGCGGCCACGCCCCTGCACCAGAACGATCCCGGCGCAGTGCGGTTGGACATTGCCGGCGACATCCGCGACGTGGTTCTGCAATCACCGATGCGCGCGCAGATTGACGTCGGCGGCAGCACCTACAACTTCGGCCTCGAACTGCAAAACCTCGCGCCCACTGACAAGTCGTGGCTACACCTTGGCGGCGATTACCTCAGCCGCGGCAACATCACCGTCGAGCCGGTGGCCCCGTCGCTGGCCACGCCAAACATGACGATTTTCAGCGAGCTATTCACGGTGAACCGCGAGGTGGGCCGCAAGCTGTTCTTCGATCCTGCGAGCCGGAAGCTCGTCTTTCAGGGCCGGATGACCGAGAGCGAGCGCGACTTCCTGTTGAATCCGTCCGTGCTCGTTTATACCGCGCTGGGCAATCCGCTTCTCGACGCCAACGGCGGGCAGGTGACCAGGCCCGCGATCTTCGCCAGCGCGGCCACGGTGCAAAACCTTTTCGCGCGCAGCCAGGACATTCCCTCCGACCTCGCACTGGCCAACAGCGGCCTGCAAATCAGCGGGCCGGGCACATTCGAACTGACGGCCCGCACGCTCGACCTCGGACGCAGCGGCGGTCTGCAATCCGTTGGCGTCATTAGAAACCCCGCGCTGGCCGCCATCTCGCCGTTCGGCGCGAACCTCTCCGTGCGGTTGCAGGGAGATCTCCTGCTCGCCTCCTCGCAAATTCTGTCCTTCAGCGGCGGGGCGATCGACATCGACGCCCAGGGTTCCGTGAACGTCGGCACGCAGGAAAGCTTCTTCGAGGCCGGCAACACTCCGAAGGGCATCTACACCAGCGGCGGCGGCGGCGTCTCGGTCGTGGCCAATGGCGATGTCAATGTGAACGGCTCGCGCATTGCGACCTACGACGGCGGCAACATCAAGGTTCAGTCTCGCAATGGCGACGTGAACGCCGGCGAAGGCGGCCTCGGCTCGGTGCAAATTTTCCGCACTTTCGTGAATCCCATCACCGGCGAGGTGACCCTCAACTCCAGTTCCATTCCCGGCAGCGGCATCATCGCCACCACGCTGCGCAACTCGGACGCCAAGCTCGGCAACATCGAGGTCAGCGCCGGGCGCGACATCATCGCCAACAAGGGCGGCATCCTCCAGATCGGGTTCAATCACAACCCGGAAAACGACCACGCCCAGATCAACCTGGTCGCCATTCGCAACATCGAGGCGAAAAACTCCGGCATCATCGGCGGCAACATCTCCCTCAAGGCCGGCGGCGACATCAGCGGCCTGATCATCGCCCGCGAAAACATCAACATCGACACCGTCGGCAACGTCAGTGTCACCGCGCTGGCCCAGGGCAGCATCGGGGTCAGCGCCGGTACCCTCGTCGGCACCACCCTCGTCGGCAACACCGTCAACGCCGACGCCGGCTCGATCAGCGGCACCACCATCGCCGCCAACCAATCCACCGTTTCCGGGGCGAACACCGCCGGCACCACCGTCAGCACCGCCTCCACCGCGCCCCCGCCCGCCGCCACCAAGACCACCGAAGACGCCTCCACCACCGTCGCCGCCGTCAAGAAGACCGAAGACGAGGAAGATCCGAACAAGAAAAAGAAACCGCTGCCCCAGCTCGTCCGCACCTCAGGCCGTGTCACCGTCATTTTACCACCCAAATAAAAACCCATGACCACCGTCACCCCCATCCTCGCCAACGCCCTCGACTTCGCCTTCAAGCAGGCCACCATCGAAGGCAAAATTTGCATCGGCGCGCTGCTGATCCTCTCCATGTTCTCCTGGACGATCATGATCTCCAAAGGCCGCCAGATCATGCGCGCCCGCAAGATGAGCAAAAAGTTTTTCGCCGCCTACCGCGCCTCCCGCGATCCGCTGGAAATCAAGCGCGCCGGGCAGGAATTCGACGGCGCGCCCTCCTTTGACCTCTACGATGTCGGCGCCGACGAATTGAAATACCAATTGGAAAACAATTCCATCGAGATCAACGGTGAGAAGCGCATCACCCGCGCCGCGTTTGAATCAGTGAAAGTCACTCTCGAACGCCTAGCTGGCGAGCAGGCGATGGGGCTGGAAAAAGGCATGATCGTTCTCAGCACCGCCGTCTCCGGCGGCCCGTTCATCGGACTCCTCGGCACGGTCTGGGGCGTCATGGAAACCTTCAGCGGCATCGCCAAGGCCGGCGCGGCCACCCTGTCGGCGATGGCTCCCGGCGTGGCCGGCGCGCTCATCGCCACGGTCGTCGGCCTCTTCGTGGCCATCCCGGCGATGTTCGCCTACAACTTCATGGTCACCACCATCCGGATGATCACGCAGGAGCTGGACGGCTTCGCCTCCGAATACGCCACCGCCATCGAACATCGCTACGTCGATAACCGCGCCCTCTCGCAGGAAATCAGTGACGCCCTGCGTAACTCCGAAACCGGTCGAGGCCACCCCGACAACGGCGCGCCCGAAGCCGGCGAACTAGCCGGCACCGCTGACCAGATGACCCGCGCATGAAGAAGTGCTCGCAATCCAGTCATCACACGCTGACCGAGCTGAACATCACGCCGCTCCTGGACCTGGCGTTCGTGCTCCTGGTGATCTTCATCATCACCACCACGCCCATCGCGAATGATCTGGAACTCAAGCTGCCCACGGCCGTCAAGCGCGACAAGCCGCCCAAGCCCAAGCTGCATTACGTCAGCGTCAGCAGCGACGGCCGGGTCTTCCTCGAAAAAACCGAGATCACCGACGTGGCCCAGCTCCAAGCCCAAGTGACCGCGCTCCGCATCGATGACCCTGATTTAAACGTCGTCATCCGCGGCGACGCCAAAACCAAATACCAACGCATCGTGGAAGTGATGGACATGTTGCAACAGGCCAACGTGCTCCGCATCGAACTGGCCACCGAGGCGCTCACGCCTGGACCGGACAAGAAAAAGTAGCAAGGAACCAAAACCATGAATCCTCCCAACCCGCCTCTCCGCCGCCGGAAAAAGAACTCCTCGAAGGTCAACCTGACCATCTCCTTCATCTTCCACTCCGTCCTCGTCCTGGTGATCTTTTACTTCGCCGCCCGCGAAGGGCTCATCGGCAAAGACATGAAACGTATCGTCGCGACCCTCGAGAAGAAGGTCAAAGAACCGGAGAAGCCCAAGGAACCCGAGAAGCCGAAGGAAGAACCCAAGATCGAGGAGGCCAAGAAGCCCGAGGAAAAAGTCCCGCCCAAGGTCGTGGCCAAGGTCGAGAACAAGGCCGTCACCGCCCCGCCGCCCAGCATCACAGCCGCGCCGCCGCCGGCCGATCTGGGCAACATGCTCTACGACCCAAACGCCCGCGCGGTGAACACCTCCAGTGATCCCCACCAAGTTTACAAGGGCCTCGTCGAAAATGAACTCCGCCGCCGCTGGGTCCGGCCCGAGGGCATGGATGACCTAGCCTACCTCGCTGAAGTGGAGGTCACGATGGACGGAACCGGCAACATTATCGGCCACGATTGGAAACGCGGATCCGGCCAGCCGATCTGGGACGACTCCGTGCGTCAAGCCCTGCGGCAGACCACCAAGGTCAACAAGACGGCGCCGAAAGGGTTTCCCCAGCGCTTCGTGGTGCGCTTCGACGTGCAGACCGACGCGACCGAGCCGGTCATTCAAGCCGACCAGACGACGAAGTTTTAATTTTCCCGAGCGGTGAAAAAAACCTCCAAATCCCATCACGGTTCGCTCAACGAACTGAACATCACGCCGCTGCTCGACCTAGCGTTCGTGCTGCTGGTCATCTTCATCATCACCACGCCGCAGTTGACCAACAACCTGGAGATGAACCTCCCCTCGGCCACGCCGCCGCCCCAGCTCGACAAGCCCCCCCCGCCGCCCCGGCGCATCGTCGTGGCCGAGACCGGGCGCATCACCTACAACAGCCAGGAAATGGACCTGGCCCTCCTGCGCACGACGCTGACCCGCGAAAAAATCGAGGATCCAGAAATGGCCATCGTCGTCTCCGGCTCCAGCAACACGGACTACCAGTACGTCGTCGGCGTGCTCGACCTGCTCCAGCAACTGGATCTGACCAAGATCGGCCTGGCCACCGCCACCGCGCCGTAGGCCCGGAATTTTGAAACAACAAAGGTGCGGCGGAAGTTTCTCCCTCTCCCCGGGGGAGAAATAAATAACTAGCTGGGCGCGAGGCTGAGAGCTTGCGATCTCAAAGCTGAATTCAGCGGTTCACAATTCACTTTGCCACCTGTCGAGCGGACGCTAAAATCCCGTGAATGTCCATGGGCACCAGCTTCAGGCAATTTGAAAAGGAACTGAACTGTCTCGTCGAATCCTTTGGCCGGCGTCTCGCAAAACTACAGAACCGGCCGTAGGAGACGAGGTGACGAGTCTCTAATTAAAAACCGCACGAACCGCCGGAATATTCGAGACTCCTGACGTCGTCTCCTGCAAACAAAACATGAAAACCGCCGCCAGGCCATCACGCGATCCGCTGAACCGGGCGTTTTCCCTGCCGCGTCTGCCCCGCGTATATTATCAGGCTGACGCAATGGTTCATTGGACACAGACCACCTTTGACCGCAAGCAAGGCTGGCTCACGCCGGAACTACATCATCAATTCCGGGAGCTAATGTTCCCCGCGGCGGTGCGTGAAGGTCTCGTCTGCCCCATTTACTGTCTGATGCCCGACTATCTACATCTGGTCTGGATGGGATTGCGGCGGGATACGGATCAAATCAACGGGATGGCTTTTCTGCGGACGCATCTCGAACCAGCGTTGAAGCCTTCGAAGTTTCAGCCGCAGCCGCAGGACACGGTCCGGCGCGAGCAGGAATGCAAGCACAACGCTTTCGCCAAGGTGTGCTTCTACATTGCGGCTAATCCAGGGCGGGCGGCATTGATGAAAGAAACTGAGACCTGGCCGTCACCGGCAGCATCGTGCCGGGTTATCCGAAGTTGAATCCGGCGGAGGAAGATTTCTGGCCGACGTTCTGGAAGATTTACGGAAAGTTACGGCAGCCGGATGCAAGCGACATTAAACGCTCGCCAATCTGATGAAACGCAACGGAAAAGTCAGCGACTCGTCACCTCGTCTCCTACATAATCAAAAATTGCCGGTGCCATGTCGTTGACAAGCCGGCCCGGGCAAAAAAGAAACCGGCGCGGGCCTTATCCCGCGCCGGTGTGTGTGGAATTTGTGGAGAGAGTTTAGAACAGCAGCGAGCTGAGGGGGCCGCCGTCACCGTTGCGTTCCACTTCCATCGCATTCAGTTCGCCAAACTTGCCTTTGTAGTTCGAGCTCGTGGCCTGATAGGTCGCGTCGGTGATCCGGGCCTTGAGCGCGTTGAAGATTAGCAGCTGGTTCGCGTTCAGACCGTTGACGCCAGTGCGGTTCAACATGTGTTCATAACCCCAGATGGTGTAGTTGCCCTTATACACATTGGTGATGGTGTAGGGCACGCCATTGTAGGAGAGGATGGTGGCCACGTTGGTGTAACTCCCGGTGTAGTCGCCGAGGCTGTGATAGCCGACGGCGTCGCTCTTGCCCGTCACAACATTTTTAACTAGGCCGCCGGAGAGGTAGCCGTTGGTGCTGACGTAGGCCCCGGCCGTGTTGGTCGCCCACAACGTGGGGGCACCGACGAACTTGACGCACTTCTCGACCGTGGCGCGGGTGCCGGAACCGGAGTCACGACCGATCAGATAGATGTCGGCTTCACTGCTGCCGCCGAAATAGCTCTGGGGGATGCCCGGGCCGTTGTTGACCATGAAGAACACCGCCTTGTCCTGGGTCAGGTCGGTCATACCCAGGATGCCGTTGTTTTTGACGTAGATCATCGGCACGACGCCCACCTTGAAGTCGTTGAAGGTGCTGGCGGCAATGGGCGGATTAGCGGAGGCGGGAAACACGTCGGAGAACGCGACGTCGGGCAGGGAGTTAGTCGTCCCGCCGCCGACTTTGGCGCAAGGCACGAGGGCAAGGTTCTTCAGGTCGTTCATGCCTTCGATCGAGCCGGAGTAATACATGCGCATTTCCACCTGGTTGGCACCGAGCGCCGACACCACGTTGGACATGGTGCCGAGCGCGGTGATGGTGCCCAGGCTGGCGGAGCCGTTGGTGTAATAGGCGGTGCCCGCGTCGAACATCGAGAGGCCGCGGTCAATGGTGATGGAGCGGAAGGCGGTCGCACCGGTGATGGTGAAGGGGATTTGCGCGCTGGCCACAGTGGCTCCGGCGACGCCGGCAAGAATCAGGGGGATGTATTTGTTGAGTTTCATGGGTTTGTTTTGGTTGCTGGTTTCGGTTTCAGGTTGGTGATCGGTAAGTTTGATTGGTTGAATTATTGATTGTTGCGACGGAGACGTTGGATGCAGAGGAGGGAGAGACCGCCCAAGGCCAGGATGGCGAAGGTGCCGGGTTCGGGCACGGAGTTGAACGTGGTGACACCGTCGGCCCCGAACTCGAAGTAGCCGAGATAGGTGGCGTCCTGACCGGCCGCCGTCCGCGGAGCGGCTTCGTAAAGATCAGAGCGGAGGTACTGGCCGCTGGTGAAGCCGCTGGGAGTGATGTTCTCGATGTTGTCGTAGGACAAGCCGAGATCGCCCGACGTGCCGGCGATGACGCTGTAGGCGCTGCTGTCGGTGGCCGAGATGATGATCGCAGTGGAACTATTGGTGACGCTGTCAAACGAGGTGCCGGCGCTCCAGGGCACCGCGCCACTGGCCGAGCCAAGCCCGGCGACGCCGAGGATTATGGAGGCGGTGTTGGCCTGGCTGCTGCCGGTCTTGCGGAGGAACGGGGTGCTCTGGACATTGACATCAATGCGGGGATTGGTGACCCAGAGGGTTCTGCCGATCTGACCGTCAACCGTCTGGCCGGTGGGAACCGCCGACATGACGCCGAAGCTCAGGCCGTCCAGCGAGCTGAACGCCGCGGTCAGTTGTGCGCCGGTGTACTGGCTGACCACGATCTGCTGGCCGGGGCCGAGATTGCGGTAGGTGACGACGGAGCCAATGTTGACTTCCAAGTCGCGACTCCCGGTCTGGTGGAAGTTCAGCATCAGGTCGCCAGGATTGTAGGTGAAGGCGTGGGTGGCAACGGTGGAGAGCGCGAAGCCCGCCGCGAGCACCCATGTTTTGTGTTGGGTTGTTTTCATTTATGGTTTGTTGTCGTTGGTAGTTGTCGATTGCTGTCAGTTGAACCAGGGACAGATTACGGATTCGTTCACCCGACCGCCTACACGTTGCGGACACTCGCGGACACAACGGAGACGTTTGTGAAGGTGGGGGAAAACCCGGCGGGCATTGGTTTTTTCGAGTTTCGCCCGGCGGGTGAAGGCGCGGGGGCGGACTGTTTCCGAAAGGTAACTCCGCCTTTCCCCCCGGATGGAAAATAATCCAAGCCCGGGAAACAAAAAGCCCGGCCTTGCGGCCGGGCCGGTGAATGGATGATGAGTGCTCAAGGGGTGGTGACTTTGATTCCGTAGAAAACCTTGGTCGCCGTGGTGTGCGGCAACGAGCGGACCGCGCCGTTGCCGGCTACCGTGCCGTCGATCGGCGCCCAGTTCGAGACCGAGCCGGAGACCAGGTTGCTGGAGACAAGCTGGTAAGTGGAGCCGTTGACCGTCGTGAACGAGACGGTGTTCACACTGCCCGCGCGGGTGATGCCGGTGATGGTCGGGCGAGGGGTGCCGCCGCCGCCGCCGGTCCCGGCGGTGAAAGTGAGCACTCCATTGGTTCCCAGGGAAAAGCTGCCGACCTGCAAGGCAGGGGGCTTCGGGTTGATGGTCGATCCGCTGATTTGAAAAAAGCGCATCGTGGTCTGGCTGGCGCTGTTGGCCAGCAATCCCTCCACTTCATAGGCCGTGGTTCCACCCAGGTTCGGGTTCGGCACGCCACCGGCCGATGTTTGCGCGGTGTAAGAAGAGGTGAAACTGGGATCAACCTTGTACGGCCCCGGCTGGGCGGTGCCGCTGGGACCGGGCGGCGTGGCGGTGGCATCCCGCGCTTCGACGCCCACGCCATTGATCTTGGAGCGGATGTTGTTGCGCGCGCTGCCGGTGACTTCCAGCGGAGTGTTGTTCGGATCGGCATCGGTCAACCAGACCCGCTGCGCGACGTTGGCGTTGTCCGTGGCGGCGAGGACGGTGTATTTCACCCCGGCGAGACTGGTGAAATTAGAACGGACCAGCCCGAAATTCCAGTTGTTGGTCACACCCGTGTTGGTGACCGTCAGCACGGTGCCGGCAGTCTTGTTCAAATAATTGCTCACGCTGCCGAGGCTGAACTCCACGTCGTTGAAACCGGTCTTGCTGAATATCAGCAGCAGTTGGGTGTCACCATAGATCAGGGCGTGGGCGGAGGGGTTCAGCAGCCCGGCGGCGAGGACGAGAGCGAGTTGGAAGATGCGTTTCATGGATTTCTATTTGGTTGTCGGTTTAGTTTTGATTTTCAACGGCCAAAGCCTAGGCGGACGCGCCTCCAACCACTCACACTCCACGGCCAAGACGGGGCACTATCTGGACAACGGTGACAATCGCCTCATGTCTGCAATGTGTAAGCTGACTTTCCGCCTTGGATGCAGGGTTCTGGCCGAAAACAATCATTCTCCCCGGCCGCGTCGCAAAAACGTAACTTGTTCCCGGACGGCGCGCGGGAGTATTTCGGGAGGGTGAAGCGATTCTCTTTTCTCATCGGCGCGGCATTGCTTCCGCTGACGGCCGCCGCGGCGGATGAATTATTCCTCACAGGCCTGGTGGATTATGGCCAACTGCAGCGCGCCTTCGTGCGTCGTCTCCCCGCCGATGATCTGCTCACCCTCCGGCCCGGCCGCGAAGTCGGCGGCCTAGAACTGCTCTCGCTCGACATCCTCGCCGGCCGCGCGCTGGTGCGCGATGGAACCAATCTGCTGACGCTGAATTTCCCCGGAGGCCAAGCGCAATCCTCGGTGCTCGAAAAGTTCGCGCAATCCGGACGCCTCCCGCCTGACTATGCCGCCGCCTGGCCCGCCGGCTACGAGCCGGAGATCATCCGCCGTCATCGCGCTGGCACGCTGGATCCGTCGGCCGGCCCACTCACGGACACACCCGGCGCGGTGGCCACCGCCGATTACATTTCCGCGATTCGACGCTACGCGCGCACCCTGCCGCCGGAGGAGCGCGAGCCGTTCCTGCGGGAGTTGGAACAATACAAAGCCACCCCGGTGGCCGCTGCAGATGGCACGGCCCGATCGCCGGAATCTTTCCCCGGTCCGACGGTGACTCCAACGCTTTCGACTAGTGACGGAAGCAGGCCCACACTTGGATCGCCAGCTATTCCAGGCGATTTGCTCGCCCAGTTGAATACGCCGCCTCCCGACGTGGGCACGCTGCAGGGAACCGCCCCCGAAATCAGCGCCTGGCGTCGCCTGCGCCGCGCGCAATCAGATCCTGCCCTTATCGCCCGGATCGAGGCGCAGCTCCTCGGCTACGCCTCTCCACCCATCGGGGATTGACCGACGACACCCCGCCGCCAGCGATCAGGAAAAACCGCCGTGTCCTTTCCGCCGGCTGCGACTCACTCCGCCGGCACCAGCATGATCTGCTGCAAGTCCATCACCGCCCCCTTCGCCTTCTTGACGGGGCGGACCGCCAGCAAAACGTCGCCGACTTTTTCAATCGTCACGGTGCCGATCTCGCGGTCCTTCCACGTTTGAAATCCGCCGGTGTCCTCGACCACGAACGCGAGCTTCTGCCCGCCCAGTTCGACCGCCACCTCGCTGCCGCCCTGCCCCTTGCCGCAGCCCTGCCGCACCAGCACCTTGAACTTGCCGGGCTTCTTCACGGCGAACGACCATGACGCCCAGTCGCTGGTGTTCACCCAGTAACCCAGCGTGTTCTTGTTGGGCGCCGCCTCGTAGCGGAGCCGCGTGCCATGCACGGTCGAGTCGCGCGAGTGGAGCAGGATCGATCCGTCCTCGGCCGGCGCGACCGGCTTGCCCTCCGGCGCGGGGGTGAGCGTGATCACTTGTACCAACCCCTTCGCATCGGGGTGGCTGGCGGCGATGGTGATCTTGCCCTCGCGGGCGATGTAAATTTTCTCACCCAGCCCGGCCTTCTTGTCACCGACGCGCAGTTCGATCGCCTTGGAAAAACCTCGCACCGGCACATCGACCTCA
>Ga0049085_10000462_pt1 | contig 15951 bp, 18 predicted proteins | sample GreLakmeSU08MSRF_FD_66721 | JGI IMG/M metagenome (GOLD analysis project Ga0049085, IMG submission 66721) | Freshwater lentic microbial communities from great Laurentian Lakes, MI, USA - Great Lakes metaG SU08MSRF | ecosystem: Environmental > Aquatic > Freshwater > Lake | place: Great Lakes... | reverse complement strand
CTCGAGCTATTCCCACACCCACCATTTGATTGCGGAGTCCAAATAGTCGCTTGAGCCACCACTGGAGTTCCCGTAGAAGCGCCCTCATTACCACCACCGCAAGACATTAGAGCTAAAGTTGCTAGCAACATCAAAGTAGTTATGTATGTACGCATGATTTATCCTTAGTGATTGATGGACTAAAACTGATAACCAACGCCCACTAGGGCATTAGTGACTTTAAAGCTGGCTGTGCCGGATGCATTAGTAGCCACATTTTGATTGCCATAGTTCATGTAATTGACTTCCGCAAAGCCATACCAACTGCCTTGAATGATTTGGCGATAGCCAAGACCTAAGGAGTAGCCGTTATAGGTGTCGTTATCTCCACCGATTTCATAATTGGCATTGGAGTAACCCACCTTAGCGTAAGCTAGCTTTTCTTTATCAATAGCGTAAGCAGGAGAAATAAAGAGGTTATAGGAGTCACCCTTTTTAACTGATTGGGTTTCACTGTATTTGAGGGCTGGCAAAGTTACAGTGGCATTACTCTTAACCCCTGATAAGGGGGAATACTCCGCTCCAATACCAAGGAGGAAGTTACCTGTGACTGGGAAGTAATAACCAATCGTAGCCGTTCCTGCAAAGCTATTAGTCGTACCACCTGAAATACCGTAGGAATAAGCAGAGTTATTTAAAGTACCGCCTGAATAGCTTGGGGTTGAATTCTCATAACCAATACCAACTTGTCCATAAAATCCAGTAAAGACGGACTGGGCTAAAGCAGGGGTAGTAAGGCTAACGAACCCAATAGCTACTGCCAATGATTTAGATTTCATCTTCTAGCCCTTAGTTAATATTTTTATGAAATATCTAATAGGTATTCGCAATTTCTGGCGGTGCGCTAGATAGATCTAGCCGAAGGGAAAAAGTGGTTATAGAAACTATAGGCTCATACAGGGATCAAGATATGCTGGTATACCCTTGCTTTGAGGAGATCTCTTGAGTAAGTCTATTAGTATCAAGATAGTACAAATAAGATGTAAAGGGATGGAACTTTACAGATTGGTGTTTATATACCCACTCCAGAAAAAATTGTCCAATAAATAGAGCTGGATTAATAGAAATGGAGATTACATCCCCCATTCAATGTTTCTAATCAAAAGGGTGGAGGGTATATTTTGCAATTTTTAGGGCATATAGAAAAAAGGGAATAGGATTAAAATTGTTATTAATTTCTATGAGTTATAGCAAAAAAGCATGGGTAAAACTCTAATCCTTATCTCTGTAGTTACCAGTTTTATGGTGGGTTGCGCTCAAAATCAGTATAAAGCTCCTGCGGGAGTCTTGCCTAGGGCGAATCAAGAAACTGTTTTTACGCCAGACGGCAAGCCCTATTACAGAACTAGAACCGAAATTCCCACTAAAGAAACAACTCAAAATACAGCTACTAAAGAATCAATGAGTCTTGATGAAGCTAAGAAAAAATGTATAGAGCTTGGATTTAAAGATAAAACTGAACTACTTGGCAGTTGCGTACTTAAATTAAGCAAATGAGATGAAGGTATTTCTAAGAAATAAAAACTATTACATTGCAATCCTAGGACTTATGGTGTCCTTCTATAGCGTTGCTCAAATTCCAACAGTTAGAACAGAGTATCGAACGGACAAACTTTGTAAGTATATTGATTTCCATCATGAACCATTTCGGTTTCGGTGGTTAACTTGGGATGGTGAGTGTAAGAATGACTATATCAGTGGTACTGGTACATTAGTTATCAAACATATAAGAGGCTTCCTTACAACAACTATTAAAACAACATTCCAAGATGGTTTAGCAAATGGTAGTGGAGAAGAAATTTCTGAATCTTCTGTTGGAAAAACTATTTTTAAAGGTGAATGGGTAGGTGGCCTTAGAAATGGTATTGGCAAAATTATTTATCCTAATGGCGATATTTATGAGGGTAATTATGTAAATAATCTTAAAACTGGTATTGGCAAAATTATTTATCCTAATGGCGATATTTATGAGGGTAATTTTGTAAACAATCTTAGACATGGAAAAGGAAAAATAACCTCAGAAAAAGGAACATCTTATGAGGGCGATTTTTTTGAAAATAAAATTCAAGGCAAAGGTATTCAAAAATTTCCTGCGGGACATATTGAAGAGGGGGATTTTAAAGATGGAAGGTTAAATGGTTCTGGAATTATAAAATTTGGTAATCTCGGTATCTCTGAAGGTAATTTTGTCAATGGAATGCTTGATGGCAAAGGAAAGATAGTTTTTAAGGACGGAAAAGTTATCGAAGGAATATTTAGTAAAAATATCTTAACAAATGGAAAGATTATTTTTCCAAGTGGTGAAATTCAAACGGGTGAGTTTGAAGGTGGAAGGTTAAATGGTAAAGGGAAACTAGTTAGAAAAGATGGAACAATTCTAGAGGGAAATTTTATTTGGGGATCTCTTGGTAATGGAAAAATAATATTTTCAACTGGCGTAATAGATGAGGGTAATTTTACAAATTTGCAAGAAAGACCAAATCAATTGGTTGAGACAGTTTTAAACGGAGTAGGCACAAGAATTTCAATTGGTGGCGATATTTATAAGGGGAATTGGGTTAATGGGGTTATGACGGGAGAGGCAACTATTCAATATAAAAATGGTAATACATATACTGGTAAGGTTACTTACCCAATTGCAAATGGACAGGGCAAGATGACATATGTAAATGGGATTACATATGAAGGCTTATTTAAAGATTCTAAACGGTGGGGCGTTTTTTCTGTAACTGCAAAAGATGGAAAAAAAACTATACAAACTTATCAAGATGATATTTTAGTACCAACAGTCACTTCTATTTCAACAAATAGCTCAAGTAGTACTTCAAATGCCCCTGCAAATTCTATTTCATCAGATAATTCCTTGCTAGATTTTGAGGATGCTAAGAAAAAATGTGTATCAATTGGTTTTAAACCAGCTACTGAGCAATTTGGTAAATGTGTCTTAAAATTCACTAAATAATTAGGTAAATTTTGAAATTCTGCGCCATCCTATTAATTTTTTTCTTGTACGGATGTGCAAATAAAAATCAACCATTGACTTCGGAACAGCGATATTCTATTTTAAAAAACAACTTAAATGAAATTGCTAGACGCCAAGGAGTTTATGTTGGTGAACCGATGCCAGGAGAGGAACAACGGCTATTTGATGCAGAACGAAGATATCAAGAACAAAATCCTGCTGGCAAAAATTCTAATGATTTATTAAATTTTCAAGACGCTAAACTTAAGTGTCTTTCAATTGGCTTTAAGGCTGGCACTGAAGAGCTTGGCAAATGCGTACTCAAATTTACAAAATAATCCTTATTGGCTTTTTAAGTGCCATTCCAGTAATGGTTAGCGCCTTAGATACAAGCCAAGAAGAAAAAGCATGTAGAGATATAGGTTTTACAAAAAAGAATCCTGATTTTGGAGAATGCGTTATCGAGCTAGTCGATCGCAGATTTGAAGCTCAGGCGAAGCTAGAGGCTAGGGTTAAAGCAAATGAAAATGCAAATATCGTTAAACCCAATCAAGATATTAAAGTTAGTTATCGGTCTTCTCCTGCAAGGGAAGGTAGTAATTCTGTATGGAACTTAAGTGGGATTGCATCTTTAAATATTACTGCTAGCTATTTAACTCGTCCTGACCATACTACTTATGACACTATCAAGGTTGCAGACGCAAGAGTTTTAGTAAGCGTAGTCGATAAAATTGGAAATTCTGCGGGTTTACGCCCAACACTTTTTGTCCGAGAATCAAGTCAGATTAACGCAGCTGCAAACTTTGATAAAAATGGTAATCCTGTAATTTATATCAATAAGCCAATGCTCGATTTAATTAAAAATGATCAGGATATGGCTGCAGCACTAATCGGTCATGAAATGGCACATTTACATTTAAACCACCCAGGGGCAACCTCTACTACAGACGCTATTGGGACTATTTTTGGCGTGCTCGCAGGCGTTGCGCTTGAGGTAGTAGCTCAGAAAAAACTAGGAGTAACTAACTTGGGATTAAATGCTGGAACTTTAGCTGGAGCAGCTTTTTCTACCTCCTTTACTAGGGATCAGGAAAGGGAAGCGGATCGCCTAGGGATCATCTGGGCGAAACAAAATGGTTACGATCCTATGGGAGCGGTTCGATTGTTTCAAGTACTTGAGCGTCAAGGGGGTAATAATCTGATACCATTTTTTCAAACCCACCCTAATCCAAGTGAGCGCATTGAAAATGCCCGACAAACAGCACAATAATGAAACTTGATTGCTTATCGATCCAACAGATACAAAGGTGGCTAACACACCACCAAAAACGCTTGCAGTACGGTGATCGAGTAGAACCCATGACTAGTATCGCTAATCGGGCTGGAGTCTCACGGCAGACCTTATATGCAGTCCTCAATGGTGAGCGATCTGAATTTGGTCAGATAGCCCAAATAAGACTGAGCAGAATCATCCAAGAGATCACAAATGAACCGAACTATCAGGTTAGCAAAATGGTGAGAGTAGACCTCTCAAGTGGCGTGCCAAGGATAAGATTTGGGTTGTAAGGGGAGTGGGGTAGGAGGGCTACTTAACGCCCTCTTATGTTTTATATAAGTCCGAAAGTCTGTTACCCCGTTACCAAAAAAGTAACGGAGTAACGGAGTAACATCCATTTTTAAGACAGGTAGCGCTCAAAAGCATCTTCAAAATCATAGTAGATATATCCTCTTATTGGTTTATCACCATCTTTGTACTGTTTTGGATGGATTCCAAATGCTTTAAGCATGGTCGATAGGTGATAGGGAGTTAAACCACCTTTCGGAAAACTATCCCACAATAGCTCTTTATTACTTCGTAGTGTAGCAACCAATATTAGCGTTCCAATACGCTCAAGTTTTCTTTCCAAAAAGATATTTTTGATGTCCTTAAGAATTTCAACTCCATACTCTATTTCCAGCCTATTAGTGGCGGATAAATTTTCTGAAGCCTGAATAGCGTATCTATATACATCTTCGCTTATGAATTTAGCAATTTTTAGTAGAGGAAGCCAATTATCTTGGGTACGGTCATCTAAACGATTATTCAATTCTATTTTGGTCTTTATGATTGTTAATTCGCTATCGATTAGAAAGCGCACTATTTTTCTTTTCAAGTTATAAAAATAGTCTGGATTTTCTTCAAGCCTTTCGTTGATTCTGTAAATAGCTTCTTCGGGAAGTTTTCGCCTAAGCCGAATCGTTATACAACGACTTTGAAGCGTGTCTGGAAGACTACCAATCCCAACAATGCATTTAGCGCACCAAGTGGAAAATTCTTGAGATTCTTCATATTGCTTTCCTCCCTGTCTATAAACTTTGCCAGATTGTTTGTAGCCTTCGTTCAGGATGCCAATCAACTCAGTCCTATTCTCAATAAAAGTGTCGGCTTCATCGATAAAAAGAGTGGGTTGTATTTTAGAAATTAGACGGTAAATCGTAGCGTTAGATCCATTGCTCATTGAAATAGGTCTTGGGCACAACTGTTCTAAGATTTCACGCAGGGTACTTTTACCGCATGCCCGTACTGGTGATCCAATATTCAAAATTGCCGAATGATTGCATAACTGTGGGACAAATGGTGGTTTGATAAAGTAGGTTTGAAGTACCCAAAGTATGACTGCTATCTGCTCATTTAGATTGGTTATTACAAAATCAAAAATGGCATTTCTTAGAGCATTAAATAGCTCAATTGGATTAACGGGCTGATCCCAAGGCTCTACACCAAAATCAGGGTGTTGACTATCATCATTAAATTCATTATTGTTCATTTGATACTTTCTTTAAGCGTGTCTCATCCCCTAGCCCCCGCTCCACAAAGCGGGGGTTTATCTTTTATGCTGCTTCTTTTGGTTTGAAGTGCTGATCTATCCAAGCATCTATATCTGATTCTCGCCAGACATTGATTGAATCGGATAGCTTTGTGGGCTTTGGGAATTTGCCCTGCGACATCTTTAGCCAGATTGTTGACTTGGCTAATGTTGTCTTATTAGATACATCTGTAATGCGTAATAATTTATTTGAATCCATCACAATCTCCTTTGTTGGTGATGGACCTATTTAAATTTATTTGGATTCAGTTATCTAGTTTTTGCTTAAGGAATAACTCAGTAACTTTTGTAAACTTGTAATACCAGCCTTTTGCTCTAGATTTTGTTAGACCATTATTTAGTAGCTCTTCCTTATCGCCTACCTTGACCTTCATACTTTCATATTCCCATTTAATTTCGCTGCTTCCAACAATTGAGTTCCATTCAGCAAGTGTAGGGCGCTTTTTTTTCTCGAATAGAGAACCAAGAAATAACTTAAATGCGCTGTATTCATCATGCTCTCGCTTTTTTCCTACTTTATTGTTGGTTCGTAATCTGCGTACCTCATCTCGTAGTGCTTCAATTTTTATTGAATAAAGCAAGCAAAAAGATAGAAGCTCTTTTTTATTTTTTTTATTAAGCAAATGGTAGGTAACTATCAAATCTTCGTCAGTCATTTTTGCCCTCCCAAAGGCAGCCCTGAAATATTCACACCAAAGGGTTGGGTAACCCTCTTTCGGTGGCGAACCTAGGTGTGAGTTTCTTAGTTTACGCAGCTTTTATATTGATAACATTTTCATAAGTCTTAGAGTGGCAGAAGGTTTCCCAGTCAGCTAAAAGCACCCGTCTGCGCTCAAATAGGTCACCTCTTCGGTATGCAGCTTCCACTTTATTACTAATGGTGTGTGCCAGCGCCATTTCAGCGACCTCTGGTGAGTGCATAGTTTCCTCAGATACCCAATCCCTAAAGGTGGATCTGAAACCATGAACCGTAACATCTACACCCATTCTGCGTAGCATCATTGGCAAAGCCATATTGCTGAGTTTTTTACCTTTTCTGGAAAATAGATAATCACTATCCTCATCTAATGCTTTAGTAATGCTAATAATCTCTAAGGATCGTTTACAGAGGGGTACACGATGTTCAGTCCTAGCTTTCATCCTATCAGCTGGAATAGTCCAAATACCATCCACCACCTCGGTTCTTAAGGCATCAGTGACTTCGCTAGTTCGGTTCGCATTAAGAATTAAGAACTCAAGCGCTAAAGCTGCCATTCCATCCATTTCACGCAACTTAGACATAAATGCTGGTAATGAGCGGTAGGGTAGTGCTTTATGGTGTTTGACCTTCTGAAATTTCTTTGGTGCTGGCAGGATAGTTTGTAGTAAACCTCGCCATAAGGCCGGGTTCATTCCAGTTCGTAGTTTTCTAGTAGTGGCAGCCGCCAAAATCCACTCTAAGCGTCCACGCAAACGGCTGGCGGTTTCTGTTTTCGTACTCCAGATTGGTTGGACGATTTTGAGAATATCTTCCATATCGATTGCATCTAGACGCTTTTGACCAATAACTGGAAAGGCAAACTTCCTTAGGCTGTATTCCCATTGAGCAGCATGCTTCTCATTACTCCATTCAATGCGCTTACTCTCAATAACCTCCAGCGCAAACTTTTCAAAGGTAATAGCAGTAGAGGTTTGAGACATTAGGGCCGCCTTCTTAGTCTTTCTTTCCAATATGGGGTTGATACCTTGGTTGAGCTTGTATCGAGCTTCCTGCGCTTTTATACGGGCATCTGCTACAGATATTTCTGGAAAGCTGCCAAGCGTTAAATCATGCCTATTAGCACCATAGGTATAGCGTAGTACCCAGTACTTATAGCCACTCTTCTTAATCAGGAGTTGTAGTCCTTTTTCGTTAGTGGTGTGTCTGCCAGTCTGCTTGGCGTTCTTAATGCTTTGATAATCAAACTTGAGCTTCATACATTTCCTTTCGGGGATTTTTCCCTCAGTAGTACCCACATCTCAGCTCTAGAAAGGGCTGTGTGGGGTTATTTAGAAATGTATGGATTTAGATGATTGCTGCATAGTTATTGCTTAAGTAATAACAAATATCTTCAGGTAATATATGAGTTAGCAGGTGTCTTAAGTAAGCAACTATGTATTTTTTAATCCAAAACCATACATAGTGGCTATTCGACACCGCTTCCGCCAACGTCAATGGTTATGGATAAGGAAATATTGGAAAATAGGTATGCGTGCAAACCAACGAAATTGGACATTAGTGATTGGATTATTATGCGTTGTTGCCGCCTGCGTTATCGCTTACTTAATTACAGCACCTGCAGAAGCTGATATTTCTTTGCTTAGAGATAGGCCTGATGCTTATTGTTCGGAATATTCAGCATTTGCTTAACTGATTCAGCTCAGAATAAAATTAATACGCTGCACAAACCCCGATTTAACAGTTATGGAGATTAGCGAGTCGTGGCTGCAAGATTGAGTTTGTTATAAGATAAAGAAAAATAATAGGAGACCATGAAATGATAAAAACCCCCAGTACATTAAAGTTATTTGGCCTTTTGCTTGGCGCGGTAGTTCTAAGTGACTCAGGTTTGGTACGCGCTGCCGACCCTTTTCCTAGCAAAGAAATTCGCCTCATCGTGCCTTGGAATGTGGGTGGCTCTAATGATATTTCTGCCCGACTTTTATCGCAGTTAATTGCAGAGCAGGGTATTAAAGTTGTAGTTGAAAATATAGCAGGCGCGACTGGCACCATCGGGATGGGCAAAGTAGCTAGTGCAGAGCCTGATGGTCATACGGTGGGTATGGGGACAAGCTCAACCATGGCGATGATTGCGCAAAATTTAACCCCCTTAAAAAATGAGCAATTTGCACCCATAGCCAGAGTAACAACAGATCAACTGCTATTACTAGTGCCTGGCGAAGGGCCAGCAACTAATTTAGATGCATTTCTCGCTATGGTCAAAAAAAATCCAGCTAAGATTTCGATTGGCACACCTGGCAGTAATAATCTTAATCATATTTTTGCCGTGATGTCTGGTAGGGTGGTGAATACTGAAATAATTACTGTACCCTATACGGGCGGTTCAAAAGTCATTGTTGATTTAGCTGGTAAACAAATTGACGCTGCAGTTTTAAAGCCATCGGAAAGTAAAACACAAATTGATGCTGGCCTCGTAAAGCCCATTGGTGTATTTGCTAATGACCGTATTAAGACTTTGCCGAATGTGCCTACTTTTAAAGAAAAAGGCTTTGATGTTTTTCCTTATGGGCCACTTGTGCAAATGGCTTATATTGCTGCGCCAGCAAAAATTCCGCAAGCTGTGCAAGATCGCCTAATCGCTATTTTTAGCAAAGCGATTCAAGACCCACGTTTTAAAAAAGCTTCGGAAGAAGGTGGGGCTAAAGTAGATGATGTTACGGGCAAAGCTCTTGGTGAAGAAATCGTTGCCGTAACTAAAACGCTGGCTGTGGTTGGCCCAAAAATATTTACAACAGAAAAGAAATAAATTTTTCAGCTGAAAGACATCATTCATGTCAAAAATTAAGAAAGTTACTTGCCATGTGGTTTCGGCACCAGTAGCAAAACCCTTTACATCTTCAAGAGGGTGGATTTATAAAACTCGAGGTTCTTGTATTGTCGAAATAGAAACCGTTGATGGTATTGTTGGTTGGGGCGAATGTTATGGTCCATCAGCAGTAGCAAAAAGTTTTATTGATACCCAGTATGCCCCGCGTATTCTGGGTATGGATGCCTTTGATGTAGAGGTTATTTGGGAGGAGCTCTATAACCGCATTAAAGATTACGGCAGCAGAGGCATGGCTATTTCAGCGATTAGTGGCATTGATATTGCCTTGTGGGACATTATTGGTAAAAGCTGTGGTCAGCCGATTCATAAATTAATTGGTGGATCTTACCGTAGCGAGGTATCTGCCTATGCAACGGGATTGTATTTTATTGATATGGATCGCTTGATCGAGGAGGCCGTTGAAGAGGCGCTTGAGTTTAAAGGTAACGGCTTTACCGCAATTAAAATGAAGATTGGTTTGGGCGATCCTAAATTTGATATTAAGCGGGTTGAGGCAGTGCGTAAAGCAATTGGCGATGATATTCGGCTGATGGTTGATGCCAATCATTGTTTTACTGTGCCTCAAGCAATTCGTATTGGTCGCCAGTTAGAGCAATTAGACGTGGAATGGTTTGAAGAGCCAATTTCACCAGAGGATATTGATGGCTATGTAGAGGTTACCCGGGCCTTGGATATGGCAGTCGCGGGCGGTGAAAATGAATTTACCCGCTGGGGTTTCCGTGATCTAGTAGTAAGAAAAGCCATGGATATTGTCCAACCTGATATCTGCGCAGCAGGTGGCATCAGTGAGTGCCGTAAGATCGCAACGCTCGCTAGCGCTCATGGGGTGGAGTGTGTGCCGCATGCTTGGGGCTCAGCGATTGGCTTAGCAGCGACATTGCATTTTTTAGCGGCATTACCTGATCAACCTCCAAGTTTTAAAGGTAACCCACCATTATTAGAGTTAGAGCAATGCGAAAATCCATTTCGCGATCTTCTATCGATTGAGCCCATTGAGCAACATAATGGCAAGGTAAAAATCCCTACTGGGCCTGGCTTAGGAATTGAAATTAATCGTAGTGTTTTAGATCAATATCGGGTTTCATAAGGAAATCACTTTTGGGCCCCGTAACTTTGTTGCTGATGTAGTTGTTAATCGAATTAAACGAGGGAGTTCTTTTTTTTGAGTAAGAAGCCAAAGGTATTGTTAACAAACCCAATTCATCCCCACTTTTTTGCAGAATTAACACAACAATGTGAGGTGGTGGTTGCGCCCGATACAAAGCCCGAAACCTTTAAGGCCTTAATTGTGGATTGCGATGGGTTGATGGTGCGCTCTCAATTGCCCCCCGATATATTTGATGATGCAAAACAATTGAAGGCAGTGGTGCGGCATGGGGTTGGGCTTGATTTCATCCCAGTTGAAGCGGCCACTAAAAAGAAAATTGCAGTAGCCAATTTACCTGGCTCAAATACCAATGCGGTAGTTGAATATTGTCTTGCAGTTATTTTTCATTTCCGTCGGCGTCTGAATATAATTGACTCAATGCTCAGAAATACAGGTTGGGCAAGCACTCGCCCATTGGCAGATGATATAACAGAAATTCAAGCTAATACCATCGGCATTATTGGCATTGGATCAATTGGGAGTGCTTTAGCAAAGGCAGCCGCTAATTTAAATATGCAAGTGATCGCCTTAACTAGGCGCCCAGAAAATTTACCTAAAGAAATTCGTGGGGTTAGTAAGAGTGAATTATTTTCTCAGGCCGATGTAATTGCTATTTGTTGTCCTTTAAATGATCAAACACGTGGCTTAGTTGACGCAAGCGCCATTGCGCTAATGAAGCCCAGCGCTATCTTAATTAACGTGGCGCGTGGCCCCGTTGTGGATACTAAAGCCGTCATTGCCGCCCTTAAGGCAGGCAAAATTACTGGGGCAGCCATGGATGTGCATGATGAGCATCCTTTAACTGGGCAAGAAGAAGTTTTTAATTGCCCCAACTTACTTCTAACACCTCATCTGGCTGCTATTACAGCAACTAGTATGCGCGGCATGAGTGAGGGGGCCGTGAAAACATTGTTAGCTTTATTACGCGGGGAGCACCCGAGCAATACAGTTAATCCTGTCGTATTTACCAACTAGAATGTTGTGATTATGAAAAATCCCATGCGTATTGTTAAATTAGAGGCCGTGCCTATTTCATTCCCCGTGCCTGAAAATAAATCAGTACGCTTGGGTATTGGTAGAAGCGTTAAACGTGATTCGGTATTGGTGCGCATTGAGACCGAAGATGGACATGTCGGGTGGGGAGAGGCGCACCATGGTCGAGCCCCTGGTGCCATTGCCAAGTTAATCGACACCACGATGCGGGAATTAGTATTAAATCAAGATGCTTCTGATATTAATGGCATTTGGGCACGGGTCTATAAGATGCAAATTTCGACCCATGGCATGGGTGCAGCTGCCGTTCTTGCGCTTAGTGGTATTGACATTGCTTTATGGGACATTCGTTCGCAGGTAGATGGGCAGCCTTTATATCGCTTACTGGGCGGCTCATCTAAAAAAATTAAGGCCTATGCTGGCGGCATTGCTTTGGGTTGGCAAGAGCCCGATTCGTTGGCAAACGAAGCCTTAGAGCATGTGGCCACAGGTTATCGAGCATTAAAATTACGGGTTGGTGATACTGCTGAAAAAGATATTGCTCGTGTTCTAGCCGTAAGAAAAGCAGTAGGGCCTGAAATCGATCTGTTAGTAGATGCGAATACAAATTACACCCTACTAGATGTTCGTAAAGTGATGCCCGCTTTTGATGAGGCGGGCGTTACTTGGATCGAAGAACCATTTCCACCGCAGGATCGTAAGGCTTATCGCATGGCACGCAGCTTAGGAAGAGTGCCCTTTGCTGCAGGTGAAAACCACTTCACCCGCTATGAGTTTGCTACTTTACTAGAGGATGGTGATGTGCAATTTATGCAGCCCGACTTATCCAAAGCGGGCGGCGTGACTGAATCAATGCGGATTGCAGCTATGGCCAGCGCCAATAAATTAACCGTTAACCCCCACACTTCGGCAACTGCAATTAATATGGCAACCACCATTCACTATCTCTGCGCGGTTGATAACCCAGGGTATTTTGAAGGTGATGTTACTTCGCTGAATCCCTTTAGAGATGAGATGATGGACAAAGTGGCTTACGTGCTTGATGCAGATGGTTTTGTTAGGCCTTATGATGGTATTGGTATAGGTCTGAAAATTAATTTAGACTTCATTAAGGACCACCCATTAATTGACGGCCCTTGTTATGTTTAGCTTTTCTCAAGCGGAGAATAGTAATGAATTTGATGATTAAGCCAGAAAATCCAGCGAGACCGAATTTTGTCGGGATTGCCAGCGGGATTGATTTAAGAAATCCGCAGGATGAAGAAACCATTCAAGCGATTGATCGTGCCATGGATCAATATGCGGTCCTGGTTTTTCGAGGGCAGCCCCTAACTCAGGATGAGCAAATTGAATACTCACAACAATTTGGCCCATTAGACTCTGGCCTTCGAAAGGCTACAGGGGCGCCTACACGGTTTAAACATGAACAGCTCATTGATATTGGTAATGTAGCCTTAGATGGATCAATCGCTTCGCGAGATAACAAAAAGTTACTTGGGGTCTTGGCGAATCAATTGTGGCATAGCGATAGCACTTTCCAGAATATCCCCGTCAAATATTCAATGCTGTCTGCAGTCATTGTTCCTGAAGAAGGCGGTCAATCTGAGTGGGCTGATTTACGTACCGCTTGGGATGCACTGCCAGAAAAAACTAAGCACTATGTGGAGGGTCGAACAGGCTTGCATTCTGCCTTTCATTCTCGGATTGCATTGGGTGACGAACACTACACAGAAGAACAGTTGGCTAAATTTCCGCTCGTTAAGCGACCTTTAGTCCATGTCCACTCAGGTTCAGGTCGTAAGGTTTTATTTCCAAGTGTACATATTACTGAGGTAAGTGATTTAACGGTACCTGAGGGGCGTTTGTTGGTGGCCGAGTTAATTGAGCACGCCACTCAAGCTCAGTTTGTATACTCACATCACTGGCAGCCCGGTGATTATGTGATGTGGGATAACCGCACCACCTTGCATCGTGGCCGACGCTATGATCTCTCGGTACGCAGAGATTTGCGGAGAACTACCACCTTGGAGCGAGATTACATGCCATTGGAGGCAACTGTTTAATGATGATGACGATCTTAAAAAAACAATACTTGCATTGCATACTAGTCGTTACGACAATAATGTATGCAAGTCTTTCTTTGGCAGATGTTTACCCATCAAAGCCAGTTAAGTTAATTGTACCGTTTGCCGCTGGCTCAGCATCAGATACCGTGACCCGCTCAGTAGCTGAGCGCTTAACAATCTCGATGGGGCAACCTTTCTTGGTTGAAAATAGGGCTGGAGGTGGTGGCACGATCGGTAATGATTTTGTAGCGAAGGCGCCCCCTGACGGATATACCTTATTAATTTCAACCGCGGCTTTGCCTATTAGCGCTAGCGCCTATACCAATCTAAAATATGATACTAGCGCATTTGTGTCTGTTACCGTCTTTACCAATTCAGCACTGGCGTTAGCAGTTAATCCTACTTTCCCAGCTAAAAATGTGCGTGAATTTATTGACTACGCAAAAGCCAACCCAAACAAAGTTAATTTTGGCTCTCTGGGAGTGGGCACCTCACATCATGTAACGGCCGAGAAATTAAAGTTAGATGCTGGTATTAATATGACCCATGTACCTTATAAGGGTTCAGGGCCAGCTCATTTAGATTTGATGGGCGGGCAAATTCAGGTGATGTTTGATAATTTAGTAGCACTCATGCCCCAGTTTAAGAGTGGCAAATTACGACCAGTGGCAGTTACTACCCTCAAACGTCATCCGCAGTTACCCGATGTGCCATCGCTTTCAGAGTCTGGTGTGAAAGGCTTTGAGGCGGTAGCTTGGTTTGGCATGGTGGCGCCACCTGGCACGCCAAAAGAGATTATTAATAAGCTTAATGTTGAGGTTGTCAAAGCACTGAATACCCCCGAGGTTCGTCAGCGCCTCATCGATGGCGGCTCTGAAGTCATTGGTAATTCGCCTGAAGAAGCTGATCGCTTTTTAAAGGCAGAGATAGCCAAGTGGGCGGTAGTCGTTAAGAATGCAAAGATAACTGCGGAGTAGTTTGGGTTTAATCTCGCATGGGTAATTGTTTTTTAGGGCGGCAACTCAGTTTGCATAACCCTAAGCTCATTTCTGTTGTAAATGGGGGTTATATCAGGGTTAGTACCATTCTTCATTCGATGAAAATGATTGTAAATTGGCAATGTAGCAAAATACGTGGTTGTGAGATAGCCGCAATCTAAGTAGTCATTAAAAAAAATGAGACAAAAATGCGAATAGTCATAGCGATTCTGATGGTGCTGGTTGTGGTTGGATCGGCTCATGCTCAAGATGCAAATTATCCCAAGGGACCAGTCAAAATTTTAGTGGGTTATCCCGCTGGGCAAACGACAGATATGATTGCCAGAACTATTGGTGAGAAGTTAGCTGATAGATGGAAGCAACCTGTCATTATCGAAAATATTCCTGGGGCAGGCAGTGGTTTAGCCGCAGTGGCTGCAGCTCGCGCTAAAAACGATGGCCAAACTCTATTATTTACTGCTAATGCTGCCATGGTGATTGGGCCGCATATTTATGAAAAAGTAAATTATGAAACCTTTAAGGATTTTGACTTTGTTAATTTAACCGTCTGGGTTCCTTATGTTTGTGCTGTATCGGCCAATTTGCCAGTTCAAGATATGGCGTCTTTGAAGCTTTATATCAAAGCAAACCCAGATAAATTGTCTTATGGCTCGCCTGGGGTAGGCACGATTTCGCATTTGACCATGGAGCGCCTTAAGGCTGAATTTGATTTCAATGTATTGCATGTTCCTTACAAGGGGTCGGCTGCCGTTCTTACTGATTTAGTTGCAGGCAATGTTCAATTTGCCTGCGAACCCCCAGGAATTATGGCTCCATTAGTAAAGGCAGGAAGAATTAAGGCCATTTCAGTGACCTCGACTAATAGGCTACCGACATTTCCAAATGTGCCAACAATTGCCGAAACATATCCAGGGTTTTCTAGTGGCGCCTGGGTGGGGCTAGTGGTTCCAAAAGGAGTGCCTTTTGCAATTATTCAAAAAATAAATACGGATGTTGGCTCGATTGTGAAGGAAGTGGCCGTTAAGGAAAAATTTGAAGCCGCAGGCTTAATCGTTTTATCAGATGGACCTAGTGAATTTACTAAGATTGCACTGGCAGATAATGAGCGCTATGGCAAGTTAGTTCGTCAATTAAATTTAAAGCCATAAATGAGGTTGCTACTCAAGAAAGTCCTTTATGCAAATTGAATTTAAACCCCTAACACCCCACATCGGAACTGAGGTATTGAATTTTAAGCTCTCTGAAGTTTTGCAAAAAGATGATCTACAACAAATTGATAATCAATTTAATCA
>Ga0049085_10000461_pt1 | contig 15961 bp, 14 predicted proteins | sample GreLakmeSU08MSRF_FD_66721 | JGI IMG/M metagenome (GOLD analysis project Ga0049085, IMG submission 66721) | Freshwater lentic microbial communities from great Laurentian Lakes, MI, USA - Great Lakes metaG SU08MSRF | ecosystem: Environmental > Aquatic > Freshwater > Lake | place: Great Lakes... | reverse complement strand
GCCGCGCGACAGGCATTCTCGATCTCCGCATCGGTCGCCTCGGGGTGCGCAAAGCGGAGATTTTCGCGCACCGTCGCATGGAAGAGGTACGTCTCTTGGCTGACCACGCCAATCAAGTCCGAGAGCGACGCAAACGCGACATCCTTGACGTCGACACCATCGATGCGAATGGCGCCGCGCTCGGCGTCATACAGCCGCGCAACGAGATACCCAAGCGTCGTCTTGCCCGAACCCGTCTCTCCCACCAGAGCAGTGCGCGTGCCCGGTGCTGCAAGGAAGGTCGCGCCACTAATCGTCCACGTACCCTCGGGCTCATAGCGAAACCAGACGTCATCGAAGGAGACCTCGCCGCGCACATCCTCGCGACGCAACTCTTGCGAGCCGGAGTGCTCATCGATATCAACCTTGAGATCGAGATACTCGAAGATGCGATCAAACAGGGCCAACGATGCCTGCACGTCAATCCCGACCGACAGCAACGCACCAACGGGGAAAAAGATGCGCGTCTGGATCGTTGCGAAGGCGACGAGCGTACCGACACTGACCGCGCCAAACCCGTTGGCAATCGACCAGCCGCCGGCCCAATAAACCAGCGCCGGCAAAATCGCAAACGAGGCGCTGATCGTTGCCATCACCCAACGGCCCGCCATGCGCTGGCGCACCTCGAGCTCCGCGAGCTCGCGCGACTCCTCACGGAAACGCACCGCAAGCTCGGGACCGCGGCCCATCGTCTTGCCCAGCAAGACACCCGAGACGCTCAGCGACTCTTGCACGAGCGACGAAATATCGGCCAGCGTCTTCTGACGCTCGGTCGTCAACTTGCGGCGCTCCACACCGACGCGGCGCGTCAACAGGACGAAGAACGGCACGAGGATGACCGAGAGAATCGCCAGGCGCCAATCGAGCAGAAACATCGCGACGACCGCCGCCAACACCGTCGTGACGTTTGAGACCACGGACGTCGCTGTGGAGGTGACCACGTCGTCGACGCCCCCAATGTCATTCGAGATCCGCGACTGCACCTCACCCGTGCGCGTGCGGGTAAAAAATGCGAGCGATTGGCGCTGCAGGTGCTCGTAGACGTCGGCCCGCAAATCGTGCATGACCTCCTGGCCGACGCGGTTCGACAGGTACGTCTGCGCGACGCCGAGAATGCCCACGATGATCGCGACCACGATCATGCCGCCCGCCAGCCAGGCCAGCAGCGTCGTGTTGTTCGTCGGGATTGCGTTGTCGATCACATCGCGCAGCAAGAACGCCGGCACCATGCCGAGGGCGCTGGACACCACGATCAGGCCGAGTACCAGCGTCAGCCGCGACTTCTCGGGGCCGAACAGGCGGAAGACGCGACGCACATTTGCGCGGCGAACCTCCGGGTCCTCCGGCCGCTTCGGCTTATCGCCGACATCGAACGTTCCGTGTCTTCCGCGTGCGCTCACAGTAAGAGGAACGGTAAACCCCGTCGAGATATGCCGCGACACAAGCCGCTACCCTCACCATGCGCGAAGCACAAGGCATGCAGTCGCCAACAACGATCACCAACACGGACTCCCGACAAGGACTCCTAGTCTTCCCCTGATGGCAAGCGACGACGCACACTCCGAGCACGATCACGACGAGGCGGTGAGTGACCTTGGTGCCACGCTGTACGGTGGCACGCCGGCACCGGCCGAGCATGTCCACGGGCCCGACTGCGACCACGGTCATGAACACGGTCATGAACACGGGACGACGGACCTGGATGTCGCCGAAGCCGAGCGCCTTGCCGACGAGCTCGCAGACGCGACCGCGCGCATGGCTAGCGAACTTGGCTGGGCGATTGCTCCGTTTCGGGAGCGCGCGCAGTACCTGCTCGCTGGCGCCCCGGTCGCTGTGGTGTTCGAGCGCGCCTCCGACATTGAGTCCAACCCGAAGCACCGCTCTGGACAATTGGCGCCAGAGCTGCTGCCCTTCCTCGTCGATGCCACCCTCCGCACCCGTGAGCGACTGACCTACGCCGAGGACGAGGACAACGCGTACTTGATCGCCCTCGTGCTGGCCAGTTTCTACGCCGTCGAATCGTCTCGCTCCGGCGCTCTCGGTCTCGGTCCAGAGACGCGCCGCAGCCTGCCAACCGTCGAGCTGCTGCGCGACGACGACGCGACCGCCGACATTCGCGGCGTGCCCGGCACATCTATGTTGCGCGTGATCGTGCCGGTCGAGAGCGAGTCTGACGTGGCAGCCACGACCGCCGTCCAGTTCGTCTGGCGCAACTAGGACGCAATCCAGGTCGGCTCGTGGTGCTAGGAGGACATGACAAGTGCGCACTTGTCATGTCCTCCTAGCACCACGAGCCGACCTGGAGCACCTACGCGTCGCGTTCGGCGACGAGATCCGAAAAGACGCGAAACGAGCCATCGGCGCCCGTCGCGTGGACGTCGACCTTGTCGATCTGCTCGTAGACACCGACGCCCACCGTCGTCATCTGCAAGCGACCGAGGAACCCCGTCTTACGACCAACGTGCAGCGGTTGGGTGAAGACGAGGGCATCCTCGACGACCTCGAAATCCGTGCCCTCTTCCAACTGCTTGCCATTGACGAAGACCATCAGCGAACCATCCGCGCCGTTCGGCAAGAGAACGCGACGGCCTGTGGGAACGTCATCACTCATGCCCGCATCGTAAGCCGTTTCCCGCGCCGTGGTTCCAAGTAGGATGGGAGGGTGTCGTCGTCCACTGTTGATCTGCATTCGCATTCGACGTCATCGGACGGTGGCCATGCTCCGAGCTTCGTCGTCGAGCTTGCTGCGACGCGTGGAGTCGAGGTGCTGGCCCTGACCGATCACGACACGCTGCAAGGAATCGCCGAAGCGCAGGCGACGGGTGTCGAGCACGGCGTCCATGTTGTGGCCGGCATCGAATTGTCGGCGAAGTACAGCGCGGGCCAGTGTCATCTGCTGGCCTGGCTCCCGAGCCCTGTTCCCGAGGCGTTCTGTGCCTGGACCAGATCGCGCGAGGTCGACCGTGAGCGCCGTGCCGAAGAGATGGTGCGCCGCCTCAACGAGCAGGGCTTCACGATTGCCTGGGACGACGTGCGGGCGCGGGCTGCTGGCAATCTCGGACGGCCGCATGTGGCCGACACACTGATCGCTGCCGGCCACTGCACAGATCGTTCCGATGCCTTCGAGCGTCTGATTGGTCGAGGCTGCAGCGCCTATGTGGGAAGCGGCAAGATTGACCCAGAGGCAGCGATCGAGCAGGCGGTCGCCGCTGGCGCGCTCGTCTCTCTTGCTCACCCCTACACCCTCGAGCTCGAGGGGCAGCCGCTGAGCGATTTCGTTGGGCGGTTGGTGGACGCTGGCCTCGGCGCGTTGGAGGCTCATCGGGGCGATCAAGATGAGGCGCGTCAGGCTGAGTATTGCGCTCTTGCGGAGCGCCACGGCCTGCTCGTCTCGGCCGGTTCGGACTTCCACGCGCTTGACTTGGAGGGTGGCCCGAGGGGTAAGCGCAAGCTGGGCCGGATCGGCGTTCCGGGCTTATCGCCCGAAGCACGCGAGCGGTTGCTCAGCCGCCTACCCGGCGTACCCGCAAGCCTTGTGCGGTGAGGTGTTCGATCAGACGCTCGGCGTGATCGCCTTGCACCTCGACCGCGCCCGCTCGTAGGGCACCTCCAGCGCCACACAGTTTCTTGAGGTCTGTGAGCCACGTCTTGGTGTCGCCTGGCAAACCGCTAACTAACGTCACCCAGCCAGCACCACGCCCACCTCGCCGTCGCTCAACACGCACCACACCATCTGCCGGGTGTCCTTGAGCCGCCCCAGGCGCGACGGTCGCACCTTTTCGCTGGCGCTTCCCGCTGCGGCGCAAGTCGCCGTCTTCCGTCGAATAGACCCGCGTCATATTCGAGAGACTGTACGTGCCCACCTCCACCCGCTTCGCACGATTCAATGACTGAGGCGACATTTTGGGCCCGGGCCCAGAATGTCGCCTAGCCGCCAACAGTTGCCTGGCTACTACGCGCAAAGCACGAGGCGACATTTTGGGCCCGGGCCCAAAATGTCGCCTCGGGTAGGCTGGCGGGGTGAGTCGAGGACGGTACGCACCAACGCCGAGTGGCGATCTGCATCTGGGGAACGCGCGGACCGCGATCCTCGCATGGCTGCACGCGCGTGCTACGGGTGGCCAGATTGGCCTGCGCATCGACGATCTGGACGTCGATCGGTGTCGCGAAGAATTTGAGTTTCGTCAACTCGAAGATCTCGCCTGGCTCGGGCTGACGTGGGATGGCGAAACCGTCCACCAATCGGAACGCCTCCCGCACTACAACGCCGCAGTCGCGCAGTTAGAGGCCGCTGGACTCGTCTATCCGTGCTTCTGCTCGCGCGCCGAAATCAAAGCCGCTGCCTCCGCGCCACACGGCGAGAGTGAGGCGATCTACCCCGGCACGTGCCGCGCGCTCGCCTCGACCGAAGCAGCAGAGCGCATCGCAGGAGGTGAGCGGCACGCACTCCGGCTCGCCGTCCCCGCAGGTGTTGAGCGTTTCCACGATTTCGTGCACGGCGACGTGGCGATTGATGTCGCCGCCACCGCCGGCGACCTCGTGCTCGTCCGCTCGGACGGCGTGATTGGCTATCAACTCGCCTGCGCCGTCGACGACGCGCAACCCGCCATCACCAGTGTCGTGCGCGGCGAAGACCTGCTCGCCTCGGCCGCATTTCAACGCGTGATCATGCGGCTGCTCAACCTTGAGCCACCCTCCTATGGTCACGTACCGTTGATGCTCGGCGATGACGGCGCGCGCCTGGCCAAGCGCCACGGCTCGATCGCCCTCCGCGACCACCGCGACCACGGCGTGGCCCCTGAGGACATCGTCGGCATGCTGGCTGGCATGTGTGCAATCGGCGATGGCTCGCCCGCGCAGCTCGACGACCTTGTACCGCTCGCGGCTGGTCTTGCCGGCTAGCGCTCAGTCATCAGTCGGCCGAACGCGTTCGCGCACCGCAACCTCACCGACCTCGACCATGGGGTCGATCTCGATCGGCAATCCATCGATGGCATCAAATTCTGAGGCGCCCAGCGGTTCGAGGCCGAGAGCTGGGTCGGACACGTGAATCACCGTTGCGGGATGCAGCAGCAACGCGACGGGCTCGCGCCCATCCTCGAACGCGCTGTGGATCGCTGCTTGGAGATCCTCAAGAGACAACGCTTCGCCGGCCATGCACGCCAGCCTACCAAGACGAAGGTACCCAGGAAGGTCCGCAGGAAGGTCCGCAGGAAGGTACGCAGACTCGACGGATAGGATGAGTGCGTGAGGACGCGCTACGGACTACTCGTGCCCCTGTTCGCCGTGGCCCTACTGACCGGGTGTGGTGGATCGGGCACATCGCCAGAGACAGCCACGATTACGCCACCACCGCCGGCAACAGGTGCGAATGCAGTGACGATCTCGCCGTTTGACTCGACGGGTACGGATTCCACGTCGACAGACATGACGAATGGCCAGCCGATCTTCCCCGCACCCGATCCGCGCGGCGTCCTCGCGCTCGCCGCCCAACATCCAGATGGGCGCATCGTCTATGCCACCATCTTGGATGGTACGCAGGGCGAGCTGATTATCGCCCGCCTTGGCAACCGAGGGCTGATCGCCACGACGCGGGACGCCAAGACCGTCCGGGTCGGTATCGATCTGACCGATTCTTCAATCGTTTGGGTCTGTGTGACAACGGGTGCCGATACACCAAAGTGTCGAAACCACGATTTCGAGAGTGAGGGCGCGAACGCGCTCGCCAGCGCCGCGCTGCTCGTTGGCGAGGACCACGTGCGGCAGATCGCTGCGCGCGTTGCAAGCACGAGCGATGGCACGCTCGACGTGCAGACGCGTGCGAACAAGGTCGACGCCTCGTGTCTCCGCGGCACTGATACCGGCGTCGGCAACTTGCTCGTCTGCGTATCGCCGAGTGGCTTTGTGACGGATACGGAGGAGGGACCGACGATCGCCCGTGCCAGCGAGGTCTCGCCGGCCGTCGATCCTGCCGAGCTCAATCCGGCTGGCATCGGCTAGTTCGAGTCGGCTAAACCTGTTCGGAGTAGCGGCGACCACCATGGGTCGCTGCGAGCCGCTCATCCACCGCATCAGCCGTCTCGGCGACCGCGCGGACAGCGTGCTGCAGCTCGACCTCTTGCAGGTCGTCACCGAGAATCGCGTGCTCGAACCACAATTCGCGCCGCTGCGGCGTATACGCAAAACGTCCAACCGGACCCTCAGCCGCGATCGTGCAGGCCTCGAGGGCGAGTTGGTCGGTGAGGTCCACATCGACAAGGACGGGCGCTGCAACGATGATCGCCGTCGAGCGCTCGAGGTGATGCATGACGGAGACGAAGACCCGCGTCGAACCTGCGGCACCATGCAGGCCCCAGACGGGATCATCAACGAAATCGCAGGCGAGGAGCTGGCGTGCCGTGCGCTCGCGCACGACTGCGACCCGCTCATCCGCACCACGTCGCACGTCGACCTCAGGCTGACGCGGCTCGCCCGGATCCATGCCACCGACGCGCATTTGGAGGCGCGCACTCTCATTCGCAGCAATCCAACCAGCCGTCCAGACGGCAACCGTCATCTCGTCTTGATGCAGCGTGTGGCCACCGAGGATCGCCTGCTCGGCAATCAACGCACTGCCGTCGTGCCGCAGGCGCCCGAGCACGAAGCCGTCGTGTTCGAGCAGGACGGCCTCGGCCAGTGGGCCCGTGAAGCGCGGCACGGGCAGAACCTCGGCCGTGGCAACGACCATCGGTTGCGAGGCGTCAATCGGGTCGGCCATCACATCGACCCGTACCGAGGTCCGCGCAGTGCCGACACGACCACGCCACGCGGCGTCGCGGGGGTCCTCCTCGACGAAGGTGCGCTCAAGCGCACGCCGGATCGTGGCGTTGGTCCCAGGAAACTGAACTTCGCTCATGACCACCGCCCCGGACGTGCGAAGGCGCGGCTCACGAGGAGAGCCTTGCGGTGGCGCGGAACGACTGAGCGTTCCCGCCGGGCGCCGTAGCCACCACGCTCGATCTCGCGCAGGATCTCGCGGTACATCGCGCCGGCCGCCGCGACCGACCTGCCGCCGTGGATCAGCATCGGAATGCCTGCCATCCCCTGGGCGTAGAGCGTGTCTGCCCGCGCAATCTGGTCGCGGTAGAGCTCGGTCCGATCCTGCGTCGCAAGGTCGGTAATGCCGAAGCGTTCGAGCGTGTCGCGGGCGAGGTAGACGCGCCCATTAGCGAGGTCCTCATCCACGTCGCGCAGGATATTGGTTCGCTGCATCGCGTTGCCGAGGGCACGCGCCGCGTTCCACGCCTGGTCGTTCCAGACGCCAAGGATCGAGGCCATCATCTCGCCGACAGCGCCGGCCACGCGGTAGCAGTAGACATCCAAATCGCCCTCGGTCTGGATGTTTGGCGCCTCGAGGTCGTCACGCATGCCTTGCAAAAACGCCACCACTGCATACCTCGGCAATGAGTGTCGGTTCGAGAGGTCGTCGAGGATGATCGTCTCGCGTGTTGTCGGCTCGCCCGTCACCAGCCACGTCTCGACTGCTGCGACGGCGACCGCAGCCTCGGGGTTCTGCTCGTCGACGAGATCGTCGAGCGTGCGCAGCACGAGGTAGAGCAGCGTCACATCGCGGCGCACCGTGACGGGCAGCAGTCGCGACGCGACCGAGAACGTCCGCGAGACGTTCTGCATCACCTCGTCGGCCTCGGCCAGATAGGTATCCGTCGTGTGCGCCGAACGCCGAGGAAACCTCATCCGGGAATTCCTAGATCTCGTCGCACCAACCCCGCAGCTACCTCTGCACCGAGTAGGACACCTGGCACGCCAGCACCCGGATGCGCGCCAGCACCAACGTGATAGAGGCCATCAACCGTGCGGTCCTTGTTTGGCTGACGGAAGTACGCCGACCGCGTCAGGACAGGCTCAGTCGAGAAGGCGGTGCCTTCGTCGGCGTCGTAGCGCTGCTCGAAATCTTGCGGGGTCATCCGGTGCTCCACCTTGATCGACGCGCGCAGGCCCTCCAGCCCTGCGTCGTGCTCGAGATAGTCAATCACTTTTTCGCGCCACGCGTCAGTAATTGCACCCCAATCATCGCCCGAGGCGAGATTCGGAACGGGGAGCAGCACGGCGAGCGAATCGCCGCCTGGCGGTGCCATCGCAGGGTCGGTGCGTGCTGGAACGTGAAGGTAGAACGAGAGCGAGTCCGGCAGCACCTGCCGGTTGGTGACGTCGTCGATGAACTTCCGATAGTTGTCGCCCACAAACAGCGTGTGGTGCAAGAGCTGTGGAAACTGGCGGTCCGTGCCGAGGTAGAGCAAGAAGCACGACATCCCATTGCGCGGCTTACGGAACCGCCACGGTGCGCGATCGGGCGCTCCCTTCAGCAGCCGGCTGCGGGTGCGCACCGGATCGGCATCGGACACGACGACCTCAGCGGGGATCACTTCACCATCCATCAGCCGTACGCCAATCGCCTTGCCGCCACGCACAATGATCTCGTCGACGTCGGCCTCGCAGCGCACCGTTGCACCAGCGGCCTCAAGCGCGCGGACCATCGCCTCAATGATCGAATAGGTACCACCCTTGGTGTACCAGACGCCATCTTCGACCTGTAGGTAGGCGAGCGCGGCGTAGACGGCCGGGACGCGATACGGATCGCCACCGATGTAGAGCGAGTGGAAGCTCATCGCCTGGAAGATGTGCTCCTCCGAGAAGTACTTCGCGCAGAAGCTCGAGAGATTACGCGCTGCATCGAGCTTGAGCATCGTCGGCAGCAATTTGGCAAACGGCAGGGGATTTTCAAAGGCGCGTCGCCCTGCTGCCAGCACGGCCTGGCGATGGATCTTGCCGGAGGCCTCGAGGAAGGCCGGATAGTTGGCGGCGTCGACGGGCGAGAGCTTTGCGAGTTCCTCCTGCATCTCGACGACGTCGCCTTTGAAATCGATGCGCGTGCCGTCGTGCGGCCAGTCGATCCGATAGAACGGATCAAGACCAATCAGTTCGACCTCTTGCCGAAAATCACGATCGAGCAGGGCAAACAACTCGTCAAAACACCAGGGCATCGTCACAAGGCTCGGGCCGAGATCCCACGTATAGCCTTGGTCTTTGATCTGCGAGGCACGCCCACCCGGTGCGGGTAGGCGCTCGAGCACCGTTACATCGAGCCCGGCAGCGACCATGCGCATTGCGACGGCAAGGCCGCCAAAGCCTGAACCGATCACGATTGCGCGGCGTGGCTTAGAGGCGGTAGACATTGGTTGCAGCGTACGCGCGCTTAGGCGGTCGCGGGGAACTGTCGCGGCAGGCGACTCGGGCTTGGCAATGTCTGAATCATTGTCCCGCCTTTCGCACAGCTCACGCCGCTAGCGCGATCAGGCAGCGGTGCCGACGAATTTCGCCGGGTCGTCAAGAAAGCGACCCTTGCAGCCGTTGCACGAGAAGTAGTACGTCGTGCCCTCGTACTCGGCCGATGGTGTCGTCTCGTCGACGAGAATCTCGGAGCCCGACGTCGGATCGATGGCAGTCCGTGGTCCGTCCGCCTGCGCGGCTCGCGTGCGCTGCACGATGCCAGCGACCACGGCCAGGGCGATCTCTTCTTGCGTTACCTCGCCTAGCTCGATACCAGGCCGGGTATCGATCGTGGCGATCAGCTCGTCGCTGATTCCACGCTCACGCAGCAAATCGAGCGCGGCTCGTGCCCGCTTGCGCGATGCGATCAAAGCGAGCGTCGCCGGATCGAAGGCAAACGCGGCTACCAAGGCATCCTCGTCGTAGTGCCCCATCGAGGCGACCACGATGTTCGCGCCCGGCTCGATACCCGCCACGTCGAGGCCTCCGCGACCATCGATCAGCAACGCGCGGTGCCCGATCGCCTCGCCAATACTCGCCACGGCGTGCGCCACCGGAGTGTGTCCGATCACGACGAGTTGCGGGTTTGGCTGGACTGGCTCCAGAAAAATGTCCACGGTACCTCCCGACGGACAGGTTGTCGTGAGACTCGTCACCCCCGTGGGCGACAGCAGATCCTCGGGTCCGATCCGCAAGAGCTCGGTCTCGCCCGTCAACAGCGCATGGCGCGCGTGGCGCACCACATTCGGCTCCGAACACGAGCCACCGATCCATCCCTCGACACGACCATCCGCGTACACGATGGCTTTCGCGCCGGGCCGGACCGAGGCTGGTGCCTCGGCCCGAACCACAGTCGCGAGCACGTACGGCTGACCCTGCAACGCAAGGTCAGCCGCGAGTCGTCCAATGTCGAGCGTTCGTCGCATTACTCGTCCGAGACACCCGCGTCGCGAAGAGCCTTCCAGACCTTGTGCGACGAGAGCGGCATGTCGATGTTCGTGATGCCGTATGGCGTCAACGCATCGACAACGGCATTGACGATCGCCTGTGGCGAGCCAACCGTCGGCGATTCGCCGATGCCCTTCGCACCAATCGGGTGATGCGGCGATGGCGTCACACACTCTCCGAGCGTCCAGTGCGGACTCTCGACCGCCGTGGGGATCAGGTAGTCCATGAAGTTGCTGCCGAAGCAGTTGCCGTCCTCGTCAAACGAGATCAGCTCCATCATCGCCGTACCGAAGCCCTGCGTCAGGCCACCATGGATCTGTCCATCGACGATCATCGGGTTGATCCGCGTGCCACAGTCGTCGACCGCGACGAACTTGCGGACCGTGACGGCACCCGTGCCCTTGTCGATATCGACGACGCAGATGTACGTGCCGAAGGGGTACGTCATCTCTGGGGCGTCGTAGTACGTGACGTCCTCGAAGCCGTTCTCCATACCCTCAGGAAGCTCCGGCTGGTAGGCCTTGAAGATGCACTCCTGGATTGTTTTTGTGCGATCCGGCGAGCCCTTGACCGTAAACGTGCCGCTGTCGAACTCGAGGTCGTCGGGTGCACACTCGAGCATGTGGGCGGCGATCTGACGCCCCTTCTCGCGGAGCTTGCGCGCCACGATTGCCGTGGCGGCACCACCGGTCGGAGTCGACCGCGACGCGTACGTGCCGAGGCCATACGGCGTGTGATCCGTATCGCCGTGTTCGACGACGATATCCGTCGACGGAATCCCGAGTTCGTTCGCCACGATCTGCGCGAACGTGGTCTCGTGGCCCTGGCCCTGTGACTGGACGCCCAGCTTGAGCACGCCTTTGCCGGTCGGGTGGATCCGGAGCTCGGCCGAATCGATCATCGCCAAACCAGCTATGTCACAGATCTTCGACATGCCCGCACCGACGATCTCGGTAAAGGACGAGAAGCCAATACCCATCACCTCGCCGCGCTCGCGCTTCTCGGCCTGCTCCTTGCGGAGGGCCTCGTAGTCGACGAGCTCGAGGGCGATGTCCATCGCCTTGTCGTAATCGCCCGAGTCGTACTCCCAACCCATCGGGCTCTTGTACGGGAACTGCTCTGGCTGAATGAAATTCATCTTACGTAGCTCGGCCGCGTCGATCCCCGTCTTGTGCGCGAGGTTGTCGACGAGACGCTCGATCAGATACGCGGCCTCGGTGACGCGGAACGAGCACCGGTAGGCAACGCCACCCGGAGCCTTGTTCGTATAGACCGCGTCGACCTTGCAGTACGCAGCCGGCATGTCATACGAGCCGGTGGCGATATTGAAGAAACCAGCGGGCCACTTGCTCGGCGCCGCCTGCGCGTTGAACGCACCATGGTCGGCCAACACGTTTGCGCGCAGGCCGAGCATCTTGCCGTCCTTCGTCGCTGCCAGCTCGCCACTCATGTGGTAATCCCGAGCAAAGCCTGTGGAGATGAGGTTCTCCGACCGACTCTCGATCCACTTGACGGGCTTACCAATCAAGAGCGAGGCCGCCGTCGCAACGACATAGCCAGGGTAGATCGGCACCTTGTTGCCGAAGCCACCACCAACGTCGGGCGAGATGATGCGGATCTTGTGCTCTGGCAGGCCAGCCACCAACGCGAAGAGCGTGCGGTGAGCGTGCGGTGCCTGACTGGTCAGGTGCACGGTCATCTTGCCGGTCGCCTTGTTGTAGTCCGACACGCAGCCACAGGTCTCCATCGGAGCCGGGTGGATGCGCGGGTAGAGCGTGTCGAGCGAGATCACGATATCGGCATCTGCAAACGCGCGATCGGTGGCGTCGGCATCGCCGGACTCCCACGTGAAGATGTGGTTGTCCGTCTTGCCTTCGAGGTCCGTGCGCACGACCGGTGCATCAGCATCCATCGCGTGCTTGGGATCGATGATCACGGGCAGCGGGTCGTAGTCGACGTCGATACCTTCGAGCGCGTCCTCTGCCTGTGGCTGGGTCTTGGCGATGATCGCCACGACCTCTTGGCCCTGGAAGCGAACCTTGTCCGTGGCGAGCACGGCCTGGGTGTCACCCGCGAGGGTCGGCATCCAGGCGAGGCCATGAGCCTCGAGGTCCTTGCCGGTGATGCAGGCGAGCACGCCTGGCATTGCCATCGCACGCGACGTGTCGATCGAATTGATCGTGGCGTGTGCGAACGGCGAGCGATAGATCGACATAAACAGCATCCCGGGGAGCTGCACGTCATCGACGTAGGTGCCCTTGCCACGGATGAAGCGGTCGTCCTCGATGCGCTTGGGCGACTGCCCAATCGCGCCTTCAACATGGCTCACGGTTGGTGTGCTCATGCCGTCACCCCCTGCTGCTTCTTGGCCGCGTACTGCACAGCCTTGACGATGTTGACGTAGCCGGTGCAGCGGCAGAGATTGCCGCTAATGGCCTTGCGGATGTCGTCCTCGGACGGATCCGGATTCTCGGCGAGCAGCGCGACGGATGTCATCATCATGCCCGGCGTGCAGTAACCACACTGGAGCCCATGCTCCTCCTTGAAGCCCTCCTGAACGGGATGCAACCCGTCGGCGGTCTCGAGTCCTTCGACCGTCGTGATCTCACGACCGTTGGCCTGCACTGCGAGGATCGTGCACGACTTGACGGGCTTGCCGTCGAGCAGCACCGTGCAGGCACCACACGACGAGGTATCGCAACCAATGTGCGTACCCGTCTCGTGCAGCGTTTCGCGGATCATGTTGACGAGCAACAGGCGGGGCTCAATGAGCACCTCGTGTTCCTCACCGTTGACCGTCGTGGTAACTGCCAGCTTGCCGCTCATCACGCCTCCTTGCCCTGGGCACGAGCGCCCGCAGTGCGTAGTGCGCGCTTCGTCAGCACGCGTACCAGATCACGCTTGTAATCGGCCGGACCACGCAGGTCGCTAGCCGGGTCGGAGGCAGCAGCAGCCAGCACGCCGGCCTGCTCGATTGCCTCGGCATCGTCAATCGACTTACCAATCAACGAGGCTGCGGCGTCGGCCGCATTGATCGTCAACGGACCCACGTTCGTGAGGCCAATCGCGGCCTCCGTGATCGTCATTCCGTCGAGCACGATCGAGACACCAACGGCAGCAGCCGCATAGTCGCCGACCTTGCGCTCGATCTTCTTGTACGCAGAGCCTTGCCCCGGCTTGGGCATCGGGATGCGGGCCTCGACCAGGATCTGGTCGGCACCCAACTTGGTCTCGAACATCGAGGTCTGGAAGTCGGTCGCGCTATGCACGACAGCGCCATTTGGACCAACTGCATGTAGCTCTGCACCGAGCGCTGTGGCAACCGTCGCCCAATCGCCCGCCGGGTCACCGTGTGCAACCGAGCCGCAGAACGTACCGCGGTTGCGGATCAGCGGATCGGCAATGTGCTGAGCCGCGTCGAGGATGATCGGATAGCGATCGCGGATCAACTCGGAACGCTCGAGCTCGCCATGCCGCACGAGTGCGCCGATGCGGAGCATGCCGTCGGACTCCTCGAGCGTGTCGAGTCCCGCGATGTTGTTGATATCGACGATCAGGCTCGGGCTCGCAAGCCGGAGCTTCATCATCGGCAGAAGGCTCTGGCCCCCGGCCATAACTTTGGCGTCGCCTCCACCGGCGGCGAGGGCCTGCACGGCCTCGTCAACCGAGGTCGGGGCGACATATTCGAAACTGCTTGGTAGCACCCTATTCCCCTTTCGTGCGTCTTCACTCCGAACGGAGCGACTGCCGTGCCTAGTTCTTATCGCCTCCGAAGAGGCCCTTGATTTTGCTCTTCGTAATATCGGCTGCAATACCGACCGCGCTCGGCGCCTCGGCCGCCACCGTCGGTGGTGGTGCCTCGCCTCGCGCCTTGGCGTCGGCACCGGCGAGCAACGTCGCCTCCATTGCCTTCGCCATCTCGCCAATCATCTTGCCGGCGACGTCCGCCATGATCCCGCGGCCCATCTGCGCAACACGGCCAGTGACGAGAATGTCCGAGCCGACCTTGACGGTGCTCGAACCATTCCCTGCATCGCCAATTTCCATCGACAGGGTCGCCTGTGCCGTGCCCTGACCCTTGGTCTCGGTAGCCTTGGCGCGCATGACCGCGGTCTTGGTCGCGTCGTTCTGCTCGATGATCTCGATTTGGCCCTTGTAGTTCAGGCTCATCGGACCCATCTTGAGCGTGACGAGCGCATCAAAGCCGCCGTCCTCACGCTTGCCGGTGATCGTCGCACCAGGGATGCACGGCGCGACGCGCTCGACGTCGGTCATCAGTGCGTAGGTGTCGTCGGGCGTGGCGGCGACGGTGAATTCGTTCTCAATAACGATGCCCATGGGTTCCTCGTGTCTCCTTCACAACGTCGACGACGAAAAAACATCGCTGAGGAGGTGATTCTCTGGCCACTTCTTCGCAATTGCAAGGCGCTGGAATCAAGTGTGTCGGAAATCACATGCTTCTTGCGACTGTTGACCAGCCGCCAACGGTCGCTGTGCGTCGGGGTCTGACAACACAAAGTCAACTTCCGGTAGCCTCTCTACGTCCGCGTACGAGGAGACCACCGCCATGCTTGAGCCACTCGCCGCCTTCGGCAACTTTCTGCCCATCCGCATTCGCTTCGGTGATGGCGAGATTAGCCGCCTGCCCGAGATCCTCAAGGATGAGGGTGTCCAGAGCACCGTCGTAATCATCGACCGCGCCGTCTGCGAGCACCCCGGAATCGTCGCGGCACTCAACGCCTGTCCCGGCACGATCACCACGTGGATCAAGGAGCCCGGCGAGCCGACGACGGACGACGTCGAAGCCAGCGCCGCCGTGCTCGCCGACGTCAAGGCCGACTCGCTGATTGCGATTGGTGGTGGCTCGGCGATCGACACCGCTAAGGCCGCTCGCCTCGTCTACGGCAGTGGGATTCCCTACTCCGAGTGGACTGCCGGCAAGGCGACGTACACCGAGTCGCCCGTCATGTTCGTCACCATCCCGACGACATCGGGCACGGGTTCTGAGGTGTCGGGTGGCATCGTCGTGACCGACTCCGCTACGCACCGCAAGACGGGCATCGCCCACCACACCGTGCGCGCCAAGTACGCCCTCGTCGATCCCGAATTGACGTACGGCCTCCCCCCCGCGCCGACGATGTACGCCGGCGTCGATGCGATCGCTCAGGCCATCGCTGCCGTCGCTGTGACGGCCCGCTCGCCGATCGGCAACGGCATCGCCTTCGAGTCGATCCGCTACGGCATGGAGGCCCTCCCGACCGCGATTACTAACGGCTCCGACCCTGGTGCTCGCTCGCGCATGGCCGCCTGCTCGCTGCTCGGTGGCATGTGTATGAACATCGCCGACTGTGGCTCTGAGCACTCGATTGCCCAGGCAATTGGTGGCAAGTACGGCCTGCCGCACGGCCTGACGATTGGCCTCGTGATGGCCGAGACGATGGACATCGACCGCGCCGGTGAACCCGAACTATTCGAGCGCATCGCAGATGCGATGGGTGCCCCCGAAGACGGTACGAAGGATGGCTCCCGCGCAGTCCAGGCCGCCAAGGCGCTGCTCAAAGAGATCGACTTCCCAACGCTCCGCTCGACGGGCGTCAAGGAGGAAGACCTCCCCGAACTCGCGGAAGCCGCGATGCAGGACTACTTC
>Ga0049085_10000460_pt1 | contig 15989 bp, 16 predicted proteins | sample GreLakmeSU08MSRF_FD_66721 | JGI IMG/M metagenome (GOLD analysis project Ga0049085, IMG submission 66721) | Freshwater lentic microbial communities from great Laurentian Lakes, MI, USA - Great Lakes metaG SU08MSRF | ecosystem: Environmental > Aquatic > Freshwater > Lake | place: Great Lakes... | reverse complement strand
TTAAATGACTCAAATTATTACCATGAAAAAAATACTTACACCCATTGCGCTATTATTAATATTCACCGTTTCGGTGTCCGCACAAAAATCTATTACTGGTTTTAAAAATACAGATAAGCAATTAAAAATTGAAGCTGATTTTGATGCACAACTTAATGCAAAACGCGTTGGAGAAAACATAAAACTATTATCATCTGTTCCGCATCATGTAGGATCAGTTGGTGGAAAATTTGTTGCATCAGAAATTGCCAAAGTTTTTAAGGACAATGGTTGGGATACTAAAATTGAAACCTACCAGTTAATGTTTCCAACACCAATTACACGCGTATTAGAAATGAGTGGTATAACTAATTTTAAAGCTGTTTTAAAAGAACCCTCTTTTAAGGAAGATGCAACATCGGGACAACCAGATCAATTGCCTACTTATAATTGTTGGAGCGCTGATGGTGATGTAACTGCTAATTTAGTTTTTGTAAATTACGGATTACCAGAGGATTATGAAACCCTTGCAAAGTATGGCATTGATGTAAAAGGAAAAATAGTGATTGCCAAATATGGTCGTAGTTGGAGAGGTATAAAACCAAAAGTGGCACAAGAGCATGGCGCGATTGGTTGTTTGATTTATTCTGATCCAGGGGATGATGGTTACAGTGCAGGCGATGTTTATCCAATTGGTGCATATAAAAATGATCAAACAGTACAACGTGGATCCATTATGGATATGGTTATTTATCCAGGCGATCCTACCACACCGAATATAGCATCTACTGCAAACGCTCCAAGAGTAAATCATAACGATGCAGAAAACTTATTAAAAATCCCCGTGCTTCCAATCAGTTACGGTGACGCAGCACCATTATTAAAAGATATGGCAGGGCCGGTGGCACCAAAAGATTGGGCGGGTGGTTTGCCCATTACCTATCATATAGGCCCAAGCAAATCAAAAGTGCATTTGAAATTAGCATTCGATTGGAAACTAAGACCTGGATTAAATGTGATTGCAACCATTAAAGGATCAGAATATCCAGATCAGTGGATTATTAGAGGTAATCACCATGATGCATGGGTAAATGGTGCAAGTGATCCTATTAGTGGTATGGCTGCAGAACTAGAGGAGGCAATTGCCATAGGAGGATTATTAAAACAAGGATGGAAACCAAAGCGTACATTAATCTATTGCGCTTGGGATGCGGAAGAACCAGGTTTAATGGGTTCCACGGAGTGGGTCGAAGATCATGCACTTGAATTACAAGCAAAGGCTGTTGCCTATATAAATTCAGATGGAAATGGTCGTGGATTTTTGGGCGTGCAAGGATCACATGCTTTATCCAATTTTGTAACGGATATCAGTAAATCTGTTATTGATCCGCAAGCGGGGGTTTCGGTATTTGAAAGACAGAAGGCGAATAGTGCAACTAATGCAGGTACGAGCAAATCAAAAAAAGAAATTTTTGAAGCAACGGCTTATCCATTAGGCGCAATGGGGTCCGGTTCGGATTATTCTTCTTTCATACAACATATAGGCGTTCCTTCCTTAAACATTGGTTACGGTGGCGAAGACGCAGGTGGCGAGTATCATTCTATTTATGATTCCTATGATCACTATGCTCGATTCAAAGATGCTGAATTTAAATATGGCGTAACCCTTGCTAAAACAGCAGGTCGTGCTGTGCTTCGTTTATCAGAAGCAGATGTACTTCCTTTTGATTACACCTCATTACATAAGACGATCAAAGGATATATTACCGAGTTAATTTCAAATGTAGATGCGCTTCGCGAAAAAGCACAGGTGGAGAATGATTTAATAAAAAACAATGCATATACAATTGCAGCGGATCCAACGACCAAATTAACAACACCTACCTTATTATCTGATGTTCCTTTTGTTGATTTTTCTTTACTATTAAATGCATTAGCAACACTTGAAAAATCAGCACAAAAAGTAGAGCAATTAAAAGCAGGGGCGGATGCAAATAAATTAGCTGCCATTAATGCAAAAATATATTCAGCTGAACAATCCTTGTTACTTCCAGCAGGCCTGCCTCGCCGATCATGGTATAAACATAGTTTGTATGCACCAGGATTTTATACAGGTTATGGTGTTAAAACAGTACCCGGTGTTCGTGAAGCCATTGAACAACAAAATTGGCTTGAAACACAACAGCAAATAACCGAAGTAGCAAATGCAATAAATAAATTTTCTTCCTATTTAGATGCATTATAGGGTGTAAATTTGCCTATGCCGTTTCAACTTCAATCTAGCTATACACCTTCTGGTGATCAGCCTGCAGCAATTGCACAGCTAACCGAAGCAGTGCAAGCGGGGGATCGCTATCAAACTTTATTGGGTGTAACTGGAAGTGGTAAAACATTTACCATTGCGAATTTGATTCAAAATGTGCAAAGGCCTACACTTATATTAACGCACAATAAAACATTGGTTGCACAATTATATGGCGAGTTCAAACAGTTTTTTCCGAACAACGCCGTAGGCTATTTTGTTTCCTATTACGATTATTACCAACCAGAAGCGTATTTGCCCACTTCGGGCGTTTATATTGAAAAGGATTTAAGTATCAATGAGGAATTAGATAAGCTTCGACTTCAAGCCACTGCGCATTTATTAAGTGGTCGTCGTGATATTATTATTGTTGCCAGTGTGAGTTGTATTTATGGAATGGGTAATCCTACAGAATATGAAAATGGGATTATTCGTATTGAAAAAGGAATGGTGATTTCAAGACAAGCTTTTTTACATGCATTGGTCAATAGTTTATACCACCGAACTGTTACCGAATTTGATCGTGGTGGTTTTAGGGTGCAAGGCGATACCGTAGATATTCGTTTGCCCTATGTTGATTATGGCTATCGTATTACATTTTTTGGAGATGAAATAGAATCTATCGAAAGCATTGAAATAGAGACAGGCAAAAGAATTGAGGAAATGGAGAATGCGGCGATTTTTCCTGCGAACTTATACTTAGCGCCTAAGGAAATGGTGCAACAAATAATTTATGAAATTCAAGACGAGGTGCGTGCGCAGGTGGAATACTTTAAAAATGTAGGAAAGCATATTGAAGCGCAAAGGATTAAAGAGCGCGTTGAATATGATATTGAAATGATTAGAGAGTTGGGCTATTGTTCCGGCATTGAAAACTACTCTCGCTTTTTTGATCGCCGCAAACCAGGTACGCGACCATTTTGTTTGTTAGATTATTTCCCCAAGGATTTTTTATGTGTCATTGATGAAAGCCATGTAACGATACCACAAATATCTGGCATGTATGGCGGCGATAGAAGCAGAAAGATGAATTTAGTTGAATATGGATTTAGATTGCCTAGTGCCATTGACAACCGACCTTTGAACTTTAATGAATTTGAAAATATTATTGGACAATCTATTTTTTTAAGTGCCACTCCTGGTGATTATGAACTAGAAAAAACCAGTGGTTTAATTGTAGAGCAGGTAGTGCGGCCAACTGGTTTATTAGATCCACCAATTGAAGTGCGACCAACCAAAAATCAAATAGATGATTTGTTAGATGAAATAGCCAAGCAAGTGGAGATGGGTGACCGCGTATTAGTGACCACCCTTACAAAAAAAATGGCTGAGGAAATGGATCGTTATTTGGTACGCATACAAATCAAATCCAAATACATACACAGTGATATAGACGCACTTGAACGGGTTGAAATTTTAAGAGAATTAAGATTGGGCGTGATTGATGTACTCGTGGGAGTAAACTTATTAAGAGAGGGACTTGATTTACCCGAGGTTTCTTTAGTGGCAGTATTAGATGCAGACAAAGAAGGATTTTTAAGAAATGAAAAGTCACTTACCCAAACGGCTGGTCGTGCCGCACGTAATGTACGTGGTCGCGTAATATTTTATGGCGATCAAATTACCAAAAGCATGCAACGCACCATTGATGAAACCAATCGCAGACGTGCAAAACAAACGAAATACAATGAGCAACACGGCATTACGCCAACGACCATCGTTAAAAGTATCGAACAAGTAATGCAACAAACTTCGGTATTGGATATCAAAGGATTTACGCTTAATAATATTAATGTACGCACTTCGGATGAACTTGAAATGGTCGCAGATCCGGAAAGTATTTATCAAACGATACCGCAAATTGAAAAGGCCATTGCACAAACCAAAAAACAAATGGAAAAATTTGCAAAAGCACTTGATTTTATGGAAGCGGCTAAGTTGCGCGATGAAATGTTCCGACTAGAGGCACAGCTAGCGGGAATGAAAAAGAAATAGTGCAAATTATTTACAGTGTTAAACATCACTAAATAATGAATTGCGGCCTTAAAATGTTTTAATTTTACAATAACTATGACCTCTTTATTAGCATCTATATACAACGGTTTATTACAAACAACTTGGTTAGAGTTGATTGCGGTTATTGCTGGAATAGTTTCCGTATGGTATAGCAGAAAGGAAAGTATTTTAGTATATCCCATCGGACTAATCAATACTACCATCTATATCTACCTTAGTTTTAAAGGACATTTATTGGGGGAGGCCAGTGTTAATTTATATTATACCCTTATGAGCATATGGGGTTGGTATTTGTGGACAAGGGTGGACCCCAATAAGCACACCATAATTTTACAAATTACCAAAAGCAACACCCGCGATTGGGTTTATCAAATACTATTTTTTCTAGCCTTTTATTTTTCGCTTTTCTTTTCACTCACCTACTTAAAAAAAGAATTTGCACCCGAAGCCGTTCCATGGGCGGATGCACTTGCTAGCGCTGCAGCCTATACTGGGATGTGGCTCATGGCAAAGAAAAAAGTAGAGAGCTGGATATGGTGGATCATTACCAACATTGCCTCTATACCATTATACTTTATAAAAGGATATACTTTTACAAGTGTACAGTTTATAGTTTTATTGGTTATTGCTATTGCTGGTTTAAAATCATGGAATGATAAAGCAAAAAATAATTCAATAAACACAGTGGTTTAATTATATTATTTCAAACGTATTTAAAAATGAGCAAGGCCTTGCAAAAAATTGTAGTACTGGGTCCCGAATCAACTGGGAAATCAACACTTTGTGAACAGTTGGCAAAACATTTTAATACGCTGAGCTGCCCTGAATACGCAAGACAATTCTTGACCGAGAATGGTGTAAAATATAATTACACTGATTTATTAACAATTGCCAAAGGGCAATTAACATTAGAGGACGACTACACTAAGCAAGCTTTATTAAATAAAAAAAACAAGTTAGTTATTGACACTGATATGTATGTTATGAAGGTTTGGTGTGAATATGTGTTTGATAACTGCCACACTTATATCTTAGAACAAATAAATGCGCGTAGTTATGATTATTATTTATTGTGCGATATAGACCTGCCTTGGACTGCGGATGAAATGCGCGAATATCCCGATAATAAACCGCGACAAGAATTATTCCACATTTATAAGGATCTATTAATTAATCAAAACACCCCCTGGGGGATTGTAACTGGGATAGGAGACGAAAGGACCAATAACGCAATAGCACTTATTGATAAAAACCTCCAAAAATAAAACGACGGTTATTTTTTTAAAAGCGCACGTACATCTTCATCGCCTTCAATATTATTCATCTCTCGTAAAATTTGAGGATAACGCCATGACACTCTTCTTGTCATTGGTCTAGCTGTAAACTTTTTTGGATTAGGAAAGCCGGCAACAATCATAGCCGCCTCGGCCCGGCTTAAATTTTTTGCTGATTTATGAAAGTAATGTTGTGCTGCCGCTTCTACCCCAAAACAACCGGGCCCCGTTTCAATTACATTTAAATACACTTCTAAAATTCTTTTTTTACCCCAGATCCATTCAATTAAAAATGTAAAATATACTTCAGGTATTTTTCTAATATACTTGTCGTATCTACCGCCTTGCCATAAAAAAACATTTTTCGCTGTTTGTTGCGTAATCGTACTTGCACCACCACCAATAGGTATTTTAGATTTTTTTCTTTTATTTTTTGGTCGCAAACTTTTTTCAATCGCGTCCCAATCAAAGCCACTATGGTCTGTAAAGGATTGGTCCTCGCTCGCAAGCGCTGCTAATTTAATATTATAGGACATTTCATTCCATGAAACATAATCTCTTTTTAAACCTAACCCAAATGCATTTGTGATTTGAGTAATCGTAATGGGCGGCTCCACCAACTTTGTGATAATTACATACAAAAGTGAACTCAAAAATAAATAAATAAAAATTCGGTAAATTATTTTTAACACAAGCGGCTATTATAAAATTTCCAAGCTAAATCGTTTTCCAATGGGTCTGTAATTTGGATTTGCTTTTCGTAATAATTTTCCAGCAACCACCGCAACTGCACCACCAATAAGTTTTGGAATATTTTTTTGTTCTAGTATGTGGTCTTTATTGATTAAGCTGTTAATTACATTTAACAAAATATATCCAGCGCCTCCTACCTGTAAAGCTGCACCATTGGTGACGACACTATTATAATGTCCTCTATCCTTTGAGAAAGCTATAATTTCATTAATATGGAGCACCATTTTTCCTAGTCTAAGCGTGTCCTCGCCATAAGTGCCAAATTGCGTCATGACCCTTTGTAAGGCAAATTGATTTATTTGAATCGTATCTTCTTTAATTGCAGAAACATAACCAGTTAACCACTGTCGATTACTAAATTGAAAATTAATGTAATCACCCACCGAAAAGGACCGTATGGTCACTCCTCTTTCTTTAAGCAACAATAGGCGTCCCTTTTGTGCGCTTAAGCTGACACAAAAACAAGCAAGGCAGATGGCAAAAAGAAGGGATTTTCTATTCATTATAGCAATTTACAATAAAGGCTCCGTTTAAAAAAGTAATTCAACCGCACCCGAGTATATTTTATTAATATTTTAAGGCACCAAAAAATAAAGCTGCGCTAAACACAAGTATAATAATAGCCGAAATTCGGTTAATCCAAATCAAATTCTTCTCCGTTAAACTTGGCCTTAACCTACTAGCCAGGGCCACTTTAATAAAATCAGATAAAAGTAAAAAAACCAAGCAGGTTGCAAAAACGAGGAACTTGTATTGAACAGGATTGTTTGTTTCTGCCGCGCTCGCTCCAATAGCAGCAGTCCAAGCAAACCAAAATATAAACACACTAGGATTTAGGGCATTCATCAAAAATCCTGAAAAATATATTCCTAGATAATCTCTTTTTCTAAAAACCTTTTCCTCTCCCATTTCATCAGACTCAATTTTAATCTTTTTGAAAAACAAAGTATATAAGCCCAATAACAACAAAAATCCTGCACCAGCCAGGGCAATAAAAGCCTTATGATCTAACACCAATAAAAAAATACCAGTGAAAATATTGGCAATGAGTAATAGTCCAATATCACTCGTGGAAACACCTGCTACAAAAATATAACCCGCTTTTCGACCATTTGTTATACTTTGTTTTAGTATGGCAAAAATTACAGGACCCAAGGAAATACTTAAAATAAGCCCCAACAACAACCCTTTAATTATAGGAGCTAACATTTTATTTATTTTGTATAAAAATTTCCCAATCTTTTAATAGGTCCCCCTTTAATACCCTTGGAAATTTATGTTGCCCACCTATCTTTCCCTTGGCTTGCATAAAATCCATAAAAACATTTTCCTTTAAAACGGTTACACGTATTTGTTTTAATACACTTTTTCTTTCGGTAGCATAATCGTCGTTGAGCACAATCAATTTTTCATCAATTGCTTTTGCTAGTGCAACCCCATCTAGCAATTGATCACAAGCTACATACCAATGATGTCCAAATAAGGAATCTACATTTTCACCTCGAACACCATATTCAGGAATAGATAAATTAAAATCTTCACTCACTAAATGAATCGCCTTATTCATATTATCTACACTTAAGTGTTCACCCACGATATTTAAAAAATGTTTGGTTCTACCGGTGATGATAATTTCCGCATTTTCTTTATCAACAAATCGCACTGTATCGCCAATTAAATAACGCCATGCACCCGCATTGGTGCTAATCAATAACGCATAGTCCTTACCCTCCTCTACTTCTTGTATCATTAATGCTTCTGGATTTTCAACCATTTCTCCCTCTGCATCAAAATTATTTTCATCAAAAGGAACAAATTCGAAAAAGATATGTTGGTTGTAGGAAAGGCGCATACCCTTTGCGTTTTGTTTGTACTGCCATGCCAAAAATCCCTCACTAGCCAAATAGGTTTCCACATAGGTAATCGGCTTTCCTAATAACTTTTCAAAACCTACTTTATAAGGTTCAAAGCTTACGCCACCGTGAACAAAAAAAGTTAAGTTGGGCCAAATCTCATGAATGTTTTTGACCTTGTATTTTTCGATCACCATTTCAAGACACATTTGAATCCAAGCAGGAACCCCTGCCAAAAAACCAATATCCCACTGGGGTGCCTTTTCAACAATATCAACCAATTTTTTATTCCAATCTTTTTCTTTTGCTATTTTTTTGCCTGGTTTATAAAAAGGTTGAAACCAAAACGGTGATTTTTTAGCTGTAATACCACTTAGGTCCCCTGCATAATAACCCGGCCCCTTTTGTAAATCAGTACTGCCACCTAAGGTGAGCATTCCGCTTCCTATAGAGCTCAGTGAAATTCCCTGATACGTCAATAAGCTGAGCAATTGTTTGATCATGATCACCTTATTGCCCTTAAGCAAATCATTGGTGATGGGGATATATTTACTTGCCGACTCGCTGGTCCCACTACTTAATGCGAAATATTTTATTTTTCCTGGCCAACAGATATCTTCTTTTCCATCAAGGGTTTGATACCACCACTCCTTGTAAATTTTATTGTAATTATAGGAGGGTACATTTTGTTGAAAGGCCTTTCCGGGATGCTTGCTTAATAAAATTTGTTCAAAATTATTTTTTTGGCCAAAGGCGGTATAGCGCGCGAGACGTAATAATTTTTTTAATACACGTTGCTGTGCCCTTTCTGGACTTTTTTGGGGGATACCCAAGGCTTTACTAATCGATTTAGGCAAATTAATCTCGAAAATTGGCATCTACAGAATCGTTTTATATTTTAAAGATTATTCGCAAAAATAGGAATGTTATTCGAGTAAACGACCCTACTTTTGCATATGTTTAAAAATACACTTTTACAAGCAACTGAAGCAGGCGCAGTTGAACTTAGGCGCTTTTTTAACGGATCCTTCACCATTTCAAGTAAGGCCAGTATCAATGATCTGGTAACCGAGGCAGATCATGCTTCTGAAAAAGCTATTTTTAGCGTAATTCAAAAAAACTTTCCTGATCATTTTATATTAAGTGAGGAAACGGGTGCGCTTCCACAAGATTCTGATTATAAGTGGATTATTGATCCCATTGATGGCACTATTAATTTTGCTAATGGTATTCCAATATGTTGTGTAAGTATTGGCTTGGAACATAAAGGCCAAATGATTATGGGCGCAGTATATAATCCCTTCATGAATGAAATGTTTATTGCAGAGCGCGGACAAGGCGCAACCTTGAATGATAAAAAAATTCAAGTAAGCGATAAGTCTGATTTATTAACGAGCTGCCTAGTCACCGGGTTTCCTTATCAATATTTAGATACCGCCAACGGCCCTTTACAAATTTTTGAAAAATTAATTCGCAAGGCGATTCCTGTTCGTCGATTAGGAAGTGCTGCACTTGATTTGTGTTGGACAGCGGCAGGTAGATTTGATGGTTTTTATGAACACAAATTACAAGCTTGGGATAGTGCTGCAGGATTTTTAATTGTAGAAGAAGCGGGCGGAAAAGTCACAGATTTGCAAGGAAATGATTACACTCCTTACAATCCGGGTATTATTGCTACTAACGGAAAAATTCATCAGCAACTACAATCGGTTATTAACGGAGGAACACTTTAATATTTTTTATGTCAACAGAAAGAACAGAAATTGAAAAATTAGGGGAGTTTGGTTTAATAGAACATCTTACCGAAAATTTTGAAATTCAAAATGTATCCACCGTTTTATCCATTGGGGATGATGCTGCAGTGATTGATCATTTTGGGAAACAAACAGTAATCACAACTGATTTATTAATTGAAGGTGTGCACTTCGATTTAATGTATACGCCTTTAAAACATTTGGGATACAAAGCAGTCATTGTTAATTTAAGTGACATTTTTGCAATGAATGCACAACCCACACAAATCACTATGAGCATTGCTTTCAGCAATCGATTTAGCTTGGAAGCCTTAAATGAATTTTATGATGGTGTTCATCACGCTTGTGAATTATATGGTGTTGATTTAATCGGTGGCGATACGAGTACTTCACAAAAAGGATTCATTATTTCTGTAACAGCGATTGGTGAAGTAAGCCCAGATAAATATGTAAAACGTAGCACTGCTGAAAGTGGCGATTTGATTTGCGTGTCGGGTGATTTAGGTGGTGCTTTTTTGGGATTGACTTTAATGGAACGCGAGAAACAAATATTTTTAGAAAATCCTAAAGTACAACCCACGCTTGAAAATGAAGATTATATTGTTGGCAGGTTATTGAGACCAGAAGCAAGAAAAGATATTTTAGATATTCTAGAACAACAAGAGATACTTCCTACAGCCATGATGGACATTAGTGATGGCTTAAGTAGTGATGTGTTGCATTTGTGTAAACAAAGCAATTTGGGATGTCGTATTTATGAAGATAAAATTCCTATTCATGATGATACCAAAGCCGCAGCGTTTAAGTTTGGTTTGGATCCAACAGTGTGTGCATTAAACGGCGGAGAGGATTATGAATTATTATTTACCATGAAGCAATCCGATTACGATAAAATTACTTTGCAAGAAGAAATTAGCGTGATAGGGTATATGTGTGATGCTGAAGAGGGTACTAAAATTATCACAAAGGGAAAAAATGTTTTTGATATTACTGCACAAGGATGGAATGCATTTGGCAACAAAGCATAATTACACTAGCAAGTAATCAAATTTATTAAACGTCGATCTGCAGTTAAACAAAGCAGGTCGGCGTTTTCATTTACAGTTATCTTTCCTGTAATTTCCGAACGCTTCATCACCCTTGCTGGATATAAACTACACATCCTAACCGCCTCTCCTAAATCAATATCCACTTCATTAACTAAATTATTGACCGATTTTAGTTGGGTTAAGGAAGAGCCACTTAATACACCCGCACTTTCATATTTATCGCCCGCCATTTGATGTTGGTATATTCCTGAATGCGTTGCCGTTACCGCATCTGTTATACAAAATAATCTATCTCCCATTATTTTTTTTGCAATTTTTATTGCATTAAAATCAACATGAAAACCGTCCGCCACTAAACTGCAAGCCACTTTATTATGATTAAATATAGCGCCTACCATTCCTGGAGCGCGATGTTGCAATGCGCTCATGGCATTATATAAATGAGTAGCTACAGTTATGTCATTATTAAATGCATGGGTAGCTTGCTCATAGGTGGCGTCGCTATGGCCAGCCGAAACTACGATGCCATTTTTTTCAAGTAAATGAATAATGGGTGCATCTACTATTTCTGGCGCAAGTGTTATCATACTAATATGATCTTTGCCATAGTCCAATAAATCCTGTGCTTCTTTTAAAGTTGGTTGATGAATATATTCCGTTGCATGCGCCCCCCTTTTTAGTGAATTAATCCAGGGCCCCTCAATATGTAAGCCTATGCAACCTTTTCCACCATTGGCTTTATAATCGCGAACGGCATCAATACATTTATATATTATCTTCCAACTTTGTGTTGCTAATGTGGGTTGAAAATAAGCGGTACCGCTGGCCACACAATAGTCATAAATTTTTTGAATCGTATCGGCTGTAGGAAATTCAGATAATAATTTTTCATCGGCACCATAAATTTGTAAATCAATCAAAGCAGGTACAATGAGTGGCATTGCATTTTTATGATCATATCCCTCTTTTTTGATATCCGTTACTTTTCCGTTTTCAGTTACGATAACAGCCTCTGAAATCCAATGTTCTCCCGTAAATAATTCTTGAACTGATAAAATTTGTTGCATTATGATTCAATATTAAAAAAATCAGCGTTCTTCCAAAAAGGAAATTGCTCCCTTGTTTTTATTAATTCTTCTTTTTGTAATGTAATATGAAATATATCTTCCTCATAAGCGCAGTGATATAAAATTTCTCCCAGTTGCCCCACCACCATACTATCGCCACTGTGCATAATATTTTTCCCATCCAAGCCAACACGATTCACACCAATGGTATAGCATTGGTTTTCAATGGAACGTGCGGTGAGTAAGGTTTTCCAAGCATGGTTTCTTTTTTCCGGCCAATTGGCAACATACAACAATACATCATATTCTAAGTCAGGAACATTTACATTTTCCTCATCTGCCTTTCCACTTGTTTTTGCTAATTGTTGGCTTGCCCAAACTGGAAAACGCAAATCAAAACAAATTTGTAAATTAATTTTCCAGCCCTTAACGCTTGCAATTAATCTTTTGTTTCCTTCGCTATAAAATTCATGTTCACCTGCAAAAGCAAATAAATGTCGTTTGTCATAATGGCCTAATTGCCCATTGGGCAGCATCCAAATTAAGCGATTATAATAGTTGCCGTTCTCTTCAATAATAACCGATCCGGTGATGATAGATTTTTTAGTCTCTGCCAAACGACGCATCCATTGAACGGTGGGTCCCTCCATGGTTTCTGCAAACAAAGCGGGCTGCATACTAAATCCCGTCGTAAACATTTCAGGAAGTACAATAATTTCAGTCGGCTCGGCAATCGCCATTATCTTTTTAGCTAAGGCTTCGAGGTTTGCACCCTTGTCCTCCCAAAAAAGGGTGGTTTGTATGATTGTAAACTTAAGTGAAGACACAGAAAATGATTTATGCTGTATTAAAGATAAAACAAAATTCCACGCTATAAAAATCAATCTATTGGCGATCTTCCCCTTTTATATTGTAGAAAAATTAAAAACAGAATAATAAGCACAGCCCATAGCAAGGAGAATTTAAAAGTTTGCGTATTACCCATAAAATACAAAAACATCGATAGTCCAATAGTTATAATTATGCTAAAATAAAAGACGCTCTTTTTTTGTAAATTTTCATGCACCTCTTTTTTATAATAACTATACACAAAAACAAATAATAATATTAATGTTAGAAGGACGTCGTGGAATAATTTAGACATCAATGAATTTGTACATCGCAAAATCTCATAAGAAATAACACCTATAAGAATTCCTCCGATTGTTTTTATTTTCATGATGCTTTATTTTCAGCGTTAATACAAGATGTAAAATTTCTGCTAACTCGATAATTACATGAATTATAATTTGTAACCGCCCTAAAAGATGTATAGGTAAAGTTTACTATAGAGGTTATTGGCCCACTGGTGAATAGCATAAATATAGTTGTGACGAATGAATCAGTTAATGCAGATTGGTAATCTTCATCGCAATCTGCAATACCGTTTTTGTAGGCAGTTATACAATTATCTTGAAGCATCATTGTTTTTTTACTGTTTTGTATTTCGTTTTTTAAATTAATATTATAAGCATAGCTAACAACATTTCTAATTTCATTATTACTTAGTAATTGTAAGCTATCATATTTATTAATAAATGATTTAAATAAATCCACTTTTTTTCAATTAAATAAAAAAGTTTATTCCCATTGGTAATACCATTTAGACTATACGCTAATAGTATATCTTCTTTCGCTTTCGCTTTTAATAAAAAACTTTCTAAATTTTCATGTTGTATTACATTATTGAAATCAAATCCATCAAGCCCTTCCAATTTAATTGCTTGATCAACTTCTATAATTTGTTTTATAATAACATCTTTAACCATTTTAAACTTGTAGGATTCAATAAGCAGAACCTTTTCATCAATAATTATATTTACATCTGGTTTTATTTTTTCGATTTTGGTGCAAGCAGTAAAATTGATAAATACAGCAATCACAAAAATTTTCCACAAGGATTTTCTTAGCTTTTTCATTTATATATTTTTTAAATGTTAAGCTTGCAAGCTATGTGCATCACTACTGCTAAAATTTTGATTTACAGGAACGTTTGCATTTTTAAGGGTCATTTAACCCTCAAAATCAGTGTATTTATTTTCCCTTATTTAGTTGTTGTAAAATGGGCTGAATTAAGGCCGATTCAAAACCGCGTTGGTATAAAAAAGCCTGTGTTTTGGCCATCCGACTTAAGCCCCTATCACCTTTAAGACTATTCCATTTTTTCTTGGCTAAAAATAGTAATGTGGAATTATAGTCATCCAGGTCAATAGTTTTTAAGGCCTTTTTAATATTCACCGGGCTCACTCTCTTTTGCTGTAATGCATATTGAATTTTACTTTTACCCCATTGTTTTATTCGAAAGTGGCCTCCTGTAAAAAGGGTAGCAAAACGCTCTTCATTTAAAAAATTGTCTGTAATTAAATCGGATATAATCTCCTCCACTTCACTTTTAGTCATACCCAATTCGTACAGCTTATCGCGTACCTCCTGTTGGGCTCTTTCTTGGTAGGCACAAAAATGCCGTATCCTTTGAATAGCCTGCTCTTTACCAATTCTAATTTTATTCATTTTGTAGATAAGAATGTCAATAACAAATGCTAAAATAGCTTTTTAATCTTAAGATTTTGCATTAGGTTTGTCTTGTTAGAAAAGTTAAATAAATACAAAGGAATTATGAAATTTATAGTCTCCTCCTCCTCTCTTTTAAAACACTTGCAACAAATTGCAGGGGTTATTAATACCAATACCGTTTTACCAATTTTAGAAGATTTTTTATTCGAGATTGAAGATAAAAAATTAAACATTATTGCGACCGATTTGGAAACAGTGATGCGTGTTCAAATGGATGTGGAAAGCAAAGCGAATGGTCGTGTTTGTATTCCTGCTAAAATTTTAATTGATTCTTTAAAAAATATTGCAGACCAACCGCTTACTTTTAACATTGATAAAAATTATGCTGTTGAAATTACAAGCGATAATGGTAAGTACAAGGTAATGGGCGAAAATCCAGATAATTTTCCGAAAGAACCTACAGCCGATGATACCACTGGATTTAAAATGACAAGCACAGGACTATTAACCGCAATCAATAAAACTTTATTCGCAGTAAGTGGCGATGATTTAAGACCAGCAATGACAGGCGTATTTTTTGAATTATCAAAAGAGGGTGTTCAGTTTGTTGCAACCGATGCGCACCGCTTAGTTAGATATAAGCGCACTGATACAAAGGCTACACAAAACGCATCTTTCATTGTTCCTAAAAAGCCATTGAACTTATTAAAAAATGCATTACCAGATAATGAAGATTCAATCACGGTGAGCTTTAATAGCAATCACTTATTTGTGGATCATGGTTCAACACAATTAATTTGTCGCTTAATTGATGCAAGGTTCCCTGACTATAAAGTGGTTATCCCTGCTGACAATCCTTATCGCTTAACGGTTAATAAACATGATTTCCAAAATGCATTACGTCGTGTAAATGTATTTAGTAATAAAAGCACCAATCAGGTTGCATTGAGTATCACTGGTAATGAATTACAAATGGCTGCGCAGGATATTGATTTTAGTTTTGAGGGTAATGAGCGTATGAGTTGTGAATACAAAGGCGAGGATATTCAAATTGCCTTTAATGCAAAGTTTTTAATTGAAATGTTGAGCGCCGCAGATACAGATGATATTTTTATTGAATTATCTACACCAAGTAAAGCAGGCTTAATTAAACCATCAGAGCAAGCACCTGGCGAAGATTTATTAATGCTAGTGATGCCGCTCATGTTAAATAGCTAATCCGTTCCCTATAAATATGCCTCAGGGCAGGTTTTAAAACCCGTTGATCTACACAGAACATCGGGTTTTTTATTTACATTTATGGTCTAAAAAGAAGCCCATGTTTGAAAGCATACAGTCCTATTTTAGTAGTATTCCAAGCCTACATCGCGCGCTTATTTTAGCAGGCGG
>Ga0049085_10000458_pt1 | contig 16025 bp, 19 predicted proteins | sample GreLakmeSU08MSRF_FD_66721 | JGI IMG/M metagenome (GOLD analysis project Ga0049085, IMG submission 66721) | Freshwater lentic microbial communities from great Laurentian Lakes, MI, USA - Great Lakes metaG SU08MSRF | ecosystem: Environmental > Aquatic > Freshwater > Lake | place: Great Lakes... | reverse complement strand
AGGGGTGCGGTGTCTGTGGTTCGATGCAAGAGGGAACGCACACGATGATTCAGCCGGGCCGAAGCAAATCCGGCAAGGGATATTTTGATGACAAACGATGCGCGTGTCCGGTTGCGCCCACAGCCTGGTGTGTCCCTCGGAACAGCCACGGGAGGCGATGACGCCGGTCAGGATTTTGGCCGGGGCTTCGGACCGGCCGGCTGGCCGTCCAGTTGCGGCACGAGCCAGTCGAGTCCGTTGAGATTGTCGAGCAGGCGCGCTTCGGCGTCGGCGTCGGTGTGGTTCAGGATGCCGACGGGGCCGCGCCAGCCGCTGTCGCGGATGGTCTTCAACAGCGTGAGATCAAGATCGCCCTGGCCGAGGACGAGGATTTTTTTACCGAGCTTGTCCGCGCCGCGCGACATGCCGTTGAGGTTCAGCGCGAGCAGGTGGGGCTTCATCTTTTGCAGCAGCGCGGGAAAGCGGTCCAGGTGTTCGTGCCCGTGGTGGAGGTTATAGACGAGGCCGACGTTGGTGATGCTTTGGCGGCCGAGGTGCTGGATGATTTCGAGCTGGTTCTCCGGTTCGCCGAACCAACTGTCGTGATTGTAGAGCGCGACGGTGCAGCCGATTTTCGCGGCGGCCTCGGCGATGGGCTGGAGGCGTCTGGCCTCGGCCTTGACGCGGGTGCGCTGTTCTTCCGGCGTTTTCACCGGGCCGCCGCCGCCCGTGACCCAGAGCTGCGCGCGGACCTGGTGGCGCTGGAGCGCGGCGAGAATGAGGCGCGCTTCGGTGTTCAGGCCGCCGGGAAACCACCACGCGTCGAGCGAGACGCCGTGCCGCCGGCAGGCCTCGATTTCGGCGTCGAAGGTCGGGATGTGTTCGGCGCGATAGTCGTAGGCGAAATGTTTGAAGCCGAGTTTTTCGAGCATGGTGGCGCGCTCTTCCGGCCCGCGCTTTTTGGCGTCGAACGGGACGATGCACCAGGCGATGAGGTTGGTGCGGGCGAAGAGGCCGGCCGGTGCGGCGGCCGGTTCCGCCGCCGGCAGGGCGAGGGTGAAACAAACAGCAAACAAGCAGAACCATCTGGCGGCTGAAGGAATGGACATGGGCTTAACAAAGCCATTATCGTGCGCGGAGTAAACCGTTTTGTTGACGTAGCAGCCGACGTGAGGAGGCTTTGACCGCTTTCAGCCCGTGGTGCTGCGGTTCATTGATCCGAGTCTTCTCACGTCGGCTGCTACGAAAGCCGCGGTGGCAAAGAACTTGCCCAGCCCAGTTTTCAGCGCAGCTTGCCGTCATGCTTGCGGATGAACAAGCGACGCCCGAACAGTTCGCGATTTTGCGCGCCATGTCCGGCGAGCGGCGGCTGAAGCTGGCGGAACAGATGTTCTGGTCGGCCCGCAAATTGAAAGCGGCGGGTGTCCGTCACCAGCATCCGGACTGGCCCGAGGAAAAAGTGATCGCCGAGGTCAATCGAATTATTCTCCATGCCCGAAACTGAATTTCTCCTCCTGTTTATCCGCCGGATCAAACTTGCGGGCGTTCGTTACGTGATCGGCGGCAGTGTGGCTTCGCATGGACTGTAATCGCGCGCACCAAAAACCCCGGCGCATGGCTGGAGACGTGCCCGGATTTTTCGCAGCCGCTGATGGAACAGCTCAACGAACGGATTCTCACCTGGGAGCCGAACCTGCAGGTTTCGGTGAAGTGGAACAATCTTTGTTTCTCCGGGCGCAAGCTGGTGGTCGGGCTCGCCGCGTGCCGACAGCATGTGGCGATGATCTTCTTTCGCGGCACGGAACTGCCCGATCCCGCGAAACTTTTTTTGCGGAGGAGAGGGCAACACTAACATCCGCTCCATCCGCATCACCCCGCGCAACGGCCTGAACCTCGCCGCTCTCCGCGCGTTACTTCATGCCGCCGTGGAACTCGACGCTGATGTGATGGTGCCGCCTGCACCGAAAGTGAAACGACCGCCGTGGCCCGTTCCCTCTTTTTTCAAACAGGTGTTGGCCGGGAAGTGCCATCGCGCCGCCGCCGAAAATTTCCGCGCTCTCTCGCCCAGTTGCCAGCGGGAATACCTCGTGTGGCTGACGATGGCCAAGCGCCCCGCAACGCGCGCGCGGCGGTTGCAGGAAACGCTGGCCGCGCTCACGTCGGGCCGGAAATGGGCGCAGAGAAACCGGCCTAGCGCGCGGCGTCCGGCGCGTCTCAGATCTCGCGGCACGGGCTGCCGTGGCCCGGAGGAACAGCGGCGGACATTTTTGTCGTGGACGCCGCTCGGAATTTTGAGAGGGTGGGCGCTCAACACTTGTCACCCAGCGCGGCGAAGCGGTCGTTGGCATGGAACGTGCCCGCCGTCGTCTGGATTCGGCTGCGGTCCTCGGTGACACCTTGATCGGAAAGCAAAAACACTATGAAACGAATTTTAACCGCCGTGCTTGCGGGCGCGGGCTTCACCATTCTCAACGCCGCCGCCGCCGACAAGCCGTCCCCGCTCCCGCCGCCGGGGCCGACTCCTTTTCTCAGCGTCGAGGACGAGTTGAAGACGTTCCAACTGCCCGAAGGCTACCGGCTCGAACCGGTGCTGGCCGACCCGGACATCAAGGAGCCGGTCATGTGCGCGTTCGACGGGAACGGCCGGCTGTTCGTGGCCGAGATGCGGACCTACATGCAGGAGATCGACGGGAAGAACCAACACACGCCGTTGAGCCGCGTGTCGATGCATTATTCCTCCAAGGGCGACGGCAAGTTCGACCAGCACACCGTGTTCATCGACAAGCTCGTGCTGCCGCGCATGATTCTGCCGCTGGCGGACGGACTGCTGGTCGGTGAAACAGACACGAAGGATTTGCACATTTACCGCGACACGGACGGCGACGGCGTGGCGGACTCGAAGATACTCGTCATGAAAGGCGGCGGGCAGGGCGGCAATCTGGAGCATCAGCCGAGCGGATTAATCTGGGGCCTCGACAACTGGATGTACAGCGCGGTGAACGCCTACCGTCTGCGGCTCGTGGGCACGAACATGATCCGGGAAGCGACTGGCGGCAACGGCGGCCAATGGGGCATCTCGCAGGACGATCACGGCAAAATCTGGGTCTGCAACGCCGGCGGCGAACGCGGCCCGTTGAATTTTCAAATCCCGATTTTGTACGGCTCCTACAGCACCAAGGATGAGTTCGCGCCAGGCTATTCCGTGGTGTGGCCGGCGATGGGGCTGGAAGATGTGCAGGGCGGCCACGGACGTCATCGCCCGGAGGACGCGACGCTGAATCATTTCACGGCAACATGCGGCGGGGAGATTTTTCGCGGCGACCGGCTGCCGGCGGAGGTGCGCGGCAACTTTTTTTTCGGCGAGCCGGTGGGCCGGTTGGTGCGGCGCACGAAGGTGGACGTGCGCGAAGGCCTCACCTTCCTGAGCAACCCGCACGAGAAGTCCGAGTTTCTCCGCTCGACGGATGCGAACTTCCGTCCGGTCAACGGTGCCACGGCGCCCGACGGCACGCTCTACATTGTGGACATGTATCGTGGCATCATTCAGGAAGGAAACTGGGTCCGGCCCGGCTCCTATCTGCGCACGGTCGTCGAGAAGTATCAGTTGGACAAGAATGCCGGACGCGGTCGCATCTGGCGGCTGGCGCACAAAGATTTCAAGCCCGGCCCGCAGCCGCGCATGTTGAGCGAGAAGCCCGCGCAGCTCGTCGGGCACCTCGCGCATCCGAACGGCTGGTGGCGCGACACCGCGCAAAAGCTGCTCGTGCTCGGCGGCGACAAGTCCGTGGCGCCCGCGCTCGCCACCATGGCCCGCAGCCATCCCGAATATCTGGCCCGGCAGCACGCGCTCTGGACGCTCGAAGGCCTCGGCGCGCTCGAGCCGGCGCTGGTGCGCGAGAAATTGAAGGACGCGCATCCGCAGGTGCGCTCCACCGCCCTGCGCGTGAGCGAGACACTGGTCAAGCTGGGCGAAACTAATCTGCTGGCCGACGTGGTCGCGCTGGCGAAAGATTCCGATACTGGCGTCGTCATGCAGACGATGCTCACTGCGAAACTTTTGAAGTGGCCGGAACCCGCGGCTCTGGCCGAGACCGCCCTGGCGTCCAACCCGGCGCGCGGCGTGAAGGAGATCAGCGCGCTGCTGCTCCGCACGCCGGCGAACCCCGGGGGCGGCGTCCAATACACCGCCGCGGAAAAGAAAGTGCTCGAACGCGGCGCGGCGATTTACAAGGAGCTGTGTTTCGCCTGCCACGCGCCGGACGGCAAAGGCGCGCCCATCGAAGGCGCCCCCAAAGGCAGCATGCAGGCGCCCTCGCTGGCCGGCTCGAAGACCATCAACGGCCATCGCGACGGTGTGATCAACGTCCTGCTCAAGGGCTTGACCGGCCCCGTCAACGGGAAGGATTACGTCGCGCTCATGGTGCCGATGGAGAGCAACGACGACGCCTGGATCGCCTCGGTCGCGTCCTACGTTCGCACCAGCTTCGGCAACCAGGCCTCGCTGGTGACGACGAACGACGTCGCGCGCCTCCGCGCCGCGAGCGTGACCCGCACCGAGCCGTGGACGATTGAGACCTTGAAGCCGTCCCTTCCGCAGCCGCTTGCCAACCGCAAAGAATGGAAGCTGACCGCGAGCCACAACGGCGCCGGCGCGGCGCTCGCCGCGGACGGCAATCCCGCCACGCGTTACGAATCGAAGGCCGACCAGGCGCAGGGCATGTGGTTTCAGATCGAGTTGCCGTCCGAGACGACCGTCGCCGGACTCGCTCTCGACACGGCGAAATCACCTGGTGATTATCCGCGCGGCTACAAGGTCGAGCTGTCCGACGACGGCCAGGCGTGGAGCAAACCCGTCGCGACCGGAAAGGGAACCAGCCTGCTCACCGACATCACCTTCGCGCCGCAGAAGGCCAGGTTCATCCGCATCACGCAGACCGGTTCGGCCGGCGGCCAGTTCTGGTCGATCCACGAACTGCAAATTTTTGCATCAGGCGGGGCGGTGGCCGGCAAGACGGCGGCGGTGCCGTAGCATTGCATGGTGTGCAGATGTTGGGGGTGCCCCGAAACGGAGCGTTGACAGCGCGGGCCGGTGATCCTTTAGTCGCATCATCATGAAAAAGCTGATCTTCGCACTGGCGCTGGTGGCCTTCATCCTCAATTCCTCCATCGTACCCGCGCAGGCCTCGTGGTGGTGGCCATTCAGTTCCGAGAAGGACAAGGACAAAAAGTATCAGGCACCCAAGGCGCCGGACGCGCCTAAGGCCAAGAATGCCCCGAAGGCGAAGGATGCGCCGAAGGCGAAGTAGTAGTCGCCGAGGGGGTGACCGAAACAGCCAACGCCCAACAGCCAAGGCCTAATGACGGGCGGGCCAGCGGTTGCTGATGTGTTCGATGTTGGGCGCTGGATGTTGAATGTTTGATGTTCTCCCTCCAAAATTTTCTCCGATTCCGGCCCGTGTGATGGCCGGAATTTTTTTTGTTGCTGGCAGGGGCCACTCGTCCGGCTAGATTCACCGCGCACATGAAGAAGCTGTTTGATTCCATTGAAGCGGTTGTCGCGGATTTGCGGAAAGGCAAAATGGTCATCGTGGTGGATGACGCCGACCGCGAGAACGAGGGCGACCTGATCATGGCCGCCGAAAAGGTGACGCCCACGGCGGTCAACTTCATGGCCAAGCACGGGCGCGGATTGATCTGCGTGCCGACGAGCGGCGAGCGGTTGAACCAGCTCGGCGTGGAGGAAATGGTGGTCAAGAACCGCGAGTCGTTCAAAACGGATTTTCAAGTGAGCGTGGACGCGGCCAGGGGCATCACCACCGGGATCAGTGCGGCGGATCGCGCGCGGACGATCCAGGTGATCGCGGATTGCACGGCGCTACCGAACGATCTGGTGCAGCCGGGGCATGTGTTTCCGTTGCGTGCGAAGGCAGGCGGGGTGTTGCAGCGCGCGGGGCACACCGAGGCGGCGGTTGATCTGGTGAAGCTCGCGGGTTGCCGGCCGGTGGGCGTGATCTGCGAGATTATGAAGGACGACGGTGAGATGGCGCGGCTGCCGGACTTGCTGAAGTTCGCGAAGAAGCACCGACTGAAGATTTGCACGATCGAGTCGCTCATCAAATTTCGCCGCGCGAGCGAACGGCTGGTCGAGCGCGTCGAGGTCGTCCAGATGCCGACGGAGCACGGGGATTTCCAACTGCACCTTTACCGCTCGACGCTGGACGGGCGGAATCATCTCGCGCTGGTGAAGGGCGACGTGGCGGGGGCGAGGAATGTTTTGGTGCGCGTCCACAGCGAGTGTCTGACCGGTGACGTGTTCGGCTCGCGGCGGTGTGATTGCGGGCCGCAACTGCATCAGGCGATGCGGCAGATCGCGGCGGCGGGGCGCGGGGTGATTGTTTACATGCGGCAGGAGGGCAGGGGTATCGGCCTCGCGCCGAAGATCAAGGCCTACAAATTGCAGGAAGGCGGCTACGACACGGTGGAGGCGAACTTGAAGCTGGGTTACGGCACCGACCTGCGCGAATACGGACTCGGCGCGCAAATCCTAGTGGATCTCGGCTTGAAGACCATCCGGCTGCTGACGAACAATCCGAAGAAGGTCGTGGGCCTGGAAGGCTACGGGCTGGAGATCGTCGAGCAGGTGCCGATCAAGGTGAAGGCCAATCCGCACAACGAACAGTATCTCCGCACCAAGCGCGAGAAGCTGGGGCATTTGATTTGAAAAATTTGGCGCTGCCGACGATTTCCGTTCCTGCAAGCGGGGGCAACCTAAAGGTTGAACTTCAACGAAAACGCCCTGCATCCGCTGTTGGAGTTCACGCTTTAGCGTGTCCGATGGGACTGATGGAATCAGTTGCATGGCTCTCTTGAATTATGTTGAAACCAGTTCAGAAAAAGAAATTCACAGGACGGGGCGCAAGTTTCGTGATCGTCGCCTCGCAATACAACGCGCGTTATGTGGACGCGATGGTGCGCGCCGCGAAGGCGGAACTGGAACGCGCCGGTGCCGAGGTGCGGCGGGTGGTGCGGGTGCCGGGGGCGTTTGAAATTCCGGTGGTGGCGGCGAAGTGGGCGCGGCACGCGGAGCCGCGCGTGGACGGCATTATTTGTCTGGGAGTGATTTTACGCGGCGCGACGACCCACGCACAGCACATCGGCGAGGCAGTGAGCAACGCGCTCGGCTCCATCGCGGTGGAAACGGGAATCCCCGTCATCCACGAAGTGCTGCTTCTGGAAAACGAGCAACAGGCGAAGGAACGCTGTCTGGACCGCGAGCACAATCGCGGCGCGGAAGCCGCTCAGACCGGCTTGAAGATGGCGCGGATCATGAAGTCCTTGTGAAAGAATTGCGCCTGATTTTGGCCTTCTGAATAGCCGTGCCGGGCTGCCGTCCAACTGGGAAAGTTGCGGCTGATGAAAAGTTTTTCAAATCGCTTGCAGCCAAAGATGCAGAATGATATGTTCGGTGGCATTATTTATGACAACTAATTATATGAAACCCTCGTTCCCACTTCTGGCAGCCTTCGCGCTGGCCGGTTCGCTCCAGGTTGGTTCTGCGGCGGAAATCTCCGGCAAGGTCACGCTCAAAGGCACTCCGCCCCCGGAAAAAACCATCACCCTCGACGCCGCCTGCGGCAAATTCCAGCCGGAAGGGATCAAGACCCGCTTCTACGTCACCGGTGAAGGCGGAGCCTTGGCGAACGTGTTTGTTTACATCAAAGAAGGCGCGAAGGCGGCGGAAGCTGCCGGCGCGGGCCCGGTCCTTGACCAGGTCGGCTGCGAATACCAGCCCTATGTCATGGGCGTGCAGACCGGGCAGAAATTCAAAATCCGCAACTCGGATCCCGTGATGCACAACGTCCATGCGACGCCCAAGCCCGCGGCGGGCAACAAGGAATTCAACTTCGCCCAGGTAACCAAGGGACAGGTGAATGAGAAGTCTTTCGACAAGGCCGAAGTGCTGGTGCGCATGAAGTGCGACGTGCATCCGTGGATGTTCGCCTACGTCGGCGTGGTGGATCACCCGCACTTTGCCGTGACCGGCAAGGACGGCTCGTTCAAGCTGCCGAACCTGCCCGCCGGCAAATACACGATTGAAGCGTTTCATCTGAAGGCCGGAACCGCCATTCAGGAAATCACCGTCGGCGCCGACGACAAGAAGACGGCGGATTTCACGCTGGAGTTCAAGGCTCCGACTCTGTAACTCATCGTCTCAAAAGTTTTCACGGGATGCCGCTGCTGCTACAGGGTCGCAGCGGCTTCTTCGTTCCAACACATGACCAGTTCGACGAGCCGACGGAAGTTCAGCCGCTACGCCAGCGCGGTGGCGGTGGCGACACTCGGCTTGATCTGTCTCGGCGGGTTGGTGACCAGCCATGAGGCGGGGTTGGCGGTGCCGGACTGGCCGAACAGCTATGGCTACAACATGTTTTTCTTTCCGGTGTCCCAGTGGGTCGGAGGAATTCTCTACGAACATTCGCATCGCCTGTGGGCGTCGTTCGTCGGCCTGCTGACGACGATTCTGGCGCTGTGGCTCCATGGAAAAAATGCCCGTCCGCTGCTCCGCTGGGGCGGGGCGGCCTTGATCGTGGTCGGACTCGCCACGTTTGCGACGTCCATCCCGAACAAATTTCAGCACGGCATCTCCTCGCTCGTGCCCGGCGCGGCGGCGCTGCTAGCGGGCTTCTTCTGGCCGGGCGGCGAACCGGCGGACAAATGGCTGCGGCGCCTGGGGCTGCTGGCGTTTGTGACTGTCGCCGTGCAGGGGCTGCTCGGCGGGCTGCGCGTGACGCAACTGAGCAACGCCCTCGGTATTTTTCACGGCACGCTGGCGCAACTGTTTTTCATTCTCATCGCCGCCATCGCGCTCTTCACGTCGGACTGGTGGCGGGAGCCGGGCGGGTGCGGGCTGGCGGCGGAACGGCTGCGGCCGCTGCGCCTCTTTTTCGTTGTCGCGACCGGGCTGATTTTTTTGCAGCTCGTGCTGGGCGCAACGATGCGGCATCAGCACGCCGGGCTGGCGATCAAGGATTTTCCACTGGCCTATGGAAAGCTCTGGCCGGCGATGGATGATGAGTCGTTGAAAAATTACAACCAGCAGCGAAACGATGTCACCGCGCCGGACGGCGCTACCGCGTTTCAGATCAGCCTGCAAATGGCGCATCGGATCGGCGCGGTGCTGGTCTGCGCGGCGGTGATCGCCTGCGCGTGGTTCGCGTGCCGCCGGACGGAGCGCAGTCCGGTGCTGGCCCGACTGGCGCTGCTCTGGCTGGGGCTGATCGTTGGTCAGGTCGCGCTCGGCGCGGCCACGATCTGGACGAATAAATCGGCGGACGTGGCGACGGCACATGTGGCGGTCGGCGCGTTGAGCCTGTTGACCGGCGCGATGACGGTACTGGTCTGTGCGCGTTATCTGGCGGTGGCGACACCGGCGACGTCGCGCCTCGCCACGAACGAAACTTCCTTTGCATCCGGGTCGAAGCAGGCCAAATTCTGACCTCGACGATGAAAGCCAGCACGCTCAACGAAACCGCCGCCCCTGCGGAGAAATCCGGTTTCTCCATCTGGAGCGATCTGGTCAAGGCGCGGCTCACGTTCCTGGTGTTGCTGACGACGCTGGTGGGGTTTTACGCGGGCTGGCCGAAGCGGCCGATGGATTATTGGCTTCTCCTGCACGCGATGCTGGGCACGGGCCTCGTCGCGTGCGGCGCGGCGGCGCTCAACCAATGGTGGGAGCGCGAGCACGACGCGAAAATGACGCGCACCGAAACGCGTCCGTTGCCGGCGGGACATTTGCAGCCGGACACCGTTTTGATCAGCGGGGGACTGCTCTCGATGGCGGGCCTGATTTATCTCGCGCTGGCGGTCAATGCGCTGACCAGCCTGCTCGGCGCGGTCACGCTCGGCAGCTACGTTTTCATCTATACGCCGCTTAAACGGGTGACGACGCTGAACACGGTGATCGGCGCGATACCCGGCGCGGTGCCGCCGTTGATGGGCTGGACGGCGGCCGCGGGCGATATCTCGCGCGGTGGCTGGGCCTTGTTCGCGATTTTGTTTTTCTGGCAACTGCCGCACTTCTTGGCCATCGCCTGGATTTACCGGGAAGAATATGCGAAGGCGGGTTTCGCGATGCTGCCCGTGGAAGATCCCGACGGCCGGCGCACGGGCCGGCAGGCGGTGAGCCACGCGCTGGGTTTGCTGGCGGTCAGCCTGTGTCCGGGGTGGTTCGGGGTGGCGGGGCGGGTTTATTTTTTGGGCGCGCTGGTGCTGGGCCTGACGTTCCTCTGGATTGCGATCCAGTTTTCGCGCGAGTTGACGCACCGCCGCGCGCGGCAGTTGTTTTTTGCGTCGATCATTTATCTGCCGCTGCTGCTGGGCTTGCTGGCGCTGGATAAAATCAAACATTAAACGAACTGAAATTTTTATTCTGCCGTTGACACTGGCAATCGCGGCTGATTATTTTTCGCCCTTGATTTTTTTTGAAGTTGAGCGGGCACAACATTAGAAACGAAAATAGAACCATGCAGGCACCATCTCACACGGCGGAACACGCCCACGGCCACGACGCCCATCACGAACCGGGCTTTCTGACCAAGTATATTTTCTCCACCGACCACAAGGTGATCGGCATCCAGTACGGCGTCACCTCGCTGATCTTCCTGTTCTTCGGCTTTGCCCTGATGATGCTGATGCGCTGGCAACTGGCCAATCCCAACACGGCCATCCCCGTCTTTGGAAAAATGCTCGAAGCACTGCTCGGGGACGTGGCCAAGGACGGCATCATGTCGCCCGACCTCTACAACTCCTTCGGCGCGATGCATGGCACCATCATGGTCTTTCTGGCGATTGTGCCGCTGGCCTTCGGCGCGTTTGGCAATTTCGTGGTGCCGCTGCAGATTGGCGCGCCGGACATGGCGTTTCCGCGCATCAACATGGTCAGCTATCAGGCCTACTTCCTGGGCGGCGTCGTGATGTTCATCAGCTTTTTCATTCCCGGCGGCGCGGCCAAGTCAGGGTGGACCTCCTACTCGCCGCTCGCCACGGTCGCGGATCTGGCGCACCGGGTGAACGGCCAGACCTTGTGGCTTCTCGGCATGGTGCTACTCATCACTTCGTCGCTGCTCGGCGCGGTGAATTTCATCACCACCATCATCCAGCTTCGAGCGAAGGGCATGAACTGGATGCGGCTTCCGTTCTTCGTCTGGGCGCAGTTCGTGACCGGCTTCCTGCTGCTGCTGGCGTTTCCTCCGCTCGAGGCGGCGGGCATCATGCAGCTGATGGACAATTTGTTTCAGACCAGCTTTTTTCTGCCGGCCGGCCTGTCGGTATCCGGCAATCCCCTGCCGGTGAGCGGCGGGGGCAGCCCGTTGCTCTGGCAGCATTTGTTCTGGTTCCTCGGCCATCCCGAAGTGTATGTGCTGATCCTGCCGGGCATGGGCATCGTCTGCGAAATCATCGCCTGCAACACCCGCAAGCCGATCTGGGGCTACAAGGCGCTGGTCAACTCCGTCCTCGCGATCGGATTCATCTCCTTCATCGTCTGGGCGCACCATATGTATCTCACCGGCATGGGCACCAAGATCAGCACCTTCTTCCAGACGACGACGATGATCATCTCGATCCCGTCGGTCATCATTCTGACGGCGCTGTTTCTTTCGCTCTGGGGCGGCTCGATCCGCTTCAACACCCCGATGCTCTTCGCGCTGGCCTTCCTGCCGATGTTCGGCATCGGCGGCCTGACTGGCCTGCCGCTCGGCTTCAATGCCACCGACATTTACCTGCACGACACCTATTATGTAATCGCGCATTTCCATTACGTGGTCGCGCCCGGCACCATCTTTGCGCTCTTTGCCGGTGTTTATTACTGGTTTCCCAAGGCGACCGGGCGTCACATGAACGAGTTCTGGGGCAAGACCCATTTTGTCCTCTCGCTCATTTTCATGAACCTGATTTTCATGCCGATGTTTATGCAAGGGCTGGCTGGAATGCAAAGGCGTATGGCCGACGGCGGCGCGACCTACTCGATGGCCTACGCCAAGGAGAACAACACCGGCACCCAGGACGGCCTGAGCCCCAAGATCATCAAGATGAACAAGACCGTCTCCCACGCCGCCTGGGCCTTGGGCGTGGTGCAAATTCCGTTCATCATCAATTTCTTTTGGAGCATGAAGCGCGGCCGCAAGGTGACCTCGGACAATCCCTGGGAGGCGACCACGCTCGAATGGCAGACGCCGACCCCGCCGCCGCACGGCAACTTCACGACCCCGCCGGAGGTGTTTCGCGGGCCGTATGACTACAGCGTTCCCGGTCATAAGAAAGATTTCACGCCCCAGAATCAAAAAGTTTAATCCGCACCAATTTCATGGAAATTCCCTACACCGTAGAAGCCCGCAAGGACACGGGCCTGTATAACGCCAAGGTCGGCATCTGGTTGTTTCTCGCCTCCGAAGTGATGCTGTTCGGCGCGCTCTTCTCCTCCTACATCCTGCTGCGGGTCGGCGCGGCCTCGGGTGACTGGCCGGCCATCTCGCTCGCCTGGCCCCACGGCCTGCTCAACATTCCCATCGGCACCTTCAACACCGCCGTCCTCATCAGCTCCAGCATCACGGTGGTCATGGCGTGGGCGTCGCTCAAGATGCACGACTTCGGCAAGTTCAAACTCTACATGGGCCTGACGCTGCTCTGCGCCCTCGGCTTCGTCAGCATCAAGACCTACGAATACCACGAGAAGTTCACCCATTACGAAGTGCGCCTGAAGGACGGCAAGATCATGACCGGCCACATCCAAGGAAGCCCCATGTTTTGGGATCTCAAGACGCTGGCCGACAAAAAAATCACCACGCTGGATTTTCATCCGGACGCCGCCAAGCAAGCGGCGAAGGCGGGCGAGGCTCCCGCCGCGAAGGAGCACGCCAAGCACGCGCCCATTCCGGTCGGTGAAATCACCTACCTCTCGTCGTTCGTTCCGAAGCACCACACCTTCTTCGCGATTTATTTCACGCTCACCGCGCTGCATGCCCTGCACGTCATCGGCGGCGCGCTGGTCATGGCCTTCCTCTGGCTGCCGGGCGCGAAAATGTGGAAGACCGATCCGGAACGATTCACCAACCGCGTCGAGACGGCGGGCCTGTTCTGGCACTTCGTTGACCTGGTCTGGATTTTCCTGTTTCCCGTGCTTTATCTTCTCTAAAAAAATTTATGAGCGACAACCATTCGACTGCCGACCTGAAGAAACACATCCGCACCTACATGCTGGTCTTCCTGGCGCTGCTCGTCGGCACCGCCATCACGGTGGGTTTGTACTACGTCCACTTCGAGAGCGTGGCCTTGACCGTCTCCATTGCGATGTTTGTCGCCTCGATCAAGTCGTTTCTCGTCGCCGGCTTTTTCATGCACCTGATCTCGGAGAAGAAGGCGATCTACGCCATGCTCCTCACGACCGCCGTGTTTTTCGTGTCGCTGATGTTTCTCACCATCTGGGCCATGCATGATTATCCCGTGATCAAACCCTGAACCGGTCATGTCACTGAAAGCCTTTCATCTCGTCTTCATCGCCGCCTCCATCGGGCTGGCCTTCGGGCTGGCCGTCTGGTGCCTGCGCCGGTATGCGGAGAGCGCCGGGCAGTCGGATTTGATCTGGGGCTGCGTGTCGGGCGTGACCGGCGTGGCGTTGATTCTTTATGGCCGCGCCGTGGTGAAGAAGCTGAAAAAGATCAGCCTGCTATGAAGCGCCCTTTGAAATTTTGTTTCAGCCTGCCGGCCCTGGCCTTCGGCCTTGCCCCGCAGGCGCTGTTCGCCTGCTCCACCTGCTTTGGCAAGTCCGATTCCAAGATGGCCGAGGGCATGAACGCCGGCATCTTCACGCTGCTGGTGGTCGTGGTCACCGTGCTGGCCGGGATCGCCGCCTTCTTTATTTTTTTGGCGCGGAAATCAGCCGCCGTCAACGCCGGGCAAAACTGACTCAACTGAATTTAATCAATGAACGAACATTTTTTTGGAACCCCGCTCATCGCCTCGCATCACGGCGCTGCGCTCGACCGACTGAGTTGGCTCGTCCACGGGCTGATGCTCATTCTCTTCGTCGGCTGGCTGGCTTATTTCATCTACGTCCTGTTCCGCTTCCGTAAATCCCGAAACCCGCAGGCCAGCCACACTGGCGTGCAGAACCACCTCTCGACCTGGGTGGAGGTCGGCATCGCCACCATTGAGGCCGTGCTGCTGATCGGATTCGCCATACCGCTCTGGGCCAGGGCCGTCGATGAATTTCCCAAGGAAAAAGAATCCGTCGTCATTCGTGTGACTGGACGACAGTTCAACTGGATCGCCCACTATCCGGGTGCGGACGGCCAGTTCGGCGATCAAGACACCAAATTCGTCGCCAATAACAACCCGACCGGCATCAACCGGATCGGCAAGGGCAAGGACGATGTGGTCAACAAGGTCTCGTCGGAGATCGCCATCCCCGTGGACAAGGACGTGATCATCCACCTCGGTTCGCTCGACGTGATCCACTCCTTCAAATTAAATTCCATGCGCGTGACGCAGGATGCCATTCCCGGCATGAATATTCCGCTGCACTTCAAGGCGATCAAGGAAGGCAAATTCCAGATCAACTGCGCGCAGCTTTGCGGCGTGGGCCACTCCAGCATGATCGGGCTGCTCAAGGTGCTCAAGCCGGTGGAATTTGACCAATGGCTCAAGACCAACGCCGGCGAAGAGAGCTTTGAGTGATCCGGTTGGCCGGGTCGCGGGCCGCTGTCGTTGACTGACGCTCTGACCAGAATGGCTCCATGAATCAATCCCGACCTAAAATCGAATGGCTGGTCTGGGGCGCGCTGGCCGCGACCACGCTGGTCATCGCGTTCGTCTTCGTCCGCGAGAAGCTGGCTCCGAAACCGGAACCGCCGCCGGGCGTCTTCGGAAAAGTCCCCGCGTTCACCCTCACCAACCAGCTCGGCCAGGCGGTCTCCGGCTCCCATCTGCTCGGCCAGGTCTGGATCGCCGACGTCATCTTCAGCCGCTGCCCGATTGCCTGCGAACGCATGAGCCGAAAAATGGCCGCGCTGCAAACCGCCATCGCCCCGGGCCAGCCGGTCAAATTCATCTCGCTGACGGCGGACCCCGGCTTCGACACGCCGGGCGTCCTCCAAAAATACGGTGAGCGCCACCAGTCCGCGCCGGAGCGCTGGCATTTTTTGACCGGACCGAAAAAGGAAATTTACGAGCTGGCGATCAACGGCCTGAAATTCATCGTGGTGGACAACACGGAAAAGAACCCGCCGAGCATCGAGGAATATTTTCTGCACAGCCAGCAGTTCGTGCTGGTGGACCAGCAGGGACGGATCCGCGGCTGGTTCGACAGCGCCGAGCCGGACACGCAGCAGAAAATTTTAAGCGCGGTGCAGGTGCTGGCCCGCGAGAAATGACGCTATGACCCTCCACGACCTGCCCGCCATCAACGCCACGCTCAACGCGACCAGCGCGGTCTTCCTCGCGCTCGGCTACGTCTTCATCAAGCGGCAGAAAAAGATCGCGCACCGCAACTGCATGATCGCGGCGTTCTGCATCTCGACGGTCTTTCTTGGCTGCTACCTCACGTATCACTATCTGCTCCGCCAGGCGACCGGCCAGAGCGGGACGCCGTTTCAAGGGCAGGGCTGGGTGCGCCCGGTTTATTTCACCATTCTCATCAGCCACATCATCCTCGCGGTGGTGATCGTGCCGCTGATTTTTATCACGCTCCACCGCGCGTGGAAGGAGCGGTTCGAGCTGCACAAGAAAATCGCCCGCTGGACCTGGCCGCTCTGGATGTATGTGTCGGTGACGGGGGTGATTGTTTACGTGATGCTCTACCACCTTTACCCGGCGAAGTGACGGGGGGGGGTGTTCAGTGTCCGCCCAGCACGAGCCGCGTCAGTCCTTCAATCCAAAGGGGTGACGAGAGGCACAGCACCGCGTAGAAAATCCAATCCTTCCCGGTCTCGTGCCGGTGGCCCGCCAGCAGCATCCGCAGGAGAACGAGCGCATCGAACGCCAGCGCGAAT
>Ga0049085_10000454_pt1 | contig 16097 bp, 15 predicted proteins | sample GreLakmeSU08MSRF_FD_66721 | JGI IMG/M metagenome (GOLD analysis project Ga0049085, IMG submission 66721) | Freshwater lentic microbial communities from great Laurentian Lakes, MI, USA - Great Lakes metaG SU08MSRF | ecosystem: Environmental > Aquatic > Freshwater > Lake | place: Great Lakes... | reverse complement strand
GATACGAGAGAACCAAAATCGCGATAGCGATAAGGCTTAAGTGCTTTATTGGCGATGCGTAACTGAATTTGTTTAAAGAGATGCGAGGCCTGTTGATGAGCAGCTTGGGCACGGGGTGGCACAAAACCACCCTTCCCATCATTGGCCTCAGGCCATGGGCACGCAGCACAATCTCCCATGGCAAAAATATTAGGATCCCTACTCGTTTGCAAGGTTGGCAAAACCACTAGCTGATTAATACGGTTGGTTTCTAAACCCTCAATCTCTTTTAAGAAATCAGGCGCCTTCACACCCGCGGCCCACACAATTAACTCAGCAGGTAAGCTGCTGCCATCTGCAAAGCGGACTTCATTAGGCACAACCTCAGCAACTTTCTTATTCGTAATGACCTCAACACCCATGCGCTCAAGCAATGCCGTAGTAGCAAGCGATAGACGTAGCGGTAAGGCTGGGAGAATGCGTGGAGCTGCCTCAATCACACTCACTTTTAGATCTTTATTAGGGTCCACGCGGTCTAAGCCATATGAGACCACCTCACGCGTCGTCCGATATAACTCCGCAGCGAGCTCTACTCCAGTTGCTCCGGCACCAATAATGGCAACATGCAATTGATCTGGTGCTAAGGGACTCGTTTGTGCCTGCGCCCGAATAATGGCATTGAGCATTTTGGTATGAAAGTGCTTCGCATCATTTTGAGATTCCAAACGCAGAGCAAATTGCTCTACACCAGGCGTCGCAAAGTCATTACTCAGACTACCAATTGAAAGAATCAGTGTGTCGTACGGGACGGTACGTTGTGGCGTAATCTCAATTCCTTGATCATCACAATAAGGAGCGACCAACACCTCTTGACGCTCACGATCCAGACCAATCATCTCGCCAATCCGATATGTGAAATGATGCCAATGCGCTTGAGCGATATAGTCCACTTCATGATCACCCAGATCCATGCTGCCCGCAGCAATCTCATGCAGTTTTGGTTTCCAAATGTGGGTTCGATTCTTATCAATCAGCGTAATCGATAGCTCTCCTGTTCGTCCTTTGCGCGGGCCATAACGATCGCCCAAGCGAGTTGCTAACTCTAGACCACCAGCACCACCACCCACAATCACTATTCGATGCATATGCTCTTCTTTCTTCTTATTGTTATTTAAAGCGTAAGCGTTATTGTGCAGTCCAACCACCATCCATATTCCAGGCAGCACCTCTCACCTCAGAGGCATCCGGTCCACATAAGAAGACTGCGAGAGCAGCTAATTGTTCTGGTTTAACAAACTCGCCAGATGGCTGTTTCTCGGAAACTAAGGCATGCTTTGCGGCGTCATTAGAAATTCCTTCACGGTCGGCACGGGCATCCACCTGCTTTTGAACCAATGGTGTCAATACCCAACCTGGGCAAATCGCATTACAGGTCACACCGGTGTTAGCGTTTTCCAAAGCAACCACTTTGGTTAAGCCAATGATGCCGTGCTTAGCTGCCACATAGGCAGCCTTTTGCATGGAGGCCACCAAACCATGGACCGAGGCAATATTAATGATCCGCCCCCAATTGCGCTGTTTCATGCCAGGAAGTGCTAGACGAGTAGCGTGAAACGCTGAACTTAAATTAATCGCAATCACCGCATCCCAGCGATCGACTGGAAAATCTTCCACATTGGCAACATGCTGAATGCCAGCATTGTTTACCAACACATCAATCGAGCCAAAGCGCTTCTCGGTCGCAGTAATCATTTGAGCAATCTCATCGGGCTTACTCATGTCGGCGCCGTGATAATCGACCGCAACTCCATAGGCCTTCACCGCTGCAATGGCAGTCTCTTTATCACCAAAACCGTTCATCATCACATTGGCACCTGCCGCCGCCATTGCTTTAGCCATTGCCAAACCGATTCCGCTAGTGGAACCCGTGACTAATGCAGTTTTACCTTTTAAGACCATATTCATTAACTTTCTTTTTCAAGATATGTTGTTTATGAAACCTTGCCCAAGGCTCGTAAAATCTTCTCTGAGGTAATGGGCTGATCAAAAACATGGGTGCTAAATGGTGCAAGTGCATCATTTATCGCATTAACAACTGCACCGGGAGCGCCTGCAGTTCCAGCCTCTCCGGCCCCTTTTGCCCCTAACTTAGATGATTTAGTTGGGGTCTCTACATGGGCCACCTCAATGTCTGGCATTTCATAAGCCATCGGCACTAAGTAATCGGCCATATTGCCATTGCGCATAAGACCGCTTTCATCATATAAACACTCTTCAAAAAGAGCGCCCCCAATACCCTGCACAATAGCGCCCCGAACCTGTTCATCTACTAACATTGGGTTAAGTACTCGACCACAATCTTCTACCGCCCAGTGTTTTAAAAGCTTGACAAAGCCTGTATCGACATCAACCTCGACATAAGAAGCTTGCACACCATTCGTAAAAATAAATGGGTAGTCTTTTTGTGCATAGTGCCGGGTAACCATTAAATCAACTGAAAAATCGGCGGGCAAAGTATCAGGCCTGAAGTAGCCAATGCGTCCCAGCTCACTTAATGTTAATAATTGCTCTCTATTTGCCTTATCAACAATATTGCCCCTTCGAACTACAACCGAATCTGCATCCCGTTTCAAAATAGCGCCTGCCAACTTTAAAATATTGTCTCGCAATGCCTCACAAGAGCGAAGTACTGCCTCGCCCCCAACTCCGGCACCACGCGATGCCCACGTTCCGCCTCCATAGGGTGTGACATCGGTATCACCTGTAATAATTCTGACGTTCTGAATAGGAACACCGACCACATCAGCAGCAATCTGAGCAAAAATACTCTCAGTACCCTGTCCCTGTTCACCAACTCCAATCATGACGGATATGATTCCGGTAGGGTCTAAACGAACAGTTGCTCCATCTTGAGATGCAATTCGAGCCCCGCCCACACCATAAAAGGCAGCGCTTGGATTGGTAAGCTCAATCAAGGTTGCAATACCAATTCCTCGATAAATACCTTTTTTACGTAACTCCTCCTGCTCTTTGCGAAGGGCGGGATAGTTCATCATCTTTTCAATCTTACGTAAGCATTGCTGATGTGATAGAACCTCTAGTTTGATTCCAGAAATACCGGTATACGGATATGCATCATCTGGAATAACGTTGCGCTTACGAATCTCAATAGGATCCATCTTTAGCTTTTGGGCAACTAGGTCAACTAATCCTTCCGTAACTGCACAGGCAATGGGATGCCCAACGCCACGGTACTGGCATGTAGGAGTTTTATTCTGAAAAACAACTCTTAGATTTGCACGGTAGTTCTGGTGCTTATATGGGCCACCGACAAGATTGACAACTTGATTGCCCTCAATCGCACTGGTCCGTGGGAACATAGAATAGGGACCAATAGCAGTTAGATCATCGATCTCGAATGCCAAAATATCACCTTCTTTATTAGCAGCAATTCTGCCCTTAATACGGTGTTCACGTGCATGAATATCAGTAACAAAAGACTCAAGACGATCGGCCACAAACTTAATAGGGCGCCCCAATAAAAGAGCAAGGCCAACCGTTGCAAAATCATCTGGATAGGCATGAACCTTAATGCCAAAGGAGCCACCAACATCTTTACAAATTACATGCACGTCTGATTCTGCAAGGCCAAATTGCCGGCAATATAGGTCTTGCATCATATGGGGCGCTTGCTGAGAGTGATAAACCGTTAAACGCTTCTCACCAGGATTGAAATCAGCGATTTGGCAACGCGTTTCTAAGGTCACACCGGTATGACGACCAAAACCAAAAGTTGCTTCTGCGGTGACATCCGCGGATTTAAAAACTTCATCGACCTTTCCTACATCTAGGGTCCGAGTGAAACATAAATTATCACCAAGCTCAGGGTGGATCACGGGCGTAGTTTTATCTAAAGCTGTTTCCATACTAACTACTGCGGGCAACTCTTCCCACTCCACCTCAACATGGGCTAAAGCATCCTCCGCTTTTGCACGGGTTTCCGCAACGACTGCAACAACCGGCTCACCTTGCCAACAGGCACGATCCACTGCTAGAGCATATTCAGGAGCAGATTTCATTCCAGCTAAATGCCCAAGGGTCGCTACCCAGGGTTTACAAATCGTAGCCATTTGCACGCCATCAACGATGGCAATAACGCCAGGCATCTTGCGCGCCCTATCGGTATGAATCTGTCCAATTTTCATGTGGGCTACAGGCGAACGCCAATACACAACATGCCCCATTCTTGGGAACTGCAAATCGTCAATATAGGTCCCTTGTCCTTGCAATAAACGCCTTGCTGAGTGACGGGGCTCACTATGACCGATATAGCGCTGATCACCCGTAATAGGATCTAATACAAGGCCTTGAAGATCGGTGGGCTTATTCATAGATTTTCTCCTGCATCTGTAAGTACGATTATTAAGCGGTAGTAACTGATTTTACTTGGCGACCGTCTGCGCGAGCCTCCAGCACTTCCATAATGGCATCTACAATCGAATGGTAGCCAGTACAGCGACAGTAATTTCCTGAGATCCACTCTCGAACTTGCTCGCGATTAGACTTAGGTTGATGCTCTATAAGTTCTGCAGCGGCTAGCAACATTCCGGAGGTGCAAAATCCACACTGCAAGGCATTGTGACTCAGGAACGCCTCTTGAAGATCATTCAATACGCCCTGCTCAGTCAAACCCTCTACCGTTTCAATCGTTGCGCCATCGGCTTGTACAGCAAGATATAAACAGCCCCGTACTATTTGACCATTAACACGCACTGTGCACGCTCCACATGCTCCTTGCTCGCACCCAAGATGCGGACCCTTTAAACCCAAATCTTCTCGCAAGAAATCGACCAAATGACGTCTCGGTTCAATTTCGGCACTTATCTGCTTACCATTAAGCATCATATTGATTTGTTTTTTATGGTTCATGGCGATCTCCACTAAGGCATCATTTTTGTTAAGGCGCGTTCGAGCAATACACCCAATAAATGAGTTTTGGTTTCTTGACTATTGGTTATATCAGCCAAGGTTTCAATTTCCTCACGAGCCAGATTGACGGCCCGCTGAATCAATGCGGTATCGATTGATTTACCCTCAATAAAGGCTTGTGCTTTACTAGCCATCGTTGGAATTGCTGCAACCGAGAAGAACGCAAGGCGGCAGGTTTGTACTTTGCCCTTATCAGTTCGAATCATGGCAGCTAATCCAACGGCAGCGTAATCGCCATGCCTGCGCGCTAATTCTTGAAAACTGTGGACTTGATTGCTTGAAGCCAAGGGTATTTCAGAGGCAACTAAAATCTCGTCTACCTGCAAGGTAGTGGTGTATAGATCAATAAAGAAATCTTTAGCGCTTACTTTTCGTGCACCACTAGGACCCTGAATTACCATGATGGCATCTAAGGCCAAGCTGCAAGCCGGCCACTCAGCGGCAGGATCGCCATAGGCGAGCGAGCCACCCCATGTCCCTAAATTACGAATTGCTCGATGCGCAATATGAGGCGCGGCCTCTTTTAAAAGGGGGGCGTGCTGTGCAATTAAATCTGAACTCTCAATTTCGGTATGCGTGACAAGCGCACCTATCCGTAGCATATTACCTTGCACAAATATGCCTTTCAACTCAGAAACGGCCGTGATATCAATCAAGATACTAGGTTCAGATAATCGCAAATTTAGAGTGGCCAATAAGGTTTGTCCACCGGCAATAAGTCGGGCATCTTCACCATGCTCACTTAGTAAGGCTATAGCCTCAATTAGGCTTTTTGCTTTGACGTAATCAAATGCTGCTGCTTTCATGCGCTCTCCTTTACTACTCTTCTTTTTTATCTTCTACTTTTGTATCACTTAATGTAATTAATTCACCGCCCAACTCTTTAGCAAAAGCTAAGAAAAAATCATCTGCAATTTTTTTCGCTGATGCGCTAATAAGGCGGCCACCAATCTGACCTAATTTTCCACCGATTGACGCTTCGGTGCTGTAACGCACTAAAGTACCACTTTCAGTTCCAATCAACTCAACCCTTGCCTTGCCCTTTGCAAAGCCAGCCGCACCCCCGGTTCCCTCAAAGGCCATTGAACAGGAAACATCTGGCACGATATCGGACAAAATTAGCTTCCCGGCAAACCGAGCCCGTACGGGTCCAATTTTGAACATTACCTTAGCTCTGACTTCCTCATCAGAAATACGCTCTATTTCTTCGCAACCCGGGATTGAGGCGTGGAGAATGCTCACATCATTTAAGCCAAGCCAGACCCTTGAAACTGGGGCAGCTATTAACTGCTCGCCATTTAGCTCCATCGCGACTCCTTCGGGTTTTTACGGATCATTCTTATCTCGTCTAGTAAAAATAAGGGGTTAAGGTAATTTGGGAAGGGGTTTATTCAACAAAATGTCGTTTGCTCTTAGTAAGGTTCTAGAATAACCTCTATTACTGTAATGATACTTTTTTAAAAAGGAATTGCTATGTCTAATTTATCGCTAAACCATTTTTCGATTCGTAGCATCGATTTAGATAAAACAGTTCAGTTTTTTTCGGATGTCCTTGATTTAAAACCAGGGCCAAGGCCAAATTTTCCTTTTCCCGGCGCTTGGCTCTATAGTGGGGACAGTTCTGACTATGCTAATTCGGTAGTGCATATTATTTCTATCGATAAAAATGATCCTGCTGGGTTAAAGCAATACCTCGGTGATCGTGATGCGAGTTCCTTGCAAGGTTCTGGAGCCATTGATCATATTGCTTTCTTTGCAACCGGACTTGAAAAAATGACACTTCATTTAAAAAGGCTAAATGTACCCTTCCGAGAGCGTACTGTTCCAAGTCTTAATTTGCATCAAATCTTCGTGGATGATCCCAATGGAATTGTGATCGAACTCAACTATCCAGCTAGAGAGAAGACTGCGTAGATTATTACTGTGGCTAAGATACTTGTTGCAGGCGGTTCACTAGGTGGCTTATTTGTAGCTAATTTATTACATCGTAGCGGTCATTTAGTTACCGTTCTGGAAAAATCAGTTGGCTCTATGGACGGTCGTGGCGCTGGAATTGTTACCCATGAAGCGTTACGAGTTGCTTTAAAAGAATGTGGGGCATTAGTCGATGAAACCCTAGGAATTTATGTTTCTAAACGAGTTACGTTGTCGAGTGATGGCGCATGTCTTGGCCAAGCTTCCATCCCCCAAATACTGACATCCTGGAGTAGGCTTTATCAAATTCTAAAGGCATACTTTCCCGAGTCTTTGTATTTACAGGGCAAAGTAATTTCTAAGCTTCAACAAAATGCCGATGAGGTCATTGTCGAATGCGAGGATGGTTCGCAATATACGGGCGATCTTCTAATTGCATCGGATGGTATTCGTTCATCAGTCAGAAATTTACTAACGCAATATATTCAGCCAAAATATGCTGGTTATATCGCTTGGCGTGGTGTGTGCGATGAAAAATTACTAAGCCAATATACACTCGATACTTTGTTTAATTATTTTGGTTTTTGCTTACCAGCAGGCGAGCAAATGCTGGGTTATCCAGTAGCAGGTTCCGGCAATAACACGCGAGTTGGTCATCGGCGTTTTAACTTTGTTTGGTATCGACCCACAAAGAATCAAGAGGAGCTAACTACGCTGTTAACGGATGAGACAGGAACTGTCCATCCAAATGGCATTCCGCCCGCCTTGGTTGCCAAAAAACATGTCGATTCCATGCGGACTGCATCAAAGAAGATCTTAGCGCCCCAATTTGCTGAGGCTATTGAAAAGACAGTACAACCATTTTTTCAGCCCATTTATGATGTTTATTCAGAGCAAATCCATTTTCAGCGCGTGGCGCTGATGGGAGATGCATCGTTTGTTGCAAGACCTCACGTTGGTATGGGAGTAACCAAAGCCGCTGAAGATGCCCAATCCATTAATCGACATATTCTGGCACTTGGTGCTAACCCTAATGCCCTCAGAGCCTATGAACTAGAACGCTTACCGATAGGGCAAAAAATTATTCGCCATGCTCAGTTTTTGGGTAGGTATATGCAGGCACAAGGTTTTAACGGTGGCGACCATCAGCCCAACCTACTCCGCAATCCTAATACTGTCATGATTGAAACTGCCTTGGGATTAGATAAAGCCTCAGAAGAAAGTATTAAAATCTAGCCAATAAGCGAAAAGCTTAGTAAAGTAGTTTTGTATTTAAAAAGGAGACCTTAATGAGTAAAAAAACAAATCAAACACGCCGAAATATTGTGATTGCCGGTGCTGCAGCGGCAAGTTCACCTTTTTGGTTCAACATAGCTACCGCTCAGTCAAGCACAATTAAGATTGGTTTTCCTGTTCCGCTGACTGGCCCATTTTCTGCAGAGGCCCAGGATCAAGTTCGAGCTGCTGAACTTGCAATCAAAGAATTTAACGATGCTGGTGGATTTAATGGGCGTAAAGCCGAATTGCTTGTGCGCGATGACAAGCTTAATCCTGGCGAAGCAGCTACCCGCACCCTTGAGTTAATTGAAAAAGATAAAGTAGATTATGTGGTCGGCTCTCTTTCTGCAGCCACTCAATTATCGATTAATGCCGTCTGTAAAGAGCGAAAGGTTATCTTCAATTCGATTAGCCAATCCGATGCCATCAATGAGGTAAAAGATTGGTCGATTTATACTTTTCATGAAGCCTTAAATCCGCATATGACGGCTGGTGCGGTAGCGCGCTACGCATTCCCTAAGTTTGGCAAAAAGATTGTTTATCTAACAGCCGACTATGCCTATGGCCATGAGATGGTCCGTGGCTTTGAACGGGCTGGTAAGTCTTTAGGTGCAACTACCCTTGCTGACATTCGTCACCCATTAGGAACATCCGATTACTCTGCTTTCATGCCACGCATTAAAGCACTTAATCCGGATATCTTGGTCTTATGTAACTTCGGTCGTGATCTCGTTAATTCAGCAAAACAGTGCACTGACTTTGGACTTAAGTCGAGTGTAAAGATCATTACGCCTGTTCTCCTCTATACAGCTCGTCAGGCTGGAGGACCTGAAGCATTCGAAGGCATTCTAGGGGGAACTTCCTATTACTGGGGGATGGAAGATCGCATACCAAGCGCAAAAGCCTTTAATGACAAGTTTCGTAAAGCGTACAACGGGATTGTGCCGTCAGACTACGGCGCCTTGGGCTATGCCGGTATTTTGAGCGTCTTACAAGCAGTCAAGAATGCTAAGTCTACTGATACTCCAAGGGTCATTGCGGCTATGGAGCAACTCAAGTATGACTGGTACAAAGGTCCTCAGTTCTATCGCAAATGTGATCATCAGTCTGTTCAATCGGTCATCGTCATTGAATCTAAATCCAAGAATATGAAAGATAAGAATGATGTCTTTAATGTTCTTGCAATTGACGGGCCAGATGAAAAGACCCTTCGAAGCTGCGACGAGTTAGGCCATAAAGCGTAACCATCCTGCACTTCAACTCTACCCGCCTGTTAGTTAAAGGCGGGTAGTTTTTTTGGGTTAATTTATGACCGGTCTTACTCTCGAGCTTCTTGGCATGCAATTACTAACAGGCGTTGCGCTTGGAAGTATCTATGCTCTATTAGCGCTCGGTCTGTGTCTAATTTTTGGAATGCTAGGAGTTGTCAATTTTGCCCATGGGGCATTTTTTATGGTTGGCGCCTTCCTTGGGGTCTATTTTTTGGGTCTCACAGGTAATTTTTTCTTTAGCCTTCTCTTGGTGCCAATTGTGACTGGTGGAATCGGACTTGTGACAGAACGTTTCTTAATTCGGCCACTGTATGGTCGAGGCATTGATTACCCTCTTTTGCTAACGTTTGGTCTTTCGTATGTCCTAATTGAAGTCATGCGTGTCACATTTGGCATCGAGGGCTTGCCGTCAATCACCCCCGATAGCTTAAAAGGTTCGATGAATGTGGGGATTGGTTACTTTCCAAAATATCGCATCTTTTTAATTGTAATGACCGCGCTGATTATTTTGGGAATTTGGTTCTTTATCCAAAAAACACGTTACGGATTAATTATCAAAGCAGGCTCACGTGATCCAGAAATTGTGAAAGTCTTGGGTGTAGATGTAGCAAAAGTTTGGTTATTAGTATTTGGAATTGGCACTGCAATTGCCGGTCTTTCCGGAATCTTGGCATCCCCAACACGCTCGGTTAATCCGGAGATGGGTATTCCAATTCTTGCAGAATCCTTCGTAGTCACCGTAGTTGGTGGAATGGGTTCTCCGATTGGCGCAGTTGTGGCTGGCCTGCTCGTTGGAGTGGTCTACAGCCTCACCTCCCTTTTCGCTCCAGCCTTAGCTGAACTATCAATTTTTGTGCTGATGGCAGTAGTTCTGCTAATCCGCCCACAAGGTTTGTTTGGTAAATCTGGCTTTATGAGTTAGGCATTTGTCATGCAAGCTATATTTCAACAAATCGCCACTCACCGCGTTTTAGCTACTACCTTATTTTTGATGGTGTTTCCATGGTTAATGCCATATGAAGCTCTAGCAATCAATATTTTGATCTTTGGCTTATTTGCGATGGGCTTTAATCTTTTATTTGGTTACATGGGCCTCCTCTCGTTTGGACACGCTGCTTTCTTAGGAATGGGTAGTTATATAACCGGTATCAGCATTGTGAGCTACGGAATGCCTTGGGGTGCAGCAATTTTATTTGGTGTGATTGCGGCTGCTTTTGGTGGTCTTGTTATTGGATTTTTAGCAATCCGTACTCGAGGTATTTATTTTTCAATGGTAACCCTGGCATTAGGTCAAATTGTGTACTACGGATTTTATAAAGCCGAGAAGTTGACCGGTGGTGAAAATGGCCTGAGGGGTGTGAAAGTGGATCCATTTAATATCCTTGGTTTTAAAGTCGACTTCTTGAATCCTTTAGTGAAGTACTACATTATTCTTTTCTTTGTGGTGATTGCCATTTGGCTAGTTTCCAGAATCTTAAAATCACCTTTAGGCTCCGTTATGGAGGCTATTCGTGAGAATGAAAAAAGGGTCTTGGCATGCGGCTATAACGTTGCCCAAACTAAATTGTTAGTCTTCATCTTGTCAGCAGCCATCTGTGGTTTAGCTGGCTCACTACGCGCCCTTCATTTATCTATTGTGCCAATTGATTCCTTGCATTACTTGCAGTCTGGTCAAGCGGTGATGATGAGTATCTTGGGTGGGATGGGGACTTTCTTTGGCCCCTTTGTTGGTGCTACGGTGATGCTATATCTCGAGGATGTCGTGACTAGCTTCACAAAACACTGGATGGCTGTGGTTGGACTTATTTTTATGTTTTTCGTGCTATTTTTTCCGAAGGGAATTTGGGGAAGCATTCTTGAGCGTCTTGGTAGTCAAAAAGGTGCATCAAAATGAATAAGTTTGGCACCACCCCTATTCTCGAGGCTCGCCACGTATCCATGCAATTTGGAAAGTTCAAGGCCTTAAGTGATGTGTCTACCAGTTTTGCTACAGGCAGTCTTACGGCCATCATTGGACCTAATGGCGCTGGTAAAAGTACTTTTTTTAATGTTCTAAGTGGCGCCTTTCCGCCCTCTGAAGGACAAATTCTTTTTAATGGTGTCGATATTACTCATCAAAAACCATACGAATTTGCTCGAATTGGTATTTCAAAGAGCTTCCAGATTACCAATGTATTTAAACAACTCAGTGTCCACGAAAACGTTCGTGTTGCCGCCCAGATGCAGGTTTCGCGCTTTAACTTCTTAAAAGATGCCCATTCCCTATCGGATACCATAATTAGCGCAGATGAACTTCTCGAGCGCGTTGGTCTTCATCATCTGCGTCACAAAAAATCAGGAGACTTAGCCCATGGTCAGCAACGAGCCTTAGAAATTGCAATGGCATTAGCTTGCAAGCCAAGTCTTTTATTGCTCGATGAGCCTACTGCTGGAATGTCTCCAGAAGAAACGCTTGTCATGATGGATCTAATTCGAATATTAGCTACAGAGCGAACGGTCATACTTGTTGAGCACAAAATGAAGCTCATTATGGGGCTATGCAATCGTATTATTGTCTTGCATCATGGCGAGTTTCTTGCAGAAGGTAGCCCTGATGAAATTCAAAATAACGCCGAAGTACGTCGTGTTTATTTGGGTCAAGGGTAGCGATGCTAAGAATTGAGAACCTACAAGCCTGGTATGACCAAAGTCACGTTATCCAAGGCATCTCATTAACCGTAAACGCAGGGGAGATTGTTACCTTAATGGGTCGTAATGGGGCCGGTAAAACAACCACGCTTCGAACCTTGATGGGGCTTTTATCAAAACGAAAGGGGCATGCAAGTATCAATGGAAAAGAGTTTTTAGGGCTACCTGCCTATGAGCGTTTTCATCTAGGTATTGCTTATGTGCCAGAAGATAGGCGTATCGTTCCAGGGTTAACGGTTAAAGAAAATTTAGAGCTTGGCATGATCGCACAAAAATCCAAGGGTAATATTCAGTCGATGCTTGATGAAGTTGCAGAAACCTTTCCAAGATTAACGGAGCGACTTCATCAAGACGGTACCTCAATGTCAGGGGGCGAGCAACAGATGTTGGCGATTGCGAGAGCGATAGTAGCGAAGCCTAAGATAATTCTTTTAGATGAGCCCTCTGAGGGAATCATGCCAGTTTTAGTAGAAGAGATGTTCACACTGTTTACTAAAATGAAGCAAGCAGGAATGACCATCTTATTGGTGGAGCAAAATGTTCAAAAGGCTCTTGGTATATCAGATAGAGCATATATTCTTGATCAAGGCAAAATTGTTTTTGAAGACTCTGCAAAAGCACTTCTTAATAATGATGAGATTCAGCAGAAATATTGTTCGGTCTAGATTTACAGAAAACCCAAGGCTCTTCCAATCTCCTCCCAAAATTCTTTTGGTATTTCTGTCAGCAACCATGTCAGGGTGATGTAGCGCAGTAGTTTTCCAATTGCCATGTAAATCAAGCATTTCAGCCAATTAAAGCGGAGCCAACCGGCAACTAGACACAAAGGGTCGCCTATCGCGGGTAACCAAGACAATAACAACATGGGTGGTCCCCGCTTCTCCAGCCAGACTTGTGCCCGAGAATTTGTCTTTCCCTTTAGAGATTCGTAGGTATTGCGTGCCAAGAGTCCCAGCCACCAATTGATCATTCCCCCGATCGTATTACCTAGTGTGGCAACTGCAATTGCTAACCAGTAGTCTTGCGGATTAAGACTCACATAAGCAAATAACACGGGCTCGGAACCCATCGGGATTAAGGTTGCTGATACAGTTGCTACGATAAATACAGCGGGCAGACCCACTGTGGGCATTCCAAACCAATGCAACAGGGTTTGAATTGCTGCTTCCATTAATTTAGAACGCCATTCTCTTTTAGGGTTTTAATTTGCTCTTCACTTAAGCCAATCGATTGAAGAATCTTCTGCGTATGCTCTCCCAATGTGGGCGCGCGATGACGAATGGCGCCAGGATTATTAGATAACTTCGGAATGATTCCGGGCATCTCCACTTTTAGGCCATCTGCACTTTCAATCGTTTCAATCACACCACGGGCACGATAGTGTGGATCCTCTGCAATATCCTTTGCCGTATAAATACGCCCTGCCGGTACTGCGATCTCTTGCAATGCGTTTAAGACCTGATCAATGGATTGGGTTTGTGTCCACTGCCCGATGATCTGATCAATCTCTTCGGCACGTTTTGCTCGCCCATCATTTCTGGCTAAGTCAGGATCATTGGCTAAATCTGATCGCCCAATGAATCCCATGAGGCGCTTAAATAAAGAATCGCCATTGGCGGCAATCAAGATGTATTGTCCATCTGCGCAAGGGTAAGCATTGGATGGGGCAATGCCTGGTAATGCGCCTCCAGCCGGTTGACGTACCGCTCCAAACACATGGTATTCAGGTAATAGGCTCTCGGTTAAATTAAACACAGCCTCGTATAAAGCCACATCAATCATTTGGCCTTTGCCACCCCTAGCATCACGTTCATAGAGGGCTAGCAATACTCCAAGGGCACCATGTAAACCAGCGATCGTATCGCCAAGTGATAAGCCGGCGCGCGCTGGCACATCGCCCGGATGACCTGTGAGATAGCGCAGGCCTGCAGTTGCCTCCGCAATTGCTGCAAAGCCAGGCTCATCCCGCCGTGGTCCATCTTGACCATACCCGGAGACACGCAACATGATCAACTTAGGATTGAGCGCATGCAGCTCATCCCAGCCCATCCCCCACTTCTCCATGGTGCCCGGTCGAAAGTTCTCAATCAGCACATCGGCTTCTTTGGCCAAGCGACGAACGATGTCTTGCCCCTCTTTCACTCGCAAATCAATGCAGATGGATTGTTTATTGCGCGATTGAGCCTGCCACCATACCGAAGTGCCCTCATGAAGCATGCGCCACTTCCTCAAGGGATCACCATCTTGAGGGGATTCCACCTTGATAATCTCCGCCCCAAAATCAGCCAAGGTCTTGGAGGCAAAGGGTCCTGCAATTAACTGCCCCAGCTCTAAAACACGAATTTCAGAAAGAATTTGATGCATGGTATTCAGCCCATTAAGCAAATAAGTATCTAGCTTAAACTATTGCTATCTTCACTTAATTATTCAACTAAGTTCCCAATGAATCATCCCATACCAAAACTCGATCAATACCAAGAAATGCGTGAGGCACTGCGCGATTTATGCTCCCGCTATGACTCCGCATACTGGCAAAAGGTCGATCACGAGCGAGGCTACCCCGAAGCCTTTGTGAATGCCATTACCGAGGCTGGCTGGCTGGCAGCCTTGATCCCCGAACAGTATGGCGGCTCTGGTCTGGGTCTCGCAGAGGCCTCGGTGATCATGGAAGAAATTAATTTTTCGGGCGGTAATGCGGGCTCATGCCATGGTCAGATGTATAACATGGGCACTTTGCTGCGTCACGGCTCGGATGAGCAAAAGAAACTGTACCTCCCCAAAATTGCCTCTGGTGAACTGCGTTTACAAAGTATGGCGGTTACTGAGCCCACTACTGGCACAGACACTACCAAGCTCAAAACCACTGCAGTCAAAAAAGGGGATTGTTATGTAATCAACGGGCAGAAGGTTTGGATCTCTCGCATTCAGCATTCAGACCTAATGATCCTCTTAGCTCGCACGACTCCGCTAGCCGAGGTTAAGAAAAAGTCTGAAGGTATGTCCATCTTCATCGTCGATCTTCATCAGGCAATTGGTAAGGGGATGGAAGTTCGTCCGATTGCAAACATGGTTAATCATGAGACCAATGAGGTGTTCTTTGACAATCTCGAAATCCCCGTCGAGAATTTAATCGGCTCTGAAGGCCAAGGCTTTAAATATATTCTGGATGGTCTCAATGCAGAACGTACCTTAATTGCGGCTGAGTGTATTGGTGATGCGTATTGGTTTATTGATCGTGCCAGACGATATGCTAATGATCGGGTGGTCTTTGATCGCCCCATCGGTATGAACCAAGGAATCCAGTTTCCGATTGCGGATAGTTATATTGAGACCGAAGCGGCGAATCTCATGCGCTTTAAGGCCTGTGAACTCTTTGACCATAATGAGCCCTGCGGCGCCGAGTCCAATATGGCGAAATATCTGGCTGCAAAGGCCTCATGGGAGGCTGCGAATGTGTGTATGCAAACCCATGGTGGCTTTGGCTTTGCCTGTGAATACGATGTAGAGCGTAAGTTTAGAGAAACTCGTCTTTATCAAATAGCGCCCATCTCAACCAATTTGATCTATTCCTACGTTGCAGAGCATTTACTCGGTTTACCCCGTTCGTTCTAACTAGAGCTCCTTACGCATGCGTCCATTAGATGGGATCACAATCGTCGCTCTAGAGCACGTCATTGCCGCACCTTTTGCGACACGCCAACTTGCTGATTTAGGAGCTCGCGTAATCAAGATTGAGCGTCCTGGTGATGGTGACTTTGCCCGTCATTATGATGAGCGGGCCAAGGGGATGTCATCGCACTTTACCTGGGTGAATCGCTCTAAAGAAAGTTTGACCCTCGATCTCAAGCAAGATGCTGCACTCTCGATCCTCAAGAAACTATTACAAACGGCCGATATCTTTGTTCAAAATCTAGCCCCAGGTGCAGCAGCACGAATGGGTTTAAGCCCTGAAGCACTGCAAGCCATCAATCCGCAATT
>Ga0049085_10000451_pt1 | contig 16126 bp, 15 predicted proteins | sample GreLakmeSU08MSRF_FD_66721 | JGI IMG/M metagenome (GOLD analysis project Ga0049085, IMG submission 66721) | Freshwater lentic microbial communities from great Laurentian Lakes, MI, USA - Great Lakes metaG SU08MSRF | ecosystem: Environmental > Aquatic > Freshwater > Lake | place: Great Lakes... | reverse complement strand
ATCGCGCCCAAAAAATCCTTTTAGCTCTGTAGCTTCTCGTTCAAATGCCATGCCACTATCAAGGGTAATGGTGGGAATAATAAAACCCTGCGCCGGCGCCGCCCCTGGTGTTGAAGAAACAGCGCTATAGTTATTTGCCTGAAAAAATAATTTTGGGGTGAGGTAATACCCCGGAGTTGTTTGCGAGGCAGTGACGCCGCCTTTAATGACACTGCGGGTTGCATCGCTATAAGGGCCAGGGGCAGTGCCAGATAAATTACCAGCAATGTTGTACTGAAAGCGGGTGAAATCGGCGTTAAAGAAAGCGTCGGGACCCTTAAATGCCCCGGTTGTAGGTAAATTTAAAAAGTTATTTTTAATATACGACGCTTTTATTTCCGGCAAAATGTTGTATGGCGCACCAACAATACTAGCGGGATCAGGTTGTAATGTTTGAAACGTTAGGGTACGTGCCGTAAAGTTCCAGCCATCAATCGCGTAATTAGTTCCTAGCTCCTGGCGAAACTGTGTCGAAACAGCTGCCGCAATTGAACGTGAAAAATCAATTGGGTAGGTGTTATCAGAAACTTTAGCCACATTGGCGTAGGCATTCCAACCTGGCAGAATTGCTTCGCGGTGTTGCCAATCATATTTCCAGCGCAAGGATTGAGTTAACTGATCATTCAGAATATCGGCTTGTAATGCGCCAGTATATTTTGGCTCTAGATAGCGTAAATTTCCACCCAACTGTAGGCCACGATTGCTCATGTAGCGCGGCAAAATTAATAGATCGCGATTGGGGGCAATATTTAAATAGTACGGCTCTGTAACATCAATACCATTGGTCGTGTTATAGCCAGCGACTGGGGCTAAAAATCCAGAACGACGCTGATTGGAGGTTGGCAAGCTAATATAGGGAACATATAAAATCGGCACGTCAAAAAATCGCATCACGCCATCTCTAGCCGTCATGGTACGCTGCTCTTGATCAAGATCAACTCGACTCGCAGTAAAATACCAATCGAGATTATCAGGTGCACAGGTGGTATAAATTGGTCGATCTAATTGATAAATGTCTGCTGACGCTACCGTTAACTTATCTGCACGGCCGCGCACTCGGCTATCGCGAAACTCATAAGTCAAGTTATCCATACCGCCCTCACGAGCATCTATTCGCAACCGAGCTTTGGGTCCAGTAAAAATGACATTGTCTTTTACTAATTCTACATTTCCAATTAAATTTGCAGTATCAGTATCTGGATCATATGTTATTTGATCGGCTTTCATCACAGTACTATTACGCCGTATTTGTGCGCGCCCTTGCAATTTCATTTCGCGCTCAATTACTCCATCAATGGCGTCACTTGCTGTAAAAGTGAGTGCCTGATCATCGGGAATGGGTTTGCTAATACGCAATTGATCATCGAATTTCAAGCCCTTTTGATAACCCTTATCGGGAAATAAAGTGGACACTGAAGGGGCCGCTATTGGAGGGGGAATGACCGCAGTTTGGGCAACAGTTTCAGCTGCCAAGCGTAACAAGGTCACGCCCAAAATCAATCGTACGCTGGGTGCAAACTGAACGGAGGCGCAAAGGCCGGCGCGACGGCGATAATGACTCATAAATCTAGACTCGACTTATTATACGAACCGACCATGCCTGATTCTCGCTTATCTTCGCTACGCCAATGGCTAGGGGCTTTAGACCTGCCCTGGCAAATGGATCTAGGCTCTTTGGCGCCGGCCTCGGCCGATGCTAGCTTTCGCCGTTATTTCCGTATTCAGTCTAATAGCGCAGATTATTCATCGCTGATCATCATGGATGCCCCACCCGATAAAGAGCCAATTGAACCTTTTGTTAGGGTAGCTCGCTTATTTGCTCAAGCTCAATTAAATGTGCCCCTTGTTCTGGCAGAAAATAGCTTGGCAGGTTTTCTGTTGTTAAGCGACTTAGGCACCACTACTTACCTAGATCACCTTAAACCAAATAATGCTGAAAAACTCTACAAAGATGCCGTCATAGCGTTAGTGCAATTGCAATTAGCAAGCCAAGCAAATGCTTTACCAGAATACAGTGCTGAACTTTTACAGCGCGAACTCGATTTATTTCCAGAGTGGTATTTAAAGCGTCACCTGAATTTAAATTTGCCCACCCACCAACAAGCTGAATTAAAAACTTGCTTTAATTTGCTCCTTAAAAATAATTTAGCGCAAAGTAAGGTATTCGTACACCGTGACTATCACTCCCGTAATTTGATGTTTACCGTAGACCACAATCCGGGTATTTTGGATTTTCAAGATGCAGTTTTTGGCCCCATTACTTATGATCTATCGTCTCTCTTACGTGATGCTTATATTGAATGGCCTGAGGAACAAATACTCAATTGGCTCATTTTTTACTGGGAAAGTGCACGTCGAGTGGGATTGCCAGTACCGACTGACTTTGGTGATTTTTTTCGTGACTTTGAATGGATGGGCTTGCAGCGCCACTTAAAAATATTAGGTATCTTTGCTCGTTTAAATTATCGCGATGGTAAGGATAATTACCTGCTAGCTATTCCCTTAGTTTTACGCTATGCCCTTAATGTTGCCAATCGGTATGCCGAATTAAAACCCCTTGCGCGCATTTTAGCGCCACTAAACTAATGCCAATTTCAGGATCTATTCCCTGTTTAATACTTGCTGCCGGACGGGGCGAGCGGATGCGTCCGTTAACTGATTTCTTACCGAAACCGCTGTTAGAGGTTCAGGGTAAATCATTGTTGACTTGGCATCTAGAAAATTTACAAGTTAGCGACATTCAACATGTGGTCATTAATCTTGCTTGGCTGGGTGAAAAAATTAGTGCCACACTTGGGTCAGGAATACGCTTTGGTTTACACATTGACTATTCACCTGAAAATGAAGCCCTTGAAACTGCAGGAGGAATTTGCCAAGCCTTGCCCATATTAAATCCAGAGGATTATTTCATCGTGATTAATGGCGATATTTTTTGCCCCAATTTTCCAATTCGGCATTTAGTCGCTGTTTTAGCCCAAATGCGGTTAGCAAGTTCGAGAAAATTGGCTCATTTGATTCTGGTGCCCAATCCTAGTCAACATCCGGATGGCGATTTTTACCTGCAGGGTGATCTGGTTTGGGCTGATGAGGCAGCTAAAATGGTTATGTCCAATGGACTTAATCAGACAGCCAAGTTGAGCCTAAATGTTGAGCGCTTAACTTTTTCGGGTATTGGAATTTACCATCGAGAGCTATTTAAAGACTTGGTTCCGGGTGAAAAGGTTAAATTAGCGCCCTTATTAATAAGTGCAATGGCAAAAAACCAAGTGACTGGTGAAAAATATTTGGGTTCATGGCACGATGTAGGTAGTCCAGAGCGTCTTATTAAGCTTAATCAGGCTATAAATAACCCATGAATTCACCTAAAACCTCCTTTAATGCCAATATTTATAGAACTCGGCGTGCCCGCTTAGCCGAGTTAATGCGTCAGCAGGCTGGAGGGGGTCTAGCCTTAATTGCAACGGCGCCAGCAGCTTATCGTAATCGTGATAGCGATTATCCCTATCGTCATGACAGTGATTTTTTCTATCTCACAGGTTTTGACGAGCCTGACGCAACTCTTGCCCTAAATGTTAGTGACTCACAGATTGAATCACACCTATTTTGCCGGCCGAAAGACCCAGAAAGAGAAATTTGGGATGGCTTGCGCTTAGGGCCAGAAGCTGCGCCAGAATTACTTGGCATTGATTTTGCTCATGCCAATCAAACGCTCGATAGCAAATTACCAGAGCTATTAGCTAATCAAACTGCCTTATATACCCGTTTTGCAAATAGCGCTGAAAGTGATCGGCGTGTTCGGCATTGGATTGATCAAGTTCGAAAGCAGTCGCGAGCAGGCATTAATGCACCGTCACAGTTGCACGACATTGAAGCCCTAGTGCATGAAATGCGCCTCATTAAAAGCCCAGATGAAATTGCTATCATGCGCCAAGCAGCTGCAATTTCTGCGCAAGCACACGTCCGCGCAATGCGCATGTGCCGCCCTGGTATGCACGAATACCAAATTGAGGCAGAGCTTTTGCATGAGTTTCGGCATAGCGGAGCACAAAGCGTAGCCTACAACAGCATTGTGGCAACAGGAGCAAATGCCTGTATCTTGCACTACCGGGCCGGCGCTACTGAGTTAAGGGCAGGCGAGCTCTGTTTAATTGATGCCGGTTGTGAGCTTGATGGCTATGCTTCCGATATCACCCGCACCTTTCCAGTAAACGGGGTTTTTTCGGGCCCACAAAGGGCCTTATATGACATTACTGAGGCAGCGCAAGCGGCGGCAATTGCTGCTACTAAAGTCGGCAATACTTTTATTCAACCCCACGAAGCTGCCTTGCGCGTCTTAACCCAAGGCTTAATTGACGAAAAACTAATCGCCTTAAGCGAAGTGGGATCACTTGACAATGCTCTTGAGCTTGCTGCCTATCGACCTTTTTATATGCACCGAACAAGCCATTGGTTGGGTATGGATGTACATGATGTCGGTTCTTATCGAGAACCTAGTGCAGATCTGGCACTACATAATCAAGATAAACCTTGGCGCAAGTTACAAGCGGGAATGGTCATTACCATTGAGCCTGGTTTATATATTCGTCCAGCAAACACTGTTCCTGAAGCATTTTGGAATATTGGTATTCGGATTGAAGATGATGCTGTCATTACAGCGCAAGGTTGCGAGCTGATTTCTCGCGGCGTACCAGTGCTTGCAAGCGAAATTGAAAACCTCATGCACGAGTCAAAGTGAATTTAAGTGCAAATGCCCCAAAATGGGATGTGATTATTCAAGGTGGTGGGCCAGTTGGTTTAGCCTGTGCCGCTTGGTGCCTTCAACAATTACCTACTTTAAAATTGGTATTGCTTGATCGTAATCCGAGTACCGATGAGACCCTAAGCAATGGAGATATACGTAGCGATACCCGCGGCATTGCACTTTCGCATGGTAGTAAATTATTGCTCGATACGATTCAGGCGTGGCCGCCTAATTGCCCTGAAATTCATCGGGTACACGTATCGCAAGCAGGTCGTTTTGGTCGCGCCATAATGACACGTGAAGAATTAAATCAAGATGCACTTGGTCATATTGCTCGCTATCGTGATATCCACCTTACATTACGTCAGGCCTTGCGAAAACTACAACCATCTAGCCCGCACTTTTCTTGGATACACAACAATGAAAATCCCGACTTAGCAAGTCAAATCGAGTCGGCAGAGAGTGCTTGCGTTGTGCATGCGGAAGGGGGACTATTTAACCACCAAGAATGGGTTGAAGCGGGACATAACTACCATCAAACCGCCCTTGTTGGTTTAGTTGAAGTAGATCAGCGGCAAGCTCATCAAGCTTGGGAGCGGTTTACTCCTGAAGGTCCACTGGCCTTGCTTCCAAGTCATGCGGGCGAGTATTTCTTAAATTTAGTATGGTGCAGTACGCCTAGCACTGCGCTACAACGTCTTGAACTCGATGAACCTGAATTTTTAGCTGCTTTACAACAACAATTTGGTAGTCGCTTAGGCCGGTTTATTGGTGTGCGCGAGCGCAGGCTTTATGAGCTTGGCTTAAATTACCGCAAAGAAGTTGTGCTAGGTAAAGAAGTCTGGATTGGTAATGCCGCACAAACTTTACATCCTGTAGCTGGTCAAGGTCTTAATTTAGGTTTACGCGACGCTTACTTGTTAGCAGAAAAATTAGCTTGGATTTTTGCACGCCCAGCGCAAGCTAGCCAAACTAATTCGATTAATAGTGCCTTACTCGAGTATGCCCTTACACGCAATGCTGATCGTAAAGCAACCATTGGGATTACTGATTTTTTAGCACGTATTTTTACCTCAAACTTTTTACCGGTAGTCCTTACCCGCGGTTTAGCATTATCTGCTTTGCAATGGTTACCACCTTTAAAAACCAGTCTTGCCAGACAAATGATGTTTGGCCGACGCTAAAGCTGTGCATGCAGTAGCGCATTTTTTAACTGCTTAAAATTTAAGCAGTTGCTCACGTCACTATGCTAAAGTGTCATCCTACCCACTGCAATGTGCCTAAGCTCAACCATGAAAATTGGATCCTACGAATTAAGCAATCGACTTTTTGTTGCCCCAATGGCGGGTGTAACCGATCGTCCTTTTAGGCAGTTGTGCAAAAAACTGGGTGCTGGCTACGCAGTATCAGAAATGATTGCCTCTAATGCCCTATTGTGGAAAAGTGAAAAAACCCAACGGCGGGCAAATCATGAAGGTGAGTTTGCACCTATCGCTGTTCAAATTGCTGGCGCTGACCCAGCCATGATGGCAGCAGCAGCTCGTATTAACGTTGACCAAGGCGCGCAAATTATTGACATCAATATGGGCTGTCCAGCCAAAAAAGTTTGTAATGTAGCGGCTGGCTCGGCGCTGATGAAAAATGAAATACTAGTTGGCAAAATACTTGATGCCGTGATTCAAGCGGTTGGTGTTGGTGCTGATGCCGTACCAGTTAGTTTAAAAATTCGCACCGGCTGGGATCGTGATCACAAAAATGCTGTGGCGATTGCCTGCATTGCTGAGTCTGCCGGTATTAGTGCATTAACTATTCATGGGCGCACCCGCGCTGATCTCTTTCATGGTGCAGCAGAATACGAGCAAATTACTGCAGTTAAAGCGCGGGTTGGAATACCGGTAATTGCCAATGGCGACATTGATAGCCCACAAAAAGCTCAGGCTGTTTTAGAACAAACCAAAGCTGATGCAATTATGATTGGACGCGCAGCCCAAGGGAGGCCCTGGATCTTTCGTGAAATTCAACATTACCTGAACACTGGCACAATGTTAGCTTCGCCGGAAACTCATGAAATCCAACAGATCATGAATGACCATTTGCTTGATCATTATGCTTTTTATGGTGAATACACTGGCTTACGTACTGCGCGTAAACACATTGGCTGGTATTGCAAGGGTTTGCGAAACTCGCATGCCTTTCGGCAACGCATGAATACTGCTGACGATTGCCGCAGCCAATTAGCAATGGTCAATGATTTTTTTGCTGAAATGCAAGTACATTCTAAGCGTTTACTATTTCTTGAGGCTGCTTAATATTTTTAACTATGCCTAATAAAAATCCAATTTCTGTCTGCGTTCAGGCTCAGTTACAAGTTTATCTAGATGACCTCAAGGGCACAGCGCCCAGCGATATCTATGAGATGGTACTCAATGTTGTTGAAAAACCCATGCTTGAAACCGTCATGCGCCACGCCAATCAAAACCAATCGCTAGCAGCACAGTATCTTGGTCTTAATCGCAATACCTTGCATAAAAAATTACGGCAATACCATTTAATTAAATAGGCCCATCTAAACTATTCGCAATGATTCAAACTGCCCTACTTTCAGTCTCTGATAAAACAGGTATTTTGCCTTTAGCTAAGGCCTTGCATGAGCTCGGTGTCAAGTTAATTTCAACTGGTGGTACCGCTAAATTATTGGTCGATAACAACATCCCCGTGCTTGAAGTATCTTCTTTAACGCAGTTTCCTGAAATGCTCGATGGTCGGGTGAAAACCCTTCACCCCATGGTACACGGCGGGTTGCTAGCAAGGCGCGATTCACCCGAGCATATGGCGGCCCTAAAAGAGCATGGCATTCAAACGATTGATCTCTTGGTTATTAATTTATATCCCTTTAATGCTACAGTCGCAAAAGAAACGTGTGAGTTTGCCGATGCAGTAGAAAATATTGATATTGGTGGCCCTGCGATGTTGCGTGCGGCTGCAAAAAATCATCAAGATGTGACAGTATTAATTTCTCCAGAAGATTATGCAGGCGTATTAACTGAAATGCGGCAACATCACAATGCAGTTTCTTATTCTACTAATTTACGCTTAGCTAAAAAGGTTTTTGCTCATACGGCTCAGTATGATGGCGCGATCGCTAACTACTTATCTGCTTTAGACGACCGTCTCGATCATCAACAGCGCTCACTTTTTCCCAATACCTTGCATTTAGCCTTTGAAAAAGTGCAAGAGATGCGTTATGGCGAAAACCCCCATCAAGCTGCTGCCTTCTATCGTGATATCAATTTCATTCCGGGTGCTTTAGCAAATTATCAGCAAATACAAGGTAAGGCCTTGTCTTACAACAATATTGCTGATGCTGATACTGCTTGGGAATGTGTCAAAAGTTTTCTGCCCACAGAAAAATCCTTGGGCGAAAACTCGATTGCTTGTGTAATTGTTAAACATGCGAACCCGTGTGGGGTTGCGCTGGGTTCAAGTGCACTTGAGGCTTATCAAAAGGCTTGGAAAACTGATCCAACTTCGGCCTTTGGCGGCATCATTGCGCTGAACACCGTTTGTGATGATACAGCTGCTGAGGAAATTGCCAAGCAATTTGTTGAAGTGTTAATTGCCCCGAGTTTTACTGCTGAAGCAAAAGCTGTCTTTGCTAACAAAGAAAATGTGCGCTTACTAGAGATTTCATTAGCACATGCTACTAACTCCTATGATTTTAAACGAGTAGGTGGTGGTCTTTTAGTGCAAACGTCCGATACGAAAAATTGTTCGCCCGCTGAATTTAAGGTCGTTACAGAACGCCAACCCAGCTCACAAGAACTGCAAGACCTGCTATTTGCTTGGCGAGTTGCGAAATTTGTAAAGTCAAATGCCATTGTGTATTGCGGCAATGGCATGACTTTAGGCATCGGTGCTGGCCAAATGAGTCGTGTTGATTCGGCGCGTATTGCCAAAATTAAAGCCGAGCATGCAGGCTTAAATTTAATCGGCTCAGTAGTGGCTAGCGATGCTTTTTTCCCTTTTCGTGATGGTCTTGATGTAGTGGTAGCAACGGGTGCCACTAGTGTCATTCAGCCAGGCGGCAGCATGCGCGATGATGAAATTATTGCGGCTGCGAATGAAACAGGTATTGCCATGGTCTTTACTGGGGTTCGCCATTTCCGTCATTAAGCCGATGCGCTGGATTGGTATCGACCCAGGCTTACGTACTACTGGGTTTGGCATTATTGATGTTGATGGCCAACAATTGCGCTATGTAGCATCAGGGACGATTCAAAGTGGCGATCCTAGTAAAGGATTGCCTGAGCGGCTTGGCACCCTCTATGTGGGAATAAAAGAAGTTTTAGAGCAATATCAACCAGAAGCCGCTGCAATTGAAGAGGTATTTTTAAATGTTAACCCGCGCTCGACCTTAATGTTAGGTCAAGCACGTGGCGCAGTAATTGCCGCCTTAGTATCCGCTAAACTACCCGTCGCTGAATACAGTGCTTTACGCGTCAAGCAGTCGATTGTTGGGACTGGCCGTGCTGCAAAAGCTCAAATGCAAGAAATGATTAAGCGCTTATTACGCCTCAATCGTGCACCTGGAACCGATGCATCGGACGCCTTAGGGATAGCGATTTGTGCTGCCCATCACTTCAAAGGATAATAGCTAGCTATGATTGGTCGGATTCACGGAACTCTTATTGCGATTCACCCTCCTCGGCTATTGGTTGACTGCCAAGGCGTAGGCTATGAAATTGACGTGCCAATGAGTACGCTTTATGGCCTACCAAAGCTCAATCAAATGGTCACCTTATTAACGCACTTTCAGGTGCGCGAAGATGCGCAACAACTGTTTGGTTTTGCCACTGAAAATGAGCGCATGGCCTTTCGGGCTTTAATTAAAATTAGCGGAGTGGGTTCGCGAACTGCCTTAGCCCTGCTTTCTGGTATGAGTGTGAACGAGTTAGTACAAGCTATTGCTGCTCAAGAAACAATACGCTTAACCCAAGTACCCGGAATTGGCAAAAAAACGGCAGAGCGCCTACTACTAGAATTAAAAGGAAAGTTAGGGCCCGATTTAGGCATCGGTGTCGATGGTGCTGGCAGTTCTTCGGTTGCCCTAGCCAATAACGAAGTACTGCAAGCGCTTCTCTCCTTGGGTTATTCCGAAAAAGAGGCCCTCTTTGCTCTTAAACAAATACCGCCTGAAACCTCGGTTTCTGAGGGCATTCGCTTAGGGCTAAAATCACTTTCTAAAATTTAATTTCTCGCAAACGAATACACTGCTAGCATGGCAATCCATACTGATGACTTAAGTGCAGAACCCGAAGATGGTGCTATAGAACGCATTGTCAGCGCGGCTGGTAATTCTGAAGCCCTATTTGAACGAGCGCTCCGCCCAAAACAACTTGATGAGTATGTCGGCCAAACCAAAGCCCGTGAACAACTTGAAATTTTTATTACCGCCACCCGCGCTCGTCAAGAAGCACTCGATCATGTTTTACTCTTTGGCCCACCTGGGCTTGGGAAAACAACCTTAGCACATATTATTGCCCGTGAGCTGGGGGTCAATCTACGCCAGACTAGTGGGCCAGTACTCGATCGACCTGGCGACCTAGCTGCTTTATTAACCAATCTCGAAACCAATGATGTCTTATTCATTGATGAGATTCACCGCCTTTCGCCGATTGTTGAAGAAATTTTATATCCCGCCTTAGAGGATTACACCCTCGATATTATGATTGGCGAAGGGCCTGCAGCACGCAGTGTGAAATTAGAATTAAAGCCCTTCACCTTAATTGGTGCTACGACACGTGCAGGGATGTTAACCAACCCCTTACGCGACCGCTTTGGTATTGTGGTGCGACTCGAGTTCTATACCACTGAAGAGTTAACTCGTATTATTGAGCGCTCAGCCAATTTACTCAAAGCAAAAATTGATCCGGCAGGCTCAGTTGAAATTGCTCAGCGGGCTCGTGGCACGCCCCGGGTAGCAAACCGCCTGTTACGCAGGGTACGAGATTTTGCCGAAGTAAAAGGTAGCGGGGTTATTACCAAAGCAATTGCCGATGCTGCCCTACTCATGTTAGATGTTGATCCTAGTGGCTTTGATGTAATGGATCGCAAACTATTAGAAGCCGTTTTATATAAATTTGATGGTGGCCCAGTAGGAATCGATAATTTAGCGGCAGCCATTGGCGAAGAGCGGGATACGATCGAAGATGTTTTGGAGCCGTATTTAATTCAACAAGGTTACTTACAGCGTACCTCACGAGGCCGTATTGCAACGCGTTTAGCATACGAGCACTTTGGTTTAACACCCCCAAATAATTCTGCTAATCTTGATTTACTAACTTAGTAATTTATTTAGTTAGCGTTACTTTTGCAAAGCGGCGCTTCCCAACCTGCACAATATAATTTCCAGCTTCGAGTTTTATCGTTTTATCGCTAATCACAGCACCATCAATCTTCACGCCGTTTTGCTCAATATTGCGATTTGCTTCGGTGGTCGATGGCGCCAAAGCAGCCATTTTTAAAAGGGCTGCGAGGCCCAATGGCGCGCCTTCTAGCCTTACCTCAGGTATATCGTCGGGCACCCCTCCCTTAGCTCGATGATTAAAATCTTCGAGGGCTTTATCGGCTGCTTGACTTGAATGGAAGCGACTCACTATTTCTTGTGCGAGTAGCACTTTGAAGTCGCGGGGGTTACGGCCAGCCGCAACTTCTTGCTTCATTAAATCAATTTCAGCTACGGGACGAAACGATAAAAGTAAATAGTAATCCCACATTAACTCATCGGAAATACTCATGAGCTTGCCAAACATATCATTCGCTGGCTCACTAATACCGACATAGTTATTTTTAGACTTACTCATTTTTTCAACACCATCAAGCCCAACCAGCAATGGCATCGTTAAGATGCACTGGGGTTCTTGACCATACTCACGTTGTAATTCACGTCCTACCAGTAAATTAAATTTTTGATCAGTTCCCCCAAGCTCTAAATCACTCTTTAAGGCAACTGAATCGTAGCCTTGCATTAAGGGATATAAAAATTCATGGACCGAGATTGGTGTGCCACTCTTATACCGTTTCGTAAAATCATCACGCTCAAGCATGCGGGCCACAGTATATTTTGCCGCTAATTGAATCATGCCGCGCGCACCTAAGGGGTCACACCACTCACTGTTGTAACGCACCTCGGTTTTATTGGGATCCAACACCATGCTCGCTTGTTTGTAATAGGTTTGGGCATTTTCAGCGATGGCTTCGACGGTTAATGGTGGGCGAGTCGAGTTACGGCCCGAGGGATCACCAATCATGCTGGTGAAATCGCCAATTAAGAAAATAACGGTATGGCCCAAATCTTGTAATTGACGTAGCTTGTTTAATACCACTGTATGCCCTAAATGAATATCTGGGGCGGTGGGGTCAAGTCCCAATTTAATCCGCAATGGCTGCCCCGTGGCTTGGCTACGCGCTAACTTAGTTAACCAGTCTGCCTCAACCAATAGTTCGTCGCAGCCGCGTTTGGTCACTTCTAACGCTGTAAATACAGCTGGAGTCAAAGGAAAGTTGTTTTGCTGGTTTTTAGCCGTCATACTGAATTAAATGAACACGTGAGGTAAGCTACCGTTTCATTGTCTAAAATGAATAAATACAATTGTCGCACCTCTTAGAAAGAGGCCCAAAAACGATCCATTTCAGGAGCTAACCATAGCCATACCAGCGGCCTTTTATCTAGGTATTATGTCTGGCACCAGCTTAGACGGGATTGACGCTGTTTTAGCAAAAATTAGCTCAGATGGCCAAGCTGAGCCACTTAGTGCTGTGAGTTCACCTTTTGCTCCTGCTCTTCGAGAAATGCTCTTTCTACTGCAAAGTACTGGTGTCAATGAAATTCATCGCGAGCATTTGGCTGCGAATGATTTGGCTATCGCCTATGCTGAAGTGGTAGAAACATTACTTGCTAAAGCACAACTACAAGCAAAAGATATTACTGCAATTGGTGCGCATGGCCAAACCATTCGTCACCAGCCAAGATTACTAAATGGTCATGCTTATACCCACCAAACGCTTAATGCTGCTTTATTAGCAGAAAAATTGGGCATTACTGTAGTTGCTGATTTTCGCCAACGCGATTTAGCTGCTGGTGGTCAAGGAGCACCTTTAGTGCCAGCTTTTCATGCACAGCAATTTAGCTCGCCCACCGAAAATCGGGCAGTACTCAATCTCGGTGGCATTGCCAATTTAACGCTCTTGCCAAAAGCAGCTGGTCCCATTTTTGGTTTTGATACTGGGCCTAGCAATCTGTTACTTGATAACTGGATACAAATTAATTTAGGCAAACCTTTTGATGCAGGGGGATCATGGGGAGCAAGCGGCGATTGTGATGCTGAATTACTTCGCGTGATGCTATGCGATTCTTATTTTCAAGCAGCACCGCCCAAAAGTACAGGGCGAGATTACTTTAATTTATCCTGGCTAGAACGCCAACTGGCTAGCCGTAAGCTTAAACCTGAAGATATTCAAGCAACATTAATGGCCCTGACTTGCGCCTCTGTATGCAATGAACTAAAGCGATTTTTACCCGACGTCGAGCGTCTCATTATTTGTGGTGGTGGCGCGAATAACACTGCCTTAATTTCCTTGCTACGCGCAAATGCAGTAGAAGTATTGGGGCACTCTTTGGCGGTTGACTTAAGCTCTGCCTATGGAGTACAGCCACAATGGGTCGAGGGCTTAGCTTTTGCTTGGCTTGCTTGGGCCCATATAAACAAACGGCCAGCTAATGTGCCGGCCGTAACTGGTGCAGCAGGACCCCGAATCTTAGGGGCTTACTACCCTAACTAAATTTATAAATAACTTAGGCCGAGAATGAAGATCCACAACCACAGGTAGTAGTTGCATTGGGATTTTTAATCACAAACTGTGAGCCATTGATGTCTTCTTTGTAATCAATTTCGGCGCCCACCAAATATTGAAAACTCATTGAGTCTACCAATAAGGTCACACCATTTTTTTCAAATTGAGTATCGTCTTCATTGACTGCATCATCAAACGTAAAACCATATTGAAAACCGGAGCAGCCGCCGCCCTGAACAAACACGCGCAACTTGAGTTCATTATTGCCTTCTTCAGCAATGAGATCAGCTACCTTAGCTGCAGCACTATCGGTAAAAATAAGTGGGGTTGGTGGCTCGGATGAATCCATGGCGCTTGCAATAGTGGCAACAGCTGCGGCACCAGCAACAGTGGTATCAATAGCAGCACCAGTAGTAACGGATGGTTGTGTCATGGCAAAACTCCTCAGTCAAAAGACAATAGCTTATTTTAGGCTTTAAATCCTGAGTCTGCACAAGGGTTGTTAATGAGCAAACCCCTTGCAAAAGCAATTGAAAGTCATACGACCCAACAATAGCTCCTTATGGTAAAAGGGCAATTTGCTCTAAACCCATGGTTTCAGGTAAGCCAAACATTAAATTGAGACATTGCACTCCCTGCCCCGAAGCCCCTTTAACTAAGTTGTCTTCGACCACCAAAATCACCAAAGTATCCCCATTTGCTGGGCGATGAAGCGCTATTCTGATGTTATTGCTACCCCGCACTGAGCGGGTTTCAGGATGGCTACCCGCAGGCATAACATCAACAAAGGGCTCATTTTGATAATAATTTTCATAGAGTTGTTGATAGTCTTGGGTCATGCCTTGCGCAGTTAAACGCGCATAAATAGTCGCGTGAATACCCCGAATCATGGGGGTTAAATGGGGCACAAACGTCAAGGCAATCTGCTCATGACCCGCAATCGCTTTCAAGCCTTGGGTAATTTCTGGCAAATGGCGATGGCCTTTTACTGCATAAGCCTTGAAATTATCGCTAGCTTCGGCGAGCAAAGTACCAATTTCTGCTTTTCTACCAGCGCCAGAAGTGCCCGATTTTGCATCGGCAATGATATGTTCGGTATCGACTAAAGCGCCTGCTTGATTATTGCTTGGCGCCAGCAAAGGTGCCAAACCCAATTGCACCGATGTCGGATAACACCCTGCTAGACCAATGACTCGTGCTTGCTGAATTGCCGCTCGATTAATTTCAGGTAAGCCATATACTGCTTCGGCCAATATTTCTGGGCAGGCATGTGGCATACCATACCATTGCTCAAATTCGGCTGGATCTTTTAAGCGAAAATCAGCAGCTAAATCTAAGATCTTTACATTGGCAGCTAATAATGCTTTTGCTTGGGACATAGCAACGCCATGCGGTGTAGCAAAAAATACCGCATCACATTGAGTTAAATTTGCGGCTTCGGGAGTGACAAATTTTAGGTCAAGTTTTCCGCGCAAAGAGGGAAACATCTCTGCAACCGGCATGCCGGCTTCGCTACGCGAAGTAATTGCTTCGATTTGAACCTGGGGGTGCTGCGCCAATAGCCGCAACAACTCAACGCCGGTATATCCTGTGCCGCCTACAATGCCAACCTTAATCATGACCTTCTCCTTATTGGCTTACTCTATTGCATATTGTAAAAAAAAAGGGCCGCTTGCGCGACCCTTTCGAAAACAGTTTGAACGAAATTAACGCTTACTAAACTGTTTACGGCGACGCGCGCCATGCAAACCAACCTTTTTACGCTCTACTTCACGTGCATCACGGGTGACCAAGCCAGCCTTTGAAAGGGTTGGTTTTAAAGCATTATCGTAATCGATCAAAGCCCGTGTAACGCCATGACGTACAGCTCCAGCTTGGCCTGTTTCGCCACCACCATGGACATTTACTTTAATATCAAAAGTGTTGAGATGACTAGTTAAAGCCAATGGTTGACGCGCAATCATGCGCGAAGTTTCGCGTGCAAAATAAGCATCGATGGGCTTACCATTAACGATAATGTCGCCTTTACCTGATTTAATAAATACTCGCGCAACTGAGCTCTTGCGACGCCCAGTGCCGTAATTCCAATTTCCGTAATTCGTTGCCATATGGGGTCCTTAGATCTCTAGCGCTTTAGGCTGTTGAGCCGAATGTGGATGGTCGGCATCGCCGTACACCTTCAATTTCTTGATCATGGCGTAACCGAGTGGGCCTTTAGGTAACATACCTTTAACCGCTTTTTCTAATGCACGACCTGGAAAACGCTCTTGCATTTTGTCAAAGTTCGTCGAGCTAATACCGCCTGGGTATCCACTATGACGGTAATAAATTTTGTTTAAGCCTTTAGTACCAGTAACGCGTAGCTTGGCGGAGTTAATGACGACGATAAAATCGCCGGTATCAACGTGGGGGGTAAATTCGGGTTTGTGCTTGCCGCGTAGACGGAGTGCCACTTCACTGGCGACACGACCGAGGACTTTGTCCGTAGCGTCA
>Ga0049085_10000450_pt1 | contig 16137 bp, 9 predicted proteins | sample GreLakmeSU08MSRF_FD_66721 | JGI IMG/M metagenome (GOLD analysis project Ga0049085, IMG submission 66721) | Freshwater lentic microbial communities from great Laurentian Lakes, MI, USA - Great Lakes metaG SU08MSRF | ecosystem: Environmental > Aquatic > Freshwater > Lake | place: Great Lakes... | reverse complement strand
CCCACACCTACGCCCACACCTACGCCCACACCTACGCCCACACCTACGCCCACACCTACGCCAACGCCAACGCCTACACCCACAAGTAGCCTAGCTACGATTACTAAAGATTACCCCACGGCTACCACGGACCAAGTGGCTGAGTTGAGCAGGCTAGTAGACCAAGGCGGCGACCTTGATGCCAACCTGTCCGCTATGGCGGCGTACAGCCCCTCTGGGAATTACCCTAGTCTACAACCTTGGTCGCCAGAATATAAGGGCGACAAATACCGTCGCGCTCACCCCACGGATGCCTTTGGAAACCCGGTAGGCTGGACCCCCACTGCGGAAGACGAAGCTGGCCGTGAAAGGTCGCTCGCCGTCTCCGGTGGCAAGGCTGGGTTCGCACCGCTTGAGTTTCCCGATCAGTATCGGCCCGATGACGAGTGGTTGATGAACAACCCGTGGAATTACGGGGTGCAGACGCTTGGCGGGAACGTCATGCCGGGTGATGTACGCGCCGGTCCGACCAATAAAGAGTCCATGTTCAATCGCGTTACCGGTATGACGGGTTCGGGTAACGAAGGTAAGGCATACCAAAGTAATTTGGATAGATTTAACAAAGGCCGTGTCGCCGAAAATAACGCTGTAACTTCCCAAATGGAGAACATGTACAGCCCTGAAGGGTTGTCTAACCTTGACAACGCGGAGTCTACCCCCGCGTCCTCCGGTAGCTCCGTATTTATGGACACGCTGAACAAAACCGGTGATTGGGCTAAAAATCAAATAGGAGATGGAGACGCTAGCGTAAACGGTTTTGTGAATTACGCCGCTGACAAACTATCTTCTGCTTTTAAGGATGTAGGCGGCATAGAAAATGCGAGCCGAGACGACGTATGGAATTTCATAAGTACTGTGGGTGGATTTACTCCTGCTGCACTACCTTTGTCGGTTGCCAACGCAATTATTGGCGCTCTCGGGTACACTACTGGGGACGGGGGTAGCTTCTTTACTCGCAACCCCGGCACGCAAGGTTTTACGCGGGAGCTAGGGCAGGGTCATGTGACGGGGGCTTTCCAGAATTTGGTACCCTTTAACCTTTTAGGTACGCACAACCACGACGACCCCAACGATACAAACGCAGCGGGTGGTGTAAACTTGCGCGACGGGTCCTTTGTGGTCGATGCCCGCACGGTGGCTGAGTTGGGTAACGGGTCGTCTGGCGCTGGTCAGGAAGTCCTAGCCCGTATGGGGGGTCGTCCTATTCGGGGTCCCGGCGATGGCGTAAGCGACTCTATCCGTGCTAATATTGGCGGTAAGCAGGAAGCCCGGGTCGCCCGGGATGAGGTCAAATTTGACCCCAAAGCTGTGGCGCGTATTGGTGGTGGGGACCCAAAGAAAGGGTCTGCTAAATTGTATTCAATCATGAAAAAAGCAGAGAAGGCCAGAAAGTCGGCTTCTCGCGGTAAAGACACGGGGCTGCGTGCCCTTGCAGGAGTAAGATAATGGCTGTTGCGCCCACACTCCCACCAACCACGCCCGCGCCCAAACCCACACCCACACCCACGCCAACGGCCACGATGCCCGTTACCCAGAATATTACGACAACTACTGATCTACCGGATTTCATCAAGCCGAACTACGAGAACTTAATAGGGCGCGCTGAAACCCTCTCATATGATAAGTATATTCCTTATGGGTACACCCAAGACAGCGCAGGAAATGTAATACCCGCTATAGACCCAATTACAGGAAAACCTGTTGATGCAAGCCGCATTGCCGATTTTAATGAAGGTCAGGTTAAAGCCCAGCAAGACGCATACGATCTTACACAGCCAACTCAGTTTGCCAATGCTACTACTCTAGCAAACGCTGTTGGTACGGCGGCAACTACTCCGCCCCCGGGCTCGTTCAAGCCAAGTGATTATACCTTTGCGGACATCGCTGCTCCTACCACAAACAACTACCAGATGGACGCCGCGTCAACTTTTGGCGATGCTCAGGCCAAGCAATATATGTCGCCGTACATGCAAAATGTTATGGATGTGCAGAAGCGCGAAGCTTTTACGGATGCCCAGAAGAACCAATTGATGACCAACCTTGGCGCGGCGCGTCAGGGTACTTATGGCGGTGCTAGGCAGTTGCTGGCTGGCACGGAGCGTGACCGGGCGCTAGGTATGCAGCTTGGTGATATTCAGGCTAAGGGTCTTCAGGCTGCTTACGAGAACGCCCAGTCGCAGTTCGAGCGGGACCGCACCGCAGGTTATAACGTCAACAAGGCTAACCTCGACTCTAACCTAACCACTCAGGACCTTCGTACTAAAACGGGCCTTGATGCGCTTAGAGCTAATCTTGACGCCGACGTGAAGGGTGCCCAGTTGTCGGAGCAGTCCAAGCAGTTCGGCGGTACCATGGACATGGACCGTCTGGCTAAGATGCTAACAAGCGCCCAAACCCTTAATACACTCGGCACATCCCAGCAGGACTCGGACCTCCAGCGCATTGGGGCGCAAGCGGCGGCTGGCGCGGAACAGCAGGGCATGGACCAGAGGTATCTTGACCTACGCGAAGGTGATTTCCTGCGTCAACGAGACTATGACAAAGAGCAACTTAGAGAATACAGCGACATCCTGCGCGGCGTACCGGTTACGTCAAGTTCTACGGCAACTTCGTCCGCTCCTAAACCTTCCATATATTCTCAGGTCGGCGGTGGCATTTTGGGTGGGTTGAGTCTTTATAATCTGGCGACTATGCCCCGCCCACGGTAGGAAGTAAAAAATGGCTACTCCGATTTCTGCATCTTTCGGCCCCGACGCAGTCAGTGAGGTTATCGCGCTTACTGGCGGGGACCCGCAGAGAATGGCCCAGTTGGGTGGATCTCGTCCTGAATTTAAACCCGCTCTGGCTGTGCTGCATTTAATTAAGCAGGCCGGGGCACCTCCGATGCCCACCCAGAGTATCGCTCAACAGGCTATGAACCCGCCTCCTCCGCAGAACCCCGGGGCTACCGGGCTCGGCGCTGTTAACGTACCGAAGGGCCCGCCCATGGGCCAGATGCCGGGTCGCCCCCTGATGCAGATGGCGGCAGTCGGGCCGTCCGGTAACCAGACCACGCCTCCCCCGCAGCCCATGCCGCAGATGGCTGGTGGCGGACTTCTTGCCTTAGATAACAGCGCTTTTGATGAACAGTCGTTCTCGGGCGGCGGGATCGTGGCGTTTGCTGGTGGTGGTGACTCCAAGGCAGAGCGCCGCAGGGCGCTGATGAATGAAGTGCGTAAGGGCGGCGTGGGGGCTTTAGTTGCCCAACAAAAAATTAGAGATTTAGAACGTGAAGGCGCAGGTATTGTGTCGGGGTTAAGTTCTTCTTCCCCGCAGAGGCTTGCTGATCTCGGTGTAAGTGGCGACGTAAAGGTAGATAATTCTGCTGGTCTAGCTGCACGGGCGGGCGAACTGCGCGACTACCCGCAGTTTAATGAATACGGCGAAACACCCAAAATCTCCGATGCATATAAACTTCCCACCCCCGAAGAAAAAGCGCAAGCACTTGGGGTATACAATACTAATGCTACTAGCATGTTTGGGGGCGGCATGGGCGGGGCTTCTCCGGGGATGCAGTTTAAGGCTCTTTCTGGGGAACAAGGGAACGCAGGAATTAATGCGCTAGAGAACGCTAGGGTAGCTCCTCCGCCCCCCGGAGCAAGAACTGCACCTCCCCCGCCCGCCCGTGGTGGTAGTGGTGGAACTCGTACTGGTGGTGGCCCCACAAGGAATAACCCCCTCCAGCAAAACAACGCTGCTGCTGTTCCCGAGCAGAGTATAGACCAGCTTTTTGCCGACAATCAGCGGCGTATGGGCCCCGATCTCGTCCCACCCGGAACCTCTGCGGAGGACAGGGATGCGCGTAGGCAGGAAGACCTGTGGAGTATGCTGGCCCAGATTGGCTTCAATACAATGGCGGGTACATCCCAGTTTGGTTTGGAGAACTTAGGTAAGGGCACTGCCGCAGCCATGCCTGCAATGCAGGAGGCTATTAAGTCCCGCCGCGCTGACGATAGGGAAGAGCGTAAGGAAACGTTTGCCGCGCAGTTGGCGGCACGAGGCGTCAAGGGCCAGATGCTTACAAGTGCTATTACGCAGTTCACTACCGCAGGCAAAGAGAAGCAAGACTTGATGATCGCGCAGGCAACCGACGCTACCAACCGGGCGCAAATTGAGGCTAGCGAGAGAAACGCCCTCCTGATGGCCAATAAGCAGACCGATCAGGGCGATATCGCTGCTGGGTTGGCTTCCAAAGACCCTGCGGTAAGGGCAATTTGGAAGCAAATACTAGACTCTAAGAAGTACTACGACCCTAATAGGGATGAACGTAGCGACGAAGCTCTTATTGGCCAGAAACGTGACCGCATAAAAGACGAAATAAAAATTATTGGAGCGGATAGAAGTATACCAATTGCCGAAAAAAATAAGCGGGTGGCGGTTAAACAGGCGGAACTACTTGCACTTAGTAAGCCGGGCGGGGCTTCGGGGGCAGTGCTAGCCGCGTCTTATTTTGCAAAGCCAAGGTAATACAATGCCGTTAGTCATAATGCCTGATGGTGTTACGGTAGAATTCCCAAATGATATGCCAAGGGAGCAAATCCGTAACCTTATTGCTAGTAAATTCCCTGAGTTAGCAAAGCCCCAAGGCCCCGACAACAAACCCGGTACCGCACTTGGGCGTGGGCTTAGTCGCAGCGTAGACATAACCCAGCAAGGTTTTGGTTCCGCCCTTGAGGGGTTGGGCCGAGTTACCGGTATCGGCGGTCTTGAAGAGTATGGTGCAGACGTTGCGGCTAGAAATACAAAAGAACTAGCTGATACCGACCCAACAACCCGGCAGGACGTTGAGGGTGTAGGTACAGGTTTAAGCTATGCTGGCGAGACTATAGGTGAGGCCGCAGTACCTATGGGTATCGGCATCGGCGCAGGCGCACTTACCGGCGCAGCAGTTGGGTCGTTAGCGGGTCCTCTGGGTACCATTGCTGGTTTCGGGGTTGGTGCCGCAGGCGCTGCTCTGTCCCAAATCCCCCTTTTCTATGGGCAGAACCGAGAGACACAGAAAGAGTCGGTAGAGAAAGGCATTATACCTGAGGTAAGCGAGTCCGCTGCGTTTTTAACTTCCATACCCCAAGCCGTGCTTGAAGGTATTGCGGATAAGATACTTCCGGGGGGTGGTAAGTTTATAACAAAGGCCGGAGCCGGGTTGTTTACTAGGGGCGCTGCGGGTGCGGCTACCGGTGTTGTTACAGAAGTTCCTACGGAAGTAGGGCAGCAGGTGTTGGAACGGTACCAAGCAGGGTTGCCGTTGGATGATGCAGACGCTATCAGCGAGTACACGGACGCTGCCGTAGGCGCTGGCGTAGTCGGCGGAACTCTTGGTGGTGCTAGCGGGGCTATCCGTAAGAAGAAAGCTGTCCCGGACGAAGAAATCAGAGGCGAAGACGTCCTGACGGACGAAGAACGCGCTCTGCGTGCTGTTGTGCCCCCTGCGGAAGAACCGGGTGGGACGGAAGAAGTGGTGGCTGGTGAAGCCCCCATAGGTTCCGCCGAGTCGTTTGCTGCGTATAGGAGACGGCAGGCAGCGGCTAAGGTTGATATTCCGGTTGCAGACGAAGAGGCGGGCGATGTTGAAGAGGACGTAGTTACTCGTACAGGTAAAACGAAGGACTTCGATAAAAACAAAGTAGAGATTGTTGACGGCGTCCCTGTGGTTGACACAGAGGAGATGATTGCCGGGCAACCCGGCGTTGCCGCCGAAGGCTTGGCACGTGACTTCCCCAAGGTAAAACCTACTACTACCACCCCCACTACCGCTGCTCTTTCTGCACCTACCGCTCCTTCTTACGCAGCTCATCCGCTGGCTGGGTTGATGAAGGGTATGAACCCGGAGTTGTTCGACGCTTTCCATGCAGGTGCGTTGTCTGGTGTAGACGCTACAGATACCAAACCTACGCTGCCAGAAGGTCTGAGCCCGGATATGCAGAAGGCATATAAAAAGGGTTTTACAGGCGGCCTTAATATAAGTTCTAGCAAAGTAGACGCCCTCAAGGGCTTCTCTAGCCAAGCCCTCGCGCCCATAGCGGCTGCCCCCCTAGAAGAAACCGAAAAAACTAAAGACCGCAGAAGTGAGCGGGACTTGACCCCTCTGGTTAATACGGCGTCGGTACTTAAGAGCTTGAACAAAATTGTCTTCCAGCAGACGGTCCTGCCCGGTAACATGCGTAGTGTGACTAAGCGTATTACCGATTACGCCGATGAAGCCTTGAATTATATTGGTACTTATACAGGGATGCAGGACATAAAGTCCCCCTACAAAGTACCCTACACAGACATAACTGCTTGGGAAGAGAAGCAGAAGTCTGTCGGCCTAGAGCCCAATACTCGGGCTGTATACGATTTTAATAGCTGGTCCACCGCCAACCCTAAGGCATCCAGCGAGCAAAAACAGCGTAAATGGGAGGACGTTAAGTTTAGGTCGAAAGATAACGTATCTGAGGACGAGACGCTAGCCAGCGACTTCTTGCCCGAAGAATATACTAAACAGCTACCGAATCTTCCGGAATGGAAAGAGTTCGTAGAAACAAACGAGCGTATCCCCGTCAAAAATGATGTGCAGGCGCTCGCCAGAGACGCCGCCATAGCCTTGGGTCAGGGCGAGTTTGACAACGCCGCCGTCATGCTCTTTGCGCTTAAAGAGGTAGCTTCCAGCCCTGCTGGGTATATGGCGGAGCATAACCGCGACAACTCTAAGCAAAAGCAAGGCAGCACTAACCTGCCCGGCAGAAGAAAATACATGTTGTCTGCCGAGACGCAGACGTTGCTGGACGAAATAAAGAAGCGGCTGGCGGTACAGAAGAAGAAAGAACGCAAGGCGTTCACCGGCCCGAAGGCCCAAGCCGCAGCAGACGCACGCGAGGCGGCTATCAAGCCCAAGCCCGGTACCAAGAAGAAGAAGGGCCCTGTCGTCACGAGGCCGGAAGACGCAGTGCTGGGTAATAATCCCAAGCTGCCTCCTGCGGAGACTGCCAAGAAGTACGGTCTGTCTGGCGGAGAAGCGGCGGAATACGTCGGCAAGACGCAGGCTCTAGACAAAGAGCAGGCAGCTAAGGGGGAGCAGGGCGTTACGCGCAAGACGCTGGCAGAGCAGGGGCAGCGTAGGTCTTTGCATATAGCAGACGGCACGGGCACTTTGACTAGCGCGGGTACCGAGGGTGAAGTTAAGGGAGTCTTTACTGCCAGATTTAAAAAATCAAGAGACGCAATAGCGGTAGAACTAGTTAAGCGACTCAAGGCCGTTAACCTTGGGCATATTTCTCTCGAAGTAGCAGACTTACTTTACCACCCGCGTGGCACTATTTCGGGTATTGCAGACGGTAACGCTATCGCTGTAGCGCTTGGCGCGTTGGATAAAAATAGTAAATACTTTCTGGTAGACCCTCTTGAAACCCTTAACCACGAGATCATACACGTATTGCGTTCCCTTGACTTGTTCTCCGCCAAGGAATGGTCGGTGCTAACGCGCCGCGCCAAGAGCGAGTGGATGGGGCGCTATAAAATTTGGAAGAACTACAAAAATCTTTCTAAGGAAGAACAGCTAGAAGAAGTTATAGCTGAGATGTTCCGGGACTTCGCAGCGGGTAGATTTAAAGACGGCTTTGTGGCTCGTATAGCGAAAAAAATAAAGAACTTTTTTAGCGCTTTGGGGGTGTCGTTTAAAAACAATGGGTTTGATAGCGTTGAGGATATTTTTAAGAAAGTAGACACTGGCGAAGTCAGTACGCGCCCGGGTACCGGCAAGGTGCGTAAAGGTACGAGGCAGCAGAAGGCCGGGCAGGACGCAGTAGACGAAATCGAAGTTGCTTTGGACTCCCGGAATAAGGATGAGTTTTTAGAACGCTTTAAGGATAGATACAATGCCATGACGGTTGGCACCTTGGAGAAGGTGCTGTACGCCTTTACTACCCACGACATAAAGCGCAGGTTTGGTGATAGGCTACCGTTCATTGGCAGTCTTATTACCCAGTTCCAGCAGATGGCTGCCCTTCGCCTGAAGGGTATGACTGAGCTCGACACCGAAGTTACGCCGTGGATTGAGTTCTCCAAGAAATATCCCAAAGGCGCACGTATACTATCTAGCCTTATCAACCGCTCCACGGTGGATGGCGTAAATATATCCAAGTACGATACGCTAAAAGCCGCCCTTGACGGTGACAAACAACTTGGGAAAATATCTTCAAGCGATATAGACAGCATCCTGGAACGCGAAGCCGCCATCAAAAACATATGGGGCCTGCGTAATAAACTGATGGCGTTTGGGCCGGAGGGTATGCAGATATACGAAAGCGCCTTGGAATATAACAAGAAGGCGTTTGACGTTCAGTACAAGGGTATGGAGAAATATGTAAACGGCCTTACCTTGAGCGCCGAGGATAAAGAAAAGGCTCTGACGCTCTTAAGGACGCAGTTTGCCAAGGCCCATGAAATAGACGTGTACGCCACACTGGCGCGGTTTGGTGGTCACTGGCTGCGCGTCGGTGTGGATGGTCCGTTCCAGATGTTTGAGTCCGCCACCGCCCGCAACGAAGCCGACAGGCATTGGAAGACGTGGCTCAAGGACAACAAGTCCAGCGAAAAGGTCTACGCAGGCAATAAGACAGAACTACGTACTGCTGTTCTCAACAAGAGTGCCCTACTGAAGCAAGTGTTCGACCTTATAGATAAGGAAGGAAGCAGCGACACCGAGGCGCTGAAAGACAGCATAATGCAGATGCACCTAAGCTCCCTCCCCGGAGCGGACATCCGCAAGAATATTATGCGCCGCAAGGGTACGCCGGGATACAGCGGAGACGCCCTGCGGGCGTTCATAGGCCACCACACTACCGCCACAAACCAGTTGGCAAAGCTTTCCTTCTCCAATGAGATGCGGGAGGAGATTTCTAAAGCCTACCGGGCGTACACCCCCAGTAAAGAAGATGACACTCAAGGCGCTGCTGTGGGTAGCGACGAAGTCTTGTCGCGCCAAGAAGAACTCAGGCGTAAAGCGGTCATCGAGCACATGGCCAAGCTCGTTGACAAGGAACTTACCTACGACGAGTTCAGTGGCACAGCCATGGACGCCTTTGCGCGTTGGGGCAACAAAGCCGTGTTCTACTTCATGATGACCGCGCCGAAGTCCGCCATAGCGCAGATGACCTCCATCCCGATCATCGGGCTGCCTGTTCTGGCGGCTAGATACGGGGTAGGTAAGGCCAGCAAGGTACTCCTAAGCTACGCCAACGTCCTCAACCCGGCGCTGGGTATACGCAGTAAAGAAGGGGAGATATCGCAGCCGTCCGTGCTCAAGTCCAGACGGTTCAAGAAGCTCCCCAAGAAGCTGCAAGACCTTATGGCCGCTACGTTCGAGAAGGCCAATATCGACCACAACCTGCTTATGGATACGTACACGTCGGACATGACCCAGCGTGCACGTAAGTCTACAGACGTAAGCAACTCCCTAACCACCGCCGCGTTGAACCATACCGAAAGCATCCTAAGTGGTGCGTTCCACCACATGGAGCGCATGACCCGCGAGATTATGCTCGCTGCTACAGTGGAGTTGGAATACAACAAAAACAACGACGTATCTCTAGATGACGCAGCGGAGGCTGGGGTAGACGCCGTCCATACCGCCCTGTTCCAGTACGCTGAGTACAACAAGCCTTTGGGTATGCGGCTGAACCCGATGATGCGTACGGCTACGCAGTTTATGACCTACCCCGTGCAGGTGACGTCGTATTTGGTGCGTAATGCGTACAGCTCTCTCCCGCGCGTAGGCGACAAAGCTACACGCAAGGAAGCACGTATCCAGCTCTTCGGTACGCTAGGCATGACTGTGCTGTTCTCGGGCGTAGCAGGCCTGCCTATGTACAGCCTCCTCATGGGGGTTATTAACGGAACCCTTAATGCCCTTAGAGGGGATGACGAAGAGGAAGATAACGCTCTTGTTGACTCTGATTTCCAGCTTTGGTTTGAGACGGTGTTTATCCCTAGGTACTTCGGCAGCGGTGTTAGCGGACGAGCTGTTCGCTTGGGGCTCATACCTGCGCTCACCGATATGAATATTGGTTCCTCTACCTCCATGGACGGCATGTTCTTTCGTGGAGATAACCCCAGCAAAGACACAGAGGGGGCGCTTCGGCAGTTCGCGTACGACGTCGGGCTTGGAGCTTTCGGCAGTATGGGGTCGCAACTTGCGTCTGCGTACGACGACATCGAGGAAGGTAACCTCCAACGTGGCATTGAGAAGGCTCTACCGGCGTTCTTCCGTGGACCGGCGAAAGCGTTCCGGTACTATACAGAAGGCAACATGACGCGCGACGGTAAGATTATAAAAGAAAAAGAATTGTACGGACTCGGCACACTGGCGGGGCAGATGCTTAATATAAGCAGTACCGAAGTGGATGCCGTCACGCGGACTGTATTTGCTGTAAAGCGTAACGAAACCCTTATGAACGCCGAACGAAGCAAAATCTTCAATGATTTTGATACGGCGGACCGGGAAGAAGATGACGCAGCCGAAGCGAAGGCACAAGCTAGGCGGGAGCGGTTCGACAGAAAGTACCCCCTGAACAAAATAACCGAAGAAGCGCTGGCTAGTTCGCGCGAAGGCAAACGAACAGACAGGAACGAGTCTGTCGGCGGCGCTAGTTTGTCCAGCCCTGAAAACCTTTCCTTCCTAGAAGAACTTCTATCCAACCAATAAAAAAACCCCCCGCCCGGTTAAGGGCGAGGGGGAGGAGTCGAACCAACAACCAACCTAGAGGGAGGGAACCGTCTAGAACAGGAACACTAATTTACAACCGCCATACACGCAAGCCGCGAATACCTTCCTCTATGACCACCTTGATAAATACGTTTATCTTCAAGCGCTTGAGGGTTATGCCTAGCTCCGCCTTGGTAGCTTTTGGGTCCAGACACGGGACCATAAATGACGTCCCACGCCTGAACTTCTTCCAGTTTATAGTATAGTTAACCCCCGACAGCTTCATCTACTACAGCTTCACCTTCCGGTGCCTCAGGCATCAAGGCGCTGACCATACCTTCGAAGTCCTTATGGGCGGTATTCAGCACCAGAGCCGTAACACCCGGGGCCACCAGCTTCATGCCCTTGGTCATGCGCGTATTCTTGGTGTCCAAGAGGATACCCTGCTCTCGCATCTTCCTTATAGTGTCGGCATAACTGACTTGGTTCTTCGTGCAGTCGGCCCGGAACTGCTTAACCGGGATGTACATCTTCTGCGTATCCGGTTCCAACCGGATAACCAACTCACCTCTGGGCTCCATGGTGGGCAACATGCCTTTGTTAGTGCGCCGATCCACAGCATCGTTCACGACAAGTGCGTTCTGCATATGCCGGTTGATGAAATCCCCAAGTACGGTCATGGAGTTCAGGGTCGGCGGGATTACTTCCTTGCGTAGTTCTAGCACCATGTTGCAGGCCCAGTTATAAACCGGGGCTAGGTCCCAGTCGAACAACCCCAGCCGCTTTGCTATAAGAGCACCAGCAAAGTTAGCCGCGACTATGGCCGACCAGAAACGCTCGCGCTGCGTCAAGTTAAGCTTCAGGTCTACCTTGGCCTGTACGTCTATACAAATACTCTTCGCTTCTTCAAGATTGTTAACCAACCACTGCGCGTAGATATCCCCGGCCAGCCCGTAGTTTTCAAACAACTGGTGGTCAAACATCTGCTTACCATACGCCGCGTCGATGGCAGTAGAGGTGTCGATCTGATACTCGATGGCTCGCATCATTTCGCCGTCCGGGCTATCCTTTAGCGTGGTCAGCTTGTCGTAGAAGGAAGCATTAGAACTGCACAGGGCCAACAGGTTCCAGCGTGTGTTGTTCTCGCGTAGCTCGTTGGACGACTGCTTCATGCGATCCTTACCTATCCCGGTAGATATGCTGTACATAAGCGTGGACAGGTCAGCCGGGCGTGTGCTGGTCATCTCGTCAAACGTGGCTGGCAGGTTATTGAAGATACCCAGCTTCTGTATCTTACCGTTGAGGGTGTCGTCCTGCTTGAAGCAGAGGTCCTTGGGGTGCCCATAGACGCTGTTGCACATATGCAGGACGGTACTCTTACCCTGTCCAGACCCGGGGTTAATCAAGTTGATTAGCGCTCCGCTCTGCCCAAGGAACCCGAACAGTGGCGACCCAAACGCGGTCAGCGCCGCAAACGCATGGGGCTCAAGCCCTTTGCGCCCGTACAGGTTGAACACTTCCTTCCACTTCTCCAGTGAACCCTTGGGTACCAAGAGGGCCGCTTTCTCCTTAGTGGTGTTGGACGGTGGGCTGTGGAAGATACCGTCCTTAGAAATCTCCCGGTCACCGATAATGAACTTGCTGAAGTTATCAGCCCAACCAAATTGTAGTCTCATGTTTTCTGCCTTTCTAAATACCTGAAGGTTTTTTATGGATAGGATAATGCACTGGAATAAGTCTTCGTACCGGCTGCCCGTGCAAAGCACGCCATATTTCGCTAGTTCTAAGCGCAGCTCGTTCTTATCGGCTACGCACTTGTTAGGTATGGTGAACTGCTTAATGCCGTCGCTGGGTGCGTGGTATTTCATTACCACTACGTCCCCAAGCGCGGGGTCGTACATGCGCTTAACTGCGTACACGTCCTGCTCGTAGACTAGCTCTGTCCCACCCGGGATGACCTCGCCCTTCTTCGTCTGCTTATCTTCTACCTTCTTGTAGATGCCGCCCGTCTCCCCCCGCGCGTATGGGTAGGGGTACTTCGGTATTACGTGTGTTTTGCTAGGGTCGGTCTCGTCTTGTACGACGGCATCCCCGTTGGGTGTGGTTGCGATATCCCTGCCTAGGACGATGGGGCTCTTGATGTTCCCCTTGTGCGGGCACCCGTTGCAGCCGCCCGGGTTGGTACGCTCAAATGTTACGCAGGTGGCGGGGCCTAGGATATGGGCGATCTTATGCTGCACCGCAACAGGGTCGTAGTCCGGGTGGCCTGAAGACATCTGGTGTATGGCGGTGTCTTGGTCATCGCAGAACTTGGCCACAGACAGGGCGTTGAACCAGCGCGGCTCAGACAGGGTGGCACGGCTACGGTAGCAGTCCTTAAGCTGGGCGCACCCCGGCTTGCGTTGCATGATCTTGTCAAAAAGGGAGATTTCATTGCCCCGTAGGGACAGCGCCAGTGCAGATAGGGGGCGCTTGGGCGGGCTGACCTCGACCACAGGTGCCGTGGCAAGACCCAGAAACTTGCAGAATTCCGGAAAAGGGGTGGGTTTTCCGGAGCTAAGTACTTCTACGAGGGTGGCGGGATCGTCTTTGAAATTATATGTCCCGGGTACCCGCAGCACCCTAGCCACCTCGAAGACGGCAGGGTCCACGTGCAGCCCATGTTCCACGCAGGAGGCCCGCAAGCGGTCAGCAACAGGCTCCCACTGCTCACGGGTGATCTCCTCCTCTAGCGGCCAGTAGGCGTGTATGCCCCGCCCAGAATTTACTATGACAGGCTTAGGTAGGCCAACTTCCCTACAAAAAACCTTAAGGGCTGCAATCCCAGCGCTCTGGTCTATGTACCCCCCCGGCAGTCCGGTCTTAGGGTTGGGGGCTGCCTTGCTCTCCCCGCAGTCTATGTCCAGCCAAAAAGCCTTTAGACCCAGTACGTTATCCTTGGTCCGCTTACCCTTAGTCTTGTATTTTGCCACCCCGAAGAAAGCGTTCCAGCCACCCTTAACCAGATTGTCTACTAGGTCGTCCACCTCTTCCCGGGTCTGTACGAAGTCCTGCTTGACCCTGCCGCCGTCCTTTATCCCAACGACAGCGAACCACCCACCGGGCGGCTGCACTGTGTCGAGAAGGTCGAATTCAGACATGGGTTATCATTCGGTACAGACGAGTACCGGCCACTAAGGGGTTTGTAGGGGTGGTTAGCTGTGGGTATTTATAATGCGTTCGACCTTGGTGGTAAGCAAGTTTTGCGGAGACGTAGCCCCACAGAACCAGTTGTAGACAGTCTGCTTACTAACTTCCAAGGACCGCATTACTTCGGCTACTGGTATCTGGTTCTTGATGCAAACCCTACCCAGCCTCACGCCCAGCAGTCGTCCGTCCGCCTTCTTATTGAGGGCTACAATGTGGGTGCTGTAGCTGTAAGCCCTACCCATTAGTCTTCACCCCAAGCATCAACAGCATCGGCAAGGGTAGACTTCTTCACTTCCGCCGTGGCTTTCTTAGGGCCGCGCTTGATCGGCTCCTTAACCTCTTCGTCTGGCTCGTCGCTACGCACCACCTTAGCCTCAACCTTCTTCTCGGCAGGGGCAGGGGCATCAGCCCGGGACGCCTGAGACACGGTGATAGCCGTGTACATCTTGGTTTCCGGTTTGCCCTGTGCCGACACCACCAGTTCATACTCATCGTCGTCGATCTCGCGCAGCGGGGTAAACAGAAGCTCCATGCTGTCGGCGTTGAGGTCGTAGCTGATGTTGGTCACCACGCCATCCGGCGACTTGCCGTTGGACAGCAGAAACTTAACATATGACTCGAAGGGGTGGACGTTGCCAGTACCCTTGCCAAACAGGGACTTGGCCGGGATGTTGAACTGGTACACTTCACCCTTCTCGTCTCCTTCCAACATGACGGCGACACGGCGCTGGTAGCGGCAAGCCTTGCTGCCGTTAGTCCCGGAGCCCTTGACGTTCTTCGGGCAGTCAGCACAGTTGCTATGCTGCTTGTTACCAGCAGCGGCCTCGGGCGTGTCACCCAGATTGGACCAGCAGTCGGGGCGGGTAGCCTCGGCGTTGACGTCATACGCAGCCTTGTAGAAGACGCGGGACACCTTGGACAGGGCATCAACGATGATGACGTTGATCTCCCCGCGCACGGCGTTACCCATCTGCTCGCCGTTGATGATGCGTTTGAAGGTGCCGTTGGTGTTGGTCTGGATGCGGCGGTAGGTGACGCCGGAAGACAGAGACTTTGCCAAGGCGCTGGGGGCGCGGTTGCCCGCAGTAGATACAGCAGAGCCGTTCTTAAAAATGGTTACGTCAGACATGTTGTTTCCTCACTTTGCTGTTGGTTTGCGGACTTGGATTACGTACTTGCTAGTGGACTGCAAGCCAATTGGCATCTTGTCGGGATGCTCTTCCAGAAACTGCTTCATGTTCCCGTTATGCACGCGCTGCTCTAAGAGGTAGGGGGCTGCGTTGTCCACGATGAACTTGTGCATATGCTCCCAGTCACTAGCCCAGTACCGCGACTGTACGCGGCGAGAGACTGTGCCCTCGGAAGTCTTGATGCTGTCGGCGTTCTGTTCGTTGCAGACACCCAGAAGGACGTTACTCACGCCTTCAAACTCCTCCTCTAAAGGAGCCATATCCTGCTTGTGCTGCTCTTCCTTCTCGGCAATCAAGTTGCGGAGGCGGATGTAGTCCTTGGTAACCTTGGTGAGGTCTGGTCTTACCTCGGTAGGGAACAGGTCTAGTTGGCTCATCGTTTATATTCCTTGCACTGTATCTTTAGGACTACGCCGTCGTAAGGGCACCAGTGGATATGAAGCAGTTTCCACAATTGGCCACACCGCCTACAGATAAATACTGGCTTAGACAGAGTCAAGTGGTAGAAGCCAGTTCTTGGCGATAAAGATCAATTACTTTCTGGTGGTTGTCTATATTTCCCTGAAGCATCCTGTAGAGCCTAGTCTCAACCGGGCTACCACATATATGGGTAACCAGCATCGGGTGGTGCTGGCCGGGCCGGTTGATACGAGCGTTCGCCTGTAGGTAGGTCTCAACGCTGGTTACTGGAGCGTACCAGATAATGTTGTCGGCTGCTGTCAGGGTAAGTCCGTGGGAAGCAGCTTGCGGCTGGAGAATAAGAACCTGTGGGTCGGTCTTGGTTTGGAACGCGGTGACTATATCGCTTCTTTTATTTACTGGAACTCTACCGTCGATAATAGAACACGACACTCCGTTCTTAGTGAGATACTCCTCCATAAGGTCGATGGTGTGCGTGAACGGCACAAACACTAAGCTCTTGTGCGGGGCTTCTTCGATGACTTCCAGAACGATACTCAGCCTGTTGCCTACGTCGAACTCCAGAACCTCCCCGGTGTC
>Ga0049085_10000449_pt1 | contig 16176 bp, 18 predicted proteins | sample GreLakmeSU08MSRF_FD_66721 | JGI IMG/M metagenome (GOLD analysis project Ga0049085, IMG submission 66721) | Freshwater lentic microbial communities from great Laurentian Lakes, MI, USA - Great Lakes metaG SU08MSRF | ecosystem: Environmental > Aquatic > Freshwater > Lake | place: Great Lakes... | reverse complement strand
AAAGTTCACCAAGTTAAAAACAACGTGCGTCGTAATCGGCGCAAGCAGATTTCCAGTGCGTTCGTAGAGATGAGCGAGCAACGCGCCGAGCAGGAAAAGCGGGAGAAAAATCGCCGGTGTGGCGTGGATGGCGGCGAACACGAACGCGGTTCCCCAGATAGCGGCGCGCGGATAGCCGACCTGCTTCACCGTTGGATAAATGATGCCGCGAAACAAAATCTCTTCGACCAGGGGCGCAAGTCCGACAGCCATCAGCGCAGTAAGCGCGCGTTCGACAGTCGTCGCCGCGCCTTGCACTAGCTGCACCGCCTGCTGCGGCTTCACAGGGAAGCCGGCATTTTCAAGACCGAGCGCGCTCAATAGTCCCAACACCCACGCCGCTGGCAACACGAGCATTCCGACTAACGCCCCAACGGCCAGAGTGAATCCCCAGCGCGGCGCGCCCAGACCGAAGGCGTCGCCCCAACTGATGCCGCGCCGAAACAGGAGCACGCCAATCATGACGAGCGCCGACACGTGGAAAGCGAGCATCTGCACGACGAGCGCCATCACGCGGTCGGCGTTGGTGTGAAACATCCCGCTGGGCGCAAATTGTGCGACGACCAGTTGGCCGCCGCACAGCACGAGGAGCCACGCCATTAGCAAGCGAAGCACGTCCACGGGTGTCCATGGTTTTTCTGAAACCATGCAAAACGTTATTACGAGCCGGCGCGATGTGACGATGCAAAAGTGTCCGCGCTTTCTGCGTTGCTGCAAAGCAGCACGGCTTCTAACATCGCGCCGCGTTATGTCCGACATTTCCTCTGCCCCATCTCGAGCTGACGGCCGCCGTGCCGATCAAATCCGGCCGATCCGTTTCCAAAACCACATCGCCCCGCACGCCACCGGCTCCACGCTCATCGAGTGGGGGCAGACACGCGTGATTTGCGGCGTGACCATTGAGGAGTCTGTGCCGCGCTGGATGAAGGAGCAGGGCGCGACCGGCGGTTGGGTGACCGCTGAGTATTCGATGCTCCCTTACTCGACGTTGCAGCGAAAGGCGCGCGACATCTCGAAGGGTAAGATTGACGGGCGTTCCCAGGAAATCCAGCGACTCATCGGCCGCTCGATGCGTGCGGCGATCGATCTTCAAAAACTCGGTAATCGCACCATCTGGATTGATTGCGATGTGTTGCAAGCGGATGGCGGCACTCGCACGGCGGCCATCACCGGCACCTACGTTGCGCTAACCCTCGCCCTGCGAAAACTCATCGCCGACGGCAAGCTCACGGAAAATCCAATCGCTAACGCCGTCGCCGCCGTGAGTGTCGGCATCGTGAACGGCGAAGCACTCTGCGACCTCTGCTACACCGAGGACGTCGCGGCTCAAGTGGATATGAATCTCGTGATGACCAGCAAAGGCGAGTTCATCGAGATACAAGGCACGGGCGAAGAATCCACTTTCACCGACACGCAGCTCGCCGCGATGCTCAGCCTCGGTCGCGGTGGTGTTCGCCAGTTGCTGGCGGCGCAGGAAGTCGCCTTGGTCGGTGCGTGAGGCGCGGCGTCACGTCTTTCGTTTGTTCTCAGAATGAATCCCACGCGGCTTTATCTTTTGCGCCATGGCGAAGTCGAGGCGAGCTACCAACGCGTCTTCGGCGGCCGTGTTGACATGGAGCTTTCGCCGTATGGTCACGCGCAGGCAGCAGCCTTGGCGAAGTTTCTTGAACGCGTCGCCTTCGATGCGATTTATGCCAGTCCGATGAAACGCGCACAGCAAACGCTCGCGCCGCTGGCCTGTCAGTATTTGCGGAAGCCCACTACCCTGCCAGATTTGCATGAGATGGATTTCGGCGTCTGGACGGGCCTGAAATGGAGTGAGGTGTTAGAACGCTACGGCGTCAACGCCCACCAATGGTTGGAACAATTGGACAAAGACGCCGTGCCCGGAGCGGAGAACACGAAACAAGTGCGCGCCCGCGTCGAACGGTGTTTGCAGTGTATCCTCAGTGAATGTTCCGGAAAGACTGTGGCCGTCGTCTGCCACGGCGGCATCGTGCGGATGCTGCTCTCACTGTTACTCGACATGCCCATAACGAAGACTGCCGCGTTTGAAATTGATTACGCGAGTCTCACTGTGGTGGATCACCGCCCTGACAAAGTGGATTTGCAATTATTGAACCTCACACCATGGCGCGACCACCTTTGAAATCTCAGAAGCTCCGGCGAATCTCCACTGTGACGACCGCCGAAGCAGAAGAGGCCGTCGTCGAACTCTTCGGCCGGCTCTTCCCGAATCCCGCTTCCGTGTGGGCAAACGCGGAGACCAAAGCGAGCGTCGTGACGGTTTACTCCACACGCGCAGGTGAATGGAATGTCGCTAAGCGAGAAGCGCTTCAAAATGGATTGGAGATGATTCGCACGTGCGGATTGGATGTCGGCACCGGCTGCATCGAAACCAAAAATGTCCGGCGCGAGGATTGGGCTGAGTCGTGGAAAAGACACTTCAAGCCCATCACCATCGGCTCGCGCCTGATCATCAGACCGAGCTGGATCCCCGGAAAAGCCGTGAAAGGACAGTCCGTGGTCGTGCTTGATCCGGGCTTGAGCTTCGGCACCGGACAACACGCCACGACGTCATTCTGCTTGCGAGAACTGGTTCGTAGCCGGCGCACGCTACAGGCGCAGACGCTCCTCGATATCGGTACCGGCTCGGGAATCCTCGCCATCTCCGCCGCCAAACTCGGATACGCGCCGGTCGAGGCATTCGACTTCGATCCAGATTCGGTTTCATCCGCGAAAGCAAATGCGCGCCGCAACCGAGTGGATTCGTCCGTTCGATTGCGCCGACAAGATCTCACGAAGTTGCCGCTCAAAAGCGGTCGGCACTTTGATGTCATCTGCGCAAATCTCATGTATGATTTGCTGCTCGCCGAATGCGGGCGCATCCTGAACCGGCTCAAGCCTGACGGCGTGTTGGTGCTCGCGGGCATCCTGCAAACGCAGTTCGCCCAAGTGCAATCCGCGTATGAGAAAGCTGGGATGCAGTTGATTCGCACGCGCGCGGAAAAAGAATGGCAGTCGGGCGCATTCATCCGGCGGCGCGACCTCTGATTCCGCGCTCAGCGTTTCTGGCAGTCAGGGCAGATACCGAAGAACTCGAGCTTGTGAGTCACGGCCTTGAAGCCGCTGCGCTCGGCGATTTTCTTCTCCAGCGACTCGGTGAAGCATTCCTCAATTTCGATGATGTCGGAGCACTCTGTGCAGATGAGGTGATGGTGATGACCATCGTCGCCCTCGGCCAATAGCTCGAATCGCGCGATGCCGTCGCCAAAGTCGAACCGCTTCACCAGTTCCATCTCCTCCAGTAGATGCAGCGCGCGGTAAACCGTGGCGAGGTCGCATTCGCTCTTCGTCTCGGAGTGGACGTCCTTGATGGTCATCGGGTGCGGATGCGCGGCGAGCACCTCGAGGACAGCTTTGCGAGGTCCGGTGAATTTCTTCGCACCGCCACGCAGTCGCGCGGCCAACTCAGAGAGTGAGCGCGGTTTGTGATGATGGTGGCCGCGACACGGCATACGGCGTCAGTGGAAGGTTCCGCTAATGAGCGCGACTGCGAGGCCGGCGAGGATTGCCGCCGCTTTGTAGAGATTGAAACGATGTCCCTCGCCAGTCTCGAACAGGATCGTCGTCGAAACGTGCAGAAAGATGCCGATGACCATGCCGGTGAGTTGGGCGTGGTAATGCGCGAGCGGTTCCGCGATGGAAGAGGTAAGCGCGCCGAGCGGCGACATCAGCGCGAAGATGAACAACAACCCGAAAGCTTTGCCGCGCTGTCCGAGGCTTTGAAGCAACAGCGTGAGAAGGACGATGGAGATGGGAATGTTGTGGACGACGATGCCCCAGAGCAACGCTGTCTGCGCATGGCCATGCCCGTGATCGTGGCCCACGTGCCCAGCGTGGTCGTGCCCCGCGTGCCCCCCCAGCGGCATTCCCTCGATGAAAGCGTGCACGCACAGACCAATCATCATTCCCCACGGCACAGGTTGGTTAACGCAAGCTCCATGTCCGTGATCAGGGTCATGCCCAGCGTCGTGCGAATGGTCGTGATCGTGAGTGTGACTGGGCAGATGAGCGTGCCCGTGCTCGATGCCTTGAGAGAAGTAATCGAGCAGGATCTGAAGGAAAAATCCTCCGAGAACAAAGAAGCCGACGGAGGTTTTCGGTTCGCGGAACGCCTCCGGCAAAAGATGCAGCACCGTGACGGCGAGGAGATAGGCTCCGCTGAATGCGGTGAGCAACTTGATGCTGCGGCGTTCGCGCGGTTGAAAGAGCCACACGGCGACAGCACCCACCGCCACCGAGAGAAACAGAATCAGATAAGTCATAACCACGTCGTCAAATCACCAACAGCATCACAGGCAAAACCAAATGCAAACCATTCGCACCGAGTTGATAAACAAAAACTCCGCCACCGTAAACGGCGACGGAGCGTGAAACTTACTTCATCAGCAACATCTGGCGGGCGCGCTTGATGGCGGTGTTCAACTGGCGCTGGTAATGCGCCGGGAGACCGGTGTACTTGCGCGGCAGGATGCGGCCCTGATCGGTGACGAACTGCTTGAGCAGATTGACGTTTTTGTAATCGAGGGCGTCCACGGTGAAGTCGATTTTCGGCTTCGGACGCGGCGTACGGCGTTCGCTGGAGGAACGGCCTTTGGTACCCTTCTTGTCGGTATTGGTCTTGCGGGGCATAAAAGTTTACTTAATTTCTCGGTGCAGGGTATGGCGGCGGAGGAAGGGGTTGTATTTCTGGAGCTCAATTTTATCCGTCTTGAGTTTCTTGTTGCGCGTGGCGACGTAGCGCGAAGGCGCCTTGCCTTCCTTACGCGCCTCGGTGCACTCGATGGTAACATTTTCGCGGGGCATGATTATTCCTTTTCCTTGCTGGGTTTCTCATCTGCATCGTCATCTTCCTCGGATTCACTGCCGCCGGCGCTATCCACGCTGCCGAGAGCACCGAGTTTCTTGTGACGCAACGCACCTTCGCGTTCAAGCTGGGCTTGCGCCTCAACCGTAAAGCGCGTCCACGGAATCGCCTCCAAGCGAGCCTTCGGTATGGATTTGTTGGTCAACTCGCAGACGCCGTAAACACTACGCTCAATACGCCGGAGCGCCTCCTCGATCTCGTACACTGCATCTTGATCGGAGGAAAGTAGGCTGAGAGCAAAATCGCGATCGAAATTATCCGTGCCCGAATCAGCCATGTGCAGGCTGTAATTGGACATTTCCTCGGCTGACTCCTTGGCCAAGCCGCTCATTTGAGCCTGCAACCGTTGGTGGAGATCCAGCAGCGTCTCGTAGTAGTTGCGCCACTCGGACTTAATCTTCGTCATGCCCGCGGGCGTGAACTTGGAAGACTTATGCCTGTTGGCGGCGACGCCGAGAATGGACGCAGCCGTAGCTGCCTTCACCATGTGCCCGATTTTTTTCGGGGCCGGCTTGGCAACCTTGATAACCTTTGTGGCCTTTGTGGCCTTTGTCGCCTTTGTCGCCTTTGTCGCCTTCGCCGGCTTAACGACCTTGGAAGCCTTCGCCGGCTTGACGGCAATTTTGGCTTTCGGGGCGGCCTTGTGCTTCGATTGTTTTTTGGTGCTCACGGCGAGTTGTCGCAGTTCTGACTCATCTCTCGGACGATACGGCCTACTCAAAGCCGCATCTTCCCGACAGAAGGGCGGTGAATGTAGCAAATGAAATCAAATATGCCACAAAAATGTTTCACTCCTTTCGCAGCGAGCAGGAAAGCCTGATAGCGCGACCACCTCGCCGGCCGCTGGGAACAAGATACATCCAGCGCACACGCGGCGCTCAACCTTTTTCGATGCACGCGTAGGCGTTGTGATTATGGATGCTCTCGTAGTTCTCCGCCTCGACTTTGTACCATGTCACGTCGGCGTGGGCGTTGAGACGCACCGCCACGTTCCGCACGAGATCTTCGACAAAGACGGGGTTCTCATACGCACGCTCGGTCACGGCCTTCTCATCCTGCCGTTTGAGCAAGGCGTACAATTCGCAACTGGCCGATGCCTCGACAAGCGCGATGAGATCCTCGATCCAAACGATCTCCCGGGAACGGATTTGCACCGTCACCAATCCACGCTGGTTGTGCGCGCCGTGTTTGCTAATGGCCTTTGAGCACGGGCAGAGCGTGGTGACGCCCACGCGCACCTCGAGTACGAAGTCGATTTCTTTGCCAGTAGCCGTGGCGTCGAAACGCGCAGTGTAATCCATCAGGCTCGGGATGCCCGAGACCGGCGCCTTCTTCTCGAGAAAGAACGGGAACTCCATCTCGAGATGCGCTTTCTCCGCATGGAGTTTCTCGCGTATGGACTTGAGAATGTCCGGGATGTTCTCCACATGCACCATGTTGCCGTGGGCATTGAGCACCTCGATGAAGCGGCTCATGTGCGTGCCTTTGAATTCCTTCGGCAGGTCCACGAACATCGCGATCGTCGCGATCGTATTCTGGAAGGCGTGCGCCTTGTCGCGAATCTGAATGGGGAAGCGCAGCCCGCGCACGCCCACCTTGTCGATCCGCAGCTCGCGGTGGTCGCGTTCGCTCTGCTTGTCCGTCAACGGCGTTTTTTCTTTCGGCAACATAAGTTTCGGTTCCAAATCAGAGTCCAATCTAACACGCAGGTGCCATTTGGCAAAAACTACTTCCCTCCCTTTGACATCACCGCGTCCATGCCTATGTTCCCATCATGCCATCTCCCGCCCTGCTGCTTGCGTTGATTCTCATCACGCCGATAATCCTTTTCAGCGCGGCCGAGAAATTCACCATCGCCACTTGGAATCTGGAGAACTATCTCGATCAGCCCACCACCAAACGCAGATCCAAACCCATCGCGGCCAAGACCAACGTGCACGCCACTCTTCTCGAACTTCGCGCCGACGTGATTGCACTGCAGGAGATGGGCAGCACGAATGCGTTGAGCGAACTGCGCAATGCGCTCAAACGCAGCGGCCTCGACTATCCGCATTGGGAACATGTCCACGCGCGCGACGACGAAATCCACCTTGCCGTCCTCAGTCGCTTTCCGATCGCCGCGCGCCGCCCGCACACCAACGAATCATTCCTGATTGATGGCCGCCGCTTCTTCGTGAAACGCGGCTTTGCCGAAGTGGACATCCGCGTTGGTACGAACTACCACTTCACGCTTCTCGCCGCGCACTTGAAATCCAAACTTCAGGTTGCCGGCGCGGATGAATCCTCTCTCCGCTTGAATGAATCGCGGCTCCTGCGTCGCAGAGTAGATGCGATTCTCAGCGCGAAGGCCGAAAGCAATCTCGTCGTTCTCGGCGACTTCAATGACACAGAGGATTCACCTCCACTCAAGCTCATCCTCGGCCGCGATTCCGGACGCGGTTTGCTCGATACTTGCCCGCGCGAGCTTGGCGTTCTCGCATCGCCTCCCAATGGGAAAGACAATGCGTGGACATACCATTACGACCGCCAGAAAAGTTTTTCGAGATTCGATTACATCCTCCTCAGTTCGGGAATGAAACGGGAGTGGCAGCAGGAAGGGACACGTATCTTTTCGCGCAACGATTGGCGCATCGCTTCGGATCACCGTCCGCTAGTTGCCACGTTCAGCGCGGAGGATCGCTGAACCTCAGCGACGGGGGGTGCGCGGAAATGCTTTCATCGAGTAGGTGAAGGAGAACTGCATTTCGTCCTGCCGACCGCCGACGTGATTGATCGCGCGAACATCGAACGCACCGACCCAACTGCGGAAATCGTGGTAGAGGGTGTATCGCTGCTCGGCGAGGCTGCCTTCCTTCGCATCGAAATAGTGCGTCGCGCGCGCCGACCAATCCTCGTTCAAGCGATAATCCACAGCGGTGTACGCCACGTTGTCCGCCGTAGTGGAGTCCGTACTCGGCTGGCTCAGATAATAGAAATGGCCGCCGGAGAAAGCCCAGCGCGCGATCGGCGTGAACGAAACTCGATGGTGAGCGAGGCGCAGCAGCGAGTTGTCCACGTCGTAACGCAACTCCGATCCGGCGGTGATCCACGTACGCGGCTTGAACTCGAAGTCGGAAAAAACGTCAGCAAAAGTCGCCTGCCCCGTGCGCGGCTTGAGCCGCCAATCCGTGTATACAGCCCAGTCGGCGAAGTCCTCAATCGCCCCATTGCGCTTGGTCTGAAGCCGATTCCGGAGCATCAGACGAAGCACATTCTGACTGTCCACAGCGTCGATTGCGGTGTATTCGGGAAACTCAATCGGCTGCAAACGCGGACTGGCGAGATCGTAATCGAATTGAGGCAACTCAGCCGGCGCACGGTTCGGCGACGGCACGAAGACGTAATTCACAGACGGCTCGACGAAATGACGCACCCCATCCACTTCGAGCCACGAACTTTTCGCGTCGGCAAAGAGACGCGAGGCCTTGGCCGAAAACTCCGCGCCAGTGTTCACTACCAAGCGATCGTGCGACGCCGTGCTGGCGCCGCGCCCGTTCGCCTCGCCGTAATGCGTCAATCGCCCGCCCACACGCGGCGTCACGTTCAGCCAACCGAAGTAGGTTTGCGGCAGCAACAACTGGTGGTGCGTGTCGGCGCGAAAAGCGGAGTAACGATCCGAGACGCCGTCGGCAAACTGACGTTGATAGTAACCGACTGAACTTTCGTTCTCGTAAAAGATGGGCGTTTCGCCGAGTTGATGACGCAGCCCCGTGAGCCGGATATCCGGCAGCCGTTCGACCGTCTCAAAATAGTTGTTGAGCTGCGGCCGCGTCAGCACATTCAGACTGTAGTTCGACCAGAGTTTACTGATCTCAAGAAAGGTCTGTGGCTGGACGTTGCGCTGGTATTGCGACTCGAAGAAATCCCGCTCCACAAACGCGTCGCTCTGCCAGTTCAGTACCGCGAGCACCGTCAGGTTTGTTTCCAACTGCGCGCGATGTACCCAATCCAACCGCACGCGACCGCTCGAATTCGCACTGCCGAGGTGGTTCGTGCCGGGCATATCGTCAGAGAGGAAGTAGGACTTGAATTCGCCTTTGCCCCACGAGCCGGCGAAGTATTCCACTTCGGGACCGAAGGCGACGCCGCGCTTGCTGCGATAATCCAGATGAACACCGCCCGAAGTCCCCTGCTCTGTCGTCCAGTTGTAGGTGCCGAGCAAATACGCGCCGTGTGCGCTGCGGTGGCCCGGCTCCAGCTCCAAGTTGTTCGGATGCCGTTTCAGCGAGCGACGATACTTCGGCCAGTAGAAGACCGGCACAGAACCGATGTAGAGGGTCGCCTCATCCATCTCCACATATTCGCCGGGAACAATCCGCATCGCGCGGCATTGAATCCGGTGGCCCGGATTTTCGAGGTCGTCGGTGGTGAGGAAAATGTTCTTGGCCGAATAGAACCGATTCGTCTGCGTGCCGTGCAACTCGCGGCCGGCGATGTAACTACCCACGCGCCCACCTCGGAACTCGGCCGAATGGATAATCTTCGTCGTGAAATTGTACTCCAGCCGCTGGCAACGCCACGTGAAGCCTTCGCGCCGGAGCGTGACATCTTCTTCAGCTAGCACGTCGCCGGTCTTTTGATTGAGCGTCACCTTCTGCGCGACCAACTCGGCCAACTCATTCGTCGCCGGACGATAGCGCACCACCACACCTTTTGTGCCCGTGACCAGTCCTTTGGTAATATCGTAATCGAGGCGGCCATCCGCGGTGAGCGACTCCACCTGCCACGGCGAGTCGGCAGCGAGAATAATCCCAGCCAGAAGCAGCCAGCAGAAAATCGTCGCGAAGCGGGTTGTTCCTTTCATTGGCGTTCGAAGTGAATCAGAAGCTATCTGCCAAGCCAAGCGGGATTCGCGGAAACGCCTTTCACTTCCACGCGTCACGCAGGAAACGGATGAAGTTACCGTGCATGATGCCAGCGATGTCCTCTTCCTTGTAGCCGCGCTCGCGGAACAGCCCGACGAATTTCTGAAGATCCGCGATGGTGTCGAGGTCGCCCGGGCTTTGCTCGCGACCAAACGCGCCGTCAAGATCCGTGCCGATGCCCGCGTGCCGAGCGTTGCCGGCGAGTTGGCAGATGTGGTCAATGTGATTCACCAGATGGCTCAGCTTCACGCCGGAAGATTCAGGCGTCGTCTTTCCGCGAATCCAATCGGGCACCATCATCCACGCGTCGAGAGCGCCACCAATCACCGCGCCGCGCTGGATCAATTCCTTGATCTGCTCATCGCTGAACTGCCGATTGTGCGGCACGAGCGAACGGCAGTTGTTGTGACTCGCCCAAACGCGGCCGTGAAAATGCTCGAGTGCTTCCCAGAAGCTATCGTCGCACAGATGCGTCGCGTCGAGAATGACTCCGAGTCGTTCCATTTCGGAAAGCAATTCACGGCCGCGCGGGCCGAGTCCACCGGTGGCATTCGTCCCCTGCGCGTAGGTGCCGGGACCATAATGCGCCGGACCCATCGCTCGCAGACCTTGCGCGTAAGCCCGCTCCACATAGGCGGGCGTGACCATCGAGTCCGCGCCTTCGAGACTGAGAATGTAACCGACCGGCGCATCCGGCGGCGGATTGTTCATCCAAAGCTCGAGATGCTTCTCCAATCCCGCACGGTCCTTCACCTGCACCATCTCGCCGCGCTCCTCCATCGCTCGATACCACGCGAGCTGCCCCTGCGTCTGCGCCCACGCCTGCTCGGGCGAATGCCAGCCGCTGATCGGATTCGACCGCTTCACGTAACGCGCGATCTGCGTGGCGACGCACAACCCGATTCGTCCGCGTCGCATCTCGGGCAGGCAGACGGTTCCCTTCGCGCGATCGGGTTTGTCGGTGAGTCCGGCTTCGCGCTCGCGAATCTCAGAAATGGGCCGCGTAAGATCGCGGTTCCATTCGAGAGCGTTCATCGAGAGATCCAGATGTACGTCGAGAATGAACATATTCAGAAGCAATAGCGGATGAGCGCGTCCAAAGCCAGCACGAGCAGAAGCCCCGCCACGGAGATGATGGTCTCGAGCACCGTCCACGTCTTGAGCGTCTCGGTCACGGAAAGGTTCAGATACTCCTTCACGAACCAAAACCCGCCGTCGTTCAAATGCGACAAGATGAGCGACCCCGCGCCCATCGCGACGATGAGCAGTTCGAGATTCACCCCCGGCGTTGCCGCAACCAACGGCGCCATGATGCCCGCCGCGAGCGTGATCGCCACCGTGGCCGAACCGACCGCGACGCGCAGTACCGCCGTGATCAGCCAACCGAGCAGGAGCGGCGATAGATTCACGCCCGTCATCCGCGCCACGATGGCTTGGTCCACCTCGGCCGCGTCAATCACTTTGCTGAAACCGCCGCCCGCGCCGACCACGAGCATGATTGCCGCCGCCGGCCCCACGCAGTCCTCGGTGAACTTGAGGATGCGCGAGCGATCGAATCCGCACCGCGTCCCGAACGTGACGAATGAGACGAGCACCGCCACGAGCATCGCCATCACTGGCGACCCGAAAAAATCCGCCCACGCACGCAAGCGGTTGCCTTTCATCAAGGTCACGTCCGCGAGTGTCGCCAGCAACATCAGCAACACCGGCAGCGAAATAGTGAAAAGCGCCGTGCCAAAACTCGGCGGATTCGCCGGCGGCTGGCGGTTCATCAATTGCTCGCCAATACCGCCGATGCGCCCGGGGATTTTTGCCGCGATGAACTTGGCGAATATCGGCCCCGCCAACACCGCCACCGGCAAGCCGACGAGGATGCCGTAGAGAATCGTTTTACCGACATCCACACGCCCCGACTCGAACACCGCGATGGCCGCCATCACGCCTGGATGCGGTGGCACCAATCCGTGCGAAGCCGAAAGGCCCGCAACCATCGGAATACCCAATCGCAGCAACGGCGTTTTGGTTTCGCGCGCGAGTGTGAAGACAATCGGCACGAGCAAGACCACGCCGACACCGAAGAAAACAGGCAGACCGATAATGAACGCGACGAGCATCACCGCCCACGGAAGATACCCTTTGCCACAGGTGCGGATCAGCGTGCGCGCAATCACCTCGGCTCCGCCCGATTCCGCCAGCATTTTTCCGAGCATCGTGCCGAGTCCGACGACCACGGCGATGAATCCGAGCGTTCCGCCAACGCCATCTTGAAACGCTTTCCCGACCGCGGTCAGTTCCATTCCCGAAGCGAGCCCCAGTCCGAGCGATGTGAGAATGAGCGCGACGAAGGCGTTCAACTTCACTACAGCAATCAAGACGACCAACCCCGCGACCGCCACGGCGGTCCAGAGCAAGAGTGCGTCATTGTGAGTGAGACCAAAGTCCATAATCGCATGCGTCGGGCGGACGGATTGTTTCTAACCGAATCCGATTCCGACGGCAACGCCCTTCCATCACAACCCTCTGCCATCAGATTTTTATTTGACAAGCACGCTCAAGAAACGAAGATTCGGCCTGCAGGGACGTAATCCTCAAACACAAACACAACTAAACACATCATGAAGAAACTCATCGCTCTGTTCACCCTCACCGCCTTCTCCGCTATCCTCATCGGCTGCGGCGGCGACGCTCCGGCCCCGGCTCCTAAGAAGGAAGAGCCGAAGAAAGAAGAGCCCAAGAAGGAAGAGAAGAAGTAGTCTTCCGTAGACTTCAAAGCCGTTCGCCTTCGGGCGGACGGCTTTTTTGTTTTCGGAAAAGTGAAAAGGAAGCGTCACGCGCCAACCAACTCGCGGATCGGAGTGCCGCCATTGGTCAATGGACGTGGCCGACCGAAGGGATCGAGGAAATCGCCGTTCGGATCAATGCCCATCAGATGGAAAATGGTCGCAGCCAAATCCTGCGGACGCAGCGGCCGGCTCACAGGATAGCCACCGTTCTTGTCGCTCGATCCAATCACCTGCCCGCCCTCGATGCCCGCTCCCGCCATAGCGAGCGAGAAACAGTGTCCCCAATGATCGCGGCCCCCCGCCCCGTTGATTTTCGGTGTGCGCCCGAACTCGCCCATCGCGATCACGAGCGTTTCGTCCAGCAATCCGCGCTCGCTCAAGTCGGTGACCAACGATGAAAACGAGTGGTCGAACTGCGGACAAAGCACGTCGCGCAATCGCGCGCTGTTATTCTTGTGCGTGTCCCAAACCGGAAAACCCGTCGCCATGTCGTTCGCTTCGCGCGGCCAATTCACCTGCACCAAACGCACGCCGGCCTCGACGAGCCGCCGCGCCAGAAGCACGCTTTGTCCCCATTTCATCCGGCCGTAACGATCACGCAGAGCTACCGACTCGCGCTCCAACTCGAAGGCCGCGCGCGTCGTCGCGTTGTGCACGACATCGAACGCCTGCTGCTGTATCCGGTCGAATGCCGCAGCGGATCCATTCGCAGAGACAGGCGCGAAGCGCTGATCAAAGTGCCGCAATAAATCGACGCGCTCGCTAAAGCGCAGCGGCGCAACTTCCGCCGGCAGCTTCAGCCCATCAATCTCAAACCGCGGTGCGGCGGGATTGCAGTCGAAGAGATGAGGGTTCCACGTGTGCCCCATGAATCCGCCGAACTGGCCGGGCGACGGCGGCGCGTTATCGTTGTGCAGAATCTCCGGAAGAATCACCGACGAGAACGCCGAACGCTGGCTCGGCTTCAGCGCGCCCACCACTGAAGCGAGGCACGGCCAGTCGCTTGGATTGGCGGGAATCTCCACCTTCGCCGGATGCTCGTAGCCGGTGAGCATCCAGTAACCGCTCGCGGTGTGGCTGTTGTTGTCCGTACTCATCGAGCGAATCACCGCCATCTTGTGGGCGATGCGCGCGGTGCGCGGCAACAGTTCGCTGAAATGCACGCCCGGCACGCTGGTGGGAATCGGTTTAAAATCACCGCGGATCTCGATTGGGGCATCGGGCTTCGGATCGAAAGTCTCGTGCTGCGGCGGACCACCCGCGAGATAGAGTATGATGCAGGATTTCGCGCGACCGAACGACGGGCCTTTGTTCGCTGCGCCCGTCGCCGCCCGCGCCTGCAGCAAATCGCCGAGCGAGAGACCGAGACAACTCAAGCCGCCAAGTCGCAACCACTCGCGACGGCTGCGTGCTCCAAGCATTTTAATTGTTTCTGGGCCAAACGGGGACATCGTACGCAATCTATGCAGCCGGTTGGACGAGGTCAACCCCGAGTCGCATTCAGTGGCGGACGCCGCCCCGTCGCAGCCTCGACCAGTCGCGCGTATTCTTTCTCACCGACCACGCGCGGCAGTGCGCGGCACGTTTTTTCAAAGCCGGGGAAATTCCAGAGGTTCGGAAAATCGCGGCACTGCTGCGGCTTCACCGATTGCACAGCGCAATTCTCGCCTTCGAGAAAAACACACGAGCCGCCCAACTTGTCCTGCAACGCCAAACCGCGGCGGTCATTGGTCAATCGCGTGTAGCGCTGGACAAACTCCGGCTCCGAAAGCTGGAGAAAGGTTGCCATCCTCCCGATTTCTTCGCTCGTCATCCTCACCTGCCCCGGCCAACGGCAACAGGCTGTGCAACGCTGGCACTCGTGAAAAATGGGCATGCGGAGGCGTGCGTCAAATCGTCAGCGCGCGATCGCGCGCGACGATGGCCCAGTGACCGCTCGCATGGCCGTTCTCGACAACGACCGCCTCCGCATACAGCGCGCAGGTGGGGCAGATGTGGCGCGGCACGGCGTAGATGCAGTCGCCCACCGCGAAGTTCGCTGCCGCCGGCGTCTCGACCACGAGATGCTCTTCACTGTGCATGACCGCCACGGCGTCGGGCAGATTCAGGAACCGCACGCGCGGCTGCGGATTTTCGGACGCAACAGCTTTGTAACCGAGATCGAGACAAAGCCTGCCGTCACCCGGCTTGCTCGCCACGCGAGTTAACAACACGGCAGCCACTAGGAAATCGAGATCCGGCAGCTTGTCGCCATAACCAAAATCCCACAACACCGGCGTACCCGGACTGCATTCGACATCGGGCCGACGCGCGTGAATCGGAAAGGTTGGCGTACCGCCGACGACGATGTTCGGCACAGAAAGACCGCGTTGAACAAGCTGGCTACGAAGTTCAGCAACAGCCGAAAAATCGGCATCACAACGTGCAGTGCGAGCAATTAAATCGTGCTCGTGATTGTGACCGTCATAAGAGTGAAGGCCCGCTACACGAAGGCCTTTGGCATTCGCTATTTGCGCGTAAATCTCGACAGCCATCGGCCCGGGCGCGATTCCGGTACGCTGCATTCCGCAATCCACATCGAGGAAAATATCGATCTGAACACCGGCCCCGACGGCCTCCTTGGAAAGGAGCGCGACCACATCCGCATTATCCGCAACGGTGGAGAAGGATGTGTTTGGAAACTTCTTGGCCAACTTCGCCAATCGCGCCGCATTCGGGCCGGTGGGTTGATAGGCGAGCAAGACGTCGAGGGCGCCGGCCCCAGCGGTCATCTCCGCTTCGGCGATGGTTGAGCATTTGAATTTGTCGATACCCAACGCGAGTTGACGCCGAATCATCTCGGGCATCTTGTGCGTCTTCACGTGCGGCCGGAGCCGCGTGGGACCGCCCGCAATGGCAATCATTCGCCGAAGGTTTTCATCAATACGCGATGGATAAACGAGCAGCGCAGGCGACGGGATTTCTTCCACGTTCGCAACGCGCCACCACTCGTGATTTTCCACTGCCGTGCTCACGCCAACTCGAATGTCGCCTCGATCTCGACGGCGATGTTTCCCGGCAACGAACCCATCCCGACAGCACTGCGAGAACCAATGCCGTGCTCCACTCCCCAAACCTCGGCGAACAACTCACTGCAACCGTTGATGACCGCCGGATGCTCGTAGAAATCAGGCGTGCTGTTCACCATCCCAAGCACCTTGATCACGCGTTTCACGCGATCGAGGCTGCCCAACTCCGAACGGAGCGTAGCGAGAATAGTGAGACCGACCTGTCGCGCAGCAGCCTTGCCAGCGGCCACATCGAAATCGGCACCAACGCGACCCGTGATAAGCGTCTTGTCCATACGCAGCGGGCCGTGACCGGAAACGAAGGCGAGATTGCCAGCGATAACCAGCGGCTTGTACACGGCCACCGGTTTTGGTGCGGGCGGCAGTTCGAGTTTCAGTTCAACGATACGTTTTTCAGCGCTCATAGTAGTAATTGGTGCCGGTGGCGGGACTTGAACCCACACGACTTTTTA
>Ga0049085_10000441_pt1 | contig 16325 bp, 17 predicted proteins | sample GreLakmeSU08MSRF_FD_66721 | JGI IMG/M metagenome (GOLD analysis project Ga0049085, IMG submission 66721) | Freshwater lentic microbial communities from great Laurentian Lakes, MI, USA - Great Lakes metaG SU08MSRF | ecosystem: Environmental > Aquatic > Freshwater > Lake | place: Great Lakes... | reverse complement strand
CGGAACGAGAGGCAAGTACTGGCCGACTGTTGGCCGTATCGATGGCGCCTTTGGAGACCGTAACTTGGTCTGTTCCTGCGCACCGATAGAGGCATACAGCTCATAATCGCGCTTATTCCACGCGGGGGGATGTGGCTCTTTTGTTTTACTTTACATAATGTTACTTATCGGCGTTAATACTTCAGGCGGCGGCCCACTCTGCCGATGATAATTAGCCAGAAAAAGGTGGCAGCCGTGGCCCAATTACCGGCCCTATCCCTTGGGGTTTGCCTATCTAATAACTGCACCGATGCGAATATATGGGCAGGTTGGTGAATCTGCGTCCTGGCGGTAACTGCACCTGTTGAATCAATAACTGCAGAGATTCCGGTAGTTGATACAGAGAGTGTATTTCTGCCATGTTCAATTGCTCTGATCCGTGAAATCTCTAACTGCTGAGCGCTCTCTGGTGAGAATCCAAATGTGGCACTATTAGTTTGAACAACTAAGAGATTTGATGCCTGCGCAGCTGTACTCAGAATTCGGTCGTCAATGAGTTCGAAGCAGATAATCGGTGCGATTTTCGCTGGACCTATCGCAAATATCTTTGGTGAACTGCCGGGTGAAAAATCCTCGACTGAACTAGCTAAGGGTGAGATTTTTGATGCCAATGAGCGCATTGGTATGTACTCACCAAAGGGCGTCAAATGCTGCTTTACATATGTTTCTTTAACCTCATCTCTCCAGAGAATCGAAACATTCTGTAGATTCCCTTTTTCGCGGATTACAGCGCCGATTATCAAAGGCTTAGTGAAGGAGTTCAGGGTTGTCTCGACATCACTGTTGGTAAATGGATCTACATCAACAGCGTTCTCTGGCCAGAGAATAAAGTCGACATTATTGTCAATAGCTAAGGCTTTTTTAGTTTCATTAACGTGATTTATAAATACTGCTTTAGCCCGCGAATTAAAATCTAATCCTAAAGCTGGAACATCACCTTGCACCATAAGAACGCGAACCACGCCGATACTATTGTAATAATTAATTGGGATTAATAAAAGAATGAGTGGAAGTATCGCAATCACATGTACTCGTGCATTAAAAAGTGCAGATAGGGTCAGTGAGATGCAGAGCACTAATGCACTTAATCCCGCCGCTCCCCCAATCGCTGCCATCGAACTATAAGGAGCATCGGCCTGTGAATATGCAATACGCATCCAGCCAAAACCACCAAATGGAAAACTTCCACGAAGCTGCTCAAGGAGCAGAAAGATGAAGGGGTAAAGGGCTACCCCATACTTGCGTGAAAATCCAAGGGGTATAAAGAGAATGGCCTGGCCCAGCGCGAGAATTGTCCATGGTATTGAACCAACGAATGTACTTGTCCAGTGCAGTGCTATTGCATTAAAGACAAGGGCAAATATGAATGAGTTAAGAAATGGACGTTCACATCGTTTTAAAGTAAAAATGTGCAGTGCAAGAGCGATGGGTGCCAACCACCACATCGTTAATGGAGCGAACGCACCACTCAATAACGCGCCGCTTACGATAGCCAGGAATATATTTACCAACCGAGTGCACTGATCAAACGATCCACGCTGGCACCGAGTCCGTAGCGCTCCTTAAATTGATAAATAGCCGAAAGATCTGTCGGGGCTTTAGGCAAAGCTAAATCGATCCTTGGTAATGGGACGGTGCGCACCACTTGAACAACCGTAGGGGCGATTTTTAGGTAATCTGTACCTGCGATAATCTTCTTAACTAAGGCCGCAGGTAAAGACTCGTGGGCAGCATGAGCGCCCGCAATAACATCATTAACAGTAGCGAAGTTCTTTGCAATAAGAGCAGCCCCCTTTTCACCAATACCACGCACACCAGGTAATCCATCGGATGGATCACCACGAAAAATCGCAAAGAGGGCATAGCGCTCCCCCGGGATTTGATATTTATCGGATATATATTTCAAATCCACTAAATCATGGGACGAGACTCCCTTAGCTAGGTATACGACTTTGATATCACGCTTATCATCAACCATCTGGAAAAGATCACGGTCGCCGGTGACAATTCGAATCGGTCCTTTTTCAACTTCGGCATACGTTGCCATTACATCATCGGCTTCAAAATCATCGACACCAACAACTGGGATACCAAAGAGATCAAGGAGATCTAAAAGAATTGGAATCTGCGGAGTCAGCGTCTCGGGCTCCTCCTCTTCTTCGCCCTCCTCCTCTAAACGATTGGCCTTGTAGCCGGGAAATATTTCGACCCGCCACGTTGGGCGCCAATCTCCATCTAAACACGCAACGATGCGATCAGGTTTATAGATACCGATTAAACGCGCGCTCATGTCGATAAAACCTCGAATAGCATGTACAGGTGTTCCATCGGGTGAAACCAATGTGTCGGGCATTCCATAATAAGCGCGGTACCACAGCGATGCGCTGTCTAAGAGCATTAGCGTCATACGTCACCCAAAAGATAAGCAACAACTCCACGATCGATTCGTTTAACGGCATCTTTACATACTGGACGCAGCTTTTGACTTGCACCAGCGATCTGATTGAGTAGATCAATTAACTGTTTGGTAGAGCGAACGAAATCCCCCACTGACATGTCACTGCCTTTAAGAACACTGTGCAAGGACCCTCCACTAGCCCATTTATATGCGATCCAACAAAAACCAGCATCTGGTTCGCGTTGAGTTTTGACACCGTACTGTGTTTCGATCTCCTCTAACTGTGCCCAGATAGCGATGACTTCAGTTAGAACCGATGAGACTTTAGGACTCGGCATTTTAGGCGCCAAATTTTCAGCCGATCGAGATTCAAAGATCATGCAGGAAACGATGGATAAGAGCTCAGTGGCGTTAAGTTCGTCGAAGAGAGCGCACCGTATGGATTCGGTCAGAAGTAGGTCAGATTCGGCGAAAATCTTTGTCAAAATCTTTCCTTGAACCGTTGGCTTTTCACCCTCAATATAATTGAGGTGGTTCAGAACCTGACAGATTTGGTCAAATGTTTTAGCGATTACATTTGTGCGGCTTTCGACGCGCGTGCGAAGTCCCTCATTCTCTCGATTGAGTCGGCCTGCACGTTCGGCAAAGCGGGCGTGCTCTTCGCGTTCGTTGCAGCTATGACAACTATGGTTTCGAAGAGATTTGCGCAGATCACTCAGATCACCTTCTAGACGTGAACGCTGACGATTGTCGAAGGTTTTCTTGTGATCACGTCGGCTAAGCAGTACTTCGACCTCTTTAATCTCACGTCGAATACTGGCGTAGTCGATGAAATCACCGAGATGACATTTAGCGTTGACTAAAATCTCCTCTATAGCAGTTTCATTTTTGCGTATCTGGCGCGATAAACCCACCACCGCTCGATCAGCCTGGAACTGAGCAAAGGATGATTCGAGAGATCGACGTGCCCGCTCTCGACCAAATTGTGCAATGAGATTAATTGACATGTTGTATGAAGGTGTAAACGATGAACGAAGTGGGTATGTGCGCGTTGATGCAAGTCCGGCTGCGGCGGCAGAGTCAACTGTTGGGGACCATTGAATAACTGCATTACCTTCAATATCAATACCCCGGCGACCGGCACGACCAGTTAACTGCGTGTACTCCCCCGGGGTAATCGGAACATGTGCTTCACCGTTGAATTTAACTAGTTTTTCTAACACGACAGTGCGTGCTGGCATATTGATCCCGAGTGCAAGAGTCTCTGTTGCAAAGACGGCCTTGACTAAACCCCGTTGAAAGAGATCTTCAACGGCGCCCTTGAAGCTTGGTAATAGACCTGCGTGGTGCGCCGCGATTCCGCGCTCCAGAGCCGTCAGCCAATCATTGAAACCTAAGACCTCTAAATCCTCGGCCGCTATATTGGCCGTATATTTAAGGGCGGTAGCTTTAATCTCAATACGCTCATCTGGAGAGGTTAAGCGAATACCTTCTACTAGACATTGCTTAACAGCGGCATCACAACCAACGCGTGAAAAGATAAAGGTTATCGCTGGCAACATATTTTCATTTGCAAGTTTTTCAATAATATCTGCCCGAGATAAACGTTCTTTAGGCTCGCTATATCGTCCGCGGCGATGCCTATCCATCGAGGATTTGCGCATCGCCTCTCGCTCTCGGTGCAAGATCTCAGGGTTGATCACTCCCTCTCGCTCAAAGAGATCCATCATCCGATTACCGATGAGAACATGCTGATAAAGTGGAATCGGTCGCACTTCACTGACTATCACCGTAGTGTTTCCACGAACTTCACTGAGCCATTCACCAAACTCTTCAGCGTTTGAAACAGTTGCCGAGAGAGAAACAACTTGTACGCTCTCCATTAAATGGATGAGAACTTCCTCCCAAACGGCTCCCCGAAACTTATCGGCTAAGTAATGCACCTCGTCCATCACGACATATCCCAAGTTGGTAAGTGTCGAAGAGCCGGCATAGAGCATATTTCGAAGTACTTCGGTGGTCATGACCAAGATATCTGCCTCACTATTGATACTTGTATCACCCGTGAGTAGTCCAACACGATCCTCGCCAAACTTTGCCACGAACTCAAAGTATTTCTGGTTAGAGAGCGCCTTAATCGGAGTTGTATAAAAACATTTCTTACCTAAGTAGAGGGCAAAATAGGCGGCAAACTCTCCGACGACGGTCTTTCCAGCACCGGTGGGTGCAGCTACAAGAACACTACTTCCCTCTTCCACGGCATGAACGGCCGCGATCTGGAACGGATCAAATTCAAAATCAAAGGTCGCAAGAAACTCCTGAGTGATGGGGTGAGCCTGTCGCGCCTTTGCTGCGGCATACTTTTCTGCTGGTGTAGTCATGGCATCCATGTCAGCATCGCTTTTGGTATGCACTGCGCGGATATAGGTAATGGGCCCAAACGCTCTCCATCGGCATAGGCAACTGCCTCAGCTTTGATCTTTACCTTAGCACTGCGCACAATTTCAACGGCAGGGTGCGTTATGTGAGTTCCCTTGAAGACACGGGGAAATACCTTAAGGAACTCAATCTTTGAGACGGGATGTAAGACCATGACATCAAAGAGTGAATCGCTAATATCTGCATCTGGACAGACCAACATCCCCCCGCCATAACTTCTCCCATTTGCTACTGCAATGAGCATTGCATCTGTTGAAATGATGCGATCATCGAGTGTTATCTCGTAGTGTCTTGCCTTGAATCGAGGCAGCTCAATGGCGATAGCTGCGTTGTATTTCATCGGCCCCTTGGGCCATGACATTGCGTTCGCCCTTTCGTTAACGATCGAATCAAAGCCAGTCGATAAAACAGCACCAAACCACTGACCATCTACTAAACCCAGATCAATCGATTTCGGCGGCGTTGAAACGATGACCTCCAGATAGGGATCTATATTCTCAAAAGACCACCCTAAAGTTCGAACGAAGTCATTTCCCGTACCCGCTGGAATAACCGCTAGCGGTATCTGGGCTGGAGTAGTTTTCTGAAGAACGATGTGGGCTAACCCATCTCCCCCAACGGCGATTACACCGTTGCACTCTGGATAATTCTCTACAAATACCGAGAGCTTATTAATCAATACACTGGCTGAGCTACCAGAAATGATCTCGTACTCAATCTTTCGTGCAGTAAGAGAGGCCGCAACTTGGCTGCCGATAGTGGCGCCTTTGCCCGATCCAGAAGTTGGATTAATAACTAAGGCCCACATAAGGCGAGCCTACCCGTTATTCTAAAATAGGTGTGGGTGTTTCAATAGACGTGCTTTCTGTCTCGATTGATTGTAATTTTTTATCTCGGCGCCTGTCTATGAGAACCGCTATTCCCCCAGCCATAAAATAAAACACAATCAGTGGGGCAGCCAAGAGAACCATACTCAATGGATCAGCCGTAGGAGAAAAAGCAGCTACCACCAAGAAGATTGCAAATATCCAAACCCGCCAGGGCTTAAGTATCGTCTTGCCTCGGAGAAAACCGATGAGATTAAAGGTCAATAAGAAAATCGGTAATTCAAAGGCTAGACCTACTAACAAAATCAGTCTCAATACAAAATCTAAATAGTCATCAAACCGCACCAAGTTATTTATCGAACTTGGTGTAAATCCAAAGAGAGCCTTAATCGCAATAGGTAAAATTAAATAGCCAAGAGTTGCTCCTAAGGCAAAAAATGGCGTTGCCGCACAGACAAAAAGTACAGTTGTGCGTTTTTCTCTTCGATGAAGTGCTGGTGCTATGAATGCCCACAATTGATATAGCCAAAATGGCGCAGAGACAATTACCCCGGTTAGAAGTGCGACTTTTATTTGAAGATCAAGTGGGCCAAGAACCCCGCTTATATATAAGGCACCACAACTTGCCGCACCAGATTGCTGAGCCGCCTTTAGATCGCAGACGGGCTTAGCCAGCGTGGCAATAATGGGATTATATAAATACCATCCTCCAACGAAAACTAGGAGGACCGCGACCGCCGAGCGGAGAACACGTTTGCGCAACTCCCGCAAGTGTTCAATGAGCGGCATCCGTGCCTGACTTGCAGATGCCATCACTCTATTTCTCGGTTTTGCCGTCTTCTTCAATAACTGTGTCGTCGGCCTTCATTTCCTTCATTTCGCTCTTAAAGATTCTCATTGAGCGTCCGAGAGAACGAGCCGAGTCGGGTAGGCGTTTGGCACCAAATAGGACGAGGACAACAATCAAAAGAATAACAACTTCTCTTGGGCCTAGATTCATAGTACTTACTCCTTGGCTTATGTTCTCTCCAAAGGCTACACCAGAGGGCTTTGAATGGAAAGGCAGATCTAGTTGGATTCGTAACGATCTAGTATCAAACGGGCGGCTTGGGCAATCGCAGTGCGAATCGCCTGTGGTTGGACTACTTCGACACTTCCAGAGGATGCCAGCACCGAGCGCCTAATCCACTCATCGGAAAACGATGAGATCTCAACATCGGCCTCGAGGCCATCTCTCTCGAATCTAAATCTCTCCATGGCCTCTCGAGGTCGTGAGTGAATGCGCAACGTGTAGTCAATTTCAAAGCTCTCATTCGAGCTCGTTGAAACTCCAGTTACAGCAGTTGAAGCTTTAAGAATCACCGACTGCATCCGATCCAGTCTAAAACTTCGAAACGCTCGAGCGCTTTGGCAGGCCGCCCACAAGTATTCAAATCCATTATCATCACGCAACTCAATGGGGGTAACAACCCTTGTCGATACATTATCTGAATACGATGAATGATAAACAATCTCTAGTGCGGACTTGGTGCCAAGTGCACTTTGAATAGTGGCGCGCACTGATCCTGGTATTACAGGTATCGCGCTTAACTTGGCTGGAAGCGAACTGCGGGCAGATAGGCGTTTGACTAAATCAATGGCGATTCTTTTGAGATCTTCGCGATCATCCGGTAGTGACTCAATCACTAAATCAAGACCCAATAAAAGCGCGATGGACTCCTCATCGCTGAGAGTTCGAGGATGGGCGAGAGTTTCGGCGTTATGTATCGTCACAAAACCAGATTCAAAAGAGAGATCCATTAGCTCCAACGGTGTGTAGCCAGGAAGACCGCACATCCAGAGAGTTGTTAAATCTGCAACCATCTGGCTTTGACTCACATCGAACTCTTGGGCCAGAGAGAGAAGCTCTATCCCTTGATGTGAGGCTAAGTAGGGTACAAGATCTAAAAGCCTGGCTGTGCGCCCCAGTGGGGTCTGCGCCGCTTTAGGCATGCAAGAGAACTATCTCGTGGAGTTTAGCGATGAGCTCTATGCGAAGATCCATGGGGCCTTGAACTAAGGCATCTTCTCCATGCCATAGGACTAGGTCTATCAAGATTCCAGTATTAAAATATTCCACTGTGATCTGATCCCACTCCCCTTTATCAACAATGGATAATGCAGTATTTCGAAGCAGCTGCGCCTTACCTTTGCGAATATCAATTGTGGCAACTGTGGCGTTTTGCTCATTAGATAGAGATTGAAAGATATCGAAGCCTTTTGGAATCTCATACTCACCTGTAGCGTGAATAGCGAATATTTCGCCATCGATACGATCTAATCTAAAAGTGCGTATCTGTGATTTTTCTATATCGTTTCCTGCAACATACCAATGAGAGTTCTTAGTTGCGATTGCAAAGGGTTCGATTATTCGGGATTGTCGCTCCAAGCTCGATGAGAGATAAGTAAATGAAATCCGTTGGCGCTTAGAAATCGCAGTTGTAATAACTACAAAATCACTATGTGCAGCGTTTAATCGTGGGGAAATTGCAGGTAGTCCATCCAGATCTGATTCGACGCCTATCGATCGCAGTTTAGTAAGAGCGCTATGTGCAGCATCATCTAATGCTGCACCTCGCCATGCCTCAGCAGCGAGTGAGAGTAAAGAAACTTCAACTCCGGTAATCTCTCCAAGATCTAAAGTGTATCGCTCTGGCTTAATGCGATAGCCGGCCTCATCTTCAAAGACCGGATCAAAACTGCCAACTTCAATTACAACTCCAAGATTTCTCAAGTCATCCTTATCGCGCTCAAACATACGCTCTTTCGTCTCTGCACTACCTTCGTAACCATCTACAGATCTAAAGATTTCACTCTTTGTCAAATATCTCTTTGTTGCAAGCAGTGCGATGGTGAGATTGATTAAACGCTCAATCTTCCGAGACACCGTAGGCTCCTTTGGCTGGTCTGCGACGTCTAGCAAGAACTTCAACCCCTGGTGCCATCTTTCTTGTTTGAATCAAAAATCCAGTGTGACCAATCATGCGCTGTTGTGGACGAACAGCAAGACCCTCGTGATGCCAGCCACGCACAATCGTCTCTGAACTTTCGGGCTCGGTAAATCTGCCATCGGCCTTAATCGCCTCGGCAGTCGCCGATAACTGCGTAGTAGTCGCGACGTAGGCCATGAATACTCCGCCAGGTCGAAGCGCACGTGCAGCTAGATCGACACACTCCCATGGTGCGAGCATGTCTACAATAACCCGGTCGTAACTATCAACTACATCTTGATCCTGCAAATCTCCAACGGTGAGCATCCAGTTAGAAGGTGAGGCACCGAAGTAGCTCTCTACATTGGAGCGGGCGTTCTCTGCAAAATCTGCTCGACGCTCCACTGAGTGAAGGCTTCCGCTATCTCCACACGCGCGAAGTAAGGAAATTGTTAGCGCTCCACTTCCTACTCCAGCCTCTAATACTCGAGCCCCTGGATATATGTCGGCTAAACCAACGATCATTGCCGCATCTTTTGGATAGACAATCGTTGCCCCGCGAGGCATCGTTAAAACGAAGTCGGCCAAGAGTGGCTTAAATGCAGTGAACTTTAACCCCGCAGTCGTGCTTACAACGGAGCCTTCAGGCATACCAATCAGCTCATCATGGGTAATCCAACCCTTGTGCGTGTGCCACTCTTTTCCTGGCACGATAGTGAAGCTGTATAACTTTCCCTTGGGGTCGGTTAATTGAATCCGATCTCCGGCTGCGAAATACCCTAAATTCGACACGAGAGTATCTTAGGTGAAAAAAATCGGCCGAGTACGGGTATCTTGCAACACGTGAATATGGATTCCCGTCTACGGCTCTCGCCTAGCAGCGTTAATGATTACACGAACTGTCCGCAACTCTATAAATACCGTTCGATAGATCGACTTCCCCAACCTCCCAGCCTAGATGCCGAGCGAGGAACTCTCGTGCATACGGTCTTGCACGATCTTTTTGAAAGTATTCCAAGCGATCGCACCCCTCAAACCGCGCTCGACTTACTTCCATCTCGTTGGCGGGCACAGGTTGAAGCAAAACCTGAACTATCCGAGATGGTCACAAATGAAAAAGAGTGGCTAGATCGTGCATCATCGCTGCTTACAACGTATTTTACACTCGAACAACCCGCAAGTTTCGAAGCAACCCATCGAGAGATGCATTTAGAGAATGACTTTGAAGACAATGTCTATCTGCATGGATATGTCGACCGCCTAGATATCGCGCCGACAGGTGAGGTGCGTATCGTCGATTACAAAACAGGAAGAGCCCCCAAAGCGGGTTGGGAGGAAAAGGCTCTCTTTCAACTACGTGTGTACGCACTCTTGTACTGGAAAACTAGTGGTGTACTCCCCCGTTTGCTGCAGTTAATCTATTTAGGCGATGGAAAGTTAATCAAAAGTAATCCAACGATGGCCGATATCGAATCAGCTGAAAAAATTTTACATCGTATATCCAAAGATATATTCATTTCAATTGAGAAGGATTACTGGCCCCCAAAGCCAAGCCGGTTGTGTGATTGGTGTTTCTTTAAAACTATCTGTCCAGCTCACGTACGTTAAATCGAAGATGAAAAATCTACAAATAACTCTTTCAACTTAGCAAAAGAGAGTTGTTCAAGGCTCTTGATGCTGCGTACGCGCCCACTTTCAGGGACAACTACCAGATGTGGAACTGCTATAAGCCAGGCACCACTGGCTTGTGCAGCCGTTACACCGGTAATCGAGTCCTCAAAGATTAACGAGTGCGATATCTCTGCACCAGATTTTTCTGCCGCCAATACGTATGCATCGGGATGTGGCTTAGTGTTGACTACATCATCGGCACTGATCGAGAAGGGAAATGGATTTCCCCCCAAGTTATCTAAGACGGCATCGACAATTTTGCGCGGACTAGCCGAAACTAATCCAGTTGCTACTCCATGAGCTTGAAGCTCACGCACGAGTTCGATTGCACCTGGCATAAGAGGCATCTTTCCTCCTAGCTTTGCGCATTGGGTATCGATAAGTTTTTGGGTAAAAAAATCGGGTGATTCAACACCTTGGCAGCGATCAAACATATATTCTCCTACACGAGAGAGCGGACCTCCTAGACATGCAATTTGATCCTGCTCCCCCCATTGATATCCATAGCGGGCTGTGGTTTCCGTTTCAGATTCAAGCCACAATGGCTCAGAGTCCACCATGAGGCCATCCATATCAAAGAAGATGGCGTCAAAAAATTCACGCTTGTTTGAGCTCGTCACTTGCAGGAGGGTACCGTAAGGTTTGTTGATGTGGAGATTCATCAGATTCCGGCGCTACGAAATCCAGTAATGGTGGTGGCCTTTTCCGGTTGGAACGATGCCGGTGAGGCGGCAACAGGTGCACTTGATCATTTAATCTCAGCGTGGCGCGATGATTCTAGTGAAATCCTCCCGCAGATGATCGCGGATGTAGATCCTGAAGAGTTCTATGATTTTCAAGTCAACCGCCCCCAAGTATTTACAGATGAAAGCGATTCGCGCAAAATTATCTGGCCAACAACGGAGGTTTACGGTCTTGTACTTCCACATCTTGATCGTGATTTGGTAATCGTCAAAGGTGTAGAGCCATCGATGCGATGGAAAAGTTTTACGCGTGAGCTTTTAGATTTGGCCGATGACTGTGAAGTCTCAATGATTCTTACGATGGGTTCGCTGCTGGCAGATATTCCTCATAGCCGACCAATCACAGTGAATATAACCGCTGCCAATGCAAAGATTGCGGCACGTTTAAATGTTGAGATATCAACCTACGAGGGTTCTACGGGAATCCTTGGCGTGATTCATGATGGATGCCTACGTCGGGGTATTGATGCCGTCTCATTATGGGCGCCAGTGCCTCATTACGCTTCAAACGCCCCATCACCTAAGGCATCGCTTGCATTAATTCACGCCCTCGAAGATTTTCTAACTTTCTCAATACCTCAAGACGAACTTGCGTTGGCATCAGATGCCTGGGAAGTTGAGATAAACGCTCTGGCTAAAGATGATAACGATGTTGCAGAGTATATAAAAAATTTAGAGGAAAGCAAAGATGCCGCTGATATCCCCGAGATATCTGGTGACATGATTGCAAAAGAGTTCGAGCGTTATTTACGTCGTCGTTCTCAAGATTAAAACTTCAATCCCAGTAACGCATCTAAAATATCTCGAACTGCTGTTGCATCTCCCCCAGTTGAGCCTTGCAAAGTCTTTTCAACCCATACCTCAATGGCTGCGATCACACTTGGAGTATCTAAATCATCGGCTAGGCCCGCAATAATCATCTGCTTCAGACCAGCGCTCTCATAAACCGTATTCATAGATAAGGCTCTTCGTAACCGCTCTAACGATGACTGAGCTCGTTCTAGTAAATCCTGACTCCACATTCGATCATCTCGGTAATGATGCAACATCAATGCATATCGAATAGCCATAGGATTTACGCCATTGGCTACTAAGGTTGAAACAAGAACAAGATTTCCCTTGCTCTTACTCATCTTTTCACCATCGAGGCCGATCATTCCTGCATGTACGTAGTTAGCGGCTAACTCTTTCCCAGTCATAATTTTTGCCTGGGATCTGCACATCTCGTGGTGAGGAAAGATTAAATCACTTCCACCCCCCTGAATATCGATCAGATAGGCCTCGTGAGAATCTGGATGCAGATACTCGAGTGCAATTGCAGTACATTCAATATGCCAACCAGGGCGCCCAACACCGAAGGGTGAAGGCCATCCAGGTTCATCCTCCCGCTGCGACATCCATACTAAACAGTCCAGTGAATGTATCTTGCCCGCCAGTGTTGGATCACCTCCGCGCTCGGCAAAGATTGCCTCCATATCTGATTGGTTCAAATGAGAGAGAGCACCAAAATCTGATTCGACCGAGTTTAAGAAGTAGTAATCCCTTCCAATTGGGTATATAGAACCCACTCTATTTAGATCTTCTACCGCCTTTACAACTAGCGGTATCGCCTCCACTGCTCCGATGTAATGCGCAGGGGGTATAACACGCAGATTAAACATGTCATTTGTAAAAAGTTGGATCTGCGAGTGTGCTAAATCGGCCCAATTAATACCATCGCGCTTTGCACGCTCCAATAGTGGATCATCTATATCTGTAATATTTTGAACATAGTTGACCTCTGAACCCTGTGCGCGCAGATAACGATTGATCAAATCAAAGGTGAGATACGTTGCCGCATGACCTAGGTGCGTCGCGTCGTAAGGTGTTATTCCACAGACATACATTCGATAGCTGGGCTTTGTAGGCACTAACTCTTTAAGGCCCGAACGTGAATTTGTTAGATAGAGCGGCAATACCTCCAAATCACTACTTAAAACAGGAATGGCGACCTTGTCCCAAGATTTCACTCTCTTATCCTAGTTACTACTGGACTAAAAGGCCGGCCATGGAACTGCCGGCCAATCCGGATTAGGTGTTGGCATTTGGCCATCGGAAATCAATCTCTCTATGCGCAAAGAAAGGGCGCTCAACTCTGTTGCCGTCAAATAAGCAGAAAGATCAATCTCCTGATCAATTAACCTTCTGGCGTTTTGTAGAATTTCGATTTCACTGTGTTTCAATGGATCCCCAGCCCACTGCCAAAGAACAGTACGTAGTTTATTCTCACTATGGAAAGTCACACCATGATCACAACCGAATAATTCTCCAGTGGGAGTTGGTAGAAGATGACCAATCTTTCTATCTGTGTTGTTGATGATCGCATCAAATAAGGCCATTGATCGAAGCTTTGGGCTATCAGAGGAGAAGTATGAGCCGAGATTAATACTCTCATCAATATCAATCCACTCCTGTACCATTCCAAAACCATATGGGCCATCACGCAAAATCGTCAGTGGAACTAGATTAAAACCAAGAGCGTTACTGAGCAGATACGCTGCATACTCCCGATAAGCCAGAGCTCCATCTGGGAAATCCCAAAGAGGCCTCTCACCAGCGATGGGTTTGTAGATACATGTCATTGATTGCTCTCCATCAGTGGCAGTGGCATAGAGCGTTGCATTTGAAGCATCGACAAGTCTGCCCGTTACATTTAAGTCACCAGTAGAGAGAAGTTCAAATTTATCGTCGATAGCCATTAGCCCTCGGACATAGGTGAGCCTGGGGATCTATCGGAAATCCACAGAAGGGACATGGCAAACGACCTGCACTCACTAGCGCCTTGGAGCGTTTAACAAATGCACCACACTGAGAAATATCGAGAAGTACCTTTAATGAGTTACCAGCTTGCCCATCTACGGCTGTTATCTCAAAGAGCTCGATACTCATTTGAGATGTGCTCTCATCCCAAGACATTGAGATCGAACCAACTTCAAACTCGGATTCTATTGGCGTATCTAATGCTGCATCATCTTGCGCAAGAGTGCGCATCTTTAGCGAAAGATCACTTCGCTGAAGATCACTGATCACGATCGAAAGACGTTCGGCCAGAGCCGCTACTTGGGCTTTTTCAAGGGCGAGGGTGACCAGCCTTCTTTCACTTCGTGCTTGTATAAAAAATGCGCGCTCCCCAGGCTCTCCCACGGTGCCAGCAACAAATCTATCTACTGAGTCAAAGATAAAACTCACTTACCTGCTCCCCCACCCAAAAGGTTTCGCTTTCTATAGGGCGCATTAATAAAACTCTCTAAGTCAGCTCTCGAATCGTTAAGTAGTAGCAAGCGTGGTTTGGAGCTACTGAAATCGATAACTGTCACTGATGCAGGATCGATAACGATGCGTTGGAAATCATCGAGATGCATTCCTAAACTCGACGCCACGATTGATTTGATGACATCACCGTGACTGACAAGAACAGCGGCTCCCCTCTTTTTTGAGCCGATAGCTGCGTGAACTGCCCGCATTGCACGCTCTTGCATCTGGGCCAAACCCTCTCCCGATGGAAAATACATAGCGCTGGGATTATGTTGCACTGTCTTCCAAAGCTTATGGGCAGATAAAACCGCTAGCTTTTTGCCACTCCACTTCCCATAATCCACTTCAATTAAATTCTCATCTATTACAATCTCCACTCCACGATTACTTCTCTTACCGATACTCTCCCACCAGGGTTTAATGGTCTCGGCACAGCGCTCAAGTGGACTAATTCGAAGCCCGCAGACATTGATTGCACCTAATCGGGTAATAAGTTCTTGGGACTGCGAAATGCCGGTTGCAGATAGATGAACACCAGAGATGCGCCCAGAGAGAACGCCTTTGGCATTGGCTTCAGAGTGGGCATGTCGAATCAAAACTATCTGCATAAAGATAAGGCTATCGCAGGTTTTTCGGCGCCGCCTTGCTAAGGTCGCCCCATGGAAATGCGCAGAGCAGGTAACAGTGGATTAACGCTCTCGCGTTTGGGTCTCGGCACTATGACATGGGGTCGCGATACCGATGAACATGAAGCCGCAGAGCAGAGCCGGGCCTATATTGAAGCCGGCGGCAATTTTATTGATACGGCAAATACCTACGGAGATGGCGATAGCGAGAGAGTAATCGGTGGATTAGTTGGAACTCTGTTTAATCGCGACGATGTAGTTATCGCCACAAAATCGGGATTGAGTTTTCCTGATGGGATAAGAAATGTTGATGCATCGCGACAGTCTTTAATCTCTGAACTCGATAAATCACTTGGCCGTTTAGGCACAGATTTTGTTGATATCTGGCAGGTGCATGCATGGGATTCATTTACCCCACTCGATGAGACATTAGCCGCCCTCGACTATGCCTATACAACTGGCCGAGCCCGCTATGTTGGAGTAAGTAATTATGCAGGATGGCAGCTTGCGCGGGCGGCAACAAAACAACACTCCAACTCGATGAAAGCCCCAATCACAACGATTCAAGCCGAGTATTCACTGCTCAATCGCGATGTTGAGATCGAACTCTTAGAGTGCGCAGCACACTGCGGTATTGGATTTCTTGCATGGGCTCCTCTGGCTCGTGGAGTTTTAACAGGTAAATATCGCAGCGGGGTTCCCAGTGATTCACGGGGTGCGGCGCCACACTTCGCCAAACATATTGACTCATACCTAGATTCTCGCAGCTCGCGCACGGTTGATGCCGTGAGCGTGGCTGCATCTGGCCTTGGCTATTCCCCCCTTGAGGTTGCCCTCGCATGGGTGCGCGATGCGCCAGGTGTTACGAGTGCAATCATTGGTGCCCGTACCGGTGCGCAGTTACGGGGGGCGTTAAAGAGTGAAGAGATTACACTCCCTGAGATTTTACGCAGTGCTTTAAATGATGTGAGTGCTTAAGAATTTTCTAGAAAATCCTTTAGTACGCGCACACCAAATGTTAAACCCTCAACTGGCACACGTTCGTCCACACCATGAAACATCGCCATGAAATCAAACTCCTCATCGAGTTTAAGTGGTGAGAATCCATATCCGATGATTCCGAGTTCTGCCAAGGCTTTGTTATCGGTGCCCCCACTCATCAAATATGGGACTGGGATCGCCTCAGGATCCTCCTTCATAATCGCCGCGCACATTGCATCGACAAGATCACCCTCAAAAGGGACTTCTAGCGCATTATCCCGCGTAATAGTTTCGATACTCACATGTGGACCAATGAGCGATTTGATTGTTTCATTGAG